>Ga0207701_10000964_pt1 | contig 30480 bp, 29 predicted proteins | sample KBSSwiSSwithPhiX_FD_184294 | JGI IMG/M metagenome (GOLD analysis project Ga0207701, IMG submission 184294) | Switchgrass rhizosphere bulk soil microbial communities from Kellogg Biological Station, Michigan, USA, with PhiX - S5 (SPAdes) (version 2) | ecosystem: Environmental > Terrestrial >... | reverse complement strand
GCGCCGTCGGCCTACTGGGGCGAGGAAAAGCTCTGGGATACGCGCGCCAACAACCACAACTCGATGTTCGATGCCAAGGGCCGCTTGTGGCTCGCGGCCACCGTGCGCGACCGCGACAACCCGGCATTCTGCAAGCAGGGCTCTACGCATCCATCCGCGAAGGCATTCCCATTGCAACAGTCGTCGCGCCAGGTGGCGATGCTGGATCCGACGACCATGAAGTACACCTTCATCGATACCTGCTTCGGCACGCATCACCCGCAGTTCGGCTACGACGCCGACAACACGCTGTGGGTGAGCGGTACCGGGCAGGTGGCCGGCTGGGTCAACACGCGCGTGTTCGAAGAGACCGGCGATGCGGCAAGGGCGCAGGGCTGGTCGCCGTTCGTGCTCGACATCAACGGCAACGGGCGGCGCGACGAGTACGTCGAGCCCAACCAGCCGATCGATGCCGCGAAGGACAAGCGCATCATTCCAGGCTCGGGTCCATACGCTGTCATGCCGAGCCCGGTGGATGGCTCGGTCTGGTACACCGTGGGCGTGTTCGGCGGCACCCCGGCGTTCCTGCGCTTCGATCCGAAGACGCAGCTTTCCGAGGTCTTCAACGTGCCGGCACCGGGATTCGGCTTGCGCGGCGGCGACATCGACAAGAACGGCGTGCTATGGGGGTCGGGCTCGAGCGGGCACCTTGTCAGCTTCGACCGGCGCAAGTGCAAGGCGCCGCTGAACGGAGCCAAGGCCACCGGCGATCACTGCCCCGAGGGCTGGTCGTTCTATCAATACCCCGGGCCGGGCTTCCGCGGACTGGGGGAGAACAGCGCGGAGTCGAGCTATTACACCTGGGTAGACCAGCACAACACGCTCGGGCTGGGCGAGAACGTCCCGATGTCCACCGCCAATCTGAACGACGGCTTCGTCGCGCTCAAGGACGGCAAGATGATCATGCTGCGTATCCCGTATCCGCTCGGCTTCTACGCCAAGGGATTCGACGGGCGGATCGACGATCCGAACGCCGGCTGGAAAGGACGGGGGCTGTGGAGCACGAGCGGCGACCGCACGCCATGGCTGATGGAAGGCGGCAAGGGCAGCAAGCCCCGGGCGGTGCACATCCAGCTGCGCCCCGATCCGCTCGCGCGCTGAACGCGGTGCGTCTTCGTTGTCAGTTGCGTTTCGAGCGGAAAATCACCGCCGTATCGTTGACCTTGCGCACGTAATCCCAGTCCTTCGAATTCGCCACCGTTGCGAATGCGGCCGCGGACGTTCGGTTCACGAAGCGCCACGCCGATGGCATCTTCTCGGGGACGACCGAGATGTAATACCTGTGGGCCAGCCAGCTCAGCTTTTTCAGCGCGGCGTCCGGGTTCTCTCCTGGTGACTCGAGAGCGGCATATCGACAAACCGGCCTGCCGCCATGTGCCGCTACCGCATAGAAGTTGGCCGACGCGGCGTTCAACCAAGGGTATTGCACCCCGACTATGCTGATATCGAACGGCCTGTCGGCGTCGCAGGTGAGGGTGACGATCGTCTGGAGCTGGCTGCGCTGCGTGTCGTCGCGCTCCACCACATAGAGCCATTCGTGGTTGGAGGGCTTCGCCGATACCCCGAGGACGTAGCCATAGACGAGGAGGAATTGCGCCAGCGCCGCAGCCAGCAGCGCACCGGAAACGGCAAGGCGCCAGCGGCGGGCGCAAAGCCACGCCAGAAGGATTGCGGTCGCAGGCAGCCAGGGCTCCAGGAAGCGCGGATCATCGTTGATCTGCAAGGAATAGGCGACAAGGGCCGCTGCCAGATGCGCCGCCGCGGCACCCACGATCCAACCCGCCGGTACTTGCGCTGGCGGCCCTGAGCCACTTGAGCGCGAGCGAGACGCAAGGGCGAGCGCGCCTGCAGCCAGCGCAGCGGCAAGCAGCACGATCCCGTTGGGGACGAAGAGGGCGGCGGCGAACGTCGTGGTCCAGTGGGCGAGCTTGGTCGGGAAACTCGCGCGTGTCCCATAGTCGAGCGCCAGGTCGCCGACCGTTGCTTGCCGTGCATTCTCGAACATGGCGGCGAAGTTGGTCGCGTACCAATTGGTCACCAGAACGAGGCCGAAGAGCGCGAGCAGCACCAGCGGGACGCGCAGGCCGGGTCCCCAGGCGGCAGGCTGGATCGAGCGCCGGGTTACAAGAACCGAGGCGGCGAACAGCAAGGGCAGGCTGCAATACAACGGCGAGGTCGATTTGGCGGCCAGGGCGATCGCCGCGACGCCGCACAGCGCGGCGAATAGCACCGGCTTGGACATTTCTCGCGCACGAAGCGCGAGCAGGAATGCGAGTGCCACGGCAAAGGTCTGCAGAGGCTCGACCATGTACTGATGGCTCATGGCGATGAAGATGGGGGTCGATCCCATGAATGCCGCTACGGCGAGCGCTGTCAGCCGGCTGCCGGAGACCAAGTAAGCGCTCCAATAGCAGGCCAGCAGCGTTCCGAGTTGAAACACAAGGGTTGCGAACAGCAGCGCGGGTTCGGGCCGCCCAAAGAACCTTGCAAGCAGCGCGAACGGCATGCCAAGCCAGGTGAGTCCCGGCGCCTTCAAACCCATCAACACGCCCATCGCGGCGATGCCGGCAATCGGGCCCTCGTCGAAAGCGGCGAGCGTCCGGAGCGTGTACTCGGCGTATTGCGCCTGGTCCCAATGCCACGGGCGGTGGTCGAGATATGCCCAGAGCAAACCCGGCACGACCATCGCCAGGCATGGCAACGCAAACCAGAGGTGCTTGTTCTTCAAGGGCCTGACACACCCATGGCGGCGGATTCGATTCTAAACCGCGAAACGAGAGCAGGGCGCTTTTCCATTAGCATCGGCCCGGACCGATGATCGACGCGCTCCTCCAGGGTCTTTCGCTCGTGCTGCAGTGGAACGCATTCAGCCTGATGCTGGTGGGCATGGCGCTCGGCTTCGTCGTCGGCCTGCTGCCCGGCATCGGCGGCGCCGCCACGCTCGCGCTGATGCTGCCGTTCGTGTTCAAGATGAGCCCGGTCGAGGCGTTCGCGTTCCTGCTCGGCATGCATTCGGTCGCCGCCACCACCGGCGACATCACCTCGATCCTGTTCGGCGTGCCGGGCGAGGCGCTGTCCGCGGCCACCGTGGTCGACGGCCACCCGATGGCCAAGAACGGCGAAGCGGCGCGCGCGCTGGGCGCGGCGCTGATGAGCTCGCTGGTCGGCGCGGTGATCGGCGCGGCCGCGCTCGCGGTGTCGATTCCCATCGTGCGCCCGCTGGTGCTGACCTTCGGCTCCCCCGAGCTCTTCATGGTCACGATGATGGGCATTGCCTGTATCACCTCGCTCAGCGGGCAAGGGACGGGCGCGCAGCTCAAGGGCTTCGCCATGGGGCTGCTCGGGCTGCTGCTCGCCACCATCGGGCAGGAGCGCCAGTCGGGCATCCTGCGGTTCGACTTCGGCCTGATCTACCTCTGGGAGGGGCTCGATCTGATCCCGGTGCTGGTCGGCATCTTCGCCATTCCCGAGATCATCGACCTCGCGGCGCGCGGCACGGCGATTGCCGGCAATGCGCCCGCGACCAAACTCGGTGCCGGCGTGTGGGAAGGAATCAAGGATACGTTCCGGCACTTCTGGCTGGTGGTGCGCTGCTCCGCGGTCGGCGTGCTCGTGGGCATTCTGCCGGGCGCGGGCGGCGGCGTGGCGCAGTGGATGGCGTACGCGCACGCGGTGCAAAGCGCGAAGGGCACCGCCGACCGCGAGCGCTTCGGCAAGGGCGACGTGCGCGGCGTGCTCGGGCCGGGGGCGGCCAACAATTCAAAGGAAGGCGGGGACCTGATTCCGACCATCGCGTTCGGCGTGCCGGGTAGCGGCGCGATGGCGATCCTGCTGGGCGCTTTCCTGATCATGGGGCTGCACCCGGGGCCGGACATGCTCACCAAGCATCTCGCGGTCACCTACTCGATGGTCTGGACCCTGGTCATCGCCAACGTGATCACCGTAGTCGTTTGTCTCGCGCTGCTGCCGTATCTCGCGCTGGTGACGCGCATCCGCGGCAGCCTGATCATCCCGTTCCTGCTGCTGCTGGTGTTCGTCGGCAGCTACACCGCCAACCGCCAGCTGGCCGATTTACTGGTCACGCTCGGCTTCGGCGCCGTCGGTTATCTGATGATGCGATTCGGCTGGCCGCGCGCGCCGCTGGTGCTCGGCTTCGTGCTCGGCAAGCTCGCCGAGACCTACCTTTTCATTTCGATGGCGCGCTATGGCTATGCCTGGCTCGCCCAGCCGCTGGTGCTGGTGCTCATGGCGCTGACCGCGCTGGTCATCGTGCTGCCTTACCTGCAGGAGCGCCGCGCGCATGCGAATTAGCGGTGCCGTGATCTTCAGCGCAGGGCTGGCAATGACCGCCGCCTATGCGGTGTTGACCGCGCTGCGCTGGCCATCCAAGGCAGCGCTGTTTCCCCTGGTGATGGGCATCCCTCTTCTCGTGCTTGCCATGGCGCAGATGGTGATCGACTGGCGTGGCGTGCGCGCGCCCGCGGACGCGCCACGGGACACGCGCGCAGCGGTAAGCGTGCTGGCGTGGATGACGTCATTCATCGCGCTCGTCTTCCTGCTCGGGTTTCCGCTCGCGGTGCCGATCTTCATCTTCGGCTATCTTGTCATCGCGGGCCGGGAACCGTGGTTTCTTTCGCTCGCGCTTGCGCTGGTCGCGTGGGGCGCGTTCTATCTGCTGTTCCAGAGGCTGCTGCATTTCCCGTTCGATTCAGGCTGGCTGATAGGAGGAGGCACATGAACAGATGGTTCTACGCCGCGCTGGCGGCATTCGCCGCCGCGCCGGTACTCGCGCAGGGCTCGTTTTACGAAGGCAAGACCGTGACCATAGTGATCGGCGCCTCGGGCGGCAGCCTGGAAATCGCCGCGCGCATCGCCGCGCGCCACCTCGGCCGGCAGCTGCCGGGCAACCCGAACGTGATCGTGCAGAACATGACCGGCGCCGCGCACCTGGTCGCCACCAACAACGTCTACAACGTGGCCAAGCCCGACGGGCTGACGCTGCTCGCGGCGAACCCCAACGTCGGCATTGCGCAGCTCACCAAGGTCGAGGCGGCGCGCTTCGACCTGCGCCGCTTCCAGTGGCTGGGGTCGACCGGCGCCGACGGCGTGGCGCTCTCGATCCGCAGCGACCTGCCGTACAAGACCTGGGAGGAGCTGAAGAAAGCCGACCGCGAGCTGGTGGTGGGTACCACCGGCCCCGGCTCGAATGCGCACGATTTCCCGCTGCTGTTGAAGGAATTCGCCGGGGCGAAATTCAAGCTGGTGTCCGGCTACCCGGCCAACGCCGACATCCTGCTCGCCATCGAGCGCAAGGAAGTGGACCTGTGGGCCGCCTTCGCCACCACCATCAAGCTGGCGGCCGATCGCGGTGCCGTGCGCCCGCTGGTGCGCGGTCGCGTGCCGATCAGCGGGTTCGAAAACCTGCCGGTGGACGAGACGCTTGCCACCAGCGCCGTGGGCAAGGCGATCATGGGCATCCGCGCGGCGCCCCTCGCCATCGGCCGGGCGTTCGCCGCGCCGCCGGCCACGCCGGCCGACCGCGTCAAGCTGCTGCGCGAGGCGCTGGCCAAGGCCGTGAAGGATCCCGAGTTCCTCGAAGAAATGAAGAAGGCGAAGATCGAGGTGGGTTACATCGGCCCGGAAGACGTGCTGAAGATGTTCCAGGGGCTGCTCGAGCAGCCGCCCGAGGTTCAGAAAGAGATGGTCAAGTACATCAAGTTCGCCAGCTAGTCGACGTCGACGACGAAGGTGCGCGGGATCTGCGGCATCGGGCTGACGTCGAAGTACACGCGGCCGATCTCGCGCCCGTCGAGCGTCTCGACCTGCACTTTCCATTCGCCGGGCTGGTAGTTCGACTTGACGCCGTAGCCGCGGAAGCCGAGCTCGCGCCCGCCGACGATGCGGATCGGGATGGTGTCGTGGACCACCCAGCCGCGCGCCGGGTCGTTCCAGGACCAGCGCATCTGCACCTGGTCGGCGAAGCGCGCGGGGGCGAAAATGCGGAAGAACACGTGGACGCGGTCTGCGGGCTGGGCGAGGAAGTGCTGGTCGCCGTTGTGCCAGATGCGCCAGACCGGACGTTCGTGGCTGAGGCGGTAGCTGTCGCCGGAGCGCTCCACCTGGTGGTAGACGCCAATGAACGGGATCGACAGCGGCACCGGCGGGATCAGGCGGAACAGGTAGAAGACCAGGAAGCCGATCAGCACGCCGCCGAGCGGCAGCAGGATCTGGCGCCGCGCCAGCGCGAAGCGCTCCGGCGCCGCGCGGCCGACCAGCCAGGCGCCGAGCAGCAGCGGCACGCAGCCGAGCGCCATCGACAGCAGGAACAGCGGCAGGCTGATCGAGCCCGCCAGCACCGGCACCAGATAGGCGGAGAACGACAGCAGGCACAGGGCGAGCAGGGCGAACTTGATCGGCAGGCCCATGGATTTCACGCGCTTGAACTCGTTCGCCAGCAGCAGGATGACCAGAAAGCCGAGGAAGCCGAAGGACACCAGCAGCGATGAGCTCTTGAAGTAGAAAATGGCGTAGATGTTGAGCAGCGCGCCCATCAGGAAGTGGATCAGCGCGGTGCGATACTCGTAGTACCAGCGCACCAGCGCGTTTCCGCCTGGCGCGCGCAGCAGCTGGTTCTGCTCGACGAACATCTGCAGCAGTACCGCCATGATGATCGCCAGATAGACCGCCTGCTGGCCGATCACGGCCCACGAGTCGATCCGGCCGACGGTGAGCATGTCGAACACGAAGCCGGCGGCGAAGAATACCGCCGCCATGCGGCCCTCGTTGCGGGCGTAGTAGCTCTTGAGTCGCTCTAGCCCGCTGGCCGAAAGGGTGGTGGCCTCCGGGCTATTCACCTAAATCGCCGCACCAGGGCGTAGAAGGCCCAGGCGCGAACCAGCCAGCTGCGCAGCTTCGGCGATGCGGAAACGAGCGTGACCAACCCGCCCGCACCCAGCAGCATTGGAGCCGTCGCCGCGCTACGCGCGCGTCCGATCGCGGAAGTGATCTCGGCGCGCTGCGCGTTCGAGCGCTGGATCAGCGCTTCCCGGCGCCGCGCCAGTGCTTCCAGGGACAGGTTCATTCGCGCGCCTTCAGCGCGGCGAGATCACGCTCGAGCTCGGCAATGCTGGCGGCGAACGGGCGCTGCTGGGTATCGCGCCGCACCTGCCAGGCGAAGAACAGAGCCGCGGCGAGGAACAGGAGCGCGAGTCCTGCCGCCACCCACACCCGGTACTCCGCGGGTGCGGCCATGACCAGCGCCACCGCACCGAAGCCGAACGCGAGCGCCCCGAGCAGGATCGCCACGACCGAGGCGATCATCAGCAGCACCAGGCGCGCCAGCAGCTCCTGTACTTCGGTGCTCAGCAGGTCGAGCCGGGTACGCGCCAGCCCCAGGGCGTTCGCCACCAGGTCCTGCGCAGTCTTGACCAGCCCCAGGCTCATTTGCGGCTGAGCAGCAGGCCGATGAGCAGCCCTACGCCGGCAGCGATCGCCACCGCGGCCCAAGGGTTCTTGCGCACGTGATCGTCGATGCCGCGCGCCGCTTCGAGCGCGTTCTTGGCGCGCTCGCGCAACTCCTCGACGCGCTCGCCAGTCTGCTCGGCAGTGGCTTGCAGCAGCTCCTCCGCCTCGCGCGCTACCGCGCGCAGTTCGGCCATCAGTTGTTCGGACGTGGTGGCATTCATGGTGTTTCCCTCCTGAAGAGGAGATTATGCGCCGACCTTGGACAGAACGTCGGCCTTGAGGAAGCGCTCGATGACCAGCATGAACAGCACCGAGGGCACCAGCAGCACCAGCGCGGTGATCGCGGCGATCTGGTAGTTGCCCGCAATGCTGGCGGTGAACATCAAGAGCGGCAGAGTGATGACGTCGGGCACGCCGACAAAGAAGGTGCCGGTGAATTCGTCGAGGGACTCGAGGAACACGAAGATGGCGCTCGCCAGGATGCCCGGCGCCGCGAGCGGCAGGCTGACGGTGAGGAACGTGCGCAGGCCCGATGCACCGAGATTGCGCGCGGCGAGCTCGAGATCGCGGTCGACGGCCGCGAACGCCGCCGCGGTGATCCACACGGCGAAGACCAGGCCGTGGACCGTGTGCACCATGATGACCCCGGTCATCGTCCCGTTCAGGCGGAAGTCGTAGAACAGGCGCGCGATGTTGATGTATACCGCGAGGCTGGGAAAGGCCTGCGGCAGAAGGAAGGCGAGCAGGATCGCGCTGCGCCACGGGAGCTTCAGGCGCGCGAGGGCATAACCGGCCGGTACCGCGAGCGCCAGGCTGGCGGCGACGGTCGAAAGGGCGATCCAGACACTGGTGACGAGCGAGACCAGCGCATCGCCGCGCGGCTTGAACACCTGCTCCCAGAACTTGGTGCCATAAACGACCGGCAGCTTGTGCGGGAAGTACCACTGCTCCGCGGCCGCCCATAGCACCAGGTTGGCGAGCGGCCCGAGGATGACGAAGGCGAGCAGGCCAAATACGATCCCGCGGCCGATCCAGGCCCTCATCGGATTTGTCTCTTCAGATAGAACCACGCGCACGTGGCGGTCATCAGGTAGGAAATAAAGCCGAGCGCGTTGGCGGTGCCGTAGTCCCCGTAGTTGTTGATGCGGAATGCCATGTCCACGGTCATCATGGTCGGCGACTCGCCGCTGATCATCAGCGGCACCGACAGCACGCTCATCATGGTGACGAACGACAGGATCAACCCGACCACCAGCGTCGGCATCACCTGCGGCACCAGGATCTCGAACAGGATGCGCAGGCGCCCGGCGCCGAGATTCCTCGCCGCCTCGATGGTCGAGCGGTCGAGCGAAGCCATGGCGCCGGCGACCAGCAGGGCGACGAACGGCGTCTGCTTCCAGACGAAGGTGATGATGATGCCGCGCCAGTCGAGGAAGCCGGTGGTCTGGTCGACTTCGAGCAGGCCGAGGCCGACGAAGGTGTTGTTCATCAGCCCGTTCTTGGCGAGGAAGGTGCGCATGCACTGCGCAGCCACCACGAAAGGAATGAACAGCGGCCAGCGGTACAGCCAGCGCAGCAGCGCCACCGCGCGCGGGTTTTCGCCAAGCGTCAGGTAGCCGCCGATGGCGATCGCGGCGAGCGCGATCAACAGCGTCGACACCACGATGATCACCAGCGTGAAGCCGATGTCGACGCTGTAGAACTCGAACGCCTTGGCGAAGTTGCCCAAGGTGAAGCCGCCGCCCTTGGCCTGGAACGCCGTGACCAGCGAGTAGCCGAGCGGGTAGACGAACAGCACCAGCACCGCGGCCAGCGCCGGGGCGACGAGGAGGACGCCGAGCCGGCCGCGGTCCTGCACTACGCGCGCTTCAGTTCAGAACCTTGCGCTCGTAGCTCTCGAGGATGTCGTCGAAGTAGGGCTTGATCGGGAACACCTTGCCCTTGCTCGCCAGCTCCTGCGGCGTGACGTCGACGAACAGCTTGTTCCAGGTCTTGTCGTCGAGCTGCGATTTCACGTGCTGGGCGTCGATGCCCGGATACCAGTTGAACTTCTTGACGATGCCTTCGGCCTGCACCGCCGGGCTGGTCGCCATCTCGACGAATTTCTTCGCCGCTTCCATGTTCGCCGCCTTGGCCGGAATCACGTAGTACATCGGCTGTCCCGGCAGGCCGGGCCCGATGAGCTGCAGGCGCATGTTGGGCGGCAGCTTGCCGTCGGCCATCCAGGTATAGAACATGTCCACCCACACCGGCCCCATCGCGATCTCGCCGCGGTTCAGCATGTCGAGCGTGCCGGCGTTACCCGGCGTGATCACGACGCTGCGGTTGAAGTCCTTCAGCTTGCCGAGCGCGCCGTCCCACTTCGCCTTGGTATTGGCGTCGTAGGGGCCCTTCATCAGCTTCTCGGAGTCCGGCGTGTTCGCATACACCCAGCCCACGACGAAGCCCACGCCGGACATGCCGCCCTTGATGCCGTTGTAGCCGAACTTCTTCGGGTTGGCCTTGGCCCACGCCGCCAGCTCTTCGTAGCTCTTCGGCGGGTTCTTGACCAGCGCCGGGTTGTACGCGATCGCGATCTGGCTCTGGAACATCGGGATCACGTAGCCCTGCACGTTGGTGCCGAGCGCGTTCTTCGACGCTTCGGAGGTCACCAGCCTGCCGGTGGAGACGTCGCGCACATAAGGAGCGAGCAGGCCTTCGCGCACCAGGTCGCCGGCCATCTTCTGATGGATCACGGCGACGTCGACGTCCCAGGCCGCGTTGCCCTTCTGCGCCTGCAGCTTCTCGGCGATCTTCTGCGAGCCGCCATCGCCGGGACCGGTGCCCACTGCCTTGACCACCGCTTTCGGATTTGTCTTCTCGAAGCGCGGCGCGAGAAAGTCCTTGATGTAGTCGACCATGTTCTGGTCGCCGGCCGTCACGACGTTGAGCGTGGTCTGCTGCGCGACTGCGGGTGCCGAAGCGAAAGCCGCGGCGAGGGCAAACAGGACCAGGTTGCGTTTCATGCGCTCCTCCTCGAAAAGATATGCAGCGAAGACACCGGCAGCCCGATACCGACGTTCTCGCCCACGGCGAGTCGGCGGGAATCGTCCACCATGAACTGATTCTGCCCCACGGCGACCGCATAGCGATAGAACCCGCCGGGGTACGACGCCTGCACGATGCGGCCCCGCAGCAAAAGCCGGTCGGAAACCGCGGCGTCAGCGGGGCCTAGCCGTGCGGCTTCGCTGCGGAAATGGACAACCACCGGGCCCGCCACCCCGGCACCGTGGATGAGGACGGCATCGTTGTGGGCGCCGGCCTCGATCCGGACGCCGCCGTCCGTGGGCCGGGCATCCAGCTCGACCACGTTGCCGGCGCCCATGAAAGCGGCGATGAACGGCGAGTTGGGCCGGTTGTAGACCTCCTCGGGCGTACCGAGCTGGGCGATGCGTCCGGCGTCGAGGATCGCGATGCGGTCGGCCATCACCATCGCCTCCTCGCGGTCGTGGGTGACGTGGATGGTGGTGATGCCGAGCTTCGCCTGCAGCGCCTTGATCTCGTGGCGCACGTCTTCGCGGATGCGCGCGTCGAGATTCGACAGCGGCTCGTCCAGCAGCAGCAATTCCGGGCTCACGGCGAGCGCGCGGCCGAGCGCCACGCGCTGGCGCTGCCCGCCGGAGAGCTGTGTCACGTTGCGCTCGCCGAAGCCGTCGAGCTTGAGCATGGCCAGGATCTCGGCCACGCGCCGGGCGATCTCGGGTTTCGCCACCTTGCGCAGCTTGAGCCCGTAGCCGAGGTTCTGCGCGGTCGTCATGTGCGGCCACAGGGCGTAGGACTGGAACACCATCGCCATGCCGCGCCGGTCGGGCGGCTCGTGCGTGATGTCGCGGCCCGCGACCGAAATGCTGCCGGCGGCGACTGAAACGAACCCGGAGACGGCGCGCAGCAGCGTGGTCTTGCCGCAGCCCGAAGGGCCGAGCAGGGCGACGAACTCGCCCGCCGCGACCGCGAGCGAAATCCGCTTGAGCACCAGCGTGTCTCCGTAAGAGACTTCGAGATCCCTCACCTCGAGTGCGGCGCTCCCCATGCCAAACGATTATTCCACAAGCAGGACACTGGGCATCATCGGCCTCGGCATCATGGGCGGCGCCATGGCCGAAGCGTTTCTTGCCGCAGGGTACAAGGTCTGTGGTTACGATCCGCTGACCGCGGCGGCGCAGCGCCTGAAGCGCGCCGGCGGCGCGCCGCTCGCCTCCGCGACCGAAGTCGCCGAGCGGGCCGACATCCTGATCACATCGCTGGCGTCCGCCGCCGCCCTCGACGACGCGGTGAGCGCGATCTGCCGCAGCCGCAAACGCCGTCGGCTGCTGGTCGAGATGAGCACCTTGCCGCTCGCGGACAAGCGCCGGGCGCGCACCCGGCTTGCGCGCGCGCGGATCATCGCGCTCGACTGCCCGGTGAGCGGCACGGCGGTGCGCCTGAAGGAGCGTACCTGGACGATATTCGCGAGCGGCGCGCGCGCCGCGTGCACTCGCGTCAAGCCGGTGCTTACGGTCCTTGCCGACAATGCGCCTTATGTAGGAACCTACGGCAACGGCACGCGGATGAAGTTCGTCGCCAACCACCTGGTGGCGATCCTCAACGTGGCGTCGGCCGAGGCGCTGCTGTTCGGCCGGCGCATGGGACTGGACGTGCGCCGCGTGTTGGAAGTGTTCGGACCCAGCCCGGTCGTCGGCACCGGTGTGATGCGCCTGCGCGGCGACCTGATGGTGAAGCGGCGCTACCGGCCGGCGACCATGAAGATCGCGGTGTGGCAGAAGGACATGCGCATCATCGGCGACATGGCACGCGCCTCCGGCGCAGCGACGCCGCTGTTCGACGCCAGCGCGCCAGTATTCACCGCCGCGCTAAGGCAGGGCTTCGGCGAGGCCGACACCGCCTCGGTCTATGAAGTGCTCGACCGGAAGTCGCTCAGGTCCCGATGAGCAGGTTGCCCGAGGCGTCGCGTTTGAGGCCGGTTTCGGCCGCCCTGTCGTAGACCTCGGGCGTCCATTCGACTTTTCCGGGATCCGGACCGCCGATCAAGGTGAGCAGAGTGCCGCGGCCTTCGCCGACATAGCGGAAGCCGCGATACACGCCCACCGGGACGTGAACGGTGTCGAAGGGCTGCAGCACGATCTCCTTCTGGCCGGTGTCGGTCATGAAAGTCACAGCCCAGGGACCGACGAGCGGCATGAAGACCTCCTCGGTCTTGTGCGCGTGCAGCGCGGTGCCGTTGCCGGGGTCGCACTGGATCATGCCAAGGTTGAAGCCGTACGCCGGCAACGGAATGTTGGGCTGCAGGTCGGGCAGGTCGGTGCGCTCGACCACGCCGTTGCCGATGATGTTGATCTTGCGGCGCCGGCAGCCGGGCAGCCGGCTGTCGACGAATGCCTCCTCGGAGCCGCGCAGCTGGTCGAACCGCGCCACGTGCTTGAGCATCTCTTCGACGGTGGTGGTCTTCATGGTCACTCCGGCTTGATTTTCGCGAGCTGCACGATTGCCGCCCATTTCGACAGCTCGGCCTTGATGTAGGCGCTGAATTGCTCCGGCGTGTCCGGCGTCGCGAGCGCGCCGTCCTTCGCCAGCTGCTCGACGATTTCCTTCTGGCCGAGGATCTGCCCCATTTCGCGGTTGAGGCGCGTCACCGCTTCGCGCGGCATGCCCGCCGGCGCGATCAGTCCGGCCCAGGAGAACGCCTCGTAGCCGGGGACGCCGCTTTCCGCGAGCGTCGGAAACTCCGGCAACGCGGGCATGCGCTGAGCGTTACCGACCGCCAGCGCGCGTAGCTTGCCGGCGCGGATGTGCGGCAGCACCGTGGGGATGCTGCTCATGGTGAACGCCACTTCGCCGGCGAGCAGGGCGGTCGCGGCCGGCGCGGTGCCTTTGTAGGGCACGTGCATCAGGTTGATGTTCGCCATCGAGGCGAGCAGCTCGACCGCGAGATGGCTGCCGTTGCCGATGCCGGGGGAAGAGTAGTTCAACGCGCCCGGCTTGGCTTTCGCCAATGCGATGAACTCCGCGACGCTGTTCGCGGGAGTCGAGGGATGCGTCACCAGCAGCAGCGGGAAATCGACCATGCGCCCGATCGCGGTGAAGTCGCGCACCGGGTCGTACGGCAGCTTCAGATAGATGCTCGGATTGATCACCAGCGGACCGTTGGAAGCGGCGCAGATCGTGTAGCCGTCGGGCGCGGCGGTCTTCAGCGCCTCGAGCGCGATGATGCCGTTCGCCCCAGAGCGATTTTCGATCACCACCGGCTGCCCGAGCCGATCGGACAGATGCTTGCCGACGATGCGCGCCGCGAAATCCACGCCGCCGCCAGGCGGAAACGGCACCAGCATGCGGATCGGCTTGGCGGGCCATGTTTGAGCCATCCCCGTGATGGGCATGCAAAGCAAAATCAAAAATCCGATCACTGCGCGGCGCATCGCGTCTCTCCTTTGTCGATCGCGCGGTTCACCCGCGGCATGACTTCGGTCGCCATCAGCTCCATCGACCGCTTCGCCAGCGCCGCATCCACCCAATCCATCCCCGCATAGACCAGCTCGCCGAACTCGCCGACCTCCTCGCGCAGCGCGAGGATCTGGTCGACAACGCTATGCACCGTTCCGCAGAGCACCAGGCGGTCGACCAGGTAGTCGTCGGTGAGCTCGGCGTCGTCCTGTGCCGGGTGGGTCTTGAAGATGATGTGGCGGTTCGAGAAGCGCATCTTCTTGCCCATCATGCGCCAGTAATAGCGATAGGGACTGTTCGGATCCCGGCGGCCGTAGCGCAGCGCCACCTTGTCGTCGTCCGCGACGAAAACGGTACGCGCCACGCGCCATTCGTCGGCGTGCGCGACCTTCCCGGCGTTGCGCTTGCCGATCGCATAATTTGCCCAATGGCTCGGCAGGTATTGCGAGAGCAGGAAGTTCGCCGAGAGCGGATGAAAGTCGCGCTCGCCCATGGCGATCACGCCTTTGGAACCAGGCGCGACAACCGTGCCGACGATCTCCGGGCGCGGCTTCTGATACGGCTTGTAGAGCTCGCCGCGATCGATCTCGGCGATGCGCGTCTTCGCCGTCGTCACCTTGAAGCGGTTGCCCGGGAAATCGATCTCGTAAGGCGGCTCGCGCTGCCAGATCGCCAGGATCACGTCGATCGCATCGGCGAACAGCTTGTTGCGGTCCTCGTCCAGCAGCCCGAGCGCCTCGGCATCGGAGCGCAACGCGCCGGGGCTCACCCCGAAGATGAACCGCCCCCGCGCCAGATGGTCGAACATGGCAGCGTGCGACGCGATCAGCGCGGGATGCGTATGGGAAAGGTTCGAGGTTCCGGTGGCGAGCTTGATGCGCTGCGTCGCGTGCACCAGGCTGGCGAGGAAGATGAAGCTGTTGGTGACGTTCTCGGACTTCTCGGTGAGATGCTCGCCGACGAATGCGTCGTAGAAGCCGAGCCGGTCGGCGAGGATGATGGCCTCGCGATCCTCGTCCAGGGTCTGCGACGGGGCTCGGTGCGCCGGGTGCAACGGCATGGTGAAATAGCCGAGCCGCATGGAGGCCGATTATGTCCGGAATGACGAGAATTTCGACACTGGGACTTCTCTTGGTTGCGCTTGCGGCCGGTTGCCAGAGCGCCGGCGAGCAGAAACCGGGCGCGCGGGAGCCGGCGCGGGTGCTCAAGGCCGACCCGGACGGCGTGCAGCGCGTCACCTTGCTGGCGGGCAACTATTTTTTCAAGCCAGGCCACATCGTCGTGAAGGCCGACACGCCGGTGGAGATCCTCGCCAGCCGTGAGGCCGGCATGGTGCCGCATGACCTGGTGATCCAGGCTTCGGATGGCTCGACGCTGGTCCAGCAGGACCTGGCCACCGAGCCGCGCAAGATCGCGTTCACGCCGAGGAAACCCGGCAAGTACCCCATGTACTGCAGCAAGAAGCCGCCCCTGATGGCGAGCCACCGCGAGCGGGGCATGGAAGGGATTCTGGAAGTCGTTCCCTAGGGGGCGTATTTCATCAGTGTTTGCGCGTAAGCGGGTGCCGTGGGCTCGTGCATGAAGTAGACGTAGGTGTTCTGCCATGCGGTCCGGGCGAGGCGCTCGGCCCAGCGACGAAGGTCTTCCTCGCTGTAAACCTCGAGCCGCAGCCGCACGTAGCCCCACGGCGCGGTTTCGACCAGCGGCGGCGGCGCGTTGTCCTCGCGCTCGGAAAAGCACAGGCTCGCGCCGGCGTTCTTGAGCAGCGCGTACACGTCGTCGGAGAACCAGGTGTCGTTGCGGAACTCGAAAGCGGCCATATGCCCGGCCGGCAGGAGCGGGAGGAAGTCGGCGAGGCGTGCGAGATCTTTCTTCAGGAACGGTGGCAGCTGGAACAGCACCGGGCCGCGCTTGCCGCCGAGGCTCGCCAGGTTCCGATAGAGAAAGGCCACGGAGTCAGCGGCGCTGTCGGCCTTGAGGCGCGACATGTGCGTGATGCGGCGCGAGGCCTTGATGGCGAAACGGAAGGTTTCGGGCGTGTTGCGCGCCCAGTTCTCCAGCACCGCCGCCTTGGGCATCTGATAGAAGGTGTTGTTGATCTCGACCGTCGGCAGGCGCTCGGAATAGAACGCGAGCATTTCCTCCGGTTTCATCTTCTCGGGGTAAAAGGTGCCTTTCCACTCCTTGAACGAGTAGCCGCTCGCGCCGGCCAACAGTTTTCTAGAATCGGGCATGGCGAAAAGCAAGCTTAGCGAGTATTCGGCGAAGCGCACCTTCAGCGCGACGCCGGAGCCTCCCGCCGCGGTGCGCGAGCGCACCGGCCCGCTGCTGTTCGTCATCCAGCAACATTCGGCCACGCGCCTGCACTACGACTTCCGCCTCGAATGCGACGGCGTCCTCAAGTCGTGGGCCGTGCCCAAGGGGCCGTCGCTCGATCCGGCCGACAAGCGCCTCGCGGTACGTACCGAAGACCATCCGTTCGATTACGCCTCGTTCGAAGGGGTGATCCCGAAAGGTCAATACGGGGCCGGCGAGGTGATCGTCTGGGATTGCGGAGTGTATTCGCCGGACGAGGAGGCGCCGTGGGTCGAGGACCGCGCGGCGGCGGAGAAGCAGGTGCTGGACGGTCTGGCGAACGGCAAGCTGAGCGTCATGCTGCGCGGCGAGAAGGTGAAGGGCTCCTACGCCCTGGTGCGCACCAAGGACGACAAGACGTGGTTGCTGATCAAGCACAAAGACCGCTTCGTGACCAAATCCGACGTCACGGCGCGGCACCGCTCGGTGCTCTCGGGCATCACGGTGGAAGAGATGAAAGCGATGCCGGAGCAGATGCCGGCGGCGCAGCTCGTGCCCGGCGGTCATGGCGAGGCGATGCCGAAAAAGCTCGAGCCGATGCATGCCGAGCTGGCCGATGCACCCTTCAACCGGCCGGGGTGGGCGTGGGAGCCGAAGCTCGACGGCTACCGGGTGCTCGCGTTCATCCAGGGCGGAAAGGCGAGCCTGCGCTCGCGGCGCGGCCTGGAACTGGCCGAAGACTTCCCGAAGCTGGCGGCGGAGCTCGCGCAGCAGGGACCCGAGATGATCCTCGACGGCGAGATCGTCGCCTTCGACGAGAGCGGCAAGCCCTCGTTCAACGCAATGCAGAACCGCAGCCAGACGGTCGTGTTCTATGCCTTCGATCTGCTGCATTTCGGCGGCGTCGACCTGCGCAAGGCGCCGTATGCGGACCGGCGGCGCTATCTCTCCCAATGCCTGCTGCCCTCGCCGCTGGTACAGCTCGTGCATGCCGAAGACGACGGCGTCGCGCTCTATTCCGCGGCGCTCGCCAGCGGCTTTGAGGGCGTGATCGGCAAGCGCAAGGACAGCCGCTACGAGGCCGGCAAGCGCTCGGGCGCGTGGCTCAAGGTCAAGTCGACGAACAGCGGCGACTTTGTCGTCGGCGGATATACGAAAGGGCAGGGCGCTCGCGAGCCGCTGGGAGCGCTGCTATTGGGTTACTGGGATGGCAGCAAGCTGCAGTATGCCTCGCACGTCGGCTCCGGGTTCGACGACCGCACGCTCGCGCAGGTGCGCTCGCAGCTCGAGCCGCTGCGCCGCAAGACCAATCCGTTCGCCACCAAGCCGGAGCTGAATGCCCCGGCGACCTGGGTCGAGCCGACGCTGGTCGCCGAGGTCAAGTTCCAGGGCTGGACCGGCGACGGCTCCCTGCGCGCGCCGGTGTTTCTGCGGCTGCGCGACGACATCGATCCCAAGGAGGTGCGGCGCGCCGCCGAAGCCGGGCCCGCCGAGCCGGCGCAGGGCTCGGAGCTCGACGAGCTGGTCGCGCAGATCGAGAAGGCAAAGGCCAATGCCACGATCGTGGTCGGCGGTCACCCGCTCAAGCTCACCCACCTCGATCGGGTGTACTGGCCGGCCGACGCGGGGCTGAAGCAGCCCACGCTCACCAAACGTGACTTGCTGCGCTACTTCGCGCAGGTCGCACCGTTCATGCTGCCCCATCTGGCCGACCGGCCGCTGACGATGATCCGCATGCCCGACGGCATCAACGGCCAGCGCTTCTACCAGAAGCACTGGCACCAGGAACGGCCCAAGTTCGTCGAGACCATCACGCTTTACTCGGGCAGCAAAGACGAGAGCCACGAATACCTGCTGTGCAACAACCTGCCGACACTTCTGTGGCTCGCCCAGTCCGGCACGCTCGAGTTCCACGTGTGGCATTCGCGTGCCCGCTTTGCGCCCGACTGCGCCACCAAGAGCACCGACTACGCCTCATCGCTCGAGGCGCTCGAAGGCTCGGTGCTCAACTATCCCGACTATGTGGTGTTCGACATCGATCCCTACATCTACTCGGGAACGGAAAAGCCCGGGGACGAACCCGAGCTCAACACGGCGGCGTTCGAGAAAGGTAAGGAGGTCGCTTTTCGCCTGCGCGAGCTCCTGAACAGCATGAAGCTCGAGCCGGTGGTGAAAACTTCCGGCAAGACCGGCCTGCATGTGTTCCTGCCGATCCGCCGCACGATCGATTTCGATGCCGCGCGCGAGGTGTCCGAGCGGGTCGGCCGCCACCTGATGCGCCTGCATTCGAAGGACATCACGCTGGAGTGGAGCGTGCCCAAGCGCACCGGAAAGATTTTCATGGACTACAACATGAACGTGCGCGGCAAGACGCTGAACGTGGCGTACTCGCCGCGCGGCGCGCCGGGGGCACCAGCCTCTTTGCCACTATCTTGGGACGAGCTGGCGGACGCGCACCCGCTCGACTTCCGCATCACCAACATCGCGGAGCGCCTGGCGGAGAACGGCGACCGGTGGGGGGATGTTCTTGCGCGCAAGCAGAGTCTGGAGCTGGCGCTCGGACGCACGAAGGCATAATGGAGTATCCTTCGAACCTTTCGCTCGAAGTACGTAGCGTAAGTTACTGATTACATGAGGTGAAGCATGGCTGCGAGATCGATAGCGTCGCTCACCATCTCGTTCGGGCTGGTTTCCATCCCGGTCAAGCTGTATTCGGCTACCGAGGCGAGCCGCGCGATTTCATTCAACCTGCTGCACAAGACCTGCGGCTCGCGCCTGAAACAGCAGTACTTCTGCATCAAGGAAGAAGTCCCGGTGGCGCGCGAGGACATGGCCAAAGGCTATGAATTCGCCAAGGACCAGTACGTGATGTTCACGCCCGAAGAGCTGAAAGCGCTCGAAGAGGCGGGCACGCATACCGCCGACATCACCGAGTTCGTTCCCGCCGCGACGGTCGATCCGGTGTTTTTCGACAAGGCCTACTTTCTCGGGCCCGACAAGGGCGGCGCCAAGCCTTACGCGCTTCTCGCGCGCGCGTTGAAGGAGTCGGGGCGCTGCGCGCTCGGCCGTTGGGCCGCGCGCGGCAAGCAGTACATCGTGATGATTCGCCCGGTGGACACAGGCCTGGTGGAAGGCCTTGTCATGCAGCAGCTGCTCTACGCCGGCGAAGTACGCAACATCAACGACATCGACATTCCGAAGATGGATGTCAAACCCGCAGAGCTCAAGCTCGCGCAGCAGCTGATCGAGCAGCAGTCGGTCGAGAAGTTCGATCCGGCTGCGTACACCGACGAAGTTCGCGCGCGTGTCGAGGCTGCGGTGCAGAAGAAAGTCGAGGGCCAGGAGATCACCATGGCCGAGGCTCCGGAGCAGGGCGCGCAGGTCATCGATCTGATGGAAGCCTTGCGCGCCAGCCTGGAGAAGAAGCCGGCGAAGAAGGCCGCCCCGGTGGCCGCACCGGCCGCCAAGCCCGCCGCGCGGAAGACCGCCAAGAAATAGCGTGCACCAGTTCGGGGTGCGGGAGGTGGAAAAGCTCCTGCGCCTGCCGCGCAGCACGATTCGCGCGCTGGTCGAGGCCGGCTTCGTCACCCCGAGCCGCGGCCCGCGCAACACGCTGCGCTTCTCGTTCCAGGACCTGATCGTGCTGCGAACTGCCCAAGCGCTCGCCGCGGCGCGCGTGCCGGCAAAGCGAATCAACCGGTCGCTGAAGGAGTTGAAGCGCCAGTTGCCGGAGACCATGCCGCTCTCCGGCCTCAGCATCGATGCGGTCGGCGATCGCGTAGTGGTCAAGGAAGGCGCGAGCCGCTGGCAGGCCGAGTCCGGGCAGTACCTGCTCGCATTCGAAGGCGATCCGGTAACCGGCGCGCTCAAGGTCATCGCACCGGAAGCCGCCCCCACCGAAGAGTCGGTCGAAGACCGGATCGATCAGGGTTACGACCTGCATGAGGCGGGTCGCTTGAAGGAAGCGGAGGCCGTTTACCGCAGGGCGCTCGAAGCGCACGGTCCCGATGCGCTCGTTCTCTACAACCTCGGCGTCCTGCTCGAGGACATGAAGCGCAAGGAAGAGGCGATCGAAGCCTACCAGGCGGCATTGAACGTCGATCCCGTGATGGCCGACGGCCACTACAACCTTGCGCTGCTTTGCGAAGAGCTCGGCAAGCCGCAGCAAGCAATCCGTCACATGGCGCAATACCGCCGCCTGACTGCAGCGAAAAAGTGACGGCAGGAAGTCACAGCGCGCCCGCAGCAATCGAGACATAGTGCCTTAAGCGCGCAAGTTAGTTTCGGGTGGCCTCGGATCTGATCTAGGCTCAAGGATCATGAGGAGAAAAACGTGACTACACCTCAAGCTTGGATGATCTGGCCGGAGAACCCGGCACTCTCGATTCTGGTCCTCGCGCTGCTCGGCATGGTGTTCCTGTACGCCGCGCGCCGGCCGATGCACGAATTGCTGCACGCAGTTGGTGGCCTGGTCGGCGCGCCGTTACGCGTTGGTGCACGCTGGCTGGCGGCCGTGGCGAATGCAATGAGGCAGCGCAACAAGGCGGTACTGCTCGCCCATGGGCGTCAGGAGGTCAGCAATCGCATCGAGCGCGAATTCGAGCGCCTGGCGGCGACCGTAAAGCGCGACTTGCAGGGCTATCCGACGCTGCAGCGCAAGCTGCTCGACGAGATCACGCGCATCGAGGAGGACTACCGCAAGTGCGGTGAAGTGCCGCCGCCCTCGCCCGACTGGGTCGAAGCCGTCGCCGCCGTCGCCAACGTGAAGAGCGGCAGCGAGATGGTCCAGTCCATCCTCGAGGAGATCAAGCGCTCGGTGGACAAGATGCACGAAAAGACGCTCGGGGAATATCGCCGCTCGTACGAGACGCGCCACAAGATCCTGGAGGGCTTCATGCCTTTCTGGCGCTCGGTCGACAAGACGCTGACCGAGGTCGACAAGAAGCTGGCCGAGCTGCAGAACGGCGCCGGCGCGGTCGACGCGCACATGGAGAAGTACGAGGCGATCAACGCGAAGACCGACAAGGCCGAGCAGATGCTCACGGTCTCGGCGTTCACGCAGTTCGCGATCGCGCTGCTGGTGATGATCGTCGCCGCCGGCGGCGCGTTCATCAACTTCAAGCTGATTGCGCTGCCCATGTCGGAGATGGTGGGCGCGGGCGACTACCTGACGAGCTCGCTGCGCACCTCGGAGGTCGCTGCACTGGTGATCATCCTGGTCGAGGCCTCGATGGGCCTCTTCCTGATGGAAGGCCTGCGCATCACGCACCTCTTTCCGAGCATCGCCGGCCTGAACGACCGGATGCGCCGGCGCATGATGTGGATCGCGCTGGTGCTCCTGTTCACCCTCGCAGGAGTGGAGGCTGCGCTTGCGCTGATGCGCGACATGCTGATCGCCGACAAGCAGGCGCTGCTCCAGTCACTGGCGACCGCGGCTCCTGCGGCGCAGACCGACGGCTGGGTCGGACGCATTCCGACCATCGGGCAGATGCTGCTCGGCTTCATCCTGCCGCTCGCGCTCACCTTCATCGCCATTCCGCTCGAATCGCTGATCCACTCGAGCCGGACAGTTGGGGGCGTGCTGCTCGCCGGCGGCGTCGATGGCATCGCGTTGCTACTGCGCATCGCGTCGAGCATCGTGCGGCGAGCCGCGCGCGTGCTGATCACGGTCTACGACGTGCTGATCGTCGTGCCGCTCCTCGCCGAGCGCCTGACGAAGAGCACGCTTGCCACGCGGCGTGGGGCAGTCGACCTCGACGATTCGGTGCATCAGGTGCGTTAGCCGGAGGCCATCATGATCCGATACCTTGCGTTGCTACTGATCGTCGGGCTGGCTGCGTGCAGCGACCCGCGCAGCCATACCCAGGCGGTATACATGCTGGTGGATACCTCGGGCACCTATTCGCTCGAGGCGGGAAAGGCCCAGGTGATCGTCAACTACCTGCTAGGCACGCTGCAGTCGGGCGATTCCCTGGCGGTCGCGCGTGTCGAGAGCCGCAGCTTCAGCGAGAAGGACATCGTGGCGAAAGCGACCTTCGATCGCCGACCCTCGCAGGCCAACGCGCAGAAGCGGGCGTTCAGCGATACCACCAAGGGGTTCGTGAGCAGCGTGAAGCAGAGCCGCTACACGGATATCAGCGGCGGGTTGATGCAGGGCGCCGAGTTCCTGAATGAGACCGGCGCCGGCACCAAGACCATCATCATCTTCTCCGACATGCAGGAGGAGCTGGACAAGGTCACGATCCGCGATATCCCGATGAACCTGAAGAACATCCGCGTGATCGCGGTCAACGTGGTCAAGCTGAAGACCGACAACGTCGACCCGCGCCGCTACTTCGGCCGGTTGGAAGCCTGGCAGAAGCGCGTGCAGGCGGCCGGCGCGACGGAATGGCGCGTGATCAACGATCTCGAGCGGCTGGACGCGATCTTCTCGAAGAGCTGACTAGAAGGAGCGCCCGACGCGCAGGTAGGCGGTGGTCTTGCCGCCCTGGTCGTGGCCATCGGCGATGCCCGCGCGCAGATTGGCGCCGCCCAGGTAGCCGAAGCGTACCTCGCTCATGAATTCGACGCCGTAGCCGCGGTGGTAGTCCGGCTCGCCACCCCGCGGCCACGCCGCGCCCACGTCGACGAACAGGTTCAGCGCGAGCCGGTTGAGTCCCACAGGCGGCACCATCAGAGCGAGGTCGACGTCCTTGAGGGGGATGCGCCATTCCGCGGTGACCATGCGCGCGCGGTTGCCGATGAGCGTCGGCTCACCGCTGGTATAGCCTCGCAGCGCGAATTCGCGCTCATTCAGGATCGGCAGCAGAGTGGGTGGGTCGGAGAACGTGCCACCGAGCTGGAACGGCTCGGCGTCCGGCTCGCCCCAAGCCTCGTTCCAGCGCAGCGAAAGTACAGTGTGGCGGAGCGGGAAATGGATGCGCGTGTCGGCGCGGTAGACGTCACCCGAATACGCAGCGTGTAGCCCATTCGATGTCTCAGCGAACAGGCGCAGCTGGAAGCCTGTGCTGGGGCCCTCCGACATCCAGAATTGGCGCCGGGTATCGATTCCCGCCACCAGACCCAACACACGCTCATCCTGCGAGGTAGCGGTCAACTTGGGCGAGACGCGATGAAGCTGCTCGCGCTCGAGCGCGCCGCCAAGGCCCCAATAGATGCGCCGGTTGAGCGCGAGGTGGCGCCAGGTTGAAACCCACTGAACTCCTTCTGAGATCTCGTAGGCTTCGATCTTGTCGCTGCCCGAGGTTTCCTTGACGACCATCGAGCGATCGACCAGCAGACCGTGCCGCCCGTCGTATAGATAGGCGAGGTCGCCGATCAGCTCGTTCTGGCTGAATTCGTACAGCGCCGCCAGGGCGTACTGATGAAGTCCGAGCGCGTCTTGCCCGAACGTGGTTGCGCCGAGGGCAAACTTGCCGTCGGCAAGCTCGATCAGCGGCAGCCAGTTGCGCGGCAGCAGCGACGACCACGGGGCATAGGACCTGTCGGGCAGGGTCACGGCCGGCGTTTCGGCCGGCTCGGGCTGCTGTGGCGCGCTCGCCGAAAGGTGCCCGATCGGCGATTCAGGGAGCTTCAGCAGGCGCAGGACGTCGCCGTCGGCCTCGATCGTGGTCAGCAGCATCTCGCCGCGCTGCGGCGCGCTGATCTCGCGCACACCGTTCGCCGCCTCGGTCCAGCGCGAGAGTTGGCCGCCATCCCGCACCGACCAGACATTGAAGACCTTGCCGTAGTCCGCAACGAAGAACAGCTCCTCGCGGTCGCCAAAGCGAGGCGAGTGCTTCGCGGCTTGATCGGAGACCAGCGTTTGGACCTGGCCGCCGCTGATGCGGATTACAGACCAGCGGTCATTGCGCAGGCTCGTGATGGCCACCGCTCCACCCTTTGCGGCGACGCCGGTCAGGGATTCCCCCGGGGCCGTGCGATAGAGCACGTGGCCGTCGAGCGTGACCACTTGCGACTGCCCATTCTCTGTGCGGATGGCAACCACCCGGCCATCGTCGAGCGCCACGGCGAGTCGGTAGCGGCCGCAATCGCTCAGGCGTTTCAGGCGGCCGTCGGACCCAACCAGGCTCACGTCGTAGTAGTAGTTGTAGTTGCGGCAGATCTCCGGCTGGGCGAGCACGGCGTTGCCGTTGGGCGAGAGGGTCAGCCGCGCATCCTGCTCCACGCCGCGCAGGTCCTCGGGCTTACCGCCCGGCGCCTGCTTGACGAGCTGCGCACGCGTATAGCCGTCAAACCGGATGTACCAGCGTGTGCCGTCGGGTGAAAGGGCCGGGCTGCTGAGCGCCCAGTCGCGTGCCAGGACTTCGCCTTCCGCGGGGGAGCGAACTCTCTCGTCGAAGCGCGCGGCCAGCCAGCTCTGATATTCGGCCCAGAGCGCGTCCATGTTCTTGCGCGTTACAGTGACCGGATTGCTATGCACGCGGAAAGGAATGATGTTGTCGCTGTAGGCCTCGATGAAGTCCGTGACCGCGTTCGGCCCGTAACGCTCCTGGAGAAAGGCGAAGAAATAGCCGCCGTAAAGGTAGTCGCGGTTCAGCGGAAAGCCGCGTCCGTCGGCGTTGATCTCGGCGAGCGGGCGGAATCCGCGCGCCGCCTCGGCGCGCATCATGCCTTCGAATGTGCTGTTGCCGAGGCGTCCATAGCTGCGCGCGGGTTCTGACTCGGCTTGCACCGCCAGGCCCTCGATGATCCAGCGCGGCTGAAGCGCGTTGGGAAAGACGAACGGTATGCGGCCGAACGCGTTGCGCAGCCCGAGGGGCGCGCCGCGCGCCTTGTCCATGTGGACGATATGAAACAACTCGTGCGTGAGCAGCAGTTCGAGCCATTCCCGGTTCTGCAGCAGCTCGCCTTCCTCCGGCGGCGTGAGGAACACCATCGAGTAGTTGAACGGGATCGGCGAAGCGAGGCCGTTGGAGAAATCGGCCGAATCCAGCACCACGACGTGGATGCGCGAGGTCGGCTTCCAGCGCAGCAGCGCCGTGTGGCGCGCCAGCACCCGCTCCGCGATGCCGGCCACGATTCTCGCCTGCTCGCGGTTGCGCTCGGCGAAGTGCACCTGGAAGCTGGCGGTCTCGAGCGTGCGCCAGCGCAGGCGGGGATCGACGAAAGACAGCTCGGACCACTGTGCGACCGCTGTGGGCAGCCAGGCGAGCAGCGCGAGCATAAGCAGACGTTTCAAAATGGTTCGTTCCTCCCTGGCGCGTCCCATTCTAATATCCGTCCTGCGAGGTGAACTGCATGAAACTACCCAGTCCAACACGACGCCGGATCGTCGCGGCCGGCGCTGCCGCGCTGGCGCTTGGGCCGCTGCGCGCGCGTGCGCAGGCCTTTCCATCGAAGAACATGCGCGTGGTCGTTCCCACCGGCCAGGGTGGAGGCGCCGACCGCCTGGCGCGCGTATTCGACGATTTTTGGGGGCCGCTGCTCAAGGCCAACTTCGAATACGGCTTCTTCGCCGGCGCGGCCGGCCAGGTCGGCTACGAGCTGTATCTGCACAAACGCGAGCGCGATGGTCACAACCTGCTCTTTGGCAACATGGGGCCGGAGATGATCATGTACGCCCTGCAGAAGCCAAAATACCGCTTCCCCGAGGACTACCAGTACTTCTGCCGGCTCGACGTGGACGACAGCGTGGTTTATGTGCGCCGCCAGAGTCCCATCAAGCGCCTGGAAGACCTGGTCGCAGAGGGAAAGAAACGTGCGGTCAATGTGGCGGTCAGCCGCCTTCCGCATCCCGCGTCGATCGGCATGCTCGCCTTGGGCAACGCGACCAAGGCGCGGTTCAACCTGATTCCCTATGGCGGCGGCAATCCGACTTCGGTAGCGGTGATGAACGGCGAAGCCGACTGCGGGGCGCTGCCGGTGGCGGGCGTTGCCGCGCTCGGCGACCAGATGCGCGTGCTCGGTATCTTCAACGACGACGATGCCAAGATGGCGAAGTACACCGACAAGGCGCCGGCAGTGAACAAGGTGTTCGGCACCAAGATTCCGCCGCTCTACTCGTCGCGCTCGTGGGCCATCCATACCGAGGTGATCGAGAAATTTCCCGACCGGTTCGCGCTGCTGGAAAAGACCGCGCGCCAGGTGTTCGACAACCCGAAGTACAAGGAGGAGTACGCCAAGACCGGGGCGCCGGTCGAGACCATCCAGTTTGGCGACCGGAAGCTGTGCACCGAGTACGCCAGGGGCATGGTTGCCCTCGCGGACGAATATCGCTCGCTGCTGACCGCCAAGAAGTGAAGAAGCCCCTCGGCGCGGACCTGGTCATCCCCGCGCTCGCGCTCGGCTTCGCGATCTATTTCTTCATCTCGATCGCCGATCTCGCCTGGGAAGCCAAGGCGAACGGCGTGATGATCGGCGGCATCCTGGTCTTGCTGATCGCGGCTCAGGTCGTGCGCATCGCCATCGGCATCTCCAAAGGCGAGGCGAGCCTGGGTTTGAGCGGGTTGTGGGAGCCGCGCGAAGTGCTCGGCAGGCGAGTCGGCATGGTCGTCGTCACCATTGCCTTCATCGCCACGCTGAACTGGCTCGGCCTGACGCTCGGGCTGCTGCTCTCCCTTTTCGCCGCGCTGTGGATCATGGGGGCGCGCGGCAAGGCGCTGGCGATGGTTCCGATCGTTGTTGCCACGGCCGCCTATCTGCTGTTCATCTATCTCCTGCAATCGGATATCCCGCACGGGCCGATCGAGAGGCTGTTCTCTTGAGCTGGGATTTCCTGCTGCATCAGTTCGGCGTGCAGTTCGGCCTTTGGTGGGTGATCCTTCCCGCGATCCTGCTCGGCATCGTGGTCGGCATCCTGCCGGGCTTCAGTCCGCAGAACACGCTGATCATGCTGCTGCCGCTCACCCTGTCGGTGCCGGTGGAGCAGGCGATGGCGTTCATGATCTCGCTCTACTGCGCGAACCATCTGGCCGGCGGCATCCCTGCGATCCTGGTGAAGATTCCCGGCTCGGGCGGCGCCGCCGCGACCACGCTGGACGGCTACCCGATGACGCAGAAGGGGCAGGCGCAGCAGGCGCTGGTGCTGTGCTTTACCGCGTCGGTATTCGGCGGCCTGATTACCACCCTTGCCACCATCGCATTGCTGCCTTGGCTGTCGCAGATCGGCCTCTATCTGCGCTCGGTGGAGATGGTGGTGGTGATGCTGTTCGGGCTCACGCTGATCGCGGTGATCGCCGGCAAGGATCCGCTGAAGGCGCTGATCGCGGGCTTCTTCGGGCTGCTGATCGGGGTCATCGGCACGGACCACATCTACAACACGCCGCGCGCCACCTTCGGCTTCCTCGAGCTCTACGACGGCGTGCCGCTGGTGCCGGCGCTGATCGGCCTGTTCGCCATTTCGGAAGCCCTGGTGATGATCGAAGAGAAAATGATCGTCGACGCGGAAGGCCGCGAGCGCGCGCTGAGCGCGCGCTGGGCGGATACGGTCGAAGGGCTGAAGATGTCGCTGCAGAAGTGGTGGCATATCGTCTGGACCGCGTTCGTCGGCCTGCTGATCGGCATCACGCCGGGCGCGGGCGCGAGCATCGCCTCCTTCGTGGCCTACCAGCAGTCGCGCCTGTGGTCGAAGACGCCGGAGCTCTACGGCAAGGGAATCCCCGAGGGCGTGATCGCTCCGGAGTCGGCCAACAACGGCGTTACGTCGGGCACGCTGGTTCCCACGCTCGCGCTCGGAGTGCCTGGCGGCAGCACCGCGGCGGTCATGATGATCGTGCTGCAATACCACGGCATGGTGATGGGCCCGCGGTTGTTCGCGACCAACCCCGAGGTCGCCTACGGCGTTTTCGTGTCTATGGCGGTGTCCTACATTTTCATGATCTTTACCATCCTGCCGCTTGCGCGCTACATGTCCCGCGTGGTGCTGATCGAGACCACCTACCTTGCGCCGGTGATCATCCTGGTGACCATCGTGGCCGCGTTCGGCGAGCGGCAATATCTCTTTGACATGGGGCTGGCTCTGGTTTTCGGCGTGATCGGCTACATCGCGCACAAGACCAACTATCACGTCACCGCGATCCTGATCGGCATCCTGCTCGGGCCGCTGTTCGAGCAGTACCTGGTGCGTGCGCTGCGCCTCTCGCAGGGTGACCTGACGGTGCTCTTTTCATCGGCCATCGGCAACGTGCTGTGGGCGTTGCTGGTGCTGTCGCTCGCGCTTCCGCTCTGGCGCGGTTACAAGCAGAGGAAGAATCAGACCGTCGCGTGAGCCGACCCAGGTGCCGGCACCAGCGCATCGCCGGCGGCCTCGCTGAACGCCACCCCTTGGGGCAGGATGATCGATACCGAGCGCACGCGCTGATGGCGTGGGTCGGCTCCTGGCGGTTGTTTGCCGTTCTGCACCAGCTCTGACGCGGCCAACAGGCGTCGCCGCGCCATGACGATGCCCTGATCGGTGGGCACCAGGTTCTCGCGCGTGCGGTCCTGGATCGGCCCCATGCTCTCCTGCACCGAGGCATCCTGCATGGCGAAGCCCTCGACGCCGGAGAAGCTGCGCCCTTCCTTCTGCGCCTGGCGATCCATGCGGTAGTCGTTGTCCTTGTTGGCGACCGGACGGAACGTACCCGGCAGCAGCGGCGTGTGGATGCCTTTGCCGCTCTCCAGGGCGCTGCGCTCTTCGCGCGTCAGCGGCCGAGCGGCGTGGTGATTCGTGCTCCAGACCCAGCAGTTCTCGTCATCCCTCGGAACCCAGCAGTGGCCGCCGATGGGATGGTCGGCGCGCGGCGGGATCAGGGTGAACGAGGGCAGGACCCACTGGGTAACGCGCCAGTAGTACTTCCCGTCGCCGGTATTTCGTCGCGCGCCGATGTAGAGCCCTCCCGCCGACTCGACCACTTCGAAGTGCGGCCGCAGGTCCTTCAGGTTGTATTCATTGCCCTTGGCGCCTTTGAACAGCGGGTCTATCGTCATCGTGTGCCGATGGAGGAAGGAAACGTGGCTCGAGTCGATGCCGCCCTCCATCGCCTGCAGGTAGTTGCACTCCTGCCAGCGCTTCGAGACGTAGCGGTGGCTGGGGGGAACCATGGCCCATTCGTGCTCGGGTACGGGCGGTTGCAGCTCGGGGGGACCCATGTAGGTCCAGAGCACGCCGCCGCGCTCGACCAGCGGATAGGATTTCAGCCTCATGCGGCGGCACAGGCCCGGGTTGTCGGGCTCGGACGGGATCTCGACGCACTGCCCGGTCACGTCGTACTTCCAGCCGTGATAGGCGCAGCGCAGGCCGCCTTCCTCGTTGCGGCCGAACCAGAGCGACACGCCGCGGTGTGCGCAAAACTCATCCATCAGGCCGAAGCGGTTGCCGCTGTCGCGAAAAGCGATCAGACGTTCCGAGAGCAGCTGAACGCGCACGGGAGGGCAGTCGGCCGCGGGCAGCTCGGAGGCGAGCAGCGCGGGCAGCCAATAGCGCCGGAACAGCTCGCCCATGGGCGTACCGGGGCCGGTGCGGGTGAGCAGCGCGTTCTGATCAGCCCTCAAGAGCGGGTCTCCTGGATGCCGGGGAGTTTACTCCCGGCACTCTTCAGCGAGAGCGCGCCGGCGCCCAGCAGGAAGACGCCGGTCGCGACGAATACCGGGACTGCGCCGAGCGCCGCGCCGAAGCCGCCGAATACCAGTGGGACCGCGATCTGCGGCCGTGCCTTGGCAGACCTACCCTTCCGCGACGACGGCACGAGGATGCGGCGCGCATCGATCTGTAGATCGCGCACCGTCAGCGTGGCCGCCTGGCTGAACCGGCAGCCGGTCGCCGCCAGCACCAGGACCAAGGCACCGAAATCGGCATCGACGGCCATGGTCATTCCTTCCTTGGATGGGCAAGGCTAGACGGAGCCGGCATCGGTTTCAATCGACGGCTTGACGCTGGAAAGCGTGTCGCGTCACGAGGCTGTCTGGAAAGAAAAAATGGGCCCGGTCCTGTTGCCGCAGGACCGGGCCCAGTCGATCAACCCGCGATCGCAGCGGGGGAGACATTGCGGGAGGCGGCGGCCAGCTTCCAGCTTGCGCAGGGAATGTCCTGCGGCGCGAGGTCGATCGGTTTGGAGAAACGCACCAGCTTCCAGTCGCCCGGACTGTTGCCGAAGGCGTAACCGGATTTTTTCGCCAGGGCGATCATGGACTCATTGGAGCGCAGCGTGTCGCCAAACATGCTCGCCGCGCCGAACGCCGCCGCGCGGCATTCGAGATTCTTCAACAGCGCCTTGCCGATACCAT
>Ga0207701_10000963_pt1 | contig 30509 bp, 28 predicted proteins | sample KBSSwiSSwithPhiX_FD_184294 | JGI IMG/M metagenome (GOLD analysis project Ga0207701, IMG submission 184294) | Switchgrass rhizosphere bulk soil microbial communities from Kellogg Biological Station, Michigan, USA, with PhiX - S5 (SPAdes) (version 2) | ecosystem: Environmental > Terrestrial >... | reverse complement strand
CAGCGCGCTCTTTACGCCGCTCCCAACTGCATACGCCACTTGGCTAGCCATAGGCACGGCAGTACGGTCTACCAAACTCGTTTCCACACAGCCTCGGCCAGAAGCGGTCGCACAGACAATTCCCAGAAAGCAGTCGTTCGACTTGAACCTAGCCGCGCAGTCTTGGAAAAAGCTCCCCCAACACTTGGTCCATCATGGCCTGTCCTTGCGCCCCGGTGATCGTCGTGGCCCGGTCGAATGCGGGCACTTTCTTCCCCCATGCCTCGGCCGAGGGCCAAACATCCGGCCACCAGCGATTTCCCCAAGACGCCGAGAGGTGCGTCCAACGGGGACAACCAAGCCGGCCCCTCTTTTGGAACGGGCCGGGCCACGATCTCCGGCCAGTCCTCTTGCTTTCGCGGCGTCGACAATGAAAAGAGCTTCGTAGTAGCAAAGCTGCGAGCGCTCGCGTCTCGCGCAGTGAGCGGTGGGACGAGGTTCCATCGTTCGCGCATAGTGGCGATCAGCGAGGTCGCGCGATGCTCGTCGTTGACTACGGTCCGCTCCGGTATCCAGGCCGAGACTGCAAGAGTGGGGATACGCACGCCTGAGCGATCAAACTTGAAACCCCATTGACCGGGGGCAGCGCCAGCGTGTGGTGGAACTGCGGAAGGGGGCTGGACATGATCGTACGTGCCACCGTGCTCGTCGAAAGTCACCAGCAGCGTTGTGTTTAAGTAGTTGGAACCGGTCGCCGATGATGAGTTGCGGATCGCGTTGTAGACGCTTGCCAGAAGAGCCTCGCCTCCGAGCAGGGACGATGGCGGGTCGAAGGTCAAGCCCGGAGTCAACGTGTCAAACGGCGGATGCATGTTTCTAGTGGAGCCTAGCCAAAAACGGAAAATGAGGACTCATAATCCTTTGGTCGTTGGTTCGAACCCAACCGGGCCCACTTTGAATCAGTACTCACCTCGGACACCTTAGGACAACGCATTTATGGCTCTGTGTAGCCAAGGTGTAGCGAAATCTACCCTCGTGCGTCCGTCCAGCGCCAGTTAACACCGTCACCAGCGCATCAAGAAGTTGAGCACCGCCGGCGCTGGAGCAGGGGAAAACGATGAGCCTGACCGTGACCGCAGCATCGGTAGATTGCCATGTTCGATGGATTGGTCCGGAACCTCGCCCATCCTGGCGGACATCACGGGGTTCAGCCTTTCTCGGCGGAAGCGACCGCTAAGCCACTCGCGCGTGGAATCGCCCTTCGCAATACTTCCCGGGCGCTAGAATTGACCCGAGCGATCGCGGTTCATACTCGTCTATCTCGGTTTTTTGATCGACGCTTCTCCGCCGGGCCGATACTCAGCTTGCGCGGCAAGCAGCCGCTCGCCGAGAGATATTCCTGGAGTTTCAATGTATCGGTACGTAAAACTCGCTACCAGCAGGACAATGGCGATTCCGAGCAAGCCGGTGAAATAGCCATATTCGAATACACCTGTTCTTGCCACGAGCGTCAATACCCACATGTGTACGAGGTAGAGGCTATAGCTGATCCGCCCCAGGTAACGTGACATCGCGTTGTCGATCCATCCGGGCAACCCGGAATGGGCACATACCACCCAGAGACCGCAGACAAACGCAAACAGGATGAGGAAGTTTAGCGACAATGTATAGCGATTGAGAACTATCACGCCGATCGAACCCGCGATAAGCCACCCTGATTTCTTCTGCAATTTGCCGAGATCTGCTCTAACGGCAAACGAATACGCAAGTACGCCCGCTTGGAAAAACATGGTGTGGTTCAGCACGCTAAGATAAGAGTAGTTTGCACCGTACATGTCGGTCGCAATCGCGAAGACCGCAAGCGAAAGCAATATGCAGACGCCAAACGCGGCGGCACTGGCAACTGAGCTTCTCGCCAGCAGCGCGAAGATCGGAAAGATAAGGTAAAACATCCACTCATTTCCGAGTGACCACCCCGCAGATACCAAGCTGTCGTGCTTGCCCGGCAAGAGTGGGTACAGAAACAGCATATTGAGAAGGATCTCGGCTCGAGACGTCCATACCCCGTCGAAGTGACGCACGGTCTGCCACAGCGCGAGCATTAGATAGAACAGAGGGAAGATACGGAACACTCGGCGCACATAGAAGCGCAGCAGGGACTGCTGATCGAAAATCCGGGACGAGTAACCGTATAGGAGAGAATAAGCACTTAGCGCAAAAAAAAGCGGCACGGCCGCACTGAAAATCTCAATGGTGCTCTTTAAGGCGCCAGCAGGTAGCGGGAGATATAACGCTTCGATGTGAAAAAGCAGCACCGCGAACGCGGCATATCCTCGAAGCACTTCGAGACCGGAGATCCGACGCCGTTTCGCCGTTTCCACAGTGTCAGCCATGCGATGATGCTAATAGAGCATATGCGGCTCCGCATCTTTGTATGACCCAGTGCGTGGTGTCGACTACCGATGCTCACAAGTCGGTGCGTCGGATGCTGGCATCCTCAGAACCCGATTGGCGCCTTGTTCCAGCGTGTTTCGCACAGCCCAGCGCTTCGCGTTCCTTCCTTGAATGTGCGCCACGTCGCCGCCGGACTTGCGCTGCAGGTACGCGACCCATCCGGCGAGGGCCGCGGTCTTCTCCGCCATATAGTCGTGGCGATCGTAGTGCTTGGCCTGGATGCCTCCCAGCCCATGCGATTGAATCTATGCGCAGTCGGTCGCGCGACACACCCAGTTCGGCCAACCGCGTTTCGCAGATGCGCCGAATGTCGCGCAACTGGAACGGGTCTTTGATGACACGATCGGCCTTGGGCTTCGCACGCAGGGCAGCCGCGATTTTGGTCGCCGCATTGGTCGTGGTTTCGGGCCGTGGGATGACTGCCGGTTGCCTGCAGCCAAGGTGTCAGCGCACAGCAGCGCGTAGTCCCACCCGGACAGGTAGGGCCTCGGCCAAACGCCGCCTTGCCGGCGGGATTATCATTTTCGGATGCTCGACCCCACCGCCGCGCCAGACCCGGACCGCGTCTATCTCGAGTACGTTGAATCATGCCAGCGCCTGGGCATTGAGCCGATGGCACGCGAGCGCGCCTTGGTCTTGATCAAAGAGTGGGGCGAAGCGCTCTCGGGCCGACCGGAATCAACGCAGCGTTAGCGGTGCTGGAAGCGCAGGGTCACGGGAATTGCGCAGACCGTTACGCGGTCTTCACTTTCCGGCCGCGCTTGGCTTTCGTCCCCGCCGGAACCTCTCCGCCAGCTGGAGTGATGTTCGCGGTGAGCGACGCGTTGAGTGCCGTCGCTAGCGCGGCCTCGCCGCTCACTAAATCCGCCCAACGGATCTCCAGTCCCTTGCGCCGGCCCTTGAGCGCCAACACGAACTTGTCGGGCGCGATGGTCAGGGTGTACGGCGCCCCTTTGATCAGGACCTCTCGTTTCAGTTCGCCGTCAAGTTTCGTGGTCATGTCAAAAATGAAAATGAGTCGGTTAGCGGTGTGCCGCGAGCGTGACGAATAGCTGTCAAGGCAGCCGTGCAAGGATCGATTTCATCAGCGATTCGAGCGCTGGCCGCATCGATTCCGCGGACTTCCCCATAGGTGCGTCGAGCGACAGAGCGACCGTATGGTTACCCGATTTCGCCACCAGGAACGCGATCACATCTTGCGACCGGTTATCCGGCTTCGGGTAAAGAAAGTAGGCGCGCTCGCCGAAGCCCGGGGCCGGCGTCTGCGGTTCCTTATCCATCTTGAAGCTCTTTAGCGTGGACTCCCACGCTTCCCATGAACTCGGGCCTGAATACACCTTCAGTTCGCCGCTGCCAACGTTGCAGATCCAACCACCTTGACCACTCGGCTCAGGATCGACGAGCGGGTCGCTACCGGTAGCTTTCTTGACGTCAGCACGAGTTATGAGTGAACAGGCTTGAACGCCCCCCGTGGGAACCTTTCGCGCCAGTTCCTTCTCGGCTTGCTGGCGCGGCGTCTGGGCCGCTGCGGGCGCCAGACCCATACAAAGGACAACGAGCACCGCAGGGGCGAACATGAGTTGGACCTTCACGGCATCTCCTTCCGGTTTATCTCGTCAGCTCCGACACGCTAGCGGGGCACGAACCCAGTTGCCGGCTCGTGTGTCGCGGTAGCGGAAGGCGAACATTTCAACGCGCGGTGCCATGCGGAATTATTGCGCGCACGCAGTCCGAATCACTATCCCAGTCGGCGACGCAATGACACGCGACGTAGGCATCCACGCGCTGTTGAGATCGGCTCGGCAAGCGATCGAGCCGGATGGTCGCGTTAAGATAATCCAAAGCGCACCGGCGCTACAACACGGATCAGGACGGTCCGCGCAATTCAACCCAGTCGGGCCCGCTCCCTATACGGATCGCACGCGCCGCGGCTCGCGGCAGCTCGAAAGCGCCCAGAGCCGCGTTGATTCGCGCGCCCACCGCTCCACCTCGCCCACAGGCAGAGGCCGGCTCACGTGGAACCCCTGGATCATGTCGCAGCCGAGTGCGCGGAGACGTTCGAGCGTCGAGGCGTCTTCGACGCCTTCGGCGACCACGACGAGCCCCATGTTGTGCCCGAGATCGATCGTCGAGCGCACGATGATCTCGTTGTTCGCATCCTCCGCGAGCCCGAGCACGAACAGCTTGTCGATCTTGAGCTCGTGCACCGGCAGGCGCCGGAGGTACGCCAGCGACGAATAGCCCGTTCCGTAATCGTCGATCGCGAGCCTGCAGCCGAGAGCCGCGAGGCGCTCCAGATTACGGATCGCGCGGCCGGGGTCGTCCAGGATCGCGCTCTCCTTGATCTCGAACGAGATCCACTGTGCGGCGCACCGCTCGCGCCGCAGCAGCGCGACGAGATGCTCGGGCAGATCGACGTCGCAGAGGTCGCGCGCCGACAGATTGATCGACACGTTGATGGCGAACCCGCCGCTGCGCCATGCGGCGCATTGCGCGACGGCATGACTGATGACCCATCGCGTGATGACGCGGATGTACCCGGTCTGCTCCGCGAACGGGATGAACTCCGATGGCGGCACCAGCCCGCGACTGGGGTGCTGCCACCGCACCAGCGCCTCGACATGGTGCTCGACGGAGGTCTGCAGTCCAACCTTCGGCTGGTAGACAAGCGCCAGCTCGTCGTTGTCGACGGCCTTCCGCAGATCGCTCATCAGCGACAGCCGCTCTACGCTATGCTGGTAGTAACGGTCGTCCCACACGGCGAGGCCGCAGTTGCTGCGCTTCGTCTCGTACATCGCGACGTCGGCGCAGCGAAGAAGCTTCAACGACTCGCTCGCATGCTCGGGACAGCTCGACAAGCCGATGCTGGCGTGAATGTCCACGACGTGGCCCTCGAGCGTCATCGGGGCCTCGAGCACGCGCAGGATGGCATCGGCAGCGCGCTGCGCATCGGTGACGGTCACGTTGGGCAGCAGGATCGCGAACTCGTCTCCGCCTAGACGGGCGACCGTGTCCGTCGCCCGCTGAACGACCGCCTGCAGGCGTGCCGCGACCTCGCGCAACAAGAGATCGCCTATCGGGTGCCCGAGCGTGTCGTTGACGTAACGGAAGCGGTCGAGGTCTATCAGCAGCACGGAAAGCGGCGCGCCGGCGCGCGTCGAGAACGCCAGCGCCTGGTCGAGCCGGTCCGCGAACAGCGCGCGATTCGGCAGGCCGGTGAGCGCATCGCGATAGGCGAGATCGGTGATTCGCGATTCGCGGGACAGGATGCCTTCCTGCATGGTGCGGAACGCGACCGCGAGATCGCCGATCTCGTCGTTGTGGATCCGCTTCGGAGCAGTCGAGTAGTCGCCCGCGGCGATGCGCCGCGCGACGTCGGCCAGCTCTCGCACTGGCCGGCCGATGTTGCGCGCGATCGCGACGCTCGCGATGATGGAGATGACCACGCCGATCAGCGAGATCAGCATGAGTCGGCGCTGCAGCTGCCAGTACGGCTCGAGCGCGACTGCCAGGGGTTGCTGCAGCACGGCGACGACGCTCCGGTCGGAGCGCAGCGAAAGATCCAAGACGCGCGTGATCGCCTCGTCGCCTTCCAGAGCGTCGTGCTCGCGGTCGACGTCCGCAATGCGAGCGTGCTCCATCTGCAGCGAGAGAACCGCTCGCTCGGCCTCCGAGAGCGTGCTAGCCTGCGTGCGCCAGGACTGCCCCTTCTCGTGTGTCAGCAGCGAGACTTGCAGACGCGTCAGCCGGCGAAGGTCGCGCGCAAGGGCGTCGTCGACGCGAAAGCCGACGGCGAGCCACGCCACGGGGAGCGGAGCAAGGACCGGCACGATCACTAGCTGGTACAACTCGCCGTTGTGCACGACCATCGCGATGGCCTGCTGCGTATCGCCGGCCCGGTCGAAGACGTCAGGAAAGGGAAATCGCCGGCCCGGCGGTTCTCCCGCCGTTTCGGCCAGGAGCGTTCGATCGAGATCGATCAGCATCATCAGCGCGGCATCGATCCGGCGGCCGTGATTGGCGTGGACCGAGGTCATGGTGCCGCGATCGCGCGTGGCGACCGTCTCGCGAAACGCGTAGTCGGCGGTCAGGAGCCGCGCTCCCTGGACCATCCGCTCCGCATCCTGCTTGAGGAACCGGTCGAAGACTCGCGTGCCCGCACGACCTCCGCACTGACGGACTTGCGGGCGGCGGTGACGCCGATCGTATTGATGAGGAGGTAGCCGCCCACCTGGACGAGCACGACGACCAGTATGAACGGCGCGAGTATTCGCGCCTGCAGGCTGCGCACAGGAAGCTGCCGTCGTCGTGGCTGTCCCCGCCGATGGCGCCCCGCCGCCGCCGCGGCCACGCGAGGACAGCGTGGATCAGGTGGACAAGCAATTCGTGCCGAAGGTGATGCCCGTCTTCGTCGGCACGTCCGTTTCGTTCCCGAACAACGACAACGTTCGTCACCAGGTGTACTCGTTCTCGCCGGCCAAGCGCTTCGAATTGCAGCTGTACGCCGGCGTGCCCGCGCAGCCGATCGTCTTCGACAAGCCCGGTGTGGTGGTGCTCGGCTGCAACATCCACGACTGGATGATCGGCTACGTCTACGTCTCGGAATCGCCGTATTTCGCCAAGACGGGGGCGAACGGCAAGGCGAGGATCACGAACCTGCCCCCGCGCGCTTATATCGTGCGGGTGTGGCACCCTCAGGCGGAAACGCAGGAGGAGGCGACGCGAAAGACCATCGATGCCGCCGCGCGCACCGTCGAGGTCGAATGGATGTTGAAGGTGAAGCCGGAGCGCGGGTGCGCCGAGCGTCGACCGGGGCGCGCGCTATTGATCCAATCGCCGTCGCTGCCGACGGCGCTGCTCAAGGCCGCCGACATGGCGGGCCACGCGCCCAAGCGCAACGGCCGCAATCGCGCGACGATGGCGGCGCCGCCCGGCAGCGCATCGCCGGCCGGGTGACGCTGCTTTCTGCGACCGCTACTTGCTCGCGGTGCAGCTGCCGATGCGCTGGCCCGAGTACGTCATCTGCATCGACTCGTTCGTCTTCGTCATCGTCATCCGCATCTTGCCTTCGTAGGCGCTCGGACCGAAGACCACCTCGCCGTCCATCGTCGCGGGCTCGCTGCCGCCGCAGGCCATCTTGTACGTGAACTTGTTGCCGGTGCGTTTGCTGTCCACCATCTTGCAATCGGACTTCCGCGGGATGAACGCGTCGTCCTTTCCGTTCTTGGCGACGCACAGCTTGACCACCTGAGCGGGAACGGACAGCGCCATGCCGGGCATCTCCATCCGCGAAGTGATCTCGTACAGGTCGTCCGCGCCCTGGGCCAGCGCGGGCTCGGCTGGAACGAGCGCGACGCCAAAGCCAAGCGCGAGCGGGAGAACGAGCGCGCGTGCAGCGTTGCGGGTGCAGGAAATCATCGGTCGTCTCCTTGTGGGACCATGCTGAGTGCCCGCCTGTGCGAGCAGAGTTCCGGGGCTCAAAATTGTACCGCGCTCACCTCGCGCCAGTACCGCGCCATTCTCATCACGCCAACAGCCGCCCGATGCGATCGGCCGTCTTGACAACGATGCGGCAACGCCGCCTCCGCGCTACGCCGCGGTGACGAATGCCCTGATCTCCTTCGCCATTCGCGCAAGCGACGGCTGGTGGATGTACATCATGTGGCCTGCCTCGAAATAGCTGACGGTGACGTTCTTGCGCAAAGTTTCGCGCAGGCCCAGGTGGTTCACCGTGAAGTCGCCGGCGGCGTGCGGGGTGCCGAGGTCGTACAGGCCGCTCGCAACGTACACGCGCATATGCGGATTGGCGTGGATTGCCCGCCGCAGGCTCTCCCCCACATTGACGTATTTGTTGGCGAAGCCCGTCCACGCCCACTTCTCCCAGAGCGGCGCGTGCACGAGGTACGGCGCGTCGCTGTCGAACTGGAGCTTATCCTTGAGCAGGCGGTTGATGCCGGCGGCGTAGGCGCCGATCAGGTTGTTCATCGCGGGATCGTCATCGGGCTTCTCGCCGGCGTCGTCGCGATCGAGGCCGAGGAAGCGGGTGTCGAGACGCCCGACCGTCTGCCCGCGGTCGCGCAGAAGCTCCTTGAAGAACCGCCATTCGTTCGGGCGGAGGTCGCAGCGCTCGACGAACTCCACGGACAGGCCGGAAAAGCGCGCCACCTGCCGCGCTATGTGCTTCCGCTTGTCGGCAGGAAGCCGCGAGCCTTGCAAGAGCGCCACGCTGTACTCTTCGGTCGCGAACGTTTCCGCGGCCGCGATCACCTGCCGCAGTGGCTTCCGCTGCAGGTCGGGCGCCAGCGCCTTGTGGTACCACGCCGTGGCCGCATAAGTGGGCAGGAACAGCGGATAGGGGAGGTCGTTGCCGGGATCGAACGACAACGTCTGCAGATCGACGGCAAGCGACACCAGCATGATGCCGTTGAGGTAGATGTCGTGCTTCTGCTGCAGATGCAGCGAAAGCCCCGAAGCGCGCGTCGTGCCGTAGCTCTCGCCGATCAGGTATTTCGGGCTCCCCCACCGGCCGTACCGCGCGAGGTACAAGCGGATGAACTCGCCGACCGCGTCGAGATCGCGCTGGTACTCGTGGAACTCGGCGACCTTCTCGCCCTCGACCATCCGGGAGTGACCCGTGCCCACCGGATCGATGAAGACAAGGTCGGCCTCGGCGAGCAGCGTGTGCTCGTTGTCGACCAGCGCATACGGCGGCGGCGGCGCGTTGCCCATTTCATCGGTCGCGACGCGGTGCGGTCCAAGGATGCCTAGGTGCAGCCAGACGCTGCTCGAACCGGGGCCGCCGTTGAAGCTGAAAACGACGGGTCGGCTCTCCGGCTTGCGCACGCCGTTGAGCGTGTATGCGGTGAAGAAGAGCGTGGCGCGCGGCTTGTCGCTGCGGCGCTTGCCGTCGCTGTCGCGGCCGTCGCCGTCGTAGTCGCGGAGCACCACCGTGCCGCATGTTGCGGTGTAGTCGAGCTTCTTCTTGCCGACCGAGTACGTGTGCTCGGTGGTGACGATTCGCTCCTTCGGCTCCGCAGTCGCCGGCAACGCAGGCGCAACGGTGGTTTCCTTCGTATCGTTCATGGAGGCCCTGGGCTGGGGTACGGAGAGACTGCGGCGCAACGGATTGGCAGGGACACATCAGCCGTCGTTGCCAGCCGGCGCGGCGTGCACGATAAACTTTGTTGCCACCCGATGTAAAGGTTGGCGACGACGCCTGGTGCCCTCCAATCGCCACTAGCGATGGCGATGGCCCCACGGCGCGGCAGGCAGCGGCGTCTCACGCCGGAGGATCGCAAGGCGGTCGAGCACTTCCGCGGTGCGCGTCGTTGTCTCTTCAGTGCCGAGCCAGCGCACGCGCAGATACCCGTCGCGGTCGATGAGGAATTCGGCGTGCGCGGGTGTCGCCGCGGGTTTTGCCATCTCGACGGCGGATCGGCGGGTGAAGAGCGCGTACGCTGCAGCCACACTCGCGTCCGCGGTGGAGAGCGCAGTGCCGACATCGTCCGGGAGGCGGACGACAGCGCCGGCGTCGTCGACGAACGGGGCCACGATCACACGCGCGCCCGCCGCTGCATAAGCGCGCGCCTCCGCGGCGAGCTGTTGCAGCCGCTGCGTCGACTGTGGCAGCGTGTACAGCACGAGCAGCGCGGCCGCTTGTCCGCGAAGCTGACGCATCGATTCCTGCGGCCGGTCTGCGCTCTCGAAGGCGAAATCCGGCGCGACGATCGCACGCAGCGGCTTGATGCGGTCCGTCATCCTAATCGCCTCGTCCGCTTCGACTTGCGCGTTGAGATACTCGACCACGTTCCAGATGTCCTCATCGGAGAGGCGCGATCCGAAGGCCGGCATCGACGTTCCGGGAATGCCATGCGCGATCCACCAGTAATGCTCGCCGTCGCGGTGCCGCAACGCGTGCTCGTTCGGGTCGCCCTGCCCGACGGGCTGTTGGGCAAGACCCGCACCGTCGAGGCCATAGAGTCCATGGCATTCGCGGCAATTCGCAGCATAGAGCCTCGCGCCGGCAACGATCGCGTCGGTCGAGTACGGAATCGGCGAAACCCAGTACGTGCTGGGATACGCGCGCGTTGCAAGCAAAGGCAGGAAGATCGCGGCCAGCACGACGATCGCGGCGAGGCTGCCGAGCGATTGCCGCATCCGGTGGAGGCGAATTGCAGCAACCATCACGCCTGCGCACACGACAGCCATCAGGCCGGCAGCGACCAGCGCCATCAGCAGCCACAGTGACTGCTCGGCGGGCGCGAAGCTCAGCGTGTGCGCGAATGGCCACATCGGCGTCTCATGAATCGCAGGAGGCGTCACACCGAGGACGCCGACGATTGCGAGGATGACGAGGCCGACGAGGATCTCGGCGCTGGCGTTGCGCCGGATCAGTCGCGAGGCGTCGGCATCGCCTTCGGCGAGCCTGCGCGCGAGATACCAGCGGTTCGCGATCGCGAGCGCCAGCATGAGGACGAAGAGCGCAAGCTTCGCAAGCAGCAGCCGGCCATAGAGCGTGCCGACGAGCGCAGGCACAGCGCCCACCAGGAACCACGCGTTCGCGACACCGCTCGCCGTCAGCAGCGCGATGCAAGCCGCACCGAGCGCCGAGAAGCGGCGCGTGGCCGCGAGCGCTTCGGTGACAATGTGCGTCCGGCGGAGCAGGAACACGAAGCCGGGCAGCGCGCCGAGCCAGGCGCCGGCCGCGAGCAGGTGCGCAACGTCCGCCAGGATCGCGAGGCTGCTTTCAGTCGCGACAATGGCGGCCGCATGCCCAGCCCATGCCAGCGACGCGACATAGGCAGCGGCGACTGCGAGCATTACGACGGCAGCGCTCGAGCGCACGCCGGGACGCGGCGCCGTGACGAAAACTGCGAGCAGTATGCCAAGCGCCACGGCCAGGCCGAAACGCAGCGCGAAGATGTGGCCGAATTCGGTTTCGGCCAGGACTTGCGCCATCGTCCCGCCATCGAGTGCGCCGATGGGCGAACCGCTCATGACCGAGGCTGCAACCGCAAACCACGCGAGGCCCGACGCAAGGCTGCCGATAACGCTCCAGCGCGCGACCTTCCGGAAGCGCCGCACCAGGGGGCCGCCTTCTCCTGTAGACAGTGCGCCGCGACGTCCTGCGGCGAATACAAGCAGGAACACGAGCTCGCCCAGGATCAGCAGCGTCGACGCATAGTGGACGCTCCGTACGGCCGCGAACAACCCGGTCATGACCGCGCCAGGCGAGAGTGCGCCCGCCGCCGCCGTCTACGGTGCGACATCGAACGTGAACTCGCCTTTGGTCACGTGCGCGTCGATCGATAGCACCCGCCAGATCACGCGGTACCGGCCCGCGGCAAGCGCGCGCAAGGTCACGTGGAGCGACGTCGCGTCTGCGCTAGCGATTCGCGCATCGCCGTTGTCGACCTGCTTGCCCTTCGCATCGAGCACGCGAACGCTGCTGAAAGCCGGCTCGAGCCGCTCGGTGAACGTGAGTGTGATCTCGTTCGGCGCGACGCGCACCGTGCTGCGTGCCGCGGGGACGGAGTAGTCGAGGACCGCGTGCGCGCCGGCCGGCGCAACCAGCCACACCGCGAGCAAGAGAAGCGAGAATCGTTCGAGCCGTCTCATCGCCGCGCCGAGGATAGCACCCGTACCGCTGCGACGCGAACGTGCGGGCGTGGTCGCGGGAACACGGTATCATTTTGAACGACGGCTCGAAGCCGCGATCAGCGCCAACCCATCGAGGACCCAACATGTACAAGAATCTGCTGGTGGCAACGGACGGCTCGAAGCTCTCCGACAAGGCGGTCGCGCACGGAATTTCGCTTGCGCAGGCCCTCGGCGCCTCGCTGACCGCCTTCTACGCCGCGCCGGAATATCCGATGCCGGCGTATGCGGACGGTGTGGTGTACGAACCTTTGCCGCGCAAGGAATACGCGAAGCTCGCCGCCGAGGATGCGGACAAGATCCTCCAGGCCGCCGCGACCAAGGCGGAAGCGGCCGGCGTGCCGTGCAAGACCCTCTACGCGATCGCGGCCGCACCATGGGAAGCGATCCTTGCGGCGGCGAGGAAGAACAAGTGCGACGCCATCGTCATGGCCTCCCACGGCCGGCGGGGCATCTCGGCGGTATTGTTGGGAAGCGAGACGCAGAAGGTGCTGACCCACACCAAGCTCCCCGTCATCGTCGTCCACTAGCCGCTCGCACCCATGCGCGTATCGCGGTTCCTGCTCTCGACGTTGAAGGAGGCACCCGCCGAGGCGGAGCTCGCGAGCCATCGGCTCATGCTTCGCGCGGGGATGATCAAGCGCCTGGCCGCCGGGATCTACACCTGGATGCCGCTCGGCCTGCGCGTGCTGCGCAAGGTCGAGGCGATCGTCCGCGACGAGATGAATCGCGCCGGCGCGATCGAGCTCCTGATGCCCGTGCTGCAACCGGCGGAGCTGTGGCAGGAGACCGGTCGCTGGGACAAGTACGGTCCCGAGCTCCTGCGCTTCAAGGATCGGCATGAGCGCGACTTCATCGTGCAGCCGACCTCCGAAGAAGTCGTCACCGAGATCGCCCGCAAGGAGCTGCGGAGCTACAAGCAGCTGCCGCTCAATCTGTATCACATCCAGACCAAGTTCCGCGACGAGGTGCGTCCCCGCTTCGGCGTGATGCGGTCGCGCGAGTTCATCATGAAGGACGCGTACTCGTTCGACGTCGACAAGGAGGCGATGTTGCGGTCGTACCAGGCGATGTACGACGCGTACGCGCGCATCTTCATCCGGATGGGGCTCAGGTTTCGCGCCGTCGCCGCCGACACGGGACAGATCGGCGGCAGCGCGTCGCACGAGTTCCAGGTGCTCGCCGATTCCGGCGAGGATACAATCGCCTGGTGTCCGGCCTCGGACTATGCGGCGAACATCGAGCTCGCGGAGGCGGTCGCACTCGCGCCCTCGCGGCCGGCGCCGTCCGAGACGATGGAGAAGGTCCCGACGCCGGGGCAGGAAACGTGCGAGGACGTCGCGAAGCTCCTTTCGCTGCCGCTTGCCCGAACCGTCAAGTGCATCATGCTCGCGGCGGAAGTCGCGGACGCGCCGGCCCGCATTCATATGCTGTTGATCCGCGGCGATCACGGGTTGAACGAGGTCAAGGTCACGAAGGTGCCGGGCCTCGCGAAATTCCGCTGGGCGAGCGAGGCGGAAGTGGTCGCCGCGACCGGCTGCATGCCCGGCTATATCGGGCCGGTCGGAATCGCCGCCGACTTGCCGCTCATTGTCGATCGGTCGGTGGCTGTGATGGCGGACTTCGTCTGCGGCGCGAACGAGCCCGGCTACCACCTCCGCGGCGTCAATTTCGGGCGTGACTGCCGGGAGCCCGACCGGGTGGCCGACCTCCGGAACGTGGTCGCCGGCGACCCCTCCCCCGACGGCAAGGGCACGCTCGAAATCCTGCGCGGCATCGAGGTCGGGCACGTTTTCGCGCTGGGCGACCTCTACTCGAAGGCGATGGGTGCAACTTATCTCGACGCCGGCGGTCAATCGCGGGCCATGGAGATGGGGTGCTACGGCATCGGGATCACCCGGGTCGTCGCCGCCGCCATCGAGCAGAACCATGACGCCAAAGGTATAATCTGGCCGCTCCCGTTGGCACCCTTCGCCGTCGCGATTGCCCCCGTGGGGTACGATCGCACCGAGGGGGTCAGGGCGCTCGCGGACTCGCTCCACGACGCGCTTGAAGCGGCCGGCATCGACGTGCTTCTGGACGACCGGGGCGAGCGTCCTGGCGTGATGTTTGCTGATCTCGAGCTGATCGGCATTCCGCACCGCGTCACCATCGGTGACCGGGGCTTGAAGGAAGGGAAAGTCGAGTATCAGGCCAGGCGCGGGGAGGAGTTGGCCCTCACCGCCGTCCCCGCAGGGGAGATTGCGGCCTTCATCAAGAGGAAACTGGAAGCGTAGTGAAACACAGCAGAAACTCCATCTCCGGCGCGGCGCTTGCGTTTGCTGCGGTTTGTGCCTTCGCTCCCGCATTTCTGTCGGCGCCCGCGCATGCCGGCCAGCAGGCCGAGGAGCGGCTCGCCCCGTCGGTCGTCGCCGGCCTGCAGCGGGCGATCGCCGACAGCCCCGTCCCTGCGGATTACGTGAAAAACGCCGGCGTGCGCGGCTGGCTCGACGAGATGTCGAAGCGGCTCGCGCCCAAGGTGCCCGACGGGCAGTCACGCGACGAGTTCATGGCGACGGTCCACTACGAATCGGCACGCGCGGGCCTCGATCCGCAGCTCGTCCTGGGCGTCATCCAGCTCGAAAGCAACTTCCGCAAGTACGCGATCTCGTCCGCCGACGCCCGGGGCTACATGCAGGTGATGCCGTTCTGGACGAGGCTTATCGGCGCCACCGACCACAATCTCTTTCACCTGCGCACGAACCTTCGTTACGGCTGCGTCATCCTGCGTCACTATCTCGACGCTGAAAACGGCGACGTCTACCGCGCGCTGGGGCGCTACAACGGCAGCCTGGGGCGACCCGAATACCCGACTGCAGTGCTCGACATCATGACCCGCAACTGGCTGTACCCCCCCGCTTCGGCGGCGCCGAACGATGGCGGCAAGCGCAGTAGTCCAGCCGGAGTGATTCCCGCCTCTTACACGGCGCGGTGAACGCCGCCGCCGGTTCACCCTCACCGCGCCATCGCGGTGGTTCACCCCCGCCGCGATATCGCGGGCGTTACGCACCCTCGCCCACAGGCCCGCTGCACTTCGGTTCGCTCGTCGCTGCCGTCGCCAGTTACTGCGACGCGAAAGCCGCACAAGGCGAGTGGGTCGTGCGCATCGAGGATGTCGATCTGCCGCGCGCGCAGCGTGGGGCGGACGACGCGATCCTCACGACGCTGGAGCGCTACGGCTTCACGTGGGACGGCCCCGTCGTTCGGCAAGCCGCGCGCACGGATCTCTACGCCGCGGCCGTCGAGCGACTCCGCGCGATCGGCGAGATTTACGAATGCGCCTGCTCCCGGCGCGAGCTTGAAACCGCTGCGACGGGCCCGGGCGGTGAGCGCGTCTACCCCGGCACGTGCCGTGACGGCATCCCGGTCAACCTGCGCGGTCGGAAGCAGCGCGCTTTGCGGGTCAAAGTTGGCGAGGCCCGCGTCGAATTCCGGGACCGGCTACAGGGTGCGCGCTCGCAGGATCTCCGCCGCGACGTCGGGGATTTCGTTGTCCGTCGCGCCGACGGCCTCTACGCCTATCAGCTCGCGGTGGTGGTCGACGATGCGTTGCAGGGCGTCACGCACGTCGTTCGGGGCGCGGATCTCCTGGCCTCCACGCCACGCCAGTTGTACCTGCAACGCTGCCTGGGTTATCCGGCGCTTTCTTACCTGCACGTGCCGGTCGCCATCATGGCAAGCGGCGAAAAGCTCTCTAAGCAGACCGGCGCGCCCCCGCTGCCCGACGATCCGGGCCCGGCGCTGGTCGCCGCATGGCGCTTCCTGGGCCAGGACTGCCCGGATGCCGACAGCGCGCCGGTGCGCGCAAGCGACTTCTGGGCGTGGGCTCTGCGGCGATGGAATCCGGCCCGCCTTCCACCTGTGGCGATGCTTCCGGCGCCCCGGCGAGTCTCGGCGGAAGGGTCCGGAAAGGTATAATCACAGGTTCGCTCCTCTTCGCATTCGGCCTCGACCAAACCTCCAGGGCCGCCACCGATGACCACGCTCGTTGCCGTTCGCAAGAACGACGAAATCGCCATTGCCGCCGACTCGCTGACCACGTTCGGCGACACGCGGCTCTCCGCCGAGTTCGATCGCACGTCCGAAAAGATCGTCCAGTACAAGGGCACCTACATCGGCCTGTGCGGCAGCGCCGCCCACCAGCTCGTGTTCGAGAGCCTGCTCGCCTCGCACAGCGAGCTCGACTTCTCCAACAAGGCGGCCATCTTCGAGACGTTCCGCAAGCTGCATCCGATCCTGAAAGAGCAGCACTTCCTCAATCCGAAGGAGGAAGAGGACGATCCCTACGAGTCGACGCAGGTGACGGCGCTCGTCGCGAACGAGAACGGCATCTTCGGCGTCTACTCGATGCGCGAGGTATTCGAATACAGCCGTTACTGGTCGGTCGGCTCGGGCCGCGAGTTCGCGCTGGGCGCCATGCATGCCGAATATCCGAAGCGCAAAGGCGCGGCGGCGATCGCCCGCGCCGGCATCGCGGCCGGCGCCGCGTTCGACCGCAACTCGGGCCTGCCAATGACGATCTTCACCCTCAAGGCCAAGACGCTCTGAAGATGAATCGCGGCCGCGCACAGCTGGCGCGGCCGTCCTGATCCCGTGGCCGCCCAGACGTCCTTCGCCGACACCGTCACCCGGTTTCACTTCGAGCGCGCGGCAGTGCGCGGCGCGGTCGTGAGCCTCGACGACGCCGGCCGTGAGATTCTCGCCCAGCACGCGTATCCGCCGGCGCTCCGGCGCGCGCTGGCCGAGCTTCTGGCCGCTTCCGCGCTTCTCGCGTCGGCGCTCGCCTTCAAGGGCACGCTGATCGTGCAGCTGCAGGGTACCGGACCGGTCACGCTGCTGGTCGTCGAATGCACGGCCGACCTCGGGCTCCGTGCGACCGCCCAGTGGCGCGACGCCGCAACGACGTTGCCGGAAGACGCATCGCTGCGCGCGCTCGCCGGGGACCCGCAAACGAGCCGGCTCGCCATCATGCTGGACCCGAAGGATGGCGGTCCGGTCTACCAGGGGATCGTCGCCCTCGAAGCCACGTCGATCGCCGCGCTGATCGAGCATTACCTCACGACGTCCGAGCAGGTCGACAGCCGCCTGGCACTCGCGACCGACGGCGCGCGCACGCGCGGGATCCTTCTGCAGCGAATGCCGAGCGCCGGCGCCGAGGACGACGCCACGTGGCGGCGCGCCGCGGCCGGCACCGACATCGACGAAGCCGACCTCCTCGGCGCGAGCAGCGTCGAAGCAGTGCTCACCGCCCGATTTCCTAACGACGACATTCGCCTGATGAAGGGACGGCCGCTGCGCTTCTACTGCGCCTGCTCGAAGGAGCGCGTGTCGAATGCGCTGCGAATGCTGGGGCGCGGCGAGATCGAAAGCATCCTCGCCGAGCAGGGAATGATCGGCGTCACGTGCGAGTTTTGCGGCCGCGGCTACAGCTTCGTCGCCGCCGATGCGCTCGCGCTGTTCGCACAGGGCGGCGCCGGCGGCCCGAGCGCGGACGCGTCGCCGGAAGTCGACGCCAAAAGCGGAGGGTCCTCGAATTGAGTATCTACATTCCCCCGCACTTCGCGAGTCGCGACGACGCAACGGCGGCGCGGTTCCTGCACGACTATCCGTTCGCCACGCTGATCACGCCGGCCGACCCGGAGCCGCTCGTCACGCACCTGCCGCTTCTGCTCGTCGCGGACCGCGAGCCGTATGGCACGCTGTTTGGTCACTTCGCGCGCGCCAATCCGCACGCGCGCAGCAAAGCGACCGGCGAGTCCGTCGCGATCTTTCACGGTCCCCACGCGTACGTCACGCCGTCGTGGTACGCCGACCCGGCCGGCGCAGTGCCAACGTGGAACTATGCCGTCGCTCACGTGCACGGCGTCATCGAGCTCGCGACCGATCCCGCGGAGACCCGCGCAGTGCTCGATCTCCTGGTCGAGCGTTTCGAGTCGCACCGCGTGGCGCCCTGGCGACTCGGGCTCGCGCCGGACCGCCTCGCGGCGATGGTCAATGCCATCGTCGGGTTCAAGATGCGCGTGACGCGCATCGAGCCGAAATTCAAGCTGTCGCAGAACCGCTCGGCCGAAGACCAGCGCCGCGTGGCAGCGGGTCTTGCCGCCGAAGGCTACCCCGAGGCGACCGCGACGGCGGAATGGATGCGGGAAGTCAACCAGCCGAAGTAGCGACCGGGCAGAAAGCGCGCCGGCAAGCGACGGAGCGTTGTCCGGATCGCCGGAAGGAATCGTCGGGCGCGTCAGCAGAGCCGAAGCGCCGAAAGATCGAGCAGCAGGTCCGGATTCTGATAGCCGCGCCAGATCGCGTACGCGAGCAGCGCCGCGACGATCAGGCCGAGCGTATGCCAGGTCGCGCGCTTGAAGCCAAGCCGCACCGAAGGTGGCGGAAATGTGGGAGTTGCGGTGCCGGTACCCATGGCGCGAGCTTACGCTCCCGCGGCGGGCTTCCGCAACGAATGGCGACGGAGGCTCGTCAGCCTGCGAGCATCGACACCGGCGCTGGCGCAGGTGGCGGAGGCTGCGGCGCAGCAACGGAGGTCACTCCGAGGTCCTTCATCATGGACATGATCGTGCTGAAATCAGCCGCGGTCTTGACGCTCGCAATCGGCTTCGCCAGCAGATTCACCGCGCGCCCGCTCACCACGAGCGGAAATTCCGGCGGCAACTCGGCACGCAACGCCCTGATCTCCTGGCCCGCGATCTTGCCCGAGATGCCGCGATCGAACAGCAGCACGACGAGGCTCGTCTTATACGCGGCGGCGGCGCCCGCGATCTCCTGCGCGGGCACACCCGCACCCAGCGTGAGGCAGTTGACGCCTTCGGTGAACAGCAGCAATTCGAGAATGGCGAGACCAAGCTGATTCGGATCGTTCGGCGGGGTCGCGAGAAGCACGTGCTGCGCTTCGCGCTGCGGACGAACGAGCCGGGTGACGTCGCGCAGCAGGCGCTGGACGAGATCGCCGAAGCGCAACTCCTGGAAATTCTCCATCTCGCCGCGCACGACTCTCTCATGCACGGCTTCGTTGAGCGGAATAAGCGTCGCCTCGAGGAATTTGCGCATCCCCTGGCTCGCCAGTAGCTTCGAAAGGTGCTGCTGCAGCTCGCCGACGCGGTGCTGCGCAAGCAGCTTGACGGCAGTCTCGATCTCCATTGGAAGAGGCGCGGGATCCTCGACCGTGAGGCCGAGCATCGATTGCAGCACCGACTCGGTCAGCGGCACGACGGCGCCGGCGCGCCAGCCTTCGGAAAGGAGTTGCTTGATGAGCTTGAGCCGTGCAACCTGGTCAGGCGGGTAGACGCGGTCGCCGAACCCATCGCGCAGCGGTGACGGAAACTTGTAGCGGCGCTGCCACATGTACAGCTGCTCCCGGCGCAGTCCGGTGATTCGGACGACCTCCCGAATGTGCAGCGAGTTGCGCGCGTCGCCCGGGGCGGTCACTTCGGCCATCTCCACCGGCGTCTCGCGCCGTCTGGCCGGCGCAGTTATCAGGATGCCCATCGTCGTCGTTCCTTAGCGTTTTGCGTCACTCGCGTGGCGCGGTATGTGCTGCACAAGTTTGCAAATACTCGCTTGCGTTCGGAAGGCCCGGCCACCGCTCCGAAGGCCCCCCGCACCTGCTTACCTGCAGGCTGTGGATCACGGTCGGTACCATGCACGATGTGTGCCAGGGAACTGTGCTGGCCTTGCCCGCCCCCGGCCTTTCGGCCATCATCTGAGCAAAAAGCAAACCGCCAAGGAGGAGGACAGAATGACGCACGACGGGGGCGGCGCTCGGGGCGTCGATTCGTGCAGTACAACCGGACGTCGGCGCCGCATTGGCTGGCACTTGCACGACCGGAACGCGCTCGTCACACTCCCAACCGCCTGATGCTTCGATTCCGCAACGACTCGTCCGACCCGCTCAAGGACGCCCGCTCCGTCGAGCGCTGGCTCGCCTCGCTGCCCGCGAACGACCCGCTTGCCGCGCAGCGCGTCATCGTCGCCGAGATTCACAAGCTGGCGGCGCGCACCGCGCGGCGTACGCCTTCGGTGCTGGCAGCGGTCTTCGCAGCGGACAGGCACGCGAGCGCAATCATCCGCAACCTGACCGCGCAGTACATCGAGCATTGCGAGCGGTCACCGAAGCTCGAAACGCAGTTGTGGCAGGCGCTCGATGCGCTCGCGCAGTCCTTCGAAGGTTGCTACGCGACGTTTGCGCGCGAGATCTCGGACCCTATCCCCCGCAACAAATGGGTCGCCTTGCTGCCGGAGCTCATCGCTCGCCAGATCGTGCATCTCGCGCGCGACGCGAAGCTCAGGCTGTATCGCTGCGAGCGCTGGTCGCCGGCAAAATGGACGGCGCTTCACGCACCCTTCGCGCGCGCGTGCGCTCTGCGCTTCGAGCGCGAGCCGGTGCGGCTCGACATCACGGGCGCACCCACGACGATCGAGCGCCAGTTCCTCATGCTGCTCGTGCTGAAGCTCGCCGACCCAGGCAACCTCGCCCCGAAGGACATCGAGTGGGTCGCCGGCCAGCTCGACGAGTGGTGCCAGCCGCTGCGCCTGACGCTCAAGCCGGCGACCGCCAACTCGTTCTATGTCGATCTCGCCGGCAGCACCGGCTTCCAGCGCCGTGCGCTTCATCCGCTCGAAGGGAGCGTGCTGTTCTGCGACCTGCGGCCGCTGCTTGCACTGATGCAGCAGAACCGCGTGGTTCTGGACGAAGCGGTTAGGAACGAGCCGCGCACCCGCAGGAAATCGAAACATCGCGCTGAGCTCGAGCTTTTCGTCAAGCTCGCAAGCCGCATCGATCCCGAATTCAAGCCCTTGGCCCGGCGCGGGGAGCGCAGGCCGGCGAGCGGGTCCGCCGATGCCGTTGTCGGCTTCGCCAACATCTGCTCTTACGTGCGATCTGACATGGCGCGGCCGCGGGCCGTCGACCAGAGCGCCGGCCGCAATTTCGGAACGACGATGGAGCTCGCCGTGTTCGGGCGCTCGCGGGTCGAGTCGGAGCTTCATCGCGAGCTCCAGGCGGGACGCGTGTCGACATTCGACATGGCTGGCGGATCGTGGGAGATCAAGGACATCAGCGCTTCGGGCCTCCGGCTGATCGCACCGATGAGCATCGCCGGCGAGTTGACGCTCGGCATGCTGGTGGCGATCCGCCGCCACGGCGCGGACACGTGGGTAATGGGCATCATCCGCCGCATCCGCAGGTTGACGATGAAGGACGCCGAGATCGGCTTGCAGCTCATTGCCGATTCGCTCGCGAGTGCGGAGCTCACCGAGCAGAAGAAGTCGCCGGACGCCAGCTATTCGGTGAATGGCGAGAACCATGTCCTCAACGGACGGAAATTCCATGGCCTGTACCTGTCGTTCCGACGGCGGCCAGATGAAGCGCCGGTCCAGTCGCTGGTCGTGCCCGCCGGCGAATACCATGCGTCGCGCCGGTACACGCTTCGCGCGGCTGGGGCCGTGCGAACGATCCGGCATGGGCGCCTGCTCGAGGAGCACGCGGGCTGGGTCTGGACGGTGATCGACAACGTGGCGCCGGAATTGGGCGAGGGCGGCTCGCAGCCGCCGGCGTGAAACGCACGCAATGACGGCGGACCGCTACGCCGAGATCTACGCGGCGCACCGCTGGGACGTGCCGGCACGGTTCAGCATCGCGCACGCGTGCTGCGGGCGCTGGGCCGCGGATCGTTCCCGGTTCGCGCTTTACTGGGAAGACGAGTCGGGAGCGACAGCGGCCTTCACGTTCTGGGATTTGCAGCAGCAGGCGAACCGCTTGTCGAACGCGCTGGCCGCGCTTGGCATCACGCGCGGCGACAAGATCGCGCTGATCCTTCCGCAGCGGCCGGAAACGGTCGTCGCGCACATCGCCGCTTATCAGCTCGGCGCCGTCGCCGTTCCGCTGTCGTTCCTGTTCGGCCCGGAAGCGCTTTCGTACCGGCTGACGGATTCCGGCGCCCGCGTCGCGTTCGTGGATCCGCAGTCGCTGCCGAACCTCGCGCTCGTTCGCGATGCATGTCCGGGTGTCGAGCACGTCGTGGGCGTCGCCGGCGCGAGCGAGGCATGGGTCGCGTCGTACGGGTCTCTGCTCGAGCGCGCGTCCACGCACTATTCGCCGGCTGCTACGGCCGCAGACGATGCGGCCCTCCTCATTTACACGAGCGGCACCACCGGACCGCCGAAGGGCGCGCTGATGCCGCAGCGTTGCCTGCTCGGGAATCTGTCCGGGTTCGTCCACTCGCACGACGGCTACCCGCGCGAAGGCGATCTCTTCTGGTCACCCGCGGACTGGGCATGGACCGGCGGCTTGATGGACGCGCTCCTGCCTGCGCTGTATTTCGGCCAGCCGATCGTCGGTTACCGCGGGCGCTTCGACCCGGACCGCGCGCTCGCGCTGATGGCGAAGTACGGCGTCCGTAACTCATTCCTGTTCCCGACCGCGCTCAAGCTCATGATGAAGGCGCACCCGCGACCGAAGGAGCGGTTCGATCTTCGGCTGCGCACGATCATGAGCGCGGGCGAAGCGGTGGGCACGACGGTGTTCGATTGGGCGCGCGACGCGCTCGGCGTCACTATCAACGAGATGTTCGGCCAGACGGAGATGAACTACATCGTCGGCAACTCGCAGGCGTTGTGGCCCGCGAAGCCCGGCTCGATGGGCCGCCCATATCCCGGACACCGGATCGAGGTCATCGACGACGACGGAAGCATTGTGTCCGACGACCAGATTGGCGAAGTCGCCGTCCATCGCACGGCACCGGACGGTACGGAAGACCCCGTGTTCTTCCTCGAGTACTTCAGGAATCCGGAGGCCACGGCGAAGAAATTCACCGGCGACTGGTGTCGCACCGGCGATTTGGCAAAACGCGACGCGGACGGATATCTCTGGTACCAGGGACGCGCCGACGACATGTTCAAGGCCGCAGGCTATCGAATCGGGCCGTCGGAGATCGAAAACTGCCTGGTGGGACACAAGGCGGTTGCGAACGCCGCCGTCGTCCCTTCGCCGGACGAGACGCGCGGCAACGTCGTCAAGGCATTCATCGTGCTCGCTCCCGGGATCGTGGCGTCGCCGGCGATCGAAGCCGAGATCCGCCAGCACGTGCGGAGTCATCTCGCGCCGTACGAGTATCCGAAGGAGATCGAGTTCATCGATGCCTTGCCGATGACGACGACGGGCAAGGTGCAGCGTCGCGTGCTGCGCGAGCGCGAGCGGGCGCGCAAGGCGGAACGAGCGGAAGGCGGTTGAGCCTGCGGGCAGCGCGGTCCTGCTTTCGCGCGAGGCGCGCCGTCAGGCCGCGCCCGGCCGCGAGCGCAAACGCTCGAGCAGCGCCCGGTGCGTCACCACCCATGCGACGAGCGGCACCACCGTCGGCAGGATCAGCGCGCCGAACTGATACGAAAAAGCGATCGCTTCGCGCTGCCACGCGACGAATCCCGTTTGCGACGCGATCTGCGGTCCCATCGTGATCGCGATGCTCTTCAGGAAGTCCGCGAGCGCTCCCCACGCGACGAACGGCATCAGCACGGCATAGCCAGCGAAAAGGCGTCTGGGCCACCCGGGCTCCTTTGCGGCGAGCACGAGCGCCGCATAGAGCGGCAAGCCGAACGAATACAGGAGAAGATCTACGCCGACGACGATCTCGCCGCCCTGCGCGCCGGCCGACCCCGCCTTGAGCGTCGTCGCGAACGTAAGCTCCGCGCGCGCCTGCTCGACGCCGCGGATGATGTCCGCCCAGGTCACCCGGCCGATGAGCTCGGCCAGAAACGCTGCCGGCCACAGCAGGATCGGCGCGGTGACGTACCAGATCGCGAAGGTCACCGGCAACCAGGCGAAGACCCGTATGAGGAGTCCCGCAAGCGAGCTCTGGGACCGGCCCGTCACGCCGGACCCGCCCGTCACGCCGACGCGGGTGCCGGCGATCCGGCCGCCGGTCCGCTCCGGCCGCCCCCGGCCACGTCGGCGCGCGGCAGCATCCGCACCCAGACGAGCCAGACGACGAGAACGTCGAGCATGATCAGCGCCTGCCACACGTAGAGGTGCGCCCAATCGAACGCCTTCATGCTCCACTGCCCGAGGTAGAAGAGACTGATGACGCGGACGAGGTTGAGGCCCTGCACCGCGGCGATGCCGGCGCCGAGGCCGACGAGACGGTCGCGCCACAGCGCCGGAAACGCGCAGATCGCCGCGACGAGCGCGATGGTCGCCTCGATCCCGTTGCATCCGGCCTCGATGGAGACCGCGAAACCGTTCACCGTGCTGCGCAGCACCTTGCCTGACGCGGCGACGTTGGGATCGAACAGTGTGAGGAGCCATGCGCTGATCGTCGCAAGCGCGTCGGTCCACGGCACGACGAAGTACTGCTGGGCCCACGGCGTCAGCTCGGCGGCAAACAGCGCCACCTGCAGCACGATGAACGTGACGAAGAAGCGAAGCATCGGCCGATTCTACCGAAACGCGCCACCTGACTCGGAGGCGGATGGGTACTACGATTAGCCGGTGCCCGCCTTCGCGCGCGCGAGCGGCGGATTCGCGGCGAAGTAACGGCGGATGCCCTCGCCCATCGACTCGGCGAACTTCGTCTGGTGGCGGTCGCTGCGCAGCTTCTGCTCTTCTTCGGGATTCGAGATGAACGCCGTTTCGACGAGGACCGACGGAATGTCGGGCGCTTTGAGAACGGCGAACCCGGCCTGCTCGACGGAGCCCTTGTGCAGCGCGTTGATCGTGCCGATGCTATCGAGCATGTGCCGTCCGACCTTGAGACTGTCGCTGATCTGCGCCGTCTGCGAGAGGTCGAGGAGCGTACGCGCGAGCACGGGGTCCCGCGCGTCGAGATTCACTCCCCCGATGAGATCGGCCGCGTTCTCGCTCTGGGCGAGCCAGCGCGCGGCCGAGCTCGTGGCGCCGCTTTCCGACAGCGCGAAAACCGACGAGCCGCGGGCGTTGGGCTCGCGGAACGCATCGGCATGGATCGATACGAAAAGGTCCGCCTCGACCCGCCGCGCCTTCTGCACGCGCGCCGCGAGCGGCACGTAGTAGTCGGCGTCGCGAGTCAGCATCGCGCGCATTCCGGGCTCGGCATCGAGCATTCGCTTGAGCTTCCGGCCGATGGCGAGCGTCACGTCCTTCTCGTGCGTTCCGAGTCGGCCGATCGCGCCGGGATCCTCGCCGCCGTGACCCGGATCGAGCGCCACGGTGATCACACGCCGCCGGCTCGCCGGGCCGCGGGTGTCCGGCTTTGCGGAAGGTGCGCGCTCCGGCGATTGGACCGGCGGCCTTGCTGCGACGTCGGCGGGCTCGCCGCGCTCCTTGAGCAACGCCATCATGGGATCGAGCGGTATCAGCGGATAGAGATCGAGGACGACGCGATGCCCGAACTCGGCAACCGGCTTGAGCCCGAAGACCTGCGTGCGCGTTTCCGACTTCAAATCGAACACGATGCGCAGCGTGTCCCCTCTCGTGCCGAAGCGGACCGATGCGATGTACGGATCGGACGCCTCGATCCGCGTCGGCAGTTGCGCGAGCTCGGTGGTGAGACGCATGTTGTCGAGCTCGAGGATCACGCGATGCGGCTCGGTAAGCGTCTGGAGGCGATACGCGATCGGCGCCGGTGCCTCGAACACGACGCGGGTGTATTCCTGCGCGGGCCACACGCGCGCGGACTGGACGTGTCCGATATTGGCCCACGTGAGCGCCGGCGCAACAAGCTGCGCCGCGGGCACGACCAGCCATTGGCACACACGACGACGCGCCAGCGAAACCGCGATCACGGTGCCCGTCCCGGGCTGGTTCCAATCATCCCGGCCGCGCACGTCTCACCCCGCTTCGTGTACGCAGCAAGCGCGAGCTCGCGCCCCGGCAGCGACGCGTCCGCCGGATACGCGAGGGTCAGCGCAAGATCGGGCACCGGCAGCCGCCCCGCGACCCGCTCCGGCCATTCGATCAAGCACGCCGACCCCGCGTGGAAGCAATCGGAGAACCCCGCTGTTTCCCATTCGTTTGGATCGGCGAACCGATAAAAATCAAAGTGATAGAAGTATATGCTCGGAAATGGATAATGCTCAACCAGCGGATAGCTGGGACTTTTGACCGATCCCTGCCAGCCGAGCGCGCGCAAGACGCCGCGCACGAGTGTCGTCTTGCCCGCACCGAGGTCGCCTGACAGGGTTACGACCATCCCGCCCTCGAGCGTCGGCGCGAGCCGCGCGCCGGTCGCTTCGGTCGCGTCGGCATCAGCAAGATGAAACGTCGCCGTGGACGTGGGGTTGACGCGGCGTTGCGGTAGGCTTGGGTCCATGTCCACGCTTCGCGCCGAACCCCGCCCTTCGTCCGCCGGGCCCGACTGGGCCGCGCTGGCCGCGGACATTCGCGACTGGGGCAAGGCGATCGGGTTTCAGGCGGTCGGCATCGCTGACACCGAACTTGACGTTGCGGAACGGCGTCTCGTCGAATGGCTGGGCGCAGGCCGCCACGGCGCCATGGATTATATGGCACGCCACGGCGCGACCCGCGCGCGGCCCGCGGCGCTCGTCCCCGGCACATTGCGCGTGATCACGGCGCGAATGAACTATCGCCCGCCGGCAGCGCGCGCAAGCGACGACATTCTCGCCGATCCCACGAAGGCGTTCATTGCGCGATACGCACTCGGCCGCGACTACCACAAGGTGCTGCGCGGCAGGCTGCAGCGGCTCGCGGACCGGATCCGCGAGTCGATCGGCGACTTCGGCTATCGCGTTTTCACCGACACCGCCCCGGTGCTCGAAGTCGCGCTCGCGGCGAAATCCGGAATCGGCTGGCAAGGAAAGCACACGTTGCTCCTGACGCGAGACGCCGGCTCGTGGTTCTTCCTGGGCGAGATCTACACGGACCTGCCGCTTCCCGTCACGCCGCCCCAAGCGGCGCACTGCGGCAGTTGCCGAACGTGCATCGACGTCTGCCCGACCGGCGCCATCGTTGCGCCTTACGAGCTCGACGCGCGCCGCTGCATCTCGTATCTCACGATCGAGCTTCCGGGCAGCATTCCCGAGGCGCTGCGCCCGCTGATCGGGAACCGCGTCTATGGCTGCGACGATTGCCAGCTCCATTGCCCGTGGAACCGCTTTGCGCAGGACACCGGCGAAGACGACTTTGCCGTGCGCAACGGCCTCGACGCTGCGGATCTCGTCATGCTGTTCGCGTGGACGGAAGCGGAATTCGGTTCGCGGCTCGAAGGCAGCGCCATCCGGCGAATCGGCTACGAGCGGTGGCTGCGCAATCTCGCCGTCGGCCTCGGCAACGCGCCGAGCCGGCCGGACATCACCGCTGCGCTCGAGGCGCGCGCGAACGATCCCTCGGCGCTGGTGCGCGAGCATGTCGCATGGGCACTCGCCCAGCATCGAGCTCGTCAACGCGAGCGTCGCGATCAGCCCACGTAGCCGATCGTCGCGATGACTGCCGGAAAACTGCGTCCGCACGACCGCAAACGATTGCGATCGAGTGCGGGCTAGCGGATCAGCTGATTCATCGACACGATCGGCAGCATTACGGCCAGCACGAGGATGAGCACGATCGCGCCCATCGTCACGATCAGCGCCGGCTGCAGCAACGCGGCGAACCAGTTGATGCGGCGCGCGGCTTCGCGCTCGAGCTCCGCAGCCGCGCGCTCGAGCATGGGCGCGAGCTGGCCGCTCGCTTCGCCATTAGCGGTGAGGTGAACGAGCACCGGCGGGAACACCTTCTGCTCCTTGAGGCCTCGCGCCAGCGAAACGCCTTCCCGCACGAGCGCAGCGGCCCGCGCGGCCGCGGCCTTGAGCGGCAAGGCCCAGACGACGTCGCGTGCGGCATCGAGCGAGCGCAGCAACGGTGCTCCGCTGCCGGTCAGGATCGCGAGCGTGCTCGCAAAGCGCGCGGTGTCGATGGCGACGACGAGACGGCCAACGACCGGGACGCGCATGAGCGCCCGTTGCCAGCGCGCGCGAAACGCTTCGTTGCGGTTGAGAAGCGTCCACCCGAAGATGACCGCAGCGAACCCGGCAAGCCACATCCACGCCGTGCCGCGCAGAAAGGCCGATGTCGCGATGAGCGCGCGCGTTAAGAACGGGAGCGTCTGCCGGCTCTGCTCGTACACGGCGACGATCTGCGGCACGACGTAGACGAGGAGGACCGCGATCACCGCCGACGCGATGATCGTCACGAGCGCTGGGTAGATGAGCGCCAGCATGAACTGCTGCTTCTGCGCCTGCCGCGCCTCGAGATAATCGGCGAGACGCGTGAGCACGTCCGGCAGGTTGCCGGTCTCCGCAGCGACGGCGACGAGGCCGCGATAGAGATCGGAGAACGTTCGCGGCCAGCGGGACAGCGCTCCGGCGAGCGGCTCGCCCGCCGCGACCAATCCACGAGCCTGCTCGAACACCTTCGCCGCGCGCGCATCGTCGGCCTGCTCGGCGACTGCCGCCAGCGCCTGGTCGAGCGGCATGCCCGAGCGCACCAGCGTTGCAAGCTGGCGCGTCGACAGTGCGACCTGCGCAGCGGGCAACCGCAACCGCTCGACGGGTCGGGCCTCTCCCGCGGTGCCGTCGTTGGCGGCGTCTTCGGCGTCGATTGCCGTCGGGAAGAGCCCTTCGGCGCGCAATTGGTCGCGCACCTGCCGCGCAGTTTCCGCGTCGACCCATCCGCGCCGGAGCTTGCCGAGCGCGTCGACGGCTTCGTAGCGGAACGCGCGCACGTCAGCGAGCGGCGGAACGCCCCGGGCGGACGTCGAGCGGCGCGCGACGCGCTTGCGCATGGAGCTTCGGCATCACGCCTCGCGCGAAACGCGGACGAGCTCGGCGAGCGACGTCGTGCCATCGGCGACCCAGCGCGCGCCATCGCGCCGCAGCGACGTCGTTCCCGCTTGCAGCGCGGCTGCCCGCAGGGCGTGCTCTGGCGCGCGGTCGTGGATGAGCCGCCGCAAAGCGTCGTCCACGACGATGAGCTCGTAGATGCCGGAGCGGCCTAGGTAGCCCGTGTCACGGCATTCGCTGCAGCCTTCGGGCGCGTGAAGCGGAAGGTCGCGCGGCAAACCGAGCTCCGACAAGAGCGCCGCTTCGCCCGGCGTCGCGGGCGCGCGCTTGCGGCAAGCGAGGCAGAGGGTACGCACCAGCCGTTGCGCGAGCACGCCGAGAAGGCTCGAAGCCAGCAGATACGGCTCGACGCCCATGTCCGCGAGGCGCGTCACCGCGCTCGCCGCGTCGTTGGTGTGGAGCGTGGCCAGCACGAGATGGCCGGTCAGCGACGCCTGCACGGCGATCTGCGCCGTCTCGAGGTCGCGGATCTCGCCGATCATGATGATGTCCGGATCCTGGCGCAGGATGGCGCGGAGGGCGCGCGCGAAATCGAGGTCGATCTTCGCGTTGACCTGCGTCTGGCCGACGCCGTCGAGCGCGTATTCGATCGGGTCCTCGACCGTCATCATGTTGAGCGTGCCGCGGGGCAGTCGCGACAGCGCCGCATACAGGGTCGTCGTTTTGCCGGACCCGGTCGGGCCCGTGACGAGAACGATGCCGTGCGGCTCGCGGATCAGGCGATCGACGGCATCGAGCGTTGCCGCGCTCATGCCGAGCGCCGTCAGATCGAGCTGTGCTGCATCCTTGTCGAGCAGGCGCAGCACGACGCGCTCCCCGGGTCCCGTCGGCAGCGTCGATACGCGCACGTCCACGAGCTTGTCGCCGAGCTTGAGCGCGAGGCGCCCATCCTGCGGCAGCCGCTTCTCGGCGATGTCGAGGCTCGCCATGATCTTGACACGCGAGACGAGCGCCGCATGCAGCGCGCGCGGCGGCTCGAGAACGTCGCGCAGCACGCCGTCGATGCGAAAGCGCACGACCGAGCGCGCTTCGTACGGCTCGAAGTGGACGTCGGATGCGCGCTCGCGCAACGCCTGCAGCAGCAGCGCATTGATCATCCTGATCACCGGCGCCTGCGCGCCGCTGTCGAGCAGGTCCTCGGCCGGCGGAAGGTCCTGCATCAGCCGGGCGAGATCGCCGTCGCGGGCGAAGTCGTCGCTCATCTGCGCGACGCCGCCCTCGACGTTGTACGCGCGGGCGAGTTCAGTGGCGAAGCGCTGCGCGTCGACCGCGCGCGTGAGCAGAGGACGCTGCAGCACGCGCTTCAATTCCGCGAGACCCTCGACGGTCGCGTCTGGGCGCGTCAGCACCACGACGCCTGCGGGCTCGTCCGACTGCGCGAGCACGCCGTGCGTCTTCGAGAACGCATACGGAATCCGGTGCGCGTATCCGGATCCTTGCACGGCGGTCGCCATCGGAGAGCCGCTGGTTACGGCCGCGGCGCAGGGGCCGGTGACGGCGCCGGCGCTTGCGCGGGCGGTGTCACTCCCGCGGGCGGCGGCGGTGTCGGGGCAGGAGCCGCCGTTCCA
>Ga0207701_10000960_pt1 | contig 30583 bp, 30 predicted proteins | sample KBSSwiSSwithPhiX_FD_184294 | JGI IMG/M metagenome (GOLD analysis project Ga0207701, IMG submission 184294) | Switchgrass rhizosphere bulk soil microbial communities from Kellogg Biological Station, Michigan, USA, with PhiX - S5 (SPAdes) (version 2) | ecosystem: Environmental > Terrestrial >... | reverse complement strand
CGCCCGAGGGCTGCTCGTATCGTCTCGCCGTCGTCGCGCTGAAGAAGCAGTACCCTGGGCACGCGAAGCGCGTGATGTTCGGCGTCTGGAGCTTCCTGCGCCAGTTCATGTACTGCAAGACGATCATCGTGACCGACGACGACGTCAACGTCCGCGACTGGAAGGAAGTGATCTGGGCGCTCTCCACGCGCGTCGATGCGGCGCGCGACACGCTCATCGTCGAGCACACGCCGATCGACTATCTCGACTTCGCTTCGCCGGTCGCCGGGCTAGGCAGCAAGATGGGGATCGACGCGACGAACAAGTGGCCGGGCGAAACGAGCCGGGCCTGGGGCCGGCCGATCGCGATGGATCCGGCCGTTAAGGCGCGCGTGGACGCGCTCTGGGGGCGGCTGGGTCTTTAGCGGGGACGTCGCCAGTCGCGTGCGATGCGCAGGGCGGTCATGCCGAACGACGCGTAGCGGAGCCACCGCGACAACCGGCGCGCGCCGGCAAAAGTTCCAAGGATCGAAAGGACGATCGACGCGAACGGCCGGATGCTCTCGGCGCGATCGGTGCCGGTCGACGGAGACACGACGGCCTTCATCTCGAGCACGGCCAGCATCACGCGCTGCCGGTCGAGCTCCGCTCTCGTCGCGAGCAGCGCCTTCCGCTCAGCGCGGGCAAGCGGCGCCGAGGCGCTCACTCGCGCCCTCCGCGGAAATTGTGGATTGCGGAAGGTGCGTTTGTCGGGCGCTGCTCGGTCGCGCGGCGACGCGCCCTTCGGGCCTTGGCTCGCTGACGCTCGCCCGCCGCGCTCACTCGCCCTCCTTGAACCGGCTTGCGACAAACGCCCGATCCCGCTCGAGCTCGGCGAGCGTTGCCGCGAACGCGGGTCGATGCGCCTTCTTGTGCTCGGACACCCGCCACAGCGCGAACAGGCCGATCAACAGGTACACGAGCGTCATCGCGACCAATGCGGCGATTCGATTGCTGTCCCAGAACAGCACGACGACAAGCATCGACGCGGCGAGAAGAGCGAAGCCGAACGCCGCCGCGGCAACGAGAACCAGAACGAGATTGTCGGTCGCGCGGGCGCGCGCCTCGTCGAACTCGACGGCCGCGAGTTCGAGGCGCGTACGCCCGGCGTCGAGCAGGGCGGTCGCGAGACGTGCGGCGGCGCCGCGGAGGTTTTGCCTGGGCCGTGGAGGCGTGTCGGCTGTCACCGCCGCGCGCCTGTCAGCGGCGGTTCATCAGCAGGCCGATGAGCAGCCCGACGGCTGCGGCGACGCCGACCGCGCGCCACGGATTGTCGTGCACGTAGTCGTCGGTGTAGCGCGCCGCGGCTTTCGCCTGATCGATCGCCTGGCCTTCGTACTCCTGCAGCTTGAGCTTTGCCCGCAGAAGATTCGTCTCCACCTGCGAACGCAGGTCGCGCGCCTTGTCGCCTGTTTCGGTCGCGGCTCGTTTCAGCATTTCCTCCGCCTCGGAAAGGACGGTGGACATATCGTCGACGAGCCGGTCGCGGCCCTCTTCGGTGTGCTCGGTCATGATGGACTCCCGTTGTTTCGACTTGGGTGCCGGTTCTTTCGGATACGCCGACAGCCCGGTGCCGATTATAAGCTTCGATCCGTGCATAATTCCCGCCCTCGCCTCGAATCAGCAAGGACCGCCATGGCCAAGCTTCCCGCGCTCGACCCCGATACCGTTCCGGAGAGGCGCACATCGATCTATCCCGAGCCTTTCCGCTCGCGAATGGGCGATCGGTCGAAGCGCCGGCTGGGCGACGCGTGCGGCTTGACGCGCTTCGGTGTCAATCTGGTGACCCTCGGACCGGGCGGCCAGTCCGCGCTGCGACATTGGCATACGCTCGAAGATGAATTCGTCTACGTGCTGAGCGGAGAAGTCGTGCTCGTCACCAACGACGGCGAGCAGGTGCTGGGGCCGGGCACGTGCGCCGGCTACCCGGGCGGCAAGAAGGACGCGCACCATTTCATCAACCGCGGCAGTGTGCCGGCGACTTATCTCGAAGTCGGTGATCGTGCCGACGGGGACAACGCGTTCTACCCTGACGACGACCTCATGTGGGTCGAGGACGAGAGCGGCGTCCACGCCGCGCACAAGGACGGCAGCCGATATTGAGCCGTTGCGGGCACGTGTTCGCGCGTCCGCCGTTGCATTCCGCAAACCCCGGCCGCATATTGCCCGCTGCGGCACCTGCGCCGCGCTTTTAGGTGGAGATCGACGCCATGGCCGAATTTCCCGCTCCGAATTCCGGCGCTGCCGCCGGTCAGCCGCCGATCTCGGCGGGTTTGCTCGCTTACGCGCTGTTCGGCACGGCAGCGGTGATTGCCATCATCTCGCACGGTCTCCCGCTCGTTGCACCGCTCATGGGGCTCGTCGGCATCGCGGGACTCATCGTCGCGTACGTGAAGCGCGACGACGCGCAGGGCACCTGGATCGCCTCGCACTTCACGTGGCTCATACGGACGTTCTGGTTCTCCTTCCTGTGGGGGATCGTCGGCGGCATCGTCCTGGTGACACTGGGCCTCATCCTCATCGGCATCCCGATTGCGCTTCTGATCTGGTTCGTCGCCTCGATCTGGGTGATCTACCGTGTCATCCGCGGATACCTGCTGTTCAAGGACAGCAAGCCGATTCCGGGAGTCTGAGGGCCGCGCGGTGGCGATACGGGCGGGGCGCCCTCAGTGCGCCGCCGACAATCCGCCCGCGTTGCGGTAGACCCACTGCACGAGATAATCGATCGCGCCCTGCGCGTGGGCGGCGCTCGCATGGTTGACGATGACCACCACGACGAAGCGCCGCCCGTCGTTGTCGATCACGTAACCCGCGAGCGCGCGGACGCCGTCGAGGGTTCCCGTCTTGAGCAGCGCCTGCCCGGCCACCGTGCCGTTCTGGAACCGGCGCTGCACCGTCCCGTCCATCGCGGCGACCGCGAGCGAGCTCACGAAGTCTTCACGCACGGGGCTCGCATCGGCCGCAACCAGCAGCCGCGCGAGGCTCTCCGCGCTGATGCGCTCCCGGCGCGACAGGCCGGAGCCGTTGTCGAGCACGAGCTCGGGCATGCGCAGGTTGCGCTTCGCGAGCCACGCGAGCACGGTGTCCGTCGCACGAGCCGTGGTGGCCGGCGGCGGATAACGCGCGGTCGCGAGCATCAGGAACAGCTGCCGCGCCATCACGTTGTTCGACAGCTTGTTGACGTCGCGCACCACGTCCCATAACGGCGGCGACTCGAGTGTGATGAACGGAGCGGCGCCCGCCGGCGCCATGCCGTCTCTCCAGCGGCCCGCGAAGCGCCCACCGGCGGCGCGGAAGTACGTATCGAACATGCCGTGGATGTACGTCGGATGGTCGAGCAGCGACACCCACCACTCGCGCTCGCCGCAGCTCGCGATATAGCGACCGGAGAACGTCGCTTCCGCTCGATTCCCGCGATCGATGAACGCCGCGCCGAGCGCGGTCCGCCAGTCGCCGCAGCTGCCCTGCGAAAGCGGCGGCGGGTCGCTCACCGCGATCGCCGACAGCGCGGGCTCGACCGTCTGCACGGTGGCGTCTGCCGCCGCCCCGGGCGCGAACACGAATTTCACCGATTTGAAATTGACCAGCAGCGCGTCGGGGCCGACGTTGTAGGGCTTGAGCGGCTCGCCGTCGAATGCCGCGGCGTCGTGCGCCACGGGCGCGAACAGGGTGCGGTCGAGGACGAGATCGCCATCGACTGCGGCGAGGCCATTGGCGCGCAACATCGCCATGAACGCCTGCCAGCGTTCGACGGTGATCTTCGGGTCGCCGCCGCCCTTCAGCACGAGGTTGCCGTGCAGAACGCCGGCGCCGTCGAGCGGGCCGTCCAGATAGGCAGAGGTCTTCCAGCTGTAGTCCGGGCCAAGCAGCTCCAGCGCCGCGAACGTCGTGATTAGCTTCATCACCGACGCCGGGTTGTACGGCTTGTCCGGTTGGTGCGTGAACAGCGGCTTGCTCTTCGACACTTCTCGAACGACGATGGCGACGCCGTTGAGCGGCACTTTCGCGTCGAGAAACGCGCGACTTACTTCGCGCGGCAGTGCGGCCGCAGCCGGGAATGCGACGGCGGCGACGGCGAGCGCGACGACGGTAATCGTCGTGCGTGGGGCTGCCGGCATGCTCCTGCGGCTTGTCGAGGAACGCAGCTTTTGCCGCCCCACTCTCACGCCTGATCCACGATTTGGCGCGTGCGCTCGCAGAGCAGCGCGAACTCGTCATCGCGCAGGATGTACGGCGGCATGAAATAGACGGTGCGCCCGATCGGTCGCAACAGGAGCTCGCGTGCGAGGCCTTCGCCGAAACACCAGCGTGCGAAGTCCTTGCGATCGGTGTCGACTTCGAACGCCCAGATCATGCCGCGCTGGCGAAAGGCGCGCACTTTGGGATGCGTCGCGAGCGGCGCCGCGATTTCCGTCCAGCGCCGGGTTTTCATTTCGTTGGACGCCAGGACATCGTCGTCCCGGAAGATGTCGAGCACAGCGAGTGCTGCAGCGCATGCGAGCGGGTTGCCCGTGTACGAATGCGAATGCAGAAACCCGCGCTCGGTTGCATCCGCATAGAACGCCGCATAGATCGCATCGGTGGACAGGACGCATGAGAGGGGGAGATAGCCGCCGGTGATGCCTTTGGACAGGCACATAAGATCCGGGGCGATCCCTGCCGCTTCGCAGGCGAACATCGTTCCCGTGCGCCCGAAGCCCGTCATGATCTCGTCGACGACCAGCAGCACGGCGTAGCGGGTGCAGAGCTCGCGCGCGAGCGTCAGGTAATGCGGGTCATGCATTGCCATCCCGGCGGCCCCCTGGACGAGGGGCTCGACGATGAACGCGGCGATCGTTTCGTGATGCCGGGCGAGATGCGCTTCGAGCGCAGTTGCGGCGCGAACGGCGACATCGCGCGCCGATTCGTGCGCAGCGGCGGCGCGGCCGTCGGGGGACGGCACCGTCAGGTTGCGATTGAGGAGCGGCGCGTACGTGTCGCGGAAGATCGGGACATCCGTCACCGCAAGTGCGCCGAGCGTCTCGCCGTGATAGCTGCCGGCGAGAGACAGGTAGCGCTTCTTGCCGGGGCGGCCCAGGTTCTTCCAGTAGTGAAACGCCATCTTGAGCGCGATTTCGGTCGCCGCGGCGCCGTCGGACCCATAGAACGCATGGCCAAGATTGCCCGGCGCAAGCGCCGCCAGCCGCTCGGAAAGCTCGACCACGGGCCGGTGCGTGAACCCCGCGAGCATCACGTGCTCGAGCTCGTCGAGCTGCCCGACGATGGCCGAGCGAATGCGCGGGTTCGCGTGCCCGAAGAGATTGACCCACCACGAGCTCACGCCGTCGAGATACCGGCGCCCGTCGAAATCGTAGAGCCACGCGCCGTCGCCGCGCGCAACTGGCACGAGCGGCAGCGACTCGTGCTGCTTCATCTGCGTGCAGGGATGCCAGACCGCCGAAAGGCTTCGCGCGAGCCACTCGGCGCTCGCCTCCGCACCGTGTGCGCCGCGCTTCCCCTTGCCGGACGCGGAATAATCGGGCGGAGCGGATGTTTCTCTCATAGAAGGCGGCGAGCCGATTATACCGACGGCGCCTGCGCTGACACTGCGGCACTGCACGCGCAGCCATTGCGGCGCTGCCTGAACCGATGACGCAAGCCCCGATGACGCGAGCAGCGGCGCAAGCCCTTCCGGCAGCGTTCCTTTTTCTATGCGCGCTCGCGGGCGCCGCGAGCATCGGAGGCTCCCCCGTTGCGTTTCGCGTCGACCCCGACCATACGACGGCGCGATTCGCCGTCGCATCGCTCGGCGTCGAGAAGGAGCACGGTCGGCTCGGAAGAACGACGGGAACCATCCTCATGAATGCGGAGCACCGCGTCGAGCGCGTCGAGCTCGACATCGACACGCGCACGGTCGACACCGGCTGGGACCTGCGCGACGCCTTCCTGCGCAGCGGGGTCATGTTCGACACCGCGCACTATCCGCGGATGCACTTCCGCTCGAAGCGCGTCGTCTACGAAGGGACGCGTCTTGCCGCCGTCGAGGGTGACGTCACGCTGCGCGGCATCACGCACGGGGTGCGCTTCGACGTCATCGGCATCAAGTGCGTGGCGCGCGATGGCTCGAGGGAGACTTGCGATGCCGAAGTCGTCGGTCGCATCTCGCGCGCCGCATTCGGCATGGACTTCGCCTACCCGCTGATCGGCGACGAGGTCGATCTGCAGTTCGTGGTCACCGCATCCCGCGAGCGCGACGCGGACGGGCCGAAGGCGCAACGTTAGTTTCGGATCTTGCGCTGCATCCGCTTCACTGCCGCGACGAGCTCCAGCGTGATCCCAGGCTCGCGCACCGAATGGCCGGCGTCCGGGACGATGATGTGCTCGGCCTGCGGCCATGCTCGCGCCAGCGCGTCGGCGGTGACCGGCGGGCAGATGATGTCGTAGCGGCCCTGGACGATCGTGCACGGCAGGTGACGGATGCGCGCGATGTTCGCGAGTATCTCGTTCGGCTGCAGGAAGGCCTGGTGAACGAAGTAGTGCGCCTCGATGCGAGCGATCGCGAGCGACGCGGAATCGCTGTCGAACTTCCGCAACGGCTCGGCCGGCGGCAGGAGCTTGGAGCATGCGCCTTCGTAGCGGTCCCACGCTTGCGCGGCCGGCATGTGGACGCTGCGCTCCGGGTGCGTCAGTCGGCGATAGTAGCTTCCGAGCAGGTCGGAGCGCTCGGACGGCGGCAGGAATTCGGCGAACGCTCGCCACGCCTCGGGGAACACGTAGCGCATTCCGTGCATAAACCAGTCGAGCTCGGACTGCCGCGCGAGGAAGATGCCGCGCAGGACGAGACCAAGGCAGCGTTGCGGGTACGCCTCCGCGTATGCGAGCGCGAGCGTGGATCCCCACGAGCCGCCGAACAGCAGCCAGCGGTCGATATCAAGGTGCTGGCGCAGCCGCTCGAGGTCGGCGATCAGATGGGCCGTCGTGTTGTCGGCAATCTCGGCGCTAGGCGTAGAACGGCCCGCGCCGCGCTGATCGAACAGCACGATGCGCCAGAAGGACGGATCGAAGTAGCGGCGATGATGCGGCAGGCACCCACCGCCGGGACCGCCGTGGAGGAAGACGAGCGGCACGCCCGCGGGGTTGCCGCAGACTTCCCAGTGCAGCGTGTGCCGGGCGTCGACCGCGAGAGCGCCGGCCTCGTAGGGGTCGATCTCCGGGAACAGCACTTCGCTGCGATGCTGCGGGTTGTCGGGCATAGGGTTGTGCTCGAAAGTCGTGCGCTCGCCCGCACCGGGGCACGCTTGAAGTATGCCGCAAATCGCGCCTTTCCCACATAATGGGGGCATGAACGCGCCTCTTACAGCTGAAGCCTGCTTGCCCACGGATCGCGAGCAGGCGACACTCGTCGGTCGCATGTGGCGCCCCGACGCTTCGGGCCCCGTGCTCGTGGTCGCGATCGGCGACGCGCTGCACGATCTGTCGAGCGTTGCACCCACGTCGACGGCGCTGATGGAGTTGCCGGATCCCGCCAGTGCCGTACGCGCTGCAGGCGCAGCGCCGAAGGTCGCGGCGCTTTCGGACGTGCTCGCGAATTCCGCCGGCCATCGCCAGGACACCGGAAAGCCTTACCTGCTCGCTCCTTGCGACCTGCAGGCGATCAAGGCGAGCGGCGTCACGTTCGTTTCGAGCATGCTGGAGCGCGTCATCGAGGAGCACACGCGCGGCGATCCCGCCAAGGCCGAAACGGTGCGGCAATCGCTGGTCGCGGCGATCGGTGATGACTTGCGAACCGTGCGCCCCGGCTCACCGGAAGCGAAGCGCGTGAAGGAGGCGCTGGTGAAGGCAGGCGCCTGGTCACAGTATCTCGAAGTGGGAATCGGTCCGGACGCGGAGATCTTCACCAAGGCGCAGCCGATGTCGGCGGTGGGGCTTGGCGCCGAGATCGGAATTCATCCGAAGTCGGAATGGAACAACCCCGAGCCGGAGATCGTGCTGGTCGTCAACAGCCGGGGCGAGACGGTCGGGGCGACGCTCGGCAACGACGTCAACCTCCGCGACTTCGAAGGGCGCAGCGCGCTGCTTCTCGGCAAGGCCAAGGACAACAACGCGTCGTGCGCGATCGGGCCATTCATCCGTCTTTTCGACGGCGGCTTCGGCATCGACGACGTGCGCCGCTGCGAGCTCGCGATGAAGGTCGAAGGTCCCGAGGGCTTCACGCTCGACGGTTCGAGCTCGATGTCGATGATCAGCCGGGACCCGCTCGATCTCGTGTCGCACGCAATCGGTCCGAACCACCAGTATCCGGACGGGCTCGTGCTTTTTCTCGGCACGATGTTCGCGCCGACGAAGGATCGGTTCGGTCCGGGCCAGGGCTTCACGCACGCGGTCGGCGACGTCGTCACCATCGCCACGCCGAAGCTGGGCGCGCTCGTCAACCGCGTCAATCACTCGGACAAGATCCGTCCGTGGACCTTCGGTGCTGCTGCGCTGATGGCCAACCTCGCGCGACGCGGGCTCATCTGAACGCATCGCTTCGGCTTTGCAAGGAACGCAAACCATGACCGAACTTCACCGCAATTACATTGGGGGCGAGTGGGTGGCCGGCCCGTCGGCTTCGCCCAACCGCAATCCGTCGAACGTCGACGACGTGATCGGCGATTACTCGCAAGCCGACGCGACGCAGGCGAAGGCGGCGATCGCCGCGGCCAAGGCCGCCGCGCCAGCGTGGGCGGCGGGCTCGATCCAGGACCGCTCGATCCTTCTCGATCGCGTTGGCACGGAGATTCTTGCGCGCAAGGACGATTTGGGACGCCTTCTGTCGCGCGAGGAAGGCAAGACGCTTCCCGAGGGCGTAGGGGAAGCCACCCGGGCCGGTCACATCTTCAAGTTCTACGCGGGCGAGGTGCTGCGGCTTGCAGGCGAAAAGCTGCCGTCGGTTCGTCCGGGCATCGACGTCGAAGTGACGCGCGAGCCGATCGGCGTGGTCGGACTCATCACGCCCTGGAATTTTCCGATCGCGATTCCGGCGTGGAAAATCGCGCCCGCGCTCGCCTACGGCAACACTGTCGTGTTCAAGCCGGCGGATCTCGTGCCGGGCTGTGCATGGGCATTGAGCGAGATCCTCGTGAAGGCCGGCATTCCCAAGGGCGTGTTCAACCTCGTGATGGGACGCGGCTCCGTGGTCGGCGAAGCGCTCGTCAACGACCCCGACGTTGCGGGGATCAGCTTCACGGGGTCCGTGAGCACAGGTCGGGCGATCGCCGGCAAGGCCGTCGGGCGCATGGCGAAGATGCAACTCGAAATGGGAGGCAAGAATCCGCTGATCGTGCTGGACGACGCCGACCTCCCGACCGCCGTCAACTGCGCGGTCCAGGGCGCGTATTTCTCGACGGGCCAGCGCTGCACGGCCTCGTCGCGCCTCATCGTCGCGGCGGGCATTCACGACCGCTTCGTCGCGGCAATGACCGAGAAGTTGAAGGCGCTCAAGGTCGACGATGCGCTGGCAGCGGGAACGGACATCGGCCCCGTCGTCGATCCGAGCCAGCTCGAGCAGGACCAGCGCTACATCGAGATCGGCAAGGGCGAAGGCGCTGCGCTCGCGTGGGGAGGTGAGCGATTGAAGCGCGGCAGCGACGGCTACTACCTGTCGCCTGCGCTATTCACGAACGCCACCAACGCGATGCGCATCGCGCGCGAAGAAATCTTCGGGCCTGTCGCGTGCGTGATCCGCGCGAAGGATTACGACGAGGCGCTCGCGTTTGCGAACGACACCGAGTTCGGTCTTTGCGCGGGTATCGTCACGACGTCGCTCAAGCACGCATCGCACTTCAAGCGCAACGCGCAGGCGGGGATGGTGATGGTCAACCTGCCGACGGCCGGTGTCGATTACCACGTGCCGTTCGGCGGACGCAAAGGCTCGAGCTATGGACCGCGCGAGCAGGGTCGGTATGCGGCCGAATTCTTCACTTCCGTGAAGACGGCCTACATCGCGCCGTAACGTGCGGCGCCGCCGACGATGACCGTCGACCCCGCCGTCGCCATCGCAACGCGCGGCGATGCGGCCGCAATCGCGGCCATGTCGCGCGCTCTCATCGAGTACGGGCTCGAGTGGCGCTGGCGGCCCGAAAGAGTGGCGCGGGCAATAGCCGATCCGGACACCAATGCTGCCGTCGTCCGCTGGGACGGCGAGCTCATCGCGTTCGGCATCATGGAATACTTGGACGACGACGCGTACCTCGTTCTTTTCGCAGTGCGCGCGTCGCATCAGCGGCAGGGAGTGGGAAGCGCGCTCCTGCGCTGGCTCGAGGCGGTCGCGAGAGCCGCGGGGTCCCAGCGCATTCGCGTCGATGCGCGTCGGGACAACGTCGCGGCAAGGTGCTTCTACAACGAGCATGGCTACCACGAGCGGCTGTTGAAGGCGCGAATGTACGGTGAAGCGGTCGATGGCATTCGCCTCGAGAAATGGCTTCGCGTGCAGTCGAGCGCTGCCGGCTGACCGTGCCGGATCGCGGCGAGAGCACGCGTATGCACAAGACCGCAGAGGTTCGAATGCACTTGTTCCGGTGCCGCGCCGCGCGACTCGGTCTTTCGTTGCTCTTCGCGCAGTCGTCGCTCGCAATCGGAGCGCCCCCCGAGAGGGTCGTCGACATCCCCACGCGGCCCGGAGTCACGGAGCGGGTGATCGTCATCACGCCGGCCGAGCCGAAGGCTGCCTTGATACTGCTGGCCGGCGGTCATGGCGGACTGCAGATCGGATCGGATGGCACGATGAAGTGGGGCAAGCCGAACTTCCTCGTGCGCGCGCGGCAGCTGTTCGCGGACCACGGGTTGATGGTCGTCGTCGTGGACGCTCCCTCCGACCGCCAATCGCCGCCGTACCTCGAAGGGTTCCGCCAGACGAAGGACCACGCCGAAGATTTGAAAGCCGTGATCGCCTGGTCGAGGGATGCGGCGAAGGTGCCCGTGTGGCTCGCCGGAACGAGTCGGGGGACACAGTCCGCGGCGTATGTCGCGACCGAGCTTCCACGGGCGGACGGTCCCGACGGCGTCGTCTTGAGCTCGACGATCCTTTTCGACCCGCGTGGCCGTGCCGTGACGGCCATGCCGCTCGGCAACATCCAGGTCCCCGTGCTGGTCGTTCACCATGAGCAGGATGGGTGCCGTCTCTGCAGCTTCTCCGAGGTGCCTTCGCTGTTGGCGAAGCTGTCGAACGCTCCGCGCAAGCAGCTGCTGTCGTTCCGGGGTGGCGAGAACAGAGGCGATCCGTGCGAGGCGTCCGCGTACCACGGCTACAACGGCCTCGATGCCGACGTCGTGCAGCAGGCCGCGGACTGGATGCTCGCGAAGTAGCGCGCACCGGCGCTACTTCGCATCCCTTTTCCGCTAGTGCTGCGCGAGGGCGCTGGAGAGTTTCCGCAACATGGCGCGCCCATCGCCTTGCCACGCGCTGCCGTGCATGCAGGCGAGGCGCGCCGGCGCGAGGTCCGCAAGCTTCTCGATAAGGCGCGAAGTGTCGGCCGCGTGCGCGTAGTAATCCATCTGCTTGCGGAACGCTTCGCTCGGCGTGAGGATGTCGTCGTCGACGAGCGGCCGCGCACCGATCCCGGGTTGCGTGAAGAGGTCGCCACAGAAGAGCGTTCCGGTGGTCGCGTCGAAGAAGTAGCCGCATTCCCAGCCGTGCGGCAAATGCGGCGTCGACTGCCAGACGAGCTTGTGCCGCCCGAGGTCGAGCGTCTGGCCGTCCGCCATGCCGAGCGGCTCGACGTCCACAAGGTCACTGACGGACACCATCGCCGCAACCTCGCTGCAAACGGGACGCGCCCCCGGAGCCGCCGACAGAAAGTCGGCGAGGCCGCCGCACTCGTCCGCCTCCACGTGCGAAAACCCAATGAAGCGAAGCTTCGACACAGGCAGCACCGTCTCGATCTGCTGCCGGATCACGGGGTAGAGCTTTCTCGGACCGGTATGAAACAGGAGGGGCTTGTCGTCGACCACGAGGTATTGGTTGAACGAGAAGCCGCCGGGCATGAGGTCGGGCACCGCGACATTGATGCGATAAGTGTCCTGGGCAATCTCGTCGATCGACGCAACGGCAGATGATGTCATCGTTTTCTCCTTGCACTCGCTTGGGTTGGGGGTGCGTCCTGCGGGCGGGCGATCGCGTCGAGGCTTCGCAACATCACTCGCCGCACGGCAGGACGCGACAGGCGGTGACCGCGGCTCAGGCGGTACCAGAAATCGAACGACAGGACCGATTCCCAGCCGGCGATCATTTCGCGATGGTCCCCCGGCTCGAGATGCTGCTTCAGCACGCGCGCGACCAGAGCGCCGAGCTCCTCTCGCGAGGCGGCGGACATTTCGGCCAGGAACGGGATGACTCGATCCTCGCGCCAGGCAAGCCACGGCTCGAAGTGACCGTGCCGTTCCACGACAGCCTCCACTAGCAACGCGGCGGCCGTGGACAGGTCGGGCGCTGAGAATATCCGGTCCGCCGGAACGACGGGCGCGCTCGTGGCCACGTGACTCGTGCAGCCCTGGAGCAGCTCGCGCTGTGTCGGAAAGTGCGCATAGACCGTAGGCAGCGACACCCGCGCCTCGGCGGCGATATCGGCGTAGCTCGTGCCGTTCGCACCTTTCTTCGCGTGAAGCGCTGCGGTGGCGGCCGCGATCCGCGCCTTGCGCTCCGCCTGCTGGCGGCGCCGGGATTCGGAGTCGTAGCTTCGAGCGGCCATCGGGCGTGTCGAGCGGCGTTTTGCCAGGGGGTTCGGCATTTAATTTTATTTTATCGAAACTTAAATTAAAATGCAAGCGGCGATTCCGACGCGCCGGATTCACCGGCCGGAAGGCCGGCGGCGGCACGCTGAGGTAACATGAAGCGCGCCGACTGCCCGCGCCAAGGAGGGAACACGATGGACACCCGCTGCACCGTTTGCGCGCTCCTCGCGAGTTCGCTCTTCGTGCTCGAGGGCGCCGCCGTTGCGCAAACCCCCGAGCCGCGCGCGCCGGATTTGCGCCAGTACACGTTCAGCGAGCTCAATCCGGGGCGTTACGAGGTCGTGAGCCGCGAATGGGGCGATATGTGGCGGTCCGCGTTTTCCTCACCGACGTTTCCGACGCGCGAACAGGCGGTCGCGGCCCTCAACAACGAGGCGGCCGCCCGGGGTGCTGATGCGCTGCTCAACGTCTACTGCCTCGACCAGGGTCACTGGATAATGTCCTCGAGCACGGAGCCCACGATTCTTTGCTACGCGATCGGGATTCGCGTCAAGCCGGGCTAGCCCCGGCGTGACGGATCGGCGACCGCGGGCGCCGCCTCGCGCGCACGGTCGGCGGCATCGCTTGCGCGCGGCAAACGCATGAACATCCTTGGCGTCACGGGGCCCGCGCTGCACGACAACTCGGCGGCTCTGTTCGTCGACGGCAAGCTCGTCGCCGCTGCCGAGGAGGAGCGCTTCATCCGCGTCAAGCACGCGAAGCGCCGCCAGCCGATCAACGCCATCCGGTTCTGTCTCGAGCAAGCGCGCCTTCGCCCGGAACAAGTCGACGTCGTCGCCTATCCGTACTCGCCCATCGGGCTTTCGAGCCCGGCGCGATGGCATTACGCCCGCCGCCACTGGTACGAGCCCGGCCGGGCGCTGCAGGCGCTCTACGACGGCAACCAGAAGCTGCGCCGCAAGACGGCGAGCGTGCTAGCGCTCCTCGACCAGGTCGGCATCGGCGCGCAGCGCGTGCGATTCGTCCCCGTGGAGCATCACCTCGCGCACGCGAGCAGCGCCTATCACCTGAGCGGGTTCGACCAGAAGACGGCGATCGTCAGCATCGATGGCAAGGGAGAGTACGCCACGATGTTCTTCGGCTGGGGCGAGAACGGCAGGATTCACAGGATCAGGGAGTTCTACGATCCTGATTCGCTCGGCTGGTTGTATGGCGCCGTCACCGAGTACCTCGGCTTCGAGATCCAGGACGGCGAGTACAAGGTGATGGGGATGGCGCCTTACGGCGATCCTCGCCGGTTCGACCTTTCGCGCCTGGTTCGGCGCGGCGCGGGCGACTTTCGAGTGAATACGCGGCTCATCAACGTCATCGGCCGCCGGCGGCATCGCGCGAACGGCAGGACATACGACTTCAGCGACGCGTTCGTCCGTTGGCTCGGTCCGGTGCGTGCCGGCGACGACATCGACGAGCCTTATATTCATTACGCCGCTGCCGCGCAGAAGCTGCTCGAGGATGCGGCGCTCGAGCTCATCGACCACTACGTCGGCGACATCGTTCGCGAGACGGGCCGCCTGTGCTTCGCCGGCGGCGTTGCGCTCAACGTCAAGCTCAACCAGCGGCTTCTGCAGTGGCCGCATCTCGAGTCGTTGTTCGTGCAACCTGCCGCGGGCGATGCCGGAACGTCGGTCGGCGCGGCGTCTCACGCGGCGGCGGCGCTCGGCGACCACGTGCAGAGGCTGGAGCACGTCTACCTCGGGCCCTCGTTCAGCACCGACGAGTGCATCGCCGCGTGCCGCGATCATCCGCAACGGCCGCGATGGACACGGCTCGCCGATGCGCCATCGCGAGCGGCCGAGATCATCGCCGACGGGAATCCGCTCGCCTGGTTCCAGGGACGCATGGAGTTCGGGCCGCGGGCACTCGGCAACCGCAGCATCCTGGGCGATCCCGGGCGTGCCGGGATGGCGGAGCGCATCAACGCGCAAATCAAGTATCGCGAGCGCTGGCGGCCGTTCTGCCCGAGCATGCTGGAGAGCGTCGCCCGCGACGTCCTGCAGTCCGGTCATCCAGCGGAGTTCATGACCATCGCGTTCGCGGTCGCGCCCCACTGGCATGCGCGGATCCCAGAGGTCGTGCACAAGGACGGCACCGCCCGGGCGCAGGTCGTGAGCGAAGCCGCGAATCCCCGTTTTCACCGGCTGATTCGAGAGCTCGAGCGGCGCTCCGGGAATGCCGTCGTGCTCAACACGTCGATGAACCGGCGCGGCGAGCCGATCGTGTGCGCGCCGGCCGACGCGCTGGATATGTTCTTCGGGTCGGATCTGCAGTTCCTCATCATGGAAGACCTCCTGCTCGCCAAAGCATAGAGGTGTGGCTTCTTTGCCTCCGCGCGTTGTAGTCGAGGCGGTCACGAATGGCCGACCGCGCTTGACTTTGAAGAGGGCGCGGGCAAGAATCGCCTCGCATCCCACTTCAGTACGGCGTTCTATTTACATTGGTCGCCGTTCCTCGCCCGGCCCCGCTTCGCTTATCGGCGATCAAGGCTCGGGCAAGGGCCCATACAGGAGGAATCCATGCATCGCTCGATCAAGCGTCCGGGCATTTCGCGCTGCGGACACGCGCTCATTGCAGTTGCCGCGCTTTGGGTGGCCGCAGCGCAAGCGGTCGTTCCCACTCCGACCGTCACGGGACCAATCCCGGGGGACACGCCCGGCTCGCCGAGTCACAACTACACGTACTGGGCGACGGACATCGTCCTCAAGAACTTCGGCTTCGTCGAGGAAGAGTTTTTCTTCGAGGGCACGGCCAACCGGTACGACGCCGCCAATCCGAGCGGTGGCGTCGGCAACGCGGCCCGGTGTACGCCCATCGCGAACGTCGTCACGCCGAACGTACCCTACAAGTCGCGGATGCGGGTCATCCGGCCGACCGACCCCGCCAAGTTCAACGGCACCGTCGTCGTCGAATGGACCAACGTGACGAACGGCTACGACACGCCGGTCTGGTGGCTGAAGCCGAAGGCCTTCTACCTGCGCGAGGGCTACGCGTACGTAGAGGTGTCGGCGCAGAATGCCGGCCTCAACACGCAGCCGAACGGCCTTCGCAACTGGAGCCCCGTGCGCTACGGTACGCTCAATGTGAATGCGGGCGGCACGCTGCCGGCCGATGTTCTCTCGTACGACATCTTCTCCCAGGCGGCCGCCGCCGTGCGCAACGTTTCCGTTGTGCTGGGCGGTTTGCGGGTCCAGCGCGTGATCGGCGTAGGGGAATCGCAGTCCGCAGGCCGCCTCGGCGTCTACGCCAACGCGGTCCACCCGCGGGACCGCATCTACGACGGCATCATCATGTCCGAGGGCGGCGAGATCATCTGTAACAACGCGCCCACGAAGGTCATGAAAGTGCTGAGCGAGACGGAGTTCGCAGGGCAGACCAACGAAATCTCCACGCTGCAAGACGACACCGACATCTTCCGCATGTGGCCGGTCGCCGGCATGTCGCACTCCGACCAGTATTCGCTGCTGTCGCGCGCCGCGCTGCTGCAACGCGACATCGGCCAGCTCGCACAGGATGCCTGCGCGACGCCGGCACGATCGCGGGTGGAGACGCGCTACTTCTACGCGTCGTCGATCGACGCGATGGTGAAGTGGATCCGCGACGGCATCGCGCCGCCCATTGCCGGCCGGTTCGTGCTGACCAACCCGCCGGCCGCCGGAGTGCAGCGCGACAGCTTCGGCAATGCCATCGGCGCCATCCGCAGCGCGGAGATCGACGTTCCGGTCGCGAAGGAAGCGGCCGACACGTGCGGCTTGGGCGGCACGCATGTCCCGTTCACGACCGCGGTGCTGAGCACGCTTTACTCCTCGCACCAGGACTACGTCGACAAGTTCACGGCGGCGGCGCTCGATTCCGTGGCGAAAGGGTTCGTGCTGGCAGCTGACGCGCAGGAATCGATCGAGCGCGCGAAGGCGTCGCCGTGGGGCACGGGCCTCGAATGCGGTCCGCTTTGCGCGGACGTGCGCCAGTTCCCGCTCAATCCTTCGTCGATGCTGCTCCGCAACCAGACGGCGTTCCTCATCATCAGAGGTGCGGACTTCAAGCTGCTCCCGATCCTCGACAAGGCGACGCTCGCAATCGCCGAGGGCTATACGCTCGGCCTCGGAACGGACGCGAGCAAGCAGAAGTTCGCCCAGGCGGCGTTGCTGCTGCAGAGCTACACGCAAAACCTGCAGCTGCTGCTGTTGTCCGGCAATACGCGGCCGGAGACGGCAAAGCTCCTGACCGATCAGGCCAACACGCTGCGCGGTCTGGTGCTGGCGCAGAGCCAATGATGAGGGGCGTCGCGGCCGCAGCGCGAGCGCGGACGCAATGAGCTGCCGCTTGCTCGGCCGTGGCTGATGCGCCGGCGAACGCTGCCTGTCCTGGTCGTGGCGGCGTTGCTGGCGACGGCGTTCGTCGTGCTGACCGCGAACGAAGGCAGTGTCGACCCGGTCAGTGTCGACCCAAAATCACCGGTCGCAGCATCGGTCGCACGCCCTTCCGCAGAATGGTCGCGGTCGGGCTCCGTCGTTCTTGCAACCCCCAGGGGGACCTCGGAGCCCGGCCGTGACCATACCCGCGCGAGCGCGCCGTTGCCGGAACCGTTGCCGGTTCGGTTGGGCGCTGACGACGCAAGCGCGCGGTTGATCGTGAGTGCGCCGCCGTTCATCGACCGAGGCTCATCGCAGGACGTCATCGTCGCGGTCCGCATGCCCAGCCGCGCGCGATCCGTCGAGTTCACGCTCTCGGCCGATCCCGCGCATATCGAGTTGCGGGATGCCTCACGCGGAGCAGGAAGCCCGCGCGACGAAGCGGCGTTCGAGGCTTCCGTCGAGGAAGTGGCGAATCGAATCGCCATCAAGGTCGGACGCGGGGACGGATGGCGGCAGGGCGAGACGTTCGAGCTGGCCGTCGTGCGCATCGACGGCGTGGCACCCGGCAGCGCGGCGATCACCGTGTCGGATATCGGCGCCCGGGACGCGGCGGGCTCGGCAATCGACATCGCGCCCACAATCGAAACCGCCCAGCTCCTGGTGCTCTCGGGCCCGATCTAGTGTCCCGAAGGGCCGTCAGCGCCGGCCGTTGAATGGAACGACCTTCTGTCTCTGCTCGCCGAGACCGTCGATTCCGAGCGTCATCACGTCGCCGGCCTTGAGCCACACCGGCGGCTTCATGCCGAGCGCGACACCCGGCGGCGTGCCCGTGGTGATGACGTCCCCCGGCAGCAGCGTCATGTACTTCGACACGTCGGCCACCACCGCGGCGACGCCGAAGATCATCGTCCGCGTGTTTCCCGTCTGCCGGCGCTCGCCGTTGACGTCGAGCCACATCCCGAGGTTTTGCACGTCGTCGACCTCGTCCGGGGTGACAAGCCACGGCCCAAGGGGGCCGAACGTGTCGCAGCCCTTGCCCTTGCTCCACTGTGACGCGCTTTTCTTCAACTGGAACTCGCGCTCGGACACGTCGTTGCCGACGCAATACCCGGCGACGTAGCGGAGCGCGTCCTTCTCGCTCACGTACTGCGCCTTGCGGCCGATGACGATGACGAGCTCCACCTCCCAGTCGAGCTGCGTCGAATCCTTCGGGACCATCACGTTGTCGTTAGGACCGCTGATACAGCTCGTTGCCTTGAAGAACACGACCGGATGCTCGGGGATCGGTGAGCCCGTTTCCTTCGCGTGGTCGCTGAAGTTGAGACCGATGGCGACGAACTTGGACGGCGTCGCGACGCACGGACCGAGCCGCGGCTTGCCTTTGACGAGCGGCAGCTTGCTCGTGTCGAGCTTCGCGAGCGCCTTCACGCTCGCGGGCGCGAGCGCAACCCCGTCGATGTCCCTGACCTTCCGCGAGAGGTCGCGGAGCTGGCCGTCTGCATCGATGAGGCCGGGCTTTTCCTTGCCCGCGGGACCGTAGCGTACGAGTTTCATTTGTTCCCCTTGGTGGTTTGTTGGACGTTCGCTGGTGGGAGACTGCTGGAAACGGAGGAGAACGGCGTCCGGGGAGGCGCCGCGCAGCTTTCGACGGGAGCGTACACGAACGTACGTGAGGATCGAAAGCGAGCAGCAACGATGCGGGGCGCCGTTATTCGATGGTTAACGCAGTCTCAGATCGTCATGCCGCCGTCGCAGGAGTACATATTGCCGGTCATGAACGCAGCCTCGTCGGAGGCCAGGAACACGACGAGGGGCGCGACCTCCTCCGCTTTCGCAAGGCGCCCCATCGGCTGACGCGCGACGAACATCTTTCGCGCCTCGACGGGGTCGGGGTAGGTGTTGATGCGCTCGGCGAGCGACGGCGTGTCCACGGTGCCGGGCCCGATCGCATTGCAGCGAATGCCGCGGGTGACGAAGTCGGCGGCGATCGCCTTGGTGAGCCCTATCACCGCCGCCTTCGACGCGCCGTAGACGAAACGGTTGGGGAGCCCTTTGACGCTCGACGCGATCGACGCCATGTTGATGATGCTGGTGGCGCGCCCGGTGGACTCTACCTTCGCGAGCATCTTCGGCAGCGTGCGTTTGATCGTCATGTACATCGCGCGCACATTGAGATTGAAGCTGAAATCCCAGTCCTTCGGCTCGCAGTCGAGGATGGTGCCGTTGTGAACGTAGCCCGCGCAATTGAACAGGATGTCGAGCGGCGGCAAATCGTCCGCGAGATGGGCGATGGCGGCGTCGTCCAGGACGTCGAGCGGGCGAGTCACGATGTTCGGGATGCCGGAGTACTGCTCGAGGAGATGCGGTTTCAAGTCGGTCGCGAAGACGCGCGCCCCTTCGCGTGCCATTGCGATCGCCGTCGCCTGTCCAATCCCTTGCCCGGCCGCGGTGATCAGCGCCGTCTTGCCGTCCAGTCTTCCGCCCATGTCGCGCATCCTTCGCAGCCAGAAATCCACGCCGATTCGGGAGCGGCGATTGTACGCTCCGCGAACCGGAATTGGTATTACCACTTGACCAGTTACGGTCCGCGGGTTAGCCTAGTCCCAAAGCCGGTCCCAAAAGCGCGCGGCCGAGGCCTGCGCGCATTCCCATGCCATTCCAGAGTATCGAGCCACGCAGGCTGTATCGGCAAATCGCCGATCAGATCAGGGAGCTGATTAGAGCGGGCGAGTTCGTCGCGGGCGCCCGCTTGCCGCCCGAGCGCGACCTCGCGAAGCAGCTTGGCGTGTCGCGGCCGTCGGTGCGCGAGGCGCTGATCGCGCTCGAGGTCGAAGGGCTGGTCGAGGTTCGCATCGGTTCCGGAATCTACGTGCTCGGTCCGGGCGTCAAGCCGGACGGCGAAGAGCCCGCGGGGGGAGCTGCCGTGCCCACGGAAGTGCACGCGCTGGCGGGGCCGTTCGAGCTGATGCGCGCGCGCTACACGATCGAGAGCGAATGTGCGGCGCTGGCGGCCAAATCCGCGAGCAAGGCGCAGGTCGCGGCGATCGAGGAAGCGCTCGAGCAAATGCATCGCGAGTTCGAGCACGAGAAGCAGCCGCTCGCCGGCGATCGCTTGTTCCATCTGCGCGTCGTCGAAGCGACCGGAAACGGGGCCCTGGTTGCCGTCGTGAAGATGCTTTGGGAAGAGCGGATGGGGCCGCTGTACAAGCGGCTGGAGCATCATTACGACACGCCGGCACTGTGGACGGCGGCCTTGGCGGAGCATCGAGCGGTGCTGAAGGCGATTGCCGAGCACGACGTCGCGGGCGCGCGCGGCGCGATGCAGCGGCATCTCAACAAGGCGTACAAGCGGTTCAGCAAGGGCTGGGACACACTGCACTGAAACTGGCGCGGCGACGAGGGACGCACACGTCGACGGCCGAAAAGGAGGGCGTCATGCTGGCTTGCCGTATTCATGCGAAGGAAGATCTGCGCGTCGAAGCGGTCGACACGCCGGACGTCGGGCCGCACCAGGTGCTGTTGCGCCTGGGCGCCGGCGGCATCTGCGGCTCCGACATCCACTATTACTTCGACGGGCGCAACGGCAGCTTCGTCGTGCGGGAGCCCCTCATCCCCGGCCACGAGGCATCGGCGACAGTGGCGGCGATCGGGGCCGGCGTCACGCGCGTGAAAGTCGGCGACAAGGTCGCCGTCAGCCCATCGCACGCCTGCGGACAGTGCGATTACTGCCGCGAGGGTCGCGAGCAGCTCTGCCGGAAGATGCGATTCCTGGGAAGCGCAAGCCTCTTTCCGCACGTGCAGGGAATGTTCAGCGAGTTCTTCGTCATGGGCGAGCGGCAGTGCTATCCCGTCGGCGGCGACGTGACCCTCGGCGAGCTCGCGTTCGCGGAGCCGCTGGCGGTTGCACTGCATGCGGTGAAACGCGGCGCCGACCTCGTCGGCAAGTCCGTGCTCATCACCGGTGCCGGGACGATCGGCTGCCTCACGGTGATCGCGGCGCGGCTCGCCGGCGCGAAGTCGATCACCGTCTCCGACATCCTCGATCGGCCGCTCACCCAGGCGCGCGAAGTGGGCGCCGACCGCACGATCCGGGCCGATCGCGACAGCGACGCCCTGGCGGCGCCGCAGTTCGACGTTTGCTATGAAGTGTCGGGCAGCTTCGCCGCCCTCAAGTCCTGCGTCACGGCGGCGAAACGCGGCGGCGTCATTGTGCAGGTCGGCACGCTGCCGCACGAGCCGTTGCCGTTCGTCGTCAACGAGCTGATGGCGAAGGAGCTCGACTTGAAGGGTGCGTTCCGCTGGGGGATCGAATTCGACTGGGCGGTCGACTACCTGTCGTCGCGGCGCGTCGACGTGCGGCCGCTTTTGTCCGGCCAGTTCCCGCTCAAGGATGCCGTGAAGGCGTTCAATCTCGCGAAGGACAAGTCGCAGAGCACGAAGGTGCAGGTGGTCGTCGAGGCTTGATCGAGGTTTGTTACAGGCTGCGCTATTCGATGCGCCGTTCAAATTCACTAAGGAGGTGTCATGCGTTGGTTCTCGAAATTGATCTTTCCCGTCGCTGCGGTCGTCGCCCTGATCTTGGCCGGGCCCGCCGGGGCGCAGCAGAAGCTCAAGTGGGCGCACGTCTACGAGACGAGCGAGCCGTACCACACCGAGTCGGTTTGGGCCGCGGCCGAGATCAAGAAGCGCACGAACGGAAAGTTCGATATCGAAGTATTTCCGGCCAGCACGCTCGGCAAGGAGACCGACATCAACCAGGGCCTCACCCTCGGCACGGTTGACATGATCATCAGCGGCCCGTCGTTTGCCGCGCGCAACTATCCGCGTCTCGGCATTGCCTACTACCCGTTCATCTTCCGCGACGCCGATCATCTGATCGCCTATTCGAAGAGTCCCATCTTTGCCGAGATGGTCGAGGAGTTCCGCAAGAAAACCGGCATCCAGATCCTTGCGTATACCTACTATGGCGCACGCCAGACTACCGCGCAGAAGCCGTTCACCGATTGCGCGGGCATGAAGGGCCTCAAGATTCGCGTGCCCGACGTCCCGGCGTACATGGCAACGCCGAAGGCCTGCGGCGCGAATCCCACCCCGATCGCCTTCGCCGAGGTCTACCTCGCGCTGCAGAACGGCACCGTCGACGCGCAGGAGAATCCGCTGACGACGATCGAGGCGAAGAAGTTCTACGAAGTGCAGAAGGCGATCATGATGACTTCGCACATCGTCGACGGCCTCACGACGCAGGTTGCGCCACACGTGTGGAACAAGCTGACGGACCAGGAAAAGCAGATCTTCACCGAAGTGACGCGCGAAGCGGCAGTCCGCGCGACGGCGCAGATCAAGAAGCGCGAGGCCGAGCTCGCCGACGAGTTCAGGAAGAAGGGTCTGCAGATCGTCCAGGTCAACAAGCAGAGCTTCATCGACGCGGTCCTCAAGAGCGCGACGCCGGAATCGATGGGCTTCACGAAGGCCGACTACGACAAGATCGTCTCGATCAAATAGCCGCGCCGGTCGCGCAAGGGAGCGGTGGCGCCGAATACGCGCCGCCGCGTGACGGCACGGCGACGAAGTGCGAGTGCGCATGAACGACACGACGCAAAACGCTGGTTCCGCCGGGCAGGTGCTCGACGCCGACGGCCACTTTCACGTCGACGACGCGCCGGTCGACCTCGGCCATTACATCGTCGAGGACTGGGCGTCGCTCGGCTTCTTCTGGCTGCTCGGCCTGTGCGTCTTCTACCAGTTCTTCACCCGGTATGTAATGAACGACTCCGCGGCGTGGACGGAGGAGATCGCCCGTTACCTGCTGATGAGCACGGTGTTCGTCGGGATCGCCGCCGCGGTCCGCCGCACGCGCCACATCCACGTCGACTTCCTCTATCGGCTGCTCCCGGCGAGCGCCGGGCGAGTGCTCTCCACCGTCGTCGACATCGGCCGCGTGCTGTTCTTCGCCATCGCCGTCGGGCTCACGATCCAGATGATGACGCGCATGGGGTCGCTGCAGATGACGATCATCGACCTGCCGATGAACATCATCTACGGCATCTGCGGGTTGGGCTTCGCCGCCGCCACGATGCGCTCGGTGCAGGTAGCCATCGAGAACTGGCGACGCGGTTGGAGCCTGCTCGAGCGGCCCGAGCACGCGATAGAGGAGACGATCGAGTGAGCCGCGGCCGCCGGGCCGCCCCAAGGCCGCGCTGCCCCCTCGGGGGGAGACGCGCGAAGCGCGTTTCGGGGGAGTCCAAATGACCGGCACGCTCCTCACCGCGTTCCTCGCCTTGATGGTCACCGGCATTCCGGTCGCCATCGCCATGGCCGGCGCGTCGCTCATCTACATCTGGCTGTCCGGCAGCTCGCCGCCGATGGTCGTCGTGCACCGGATGATCAGCGGCCTCGACAGCTTTCCGTTGCTCGCCGTGCCCTTCTTCATCCTCGCCGGCAACCTGATGAACAACGCCGGCATCACCAACCGGATCTACAACTTCGCGCTCGCGCTCGTCGGCTGGATGAAGGGCGGCCTCGGCCATGTGAACATCATCGGCTCCGTGATTTTCGCGGGGATGTCGGGCACCGCGATCGCCGATGCTGCCGGGCTCGGGACGATCGAGATCAAGGCGATGCGCGATCACGGGTACAGCAAGGAGTTCTCGGTCGGCGTGACCGCGGCGTCCGCCACGCTCGGCCCGATCATTCCGCCGTCGCTGCCGTTTGTCATCTACGGAATGGTCGCCAACGTCTCGATCGGCCAGCTCTTTCTCGCTGGCATTCTCCCCGGTCTCGTGATGACGGTGCTGATGATGCTGACCGTCGCCTACTTCGCGCACAAGAACAACTGGGGCGCGGACATCAAGTTCATCTGGGGCCGCGTCGCCAGGGCGGGGCTTGAGCTCGCCATCGTCATCGCCTTCCCGCTGCTGATCTGGGCCGCAGTGCTGGCCGGAGCCAACCCGCCGCTCGCCACCGGCGTCGCGATGCTGGCGCTGTTTGCCGCCGACTGGAAGTGGAAATTCGAAGCCGTGCTGCCGATCATGACGCCGGTGCTGCTGATCGGCGGCATGACGACGGGCATCTTCACGCCGACCGAGGGCGCGGTCGCCGCATCGATCTGGGCGTTGTTCCTCGGCCTGTTCTGGTACCGCACGCTTTCTTTCAAGATGCTGATCAAGGTGTCGATGGAGACCATCGAGACGACGGCCACGGTGCTCTTCATCGTTGCGGCCGCATCGATCTTCGGCTGGCTCCTCACCGCGACACGCGTGACCGACATGGTCACCGCATGGGTGCTGGGCTTCACGAGCTCGCCGTGGATATTCCTGCTGCTCGTCAACCTGTTGCTGCTCTTCGTGGGCTGTTTCCTGGAGCCGACGGCCGCGATCCTGATCGCGATCCCGGTGCTGATGCCCGCGGTGCAGCAACTCGGAATCGATCCGGTGCACTTCGGGCTGATCGTGGTGCTGAACCTGATGATCGGCTTGCTGCATCCGCCGATGGGCATGGTGCTGTACGTGCTGGCGCGTGTCGCGCGAATGTCGCTGGAGCGCACAACGATGGCCATCTTGCCGTGGCTTGTGCCGCTGCTCGGCAGCCTTATCCTCATCACCTACGTGCCGATCATTTCCTTGTGGCTGCCGCGTCTGTTCTACAAGTAGGCCGCTGCTGATGGCGAAGATCCAGTCCGTCGAAGTGCTGCAGGTCGATCTGGCCCCCAAGGTCAGGCGGACGGACGCGATCCAGGCGTTCGTGACCCAGGAGACGCCGATAGTCCGGATTCGCTGCGACGACGGTGCGACCGGCGTCGGCTACACCTACACGATCGGCACCGGCGGCTCGTCGGTCGTCGCACTGCTGCGCGATCATCTCGCTCCGAAACTGATCGGCCGCGACCCGGATTGCATCGAAGCGATCTGGAAGGATCTTTTCTTCCTCACGCACGCCACCGCGGTCGGCGCCATCACGAGCCTCGCGCTGGCGGCGATCGACACCGCGCTGTGGGACCTGCGCTGCAAGCGGACGAACCTGCCGTTATGGAAAGCGGCCGGCGGCGCGCAGCCGAAGGTTCCCGTGTACACCACTGAAGGCGGTTGGCTTCATCTGCCGACGCAGTCGCTGGTAGCGCAGACGCTCGAAGCGAAGGCGCAGGGCTTTCGCGGCGCCAAGTTGAAGGTCGGCAAGCCGCATCTCGCTGAGGACGTCGCCCGCCTGGCGGCCGTGCGCGAAGCCGTAGGCGCGGAATTCGAAATCATGGTCGACGCGAACCAGTGCTTCAACGTGTCGGAGGCGATTCGCCGAGCGCGGGCGTTCGAGCCGTTCGCCCTCGCCTGGCTTGAAGAGCCTCTGCCCGCGGAAGACCTCGCAGGCCATGTCGAGCTCGCCGCGCACACGGCGATCCCGATCGCCGTCGGCGAGTCGATCTACCATCCGTCGCACTTCCGGGAATACCTGGAGCGCGACGCCTGCTCGATCGTGCAGGTGGACTGCGCACGCATCGGCGGCGTTACCCCCTGGCTCAAGGTCGCCCATCTCGCCGAAACTTTCAACGTCGCCGTCTGTCCGCACTTCTTGATGGAACTGCACGTGTCGCTCACCGCTGCGGCGCCGAACGCCGTGTGGGTAGAGTACATCCCGCAGCTCGACGACATCACGACCTCGCGCCTTGCGATTGCCGGCGGCTTTGCGGTCGCTCCGTCGACCGCCGGCCTCGGGATCGACTGGGACTTCGCAGCCATCGACAAGCGCGCCGTGGCGCGGGCGACGCTGACCGTCGCAGACCGCGCAGCGCGTCCTGGCCGCTAATAGGAGATATCCGATGCTCACTCGTGCCTCCCTGACCATCCGCCTTCACCCGGGCGACGACGTTGTCATCGCGCGGACGCAACTCGTAGGCGGCACGCTGCTCGCCGACGAGAACGTGACCGTCGCCGGGCTCATTCCGCCCGGCCACAAGGTCGCGACGAGGGCGATCCGCGCCGGCGAGCCCGTCAAGCGGTACAACCAGATCATCGGCTTCGCCTCGCGCGACATCGCCGCGGGCGAGCATGTTCACTTGAACAACCTCGAGATGGGCGCGTTCGACCGCGACTACGCGTTCGGCGCCGACGCGAAGCCCACGCGTTACGTCGACACGCCCGCGACGTTCATGGGCATCGTCCGGGCTGACGGGCGCGTCGCCACGCGCAACTACATCGGCCTCTTGTCGACGGTGAATTGCTCCGCGACCGTCGTGCGCGGCATCGCCGACGCGTTCCGCGGCGAGGCCCTCGCGCGGTTTCCGCATGTCGACGGCGTGGTTGCGCTGACGCACGGCTCGGGTTGCGGCATGGACACGCGCGGCGACGGCATGAAGCTGCTTCGGCGCACGCTCGCGGGCTACGCGCGGCACGCGAACTTCGCCGGCGTTCTCGTCGTCGGCCTGGGTTGCGAGGCGAATCAGATCAGCTCCCTCTTCGGCGCGGAGAACCTCCAGGAAGGACCGCTGCTGCGCACGTTCAGCATTCAGGACACGGGCGGGACGGCGAAGACGATTGCCCACGGCGTAGACATCGTCCGCGAAATGCTGCCGCACGCGAATGCGGTCACCCGCCAGCAAGTGCCGGCGGCGCACATCACCGTCGGTCTTCAGTGCGGCGGTTCCGACGGCTACTCCGGGATCACCGCGAACCCCGCACTCGGCGCAGCCGTCGACCTGCTGGTTCGCCACGGCGGCACCGCGATCCTGTCGGAAACGCCCGAGATCTACGGCGCCGAGCATTTGCTGACACGGCGTGCCATCTCGCGCCCGGTCGGCGAAAAGTTGATCGAGCGCATCAAATGGTGGGAGGACTACACCGAGCGCGAGCGCGGCGAGATGAACAACAATCCTTCACCGGGGAACAAGGCGGGCGGGCTTACGACCATCCTCGAGAAGTCGCTCGGGGCCGTCGCCAAGGGCGGGACGACGAACCTCGTCGCCGTCTATGAGTACGCGGAGCCCGTCACCGCCAAGGGATTCGTCTACATGGATACGCCCGGCTACGATCCCGTGTCGGCGACGGGCCAGGTCGCGGGCGGCGCAAACATGATCGTCTTCACCACGGGCCGCGGCTCCGCCTATGGATGCGCACCGTCGCCCTCGCTCAAGCTTTCAACGAACACGACGTTGTGGGTGAGGCAGGAAGAAGACATCGACTTGAATTGCGGCGAGATCGCCGACGGCAGCACCAGCGTCGACGAGGTCGGCGAGCGGCTCTTCCAGCTGATGCTCGCCACCGCGTCGGGAACGAAGACGAAGAGCGAGCGGCACGGCTATGGGCAGAGCGAGTTCGTGCCGTGGTATGTCGGTGCCGTGATGTAGCTTCGCGCCGCCTCAGTTACGCCTCGGTGGCACCTCGGTTAGGACCTCAGTTGAGACCTCAGTTGGAACCATCGCCACCTCAGTTGACACTGTTACATCTCGATTGACACACCCTGGGGGAGCCCTTACGCTGAGCGCGGCGCAGGAACATCATCGCGGCGGCAACGCCGACGCGTTTTCTTAGTACCCGCAGCATCAAGAGGAGGAGTTTCATGAAGCCAGTTGCAAAGCTCGCGTTCGCGCTGTTCGCGGCGACGGCGTTTGCCATGTCGACGCAGGCCGTGGCGCAGGAAAAGCTCACCGTGTGGTGGGTGCGGGGGTTCTACAAGTCCGAGGACGACGCGCTGTTCGCGGCCATCAAGAAGTACGAGGACAAGACGGGCATCAAGGTCGAGCTGTCGCAGTACCCGGTCCAGGACATGATCCCGAAGACGGTCGCTGCGCTCGATGCCGGCACGCCGCCCGATGTCGCGTACGCCGACGTCTACGACTTCCAGGTGACCGGCAAGTGGGCGTTCGACGGCAAGCTCGATGACGTCACCGACATCATCACGCCGATGAAGGACAAGTTTCTCAAGAACACGATCGAGACGGCGTACCTGTACAACGACAAGACCAAGAAGAAGGCGTACTACGCCATCCCGATGAAGCAGCAGACCATGCATATCCAGTACTGGAAGGACATGCTCGGCGAAGCGGGATTCAAGGAATCGGACATCCCGACCGGGTGGAAAGCGTACTGGGACTTCTGGTGCGACAAGGTCCAGCCTGCGCATCGGACGAAGACGGGCAAGCGCACGTACGCGGTCGGCCAGCCGATGGGCGTGGATTCGAGCGACTCGTTCTACTCGTTCCTCACGTTCATGGACGCCTACAACGTGAAGCTCGTCGACGACAACGGCAAGCTCCTGGTAGACGACCCGAAGGTCAAGGCCGGCCTCGTCAACGCGCTGCGCGATTACACGAGCATCCGCACGCGCGGCTGCACGCCGCCGTCGTCGACGTCCTGGAAGGATCCGGACAACAACGTGTCGTTCCACAACAAGACCATCCTGCTCACGCACAACGCGACGATCTCGATCGCCGCGAAGTGGCTGGACGACGCGAACAACGCCGCACTCACGCCGGAGCAGCGCGCGCAGGCGAAGAAGAACTACGACGAGCTGATCGCGACCGCCGGCTTCCCCAACAAGCCCGACGGCTCGAAGTTCGTCTACCGCGCAGCGGTCAAGACGGCCGTGATCTTCGAGAACGCGAAGAACAAGAAGCGCGCGAAGGAATTCGTCACGTTCATGATGCAGGACGAGAACCTGCAGCCGTACGTCGAAGGCTCGCTCGGCCGCTGGTACCCGGTGACGCTCTCGGGCACGAAGAGCGCGTTCTGGCAGGCCGACCCCGCCCGCAAGGCGGTGTACAACCAGTTCAACGCCGGCACCGTGACGTTCGAGTTCACGAAGAATTACAAGTTCACCGTGCTCAACAACGAGAACGTCTGGGCGAAGGCGATGAGCCGCGTCGTCAACGACAACGTCCCGGTCGAGAAGGCGGTCGACGAAATGATCGCCCGCATCAAGCAGGTCGCGGGTTAAGGGATGGAAGCGACGCCACCGGCTATGCGGTGGCGTCGAAAGCGCTGATGGCGACGCTCGCACTTCCCGACGAGCGGCCAGTCGGCCCCACCGGCCCGGCCGCGCGCACTAGCATGTCCCCGTGGCAGCGCTGGGGGCTCATCCTTCTCGCGCCGTATGCGCTGATCTTCGTGATCTTCGTCATGTACCCGGTCGGGTACGGGCTCTGGCTTGCGCGCCATCCCGCGAGCTACGAGAAGCTGATCGAAGACCCGGTGTTCCTCCGCGCGGTCTTCAATACGCTCGCGTTCCTCCTCGTCGCGATCAACGTCAAGATGATGGTCGCGCTCGTGTTGTCCGGCTTTTTCGTCGTTGCCCGGCCGTGGATCAAATGGCTGTCGCTTCTCTTCATCCTGCCGTGGGCGGTGCCGTCGATCCCGACGATCCTCTCCATCCGGTTCATGCTGAATCCCGAATGGGGCCTCATCAATTCGCTGATCTTCAGGTTCACCGGCGCCGACGGGCCGAACTGGCTCAACGATCCCTACATCGCGCTCGGCATCGCGATGCTCGTCCACATCTGGAAGTCGCTGCCCTTCTGGACGCTGATCCTGATCGCCGGCCGATTGGCGATCCCCGCCGAGCACTACGAGGCCGCGTCCGTCGACGGCGCGACGAGCTGGCAGAAGTTCCGCTTCATCACGTGGCCTTCGATGCGCACGCTGTACCTGACGTGCACGATCCTGTCGATGATCTTTACGATGGGCGACTTCAACAGCGTGTACCTGCTGACGGGCGGCGGCCCCGCCGATCTGACGCACGTCCTGGCAACGCTCGGCATCCGCTACCTGCGCCTCGACGAGGTCGACATGTCGATGGCGGCGATCGTGATCGCGCTGCCGGCGGTGCTGCCGCTCGTGTACTTCATGATGAAGCGCCTCTCGAAGTGACAACGCAATGAACATGCGCAAGGTCACGACGGAAGCGAAGCTGCTGCTGATCGGCATTCCGGTGCTGATCTGGACGATGCTGCCGATCTATCACCTGCTGCTGTTCGCGATCTCGCCGAAGGAGCAGGCGATGGGCGGCCAGCTGTGGCCGGACCATCCTACGCTGCGCAACTTCGCGATCGTCTTCCGGCAGGACCACCATTACCTCAACTTCTTCTGGTTGCAGATGTGGAATTCGCTGGTGATCGCCGTCGCCGTGGGCCTCATCACGTTGATGATCGCAACCGGCGCCGCGTTCGCGATCAGCCGGCTCAAGGTCAGGGGTGGGCGCATGGCCATGAACCTTGCGCTGCTCACGTATTTCATCCCCGCGGCGTTCCTGGCGGTGCCGATGTACAAGACGATGGGCGTCTACGGCATCCTGAACAACCAGTGGTCGCTGATCCTCGCCATGGTGACGATCGCCACGCCGTACTCGATCTGGGTGCTGAAGCAGGCGTCCGACAAGCTGCCCTACGAGCTCGACGAAGCGGCGAAGATCGACGGCGCCTCGCCGCTGCAGCTCTTCAGGCTCGTGTACCTGCCGCTCATGATGCCCTCCCTCGTGGCCGTCGGCAC
>Ga0207701_10000959_pt1 | contig 30590 bp, 20 predicted proteins | sample KBSSwiSSwithPhiX_FD_184294 | JGI IMG/M metagenome (GOLD analysis project Ga0207701, IMG submission 184294) | Switchgrass rhizosphere bulk soil microbial communities from Kellogg Biological Station, Michigan, USA, with PhiX - S5 (SPAdes) (version 2) | ecosystem: Environmental > Terrestrial >... | reverse complement strand
ATTGCCAGGTGTGTTGCCATGTCACTTCCCTTGTCTTTAAAAAGCTTACAAAGTTCAATAGCGGTCCCTGTTCCGCGGGAACCAAATCCATGAAAGAAAATAATAACAGGGTATTTTTTCAGTGAGTTTCCCTGCGCATTATAAGAGATTGGAACATACTCAAGCAATCCCTTGAAGTTATTTGCTATGTTAAGCCCTGTCCTTTTGATTTGTTTAAGGTTAGTGAAGTTCCAGGCAGTTCCATTCCATTGGTATACTTTACCATCGATAGTTTTGGGATAGTTGCCAATATCGTAGTCGACGCAATCTTGTGCTTTGACAAAAGATGGAAGTGAAATGAGCAGGAAGGAATACAATAAATGAAAAGCACTAAAAGAGTTTAGTACATTTTTTGACATACACTGATATTAATGTTACGATCGGCGGATGATTGGACCTTGGTAGTGTTCCTGAAGAATAGTTGGATGAGGGTTATAAACATACTCACAATTAATCAAGTCATCAATGAAAACCATGAATTTTAATTCATGAATACATATAAACTCGTATCCATACACGTTATATATACACATAAAGGGTGACGTGCTAATGCACGCCACCCCTTACGTTTCGGGTATTAATACTTTTATTTCTTGATGATCTTGTGAGTGCTGGTGAAGTTTTCACCTGCTACTTTAATCAGGTAAACACCAGATGGAGCATTTGCAAGACTGAGTTTAACTTCTGAATTACCCTGGGCATATACACCTCTTATTGATTGTATGAGCCTGCCGGTAATGTCTGTAAGATTGATCTGCACCTTTTGGGATTTATCGAGAGAGAGATAGGCTGATACTTCTGTTATGAACGGATTCGGCAAAACAATGATAGAAGATCTTTCCACTACAACAGCCGGGATAGTTTCATCCAGTACGCTCGGTGAAGCAGGTGCTGTGTTCAGCTGCCGGATGAACCACTGGTACATATTCAGGTTGATGCCATCATTGGCACCTACAGGACCTGATGGAGTATATACGTTACTTACCTTGAAATTGGGGTCAAATGCACGGCTCCATGCATCGTGCAATAAGCTGTCGCTGCAATTATAGAGGGTGGCCGGATTGATATTTCTGAGCCTGGTATAACGTGGTTTTACAGCTCCTGGTACTTTCATGATACTGTCTACCCATTTGTTAGGAACATTTAATATCGGACCGCTACCGCAGTTGTCGCTTTCGCAATAAACAAACCATGTTTTCAATTTTGCAAGACCGATATTCTTAGCATAGATTCCTTTTGCAGTATTGTTGATGTGGTTTTGCTGTGAGCATAATGAAACCGGCATGATCGCGGCAACACGCTGCGCCCTGGCCACGCTGCTGCCTGCATATTCAATGATCATATTAGCGCCATTGCTGTAACCGGTAAGATAAATACGGCGCGGATCTATACGAAATCTTGCAACAACATAATTGATAACGTTCTCTACCTGTTTAGCGCTAGGGAATTGGTCGGGAACGCCCGTTTTCAGCCTGATATATTTGTTGAACTGTGGAGCAACAACAATGTAATCGTATGTCACACTGTTCCAAACCTGGGTAAGATTGGTTGTGCTGCGCTCTACCCGTCCGGGGAAAGTTTTATGTCCTGCAGAATCACCACCCCTGTCTTTAAAAAGTCGGCATAGCTCAAGTGCACTGCCAAATCCCATCGCAGCTCCGCCATGGAAACTTATAATGACAGGATATTTTTTAGTTGCGTTTGAAGTGTAGTAATAATTTGCCGGAACGTATTGCATCATTCCATTGAAGTAGTTGTCTCCCCCAATGTTAAGCCCGGAAAATTTCTTCATTTTCATTGGAGAAAAGTTCCAGAGAGGGTTCCATTTATAAACTTTGCCTGTAGAAGTTGTTATGGGATAACGGCTGTCATAATTGACGCAATCTGCCTGTGCGGAGACTTCTTTAATAAGAAGAAGCGATAATGCTACAATAGAAAATCTCTTTAGAATTCCCTTCATGGTGAGAAAATTTAGGTTTAGACATTCAGACTTAAAACACTATGAATCGGGACCGAACCTGGGAGTTTTTGAAGAATAAAGGATAAGTAACAGTAAATAGGGACTACTAATTTAATGCATTTTTTCATAACGACTTTGGGTAGTCGAAAAAATAATATGCTGTTTTACCGGGTTCAAAGGATTCCCAACTGTCAATGTCAGCCTTAACCGCATAAACGCTGCAAGTGGGCATATTGTCGATTTTGGTTTCCGACAGCGTGTTGGCGAACTGTGTTATACCATTGTTATGTGAGAATATGGCTATGGAGTCGGCTTTTTCAGGAGCATTCCGTATCGTTCTTACGAATGCATCGTTGCTCGCCATGTAGAGCTCGGGAATGAGTATGATCTTTTTTTTTGGGATTTCGTACTCATTTGCGAAGTATTCCGCAGTACTTTTTGCTCTTTTTGCCGGGCTTGACAAAATCGCGTCGATCGGTACTTTTTTCTTCAGGAGTCTTTTTGCCATTTCCGGGGCGTTTTTCTTCCCGCGGTCCGTTAACGGCCTTTCTTCATCTTTCAGGGAGAAATCGTCCCAGCTGCTTTTCGCGTGGCGAACAAGAATGATCGTTTTCAAAAATGTAAATTTTTGCTCTTATAAACCACTCGAATTTATGTAGTTAATCAAAGAAGCAGTATTCTTTACCTTAAGTTTCTTCAGAATATTATGCCTGTGTACTTCCACGGTTTTAATAGAAATGGCCAACCTGTCTGCTATCTCCTTTGACGACAATCCATCCCTGATCTGGTTGATCACTTCAATCTCACGTTCCGACAACTGGTTCAATCCTGCGGTATTGTCTTCTTCACTCAGCATCTGGTCCGAAAGGATATTCTTTACTTCCTGGCATATATATGTATTACCATTGTTCACATCCAAAATGGCGTCGAGCATTTCCTGCCTGGGTGAGTTTTTGGTTACATAACCTTTGGCACCCATCCTGAGCATCTTTTTGGCATATGCCGGTTGTGAGTGCATTGATACAGCGATCACTTTTGATCCGGGCGATTGTTTCCTGATCATCTTCAGTACATCAAACCCGTTCAGTGGTGTCATATTAATATCAAGAAGTACGATATTCGGTCGTTTGTCTCTTGCTATGTCAATTGCCTTCTGTCCATCTCCAACTTCGGCAATTACTTCGAAATTTTCATTTCTTCCTAATAAAAACGACCATGTTTCCCTGATCAGCGTATGATCATCAACAATCAAAACAGTGATTTTTCCCATGTAAGCAATTTTATAGTGGTATAGAAATTCTAAGGGTACAACCATTGCCGGGCGAACTGATTATTTCTACTTTTCCATTGTGTACTTCCGCCCTGCTGGTGATATTCATTATGCCGATTCCTTTCATTCTTTTTTTCGGTTCGAATCCGACGCCATTATCACTGACCGTTACTACAAGTTCATTTTTTATTACTGAAAGTTTTATTTCAGCTTCAGTAGCCTTTGAATGTTTAATGACGTTACTCACCTGCTCCTGTACTATTCTGAAAACCATCAGCTGCATATTTCCCGGGATTCCGGATTTTGTAATGCCATTCGCACGTAACCGGATGTCTATTTTTTGAGAGATGTTCAGGTTATTGATCATCTCTGTAATAGCTTCTTTAATACCGATGTCACCCAGTGAAGGTGGTACCAGTGACTTCGACAATATCCTGATCTCCTCGATGGCACTTGAAATATTCTGATGACTCTTGAGCATCAGTTCTTCCCGTATATCTGCTTCAGCGATCGCCATATCGAGGTACATCTTTGTTGTTGTGAGTATCTGGTTGATGTTGTCGTGAAGTTCCCTGCCTATTTCAGCACGTTCTTTTTCCTGCGCCATTATCGTTGCTTCAGTTACCTGCCTTTGCCTGGCAATTCCTTGTGCCGCCAGTTCATCCTGAAGTTTCTTCCGCTCTGTTATATCCATCATTGCACCAATCATGCGGTAAGGCTTCATCTCATGGTCGAGTAATATAAACCCGCGGTCGAAAACGATTTTCACTGTCCCGTCGGCACTGATGAAACGGTATTCATCCTGCCAGCTTTCGATGCCATTCTCTATATGTTTACTCATCTTAGACACTACCCTGTCACGGTCATCAGGATGAATGTGCTGTTCCCACCATTTATTGTTTATTGTGATTTCATGCTGCGGATATCCGAATAATGAAAATATCGCTTCGTTCCAGAAAACATGTCCCGACACCAGATCCCAATCCCATATAGCATCATTAGTAGCTTTCGAAACAATATTAAAACGCTCGTTGCTTTTCCGTAATGACTCTTCTATATTTTTTCTATCAGTAATATCCCTGCTTATACCTACCAGACCAATTATCCTGTTGTCATCTTCCTGCAATGGCACCCTCGTTGTAAGCAGCCATTTGGTATCTCCCTGCTTATTCACCACGAATTCTTCCTGGTTTATAAGCGCTGTTCCGGTTTCAAGGAGTTTCTGGTCGTTGTTCATGTGCTCGGCGGCCGACTTGCCATCGAGATAATAATTGACCGTTTTGCCAATAGTTTCCTCTTCACTTTTGGCGCCAATCAGGCTTAATTCCGCACGGTTGGTAATTATAAAACGCGACTGTGTATCCTTTACGTAAATAGAATCTGGTAAATGGTCGATCAAGGTGCGTAGGAGATACCTTTCCCTCGACAGTTTTTCCTGTGCCTCTATCTTTTCCCTTTCAGCTCTCTTTCTTTCAGTAGCATCGGTGCCAAGGGCTTCGAGACCAACTATTTGTTCGTTATCCACCATCGCACAAAATTCCCATCGTATCCAGAAATAACTTCCATCGGAGCGATACCGCCTGAGATCGGTGGAAACAGACATACCCGGGTTATTCAGGCACTCAGTACGGGCGTCATTGTATAGAGTGATATCCTCCGGGAAGATGGAGGTTTCGAAGTATTCCTGCCGGAAATCGGCTGAAGAATAAAAGAATATCTTCTTGTATAGCTCGTTCACATAAGTGTACTTACCCCGCATGTCCGTTGTTATGTGATATATGCTTCCCGAGCGATGTAGAAATAAGGAAAAATTCCGGGACGGTTCCATGGACATTCTTTACAACTTCAATATAAATCAATTCTTTGGAATTTGTAACGTTACCTTTTCTTACCGTGAAAAAACGGTATTGACAATTGTTAGTAGCCGCGCACATTTTTGCCTTCCATGTAGTTGATAAAGGCTTTATTCACAACCCTGTTTCCCCCCGGCGTTGGATAGTTCCCGGTGAAGTACCAGTCACCGGTGTTTGTAGGGCATGCCTCGTGGAGAGATTCAATAGTCTGGAAGATAACCTGGATCGGAATTTTTATTCCTTTTGGAGTGATGAGCTCTGCGATCTTCGCCGAGATATCTTCTGTAGTGAACATTTTATATAACTGCTGCACAACATTCTCAGTGTGCAACAATCCTGATCGTTGAAGCTCTTTACATCTCTGGAGAAGTTCCTGCAGGCAATGATCTTTACCCCTGTCTTTTATTAATTCAATAACCGCCTTGAATGCGATGAAGTCGCCGAGTTTGCTCATGTCGATTCCATAACAATCGGGATACCTGATCTGCGGCGCTGAAGAAACGATAATTATTTTTTTAGGTTCAAGACGGGCGAGCATTCTGACGATGCTTTCCTTTAATGTTGTTCCCCTAACTATTGAATCGTCGATAACAACAAGCGTGTCGTCACCTTTCTTTACCGTACCATAGGTGATGTCGTAAACATGCTGAACCATTTCATTTCGGCTTACGTCTTCCGTAATGAATGTGCGCATTTTAACGTCTTTTGTAGCAACCTTTTCAACCCTGATCTTCCTCGAAACCATTTCCGACAATTTCTCGTCGGTGATGTCGGTACCCCATGAAAGTATCCTTTCAATCTTTACATGGTTAAGATAATCGGTCATGCCTTTTACCAAACCGTAAAACGCAACTTCAGCAGTGTTGGGAATAAATGAAACAATGGTATTCTTTGTATCATATTGTACCGCTTCCAGCACCTGGTCACTGAGATTATAACCCAGCGCACTTCTTTCAATATATATTTTTTCATCGCTGCCGCGGGAAAAGTAAATTCTTTCGAAACTGCAGGCCCTTCTTTCTTTCGGTTTGATCAACTGCTCAACATGAGCACTGCCATCCGCTTTTACTATCACACCGCAACCAGGCATCAGTTCTTTCACTTCATTCTCTCCTACATTAAAAACGGTTCTGATCGCCGACCGTTCCGACGCTGCAACAATCACTTCATCATTTATATAGTAATAGGCGGGACGGATACCATGTGCATCACGGAATACAAAAGAATCACCGTTGCCAACAAGTCCGCCGACAGTAAAACCTCCATCGAAGAGTGAGATTGATTTTTTCAGCACCTTCGATATGTCCAGTTCTCCCGGACTCTCATCATCTGCGTTGACCATAAAATGATGGATCACTTCCATCATCGCTGCCAGGTCACTTTGTTTCTGAAATTCTCCCGGATCGATATTCACGAGCGCGAAGAGCTCATCGGTATTAACAAGATTAAAATTGCCCGCGAGAGCAAGGTTGCGGGCAGGGATAGTATGACGTTTTATAAAAGGATGACAGAATTCTACATTATTTCTTCCCTGCGTTCCGTACCGGAGATGACCCAGGAGCAATTCACCAAGAAATCCGATATGCCCTTTCATGAGTCCAGGATGTGTGGCAATATCAGGCTGATATTTCTGCAATTCCTGTACTTCTTTGTTGATCGTTGAAAAGATCTCAACGATGGGCTGATTGTTGGCGCTTCTTATTCTATGGAGGAAGGGATAACCTGGTTCTGTGTTGAGCTTCACCGCAGCTACTCCGGCGCCATCCTGACCCCGGTTGTGCTGTTTTTCCATTAATAGGTAGAGCTTGTTAAGGCCCCACATAACCGTACCATACTGTTGCTGGTAATAAGAAAATGGCTTTCTAAGTCTGATGAATGCAAGGCCGCATTCATGCTTTAGTTCGTCGCTCATTACGGGCGCGAAGGTAATTCAATTTTATGGATTTGAAGACTGGTTGATAAAGTTCACCAATGAAGCAGAATTCTTCAATTTCAGCTTTTTCAACACATTATGCCTGTGAACCTCAACTGTTTTTAGCGAAATATTAAGGGTTGATGCAATCTCTTTAGATGACTGGCCTTCTTTAATCAGGTTGATGATCTGTATCTCGCGTTCAGTGAGTGCGTTTACATTAGGAACGTCTTTATTTTCTTCAAGCACCAGCTCTGAAATATTATTCTTGATCTCATCGCAGATATACTTGCTGCCTTCGTTCACTTCAAGAATTGCTTTGATCATTTCTTCTTTGGAAGAATTTTTTGTGACATATCCTCTCGCACCGATCTGCAGCATCTTTTTAGCATATGCCGGCTGAGAGTGCATGGATACACCGATCACTTTTGTATCCGGAGAAACTTTTTTTATTCTTTCTGTTGCCTCAAATCCTGAAATCGGAAGAATGTTGATATCCATTAGTACGATGTGCGGGCGTTTTTGCTTTGTTACTTCAACCGCCTGTTCTGAATCACCACATTCGGCAATTACCTGGAATCTCGAATCGCTGTTCAGGATGTAACTCCATGTTTCGCGAATCAGTTTGTGGTCGTCTGCAATCAACACATTGATCTTTTCCATGCTTTCTGGTTTTTGGTTTGTTTACAAGGGTATGATTAAATTTAATTTACAACCGCTGCCCGGTGATGTTACCATGTTCATTTTTCCGTTGAACAATTCCGCTCGATTTGCGATATTATACAGGCCAACGCCTTTCTTGGCTTTTACTTTTTCCATATCGAATCCTTTTCCATTGTCGGTAATAGAAAGTGAGATCACTCCCGAATCAACGATCAGCTCAATCACCAGCTGGTTTGCTTCCGCATGTTTCATCACATTGGTCACCTGCTCCTGTATAATGCGGAAAAGCATAAGCTTTCCCTTTTCACTTATTGCTGTTTCGATGTCGCCTGAATGATAGAATTCAACTTTTATCGCCTTCGATATTTTTATACTGTCTAACAAGTCTTCTATGGATAATACCAATCCGAGATCGCTTAAACTTGCAGGCACAAGGGATCTTGAAATTCTCCTGATCTCACTTACTGCGTTTGCAATGTTCGAGGAACTTCTCATGATCAGATTCATTCTTTCCTTTTCATCATTCTTTGCAAGATCAAGAAATACTCTTGCTGTTGACAAAATCTGGTTCACATTGTCGTGCAGTTCGTATCCGATTTCTGCTCTTTCTTTTTCCTGCGCGTCAACTACTGCCTGGGCAACTGCTTTTGTTGCCTCGATATATAATTCCTGGTTACGCTGAATTTCTTCTTTGTCTTTTTTCGCCTGAGTGATGTCGGCAAAAGATGCAACAACAGCATCAGGTTTTTCGGGGTTAATGGAATAGTAAATTGGCTCGGTGTTGATGGAGATCCATGTGATGTTTCCTTCGATGTTCATCACACCCATGATCATATCCTTCAGCGGCTTCCCTGTTTTTAATGTAACAAAACTCGGATGGGTATGTAAAGGGTATTCGGAACCGTCTTCATGAAAAAATTTGTTCCGGATTTGAAAGGTATTCAAGTCCTTCAGCTCATCCTTACCGATTCCGAATATATTTTCGGCACAACGGTTTGATGCTATCACATGCCCTTCTGAATCTATCAGAACTGTTCCTTCACCAAGTGCGTCAAACAATGAGCGGTATCTTTCTTCACTGAACCTTAATTCTTCAAGAACATTTTTCAGTTGTGTAATGTTATGGGCAAAGCCTATGCTGTGAGTTGGATTATTATTTTCATCAAAGAGGCAGACGGCAGAGCAATCTACCCATATATAATGACCATTTTGATGTTTTACCCGAAAATGAATATTACCGTCGGCTTTACCGAACTCTTTCAGCACCTCAAAATTTTCCATACAAAGCTGAAGATCATCGGGATGGACGATGCTTGCAAAATGTTTTCCTGCCATTTGCTCATTGGTGTAACCAAGCACCCTTCCGAATTCTGCTGAAACAAAGTAGAAAGCGCCCGAGGCATCGAGCTTAAAAATTATTTCTGTGGCGTGTTCAACTATTTCGCGGTAGTCGCATTTTATACTCTGGAGTGATTCGATCTCATTTTCGAGCTCTTTTATCCGCTCCCTGAGCCTGGCTTCTGTATCACTCATACCTCCAGCTAAAATAGGCTTGACGTTGCTCTGCAGAGCTGATATTGGATTAATGTGGTTGATGTTAGCGGATTATCTTTCAATAATAGCGTAAATGATGCCATTTAATTGTACATCAACACCTAAAAACTTAAGTTTAGGTGTTTACTCTTACATTGAATTAATTGCTTGTTTTTGCTGCATACCTGAACCAGTTTCGCAGTGTGCTGCAGGAATTGAACTGGCTGTCTATCAGCAGGTAGAACGTCGGTATTTTTTCTGCAAACCATTTTTCAAGTACTCCGCCTTTCTTTATTTCGAGTGCTCTCTGTGCTACGCGGTCGTAATCGTCTTTCAGATTCTCCCGATGAGGTTCAGATCTTGATTTAAGGTATGCTAAACGAACCGCCTTTTTACCCCTTTCGTCTGCGTAAGCAGTGGGTTTTGAATATTCACCAACTTTCATGTTTTTGAGCAACGCAACCATGTCTTTGTCGAGCTGATCGATGGTAAGGAAATTACCGTTTTGACCCTGCCTCATTCCACCTGTGAACTTTGAACTTTCATCTTCGCTGACCCTTGAAACCGCTGATCCGAATGACAGTGAACCATTAACGAGCTTTGTTCTTACAGAGTCGAGCAACTTAACACTTTCCTGAACTTCAGCATCCGTAACAGTTGGTATTTTAAGAATATGGCGTACTACTGCGTCATCCCCCGCTCTGCTCACCATCATGATAATGTGATAACCGAATTTTGATTTGAATACCGGTGAGATCTGTCCTTCTTTCAATCTGAAAGCATGGCTAACAAATGTCGGATCAACCTGTTTGTCTGTTCTGTTTAAATTGAAAAGACCACCGTTGCCTTTAGTTCCCGGATCATCTGAATACAGTGATGCCAATGATTCAAACCGTGCTTTTCCTGATTCTATCTGTGTCTTATAATCTGCAAGATCATCCATGGCAAGTTTCTCCAGGTCGCGGCTTGCTTTTGGATACACTACTATCTCTCCTATTTCTACTTCTGATTCGTAGAAACTTAAACTGTCGGCGGGGATCTTATCGAAATATTCTTTTACTTCCTGCGGTGTGATCTTTACTCCTTCCACTACTTTCTGCTGCATGCGTTTAGCGAGTTCGCGTTCCTTGAAGTTGTTACGGAAATCTTCTTTTATCTGGTATACTGTTCTGCCTGCAATTTCTTCAAGAGCTTCTTTGGATCCGTATTGCGCGATGAAGCCACGGACCTGGTTGTCTAGCAGCGCTTCAATTTCATCATCACCAACCAGTATTGAATCTCTTTCTGCCTGCAGCACCATTGCTTTTCCGATCAGTTGCTGCTCCATGATATAACATTCCACATCAGGAGGAAGCTGTGTTCCCTGGCGCTGGTAATCCGTTACTGCATTCTGAATATCTGAGTGAAGAATTATTTTGTCGCCTACTATGCCTATGATCTTATCTGCAATTACTTTATGCTGGGCCGCTGCACTGGCTGAAATAAAGAGGGTTAAACCCAGTATATATCTGAACATAATCCAAAAATACAGCCTCCGAGAGGACTCCCCACCGGAGGCAATTTATTTAACGTTTTAGATATTATTGTCGTCTCACGTCTGCCGTCTGCCGATTTCTCAATACTCACTTTTTTACAACGTCCTCTTCACTTCTTCTTCCTCGTATGCCTCAACGATGTCTCCAACCTTTACATCGGAATAATTCTTAATGGTCAGACCGCATTCCATGCCTGAACTTACGTCCTTCACATCATCTTTAAAGCGCTTCAATGAGCCGAGTTCCGCAGAGGCCCCTTCACCGGTCGGGTAGATCACAATCCCTTCACGGATCACCCTCACCTTCGAATTCCTGTAAAGCTTACCATCAAGCACATAACATCCGGCAACACTTGCCTTGTCGAACTTGAACACGTTTCTTACTTCAACATTGGCAACAACCTTTTCCTGGATCTTCGGTTCAAGCATACCTTCCATCGCGCTCTTGATCTCATCGATCACGTTGTAGATGATAGAGTATGTTTTGATTTCCACACCTTCAGTTTCAGCAAGCCTTGATGCCTGCAATGATGGGCGGACGTTGAAACCTACAAGGATCGCATCGGAAGCGGTTGCAAGCAGCACATCACTTTCGGTGATGGCACCCACACCTTTCAATACAATGCTGATCGCTATTTCGTCAGTAGATAATTTCTGTAATGAATCACTCAGTGCTTCAACAGAACCATCCACGTCACCCTTGATGATCAGGTTAAGCTGCTTGAAGTTTCCAAGCGCAAGCCTTCTTCCGATCTCATCGAGTGTAATATGTTTCTTGGTTCTGATACCCTGTTCACGAAGGATCTGGGCCCTGCGGTTCGCAACTTCCTTTGCTTCGCCCTCATCTTCATACACCTTGAATTTTTCACCGGCCTGTGGAGCACCATTCAATCCTAGTATCAGCACGGGTGTTGAAGGTGGTGCAATATCGGAACGTTTATTTCTTTCGTTGAACATTGCTTTCACCTTACCAAAGTGCTGTCCGGAAACTACGAGGTCACCTAACTGCAGTGTTCCATTCTGAACAAGTACAGTGGCAACATATCCGCGACCTTTGTCGAGTGTAGCTTCCACGATGGTTCCTGTAGCTTCGCGTTCGGGATTGGCTTTCAGGTCGAGCAGTTCTGCTTCGAGCAATATTTTTTCCAGCAACAGGTCAACATTCAAACCTTGTTTTGCGGATAGTTCCTGGCTCTGGAACTTACCACCCCATGCTTCAACAAGGATGTTCATATTTGCAAGCTGTTCATATATTTTAGCCGCATTGGCTCCGTCCTTATCAATTTTATTGATGGCAAAGATCATTGGCACACCAGCCGCCTGAGCATGGCTGATGGCTTCTTTTGTTTGCGGCATCACGGCGTCGTCAGCAGCTACCACGATCACGGCAATATCCGTAACCTTGGCACCACGGGCACGCATAGCCGTAAACGCTTCGTGACCTGGTGTATCGAGAAATGTGATGTGCTTTCCGTTCGGAAGCGTTACTTCGTATGCGCCTATATGTTGTGTGATACCTCCTGCTTCACCCGCTACCACATTGGCAGAACGGATATAATCGAGGAGAGATGTTTTACCATGGTCAACGTGACCCATGATGGTAACTATCGGAGCTCTCGGAGTCTGGTTGTCGGTGTCGTCTTCTTCTTCCATTTCTTCCATCTCCAGCTGCTTCTCCATGTCAATAAATTCGACATCGAATCCAAATTCACCGGCAACAAGCTCAATTACTTCCGCATCGAGACGCTGGTTGATAGATACCATCAATCCTAATCCCATACATTTTCCGATCACTTCCGCATAGCTCACATCCATAAGGTTCGCGAGTTCGCTTACGCTGATGAATTCTGTGAGCTGGAGCTTATTGTCCTGCGTTTCTTCACCTCCTGCATGCTCTGCAACTTCATCACGTTTCGCACGACGGTATTTTGCTTTCAGGCTCTTGCCCCTTCCTCCGGAACCTGCAAGCTTCGCCTGCGTTTCACGGATCTTATCCTGAATTTCTTTTTTATCGATTTCTTTCTGTTCACGCGGTAAGAACGAAGGTCTTTGTCCTCCTCCCGCGCGGTTCTGGGCGTGATGATGTCCCTGGCCCTGTCCATGACTGCCCGGTGGCCTGAAGTCTCTTCTGAAACCGCCACCCTGGCCTCCGGCCTGCTGTTGTCCGAAGTTCGGACGTTGCTGCTGGCCTCCTGGTTGCTGGTCGTCTCTTCTTTTGAAGATCTCGGTACGTTGAACCGGAGTGTCCTTTCTCTGGATGGGTATACGTTTACGTTGTCTTTTCTCGTCGTTTGCTGCTGGCCTGTTTTCAGTTGGAACTGGCAGTTCAATTTTCCCAAGGATTTTGGGACCTTCCAGTTTGTCGGCCTTAATATTTGATATCACCGGTCCTGATTCTTCCTGTTGTTTAATGTCATCGGATATTTCATCGGCTTTTGCAGCTACTTCGATAACCGGTTTAATTTCTTCAACAGGTTTTGGTTGTGCTTCAGCGGATTTTTTCCCTTTTGCTTTTGGTTTTTCTTCTTTAGAAACAGCTGGTTTTACTTCAGTTTTCTTAGAAGATTTTTTCGGGCGAGTTGAAGAATCTATTGCCGACAGATCAATTTTGTCGAGTACAACAGGAGCCTCAACTTCAGGCGCCTCTATTTTAACATGGGCAGGTTCTGCCGGTTTTTCAACTTTCGGTGTTTCGGCTACCGGTGCCGGTATTTCAGGTTCAGGAATTGGTGCCGGTGCTGGTGCAGGAACAGGAGCAGGAGCAGCCTGAACTTCTTCTTTTATTTCAACAGGAGCCGGCTTTGTTTCTTTTGGTTCTTCAGCAGTTTTACGTGTATCCTTTCTGAACAATATCGCTTCATCTTCCTTCCTCTTTCTCGCTTCCACTGCGCCTTTGGGAAGATCGATCTGATCACTTTTCAGCTTTGCGACCTTGTCACCCTGGAATTCCTGCTGCAGCGAACGATACATTTCTTCCGATAATTTGGAAGTTGGTTTAAGATCATCCTTGCTAAATCCCCTAGCCAGCAAAAAATCCACTAACGTATCTTTTCCTACGTTGAATTCTTTGGCGGCGGCCATCAATCTTGGTGTTGTTGTTTCTGCCATTCGTTATTTTAAGACAATTTTTTTGTTCGTTCGCTGTCCGGTTGCTTTAACATATTATTAAAGTTATTCCTTGTCGAACTCTGCTTTTAATATTTTTCGTACGTCTTCTATCGTCTGAATTTCAAGATCTGTTCTTCTTTCAAGCTCTTCCGGTGTCAGTGCGAGTACACTTCTGCCGGTGTCGCAACCAATCCTTTTAAATTCATCAATTATCCATGTTTCAATTTCATCTGCAAATTCTTCGAGATCGATATCAAATTCCTGTGGTTCTCCTTCTGTGTCGCGGAATACATCGATTGTGTATCCTGTCAATTCCTGAGCCAACTTGATGTTAACGCCCTTTTTCCCAATCGCCAGTGAAACCTGGTCGGGTTTAAGGTAGACGTTGGCATGCTTCTTCTCGTTGTCAAGCTCCATGCTGGTGATCCTTGAAGGCGTAAGTGACCGCTGAATGAGCAGTTGCACGTTATTGGTCCAGTTGATCACATCAATATTCTCATTCTTCAGCTCACGTACTATACCATGGATACGGCTTCCTTTCATTCCCACACAAGCTCCCACCGGATCGATCCTGTCGTCGTAGGATTCTACTGCTACTTTAGCCCTTTCTCCCGGCTCACGAACAATTTTCTTGATCACTATAAGCCCGTCGAATATTTCAGGCACTTCAATTTCCAGCAGTTTTGCGAGGAAAGAAGGAGAGGTGCGTGAAAGTATGATCACCGGGGAATTGTTTTTCAGTTCTACCTTTTTCACTACCGCACGGATGGATTCACCTTTTTTGAAATAATCCTGTGGTATCTGTTCTGATTTAGGGAGTATCAACTCACTGCTTTCTTCATCGAGAAGCAGGATTTCCTTCTTCCATACCTGGTACACTTCTGCGCTGATGATCTCTCCCGCTCTTTCGCCATATTTTTTTACAAGTACATTCTTTTTAAGGTCGCTTATACGGCTGGCCAGCGTTTGCTTTGCCGCCAGGATGGCTCTTCGCCCGAAATCCATGATGTTGATCTCTTCATAAAGTTCTTCACCCACTTCAAAGTCGGGTTCGATCTTCACAGCGTCGCTGTAGGCAACTTCTGCGAGGGGATCGTTCACGGCTCCGTCTTCAACGATCATACGTCTGCGAACAATTTCAAGGTCACCTTTTTCGGCGTTCACGATCACGTCGAAATTTTCATCACTACCATATTTTTTGCGAAGCAGGGTTTTAAAAACATCTTCCACCACTTTCATCATTGTGGGCCTGTCTATATTTTCAGCTTCTTTAAAATCCTGGAAAGCGTCGATTAAATTAATGCTGGCCATAACTTCAGTTTAATATTCCTGTTTCCTTAAACAGGAGTTTAAAAAACTATTTGAATTTTAGTTGATTTTATCTGGTCGAATGGAAGGTTATGTTCAATAACTTCCTTTTTCTTGTTCTTGCCTCTCGTTTCCTCTATTTTAACGCCTGATTCGGTTACTTCTTTCAACACTCCTTCGGTTTTCACGCCGTCTTTGAGCAGAACTTCCACCTTGCGGCCGGTGTTCTTATAATACTGACGCATCAGTTTTAGGGGTTCGTCGAGACCTGGAGAAGAAACTTCGAGAGAAAAGTCGTCTGGTGGAAAAAGATCTGAACTTTCAAGCATTTTATACAGCTGGCGGTTATAGGAGATACATTTTTCGATGGATATTCCTTTGTCACCGTCAAGAAACACTTTTACGTTATTGGTTGGGCGAATCTTCACTTCTACCAAAAAATACTGAGGATCATCAGCTAACAAACCCTCAACCATCCGCTCAACAGCCTGTACTTGTGTTTCGATTGTCATAGAAAATGAAGAAGGGAACGATTCCGTTCCCTTCCATTCTTATCTTTTTCCACCGCAAAGGTAAGGGAATCAGGTATTATAGCCAAAACTTTAGAGAAGAGGCTTAACAATTTCTTATTCATCCATGCTTTAACTTTATGCCATGTTCAAGTATCTATTCTGGGCAATAGGGCTCTATATACTGATAAGGTTCATTTTTAATTTTGTGATACCCGTGTACCGGGCTACAAGGCAGATGAAGGGCCAGATGAGGGATTTTCAGAGCAGGATGCAACAGGGCCAGGAAGGCTTTGAGCAGAATGCTAATGCGCAGAAGAGCGCGAAATCCCAGTCGAAAAGAGAAGATTATATCGATTTTGAAGAGATAAAATAGAGGTGAGTACGTCTTAAACGGCAAACGGCATACCCTGGAGAAATCTACTTCAACAACACCGGCATAATTGCTTCCTTCCATATCTCATACCCCACACGTTTCATATGCAGCATATCTTCCCGGAACAACTCTGTCCTGGGATTACCCGATGCGTCGAGCATCTTGTGATACACATCCACAAAAGTTGTGTTCTTCTTCGCCGATAAAAACTTTTTGATCATTGCATTCGCACTTTCCATTACCGGCATAAACTTTTGCCTGCTCGGACTCGGCTTAATAGATATGTATACAACACTGGCAGACGGCAGATCTTTTCTTATCATGTTGAATAAAGTAGTGAACCGTTGCAACACATCATTCGCTGAAATATTTACGGCAACATCATTTTCCCCGGAATAGATAACCACCTGCTTTGGATGATAAGGTGCAATAATATCATCTTCATATTCAATCGCGTCCTTAAGTCCCGACCCGCCAAATCCACGGTTGATAATGGGATATCCAGGAAAATAATCCTGCACATTCTGCCACATCGCGAACGATGAGCTTCCCACAAATAAAATAGCATTTTGCGGAGGCGGATGCTGTTTGTCAGCAGCTTTGAACGCCTGGATCTCCTTATAAAAAGGCTTTTTGCTTTCCTGTGAGCACGATGTAATTGCAATTGCAGAGCAAAAAGTCAGCAACAAAAGTTTCCGGAATATTTTCATGGTGAATCCAAGATGTTTGTTTACTCAAATAAGGGCTATCAAATCCTAATTTCCTTAATCCATTCTGTATTTCAGAATTTTTCATGAATAATTTCCATAATAATCCCGAACGGTAATTTTCAATCATCAGTATAATAGGTCCCTGGTCTATTGCAAGGTGCGAATCAGCGTACCAGTTCTCTGTTTCATTAAATGAATCGGCAAATCCATACTGGGTCCATATCCTGTCCCCAAGGTCTTCATAAAAGTGCCGTAACGCTTTCATTGAATACTCAGGAGTATATGGAAAAGACGAAAGCGCTGCTGTAGGGGAAATTACGCCGAGATCCTCTGTAGGAGAATGTGCAGCATACCCAACATGGTTATCGCTTGCAGTGAGTCCCCAGCAATTTTCACCATAACCCTTAAATTTTTTCGGGTTCTCTATGCAGTATTGCCTGTTGATGAGCGTATGATTCTTATTCTGCATCCCGTAATCGGCATACTTATCTTTCAATCCATTCGGATCAAGCCCAAGAAATGAATAATGTGAAAAAAACAACGGCCCCCCGTATTCAAAACCCAATGGCAATTTTATTCCGTAGTATTCTTTTCCATTAATAAAATCCTTCCCTCCAGCCCACCCCTTATGATAAACATCCGGAGAAATGCTATGCGCAGGAGAAGAAGCTGCAAGAATATAAGTGATCAGACATTCATTATACCCGGTAATGCGGCGATCCATTTTCCATTGCTTATCCGGGCTCCAGTGCCAGTACAATACATCTTCGCCTTTTGTGAACCAGTCCCATTCTGCTTCATTCCAGAGTTTTGTGATAATCTCTCTTATTTCCGTTTCATCCTTTGTTTGATTATTGAAGTATTCTCTTGCGGCGAGTAAACCCTGGAACAGGTATGAGGATTCTACTATGTCTGCACCATTATCATTTTCACTGAAGGGCCTGACTTTACCAGTGGCGCCGTACATCCAGTGCGGAAACATGCCGTGAAATCTGTCGGCTTTTTCCAGGAACTTCAGCATCTTCAAGAATCTTCCGGAAATTTCTCCTCTTGTTTTCCACTTGCGTTCCGCTGCAACGATGAACGACATTACGCCAAATCCTGTTCCACCGATCGTACTCACTTCGTTACCGTAATCCGCGGTGTTGCTTCTTTCACGCGCCAGACCGCTCACCGGGTCACCAAAATCCCAGAAGTACCTGAACGTCTGCTGCTGTACGAGGTCCAGCAACTGATCGTCTGTGAGGTTTTTTTTAATTTCAGGTTGCTGCGTACAGGAACTAAGTGCCAGTAAGAGTAAAAAAAGAATTCTTGCCATTTTTAAGATTGGTTTTTATGTCATCCCTGATCCCCGCGCAGTGGGTGAGGGATGACAGTTCCCTTTGTTCCGGTTCACCTAAAAATTCGGGCTGCTGAATCCGAGCGCCGTCATACCCGTCTTCACTTCAGGTGCGCTCATAAACAAATTCCACAACAATCCGCTCCTGTAATTCTCGATCATAATGATTATCGGGCCCTGGTCGATGGCAAGGAATGAATTTGCAAACCATGGTTCATTCAGGTTGAATGCATCCACAAAACCATACTCCTTCCATATTTTATCACCCAGTTTGTAATAAAAGAATTTCAATGCACGAATCGATTCCGTCGGCGTATATGGCATTGATGAAATGGCAGCGGTCGGGCTGATCACACCCAGGTCATTATCCGGCGAATGCGCCGAATACCCATTCTGGTTATCGCTGGCTGTTAATCCCCATACTGATTCACTATAACCCACATTTAAATTCGGATTGGCAACGCAAAAATTGTAATTGATCTTTGTGTGTGCAACATTCTGTGTCCAGTAATTCGCATACGCATCAACGAGATCAAACGGATTGATCCCCAGAAATGAATAATGCGCAAAGAAAAGCGGACCACCATTAGCAGGACCTAACGGCAACTGTACACCATAATACGATCCGTTATTTTCAATCGCCCCGTTCTGTGCCCAACCATTGTCGTAAACCGACTTTGGAATTGCATGATTGACCGATGAAGCCGCAAGCACATACGTAATCAGCGCCTCGTTCCAACCTCTGACAGGAAAGTTCATCTGCCAGTTATAATTCGGGCTCCAGTGCCAGTACAATACTTCCTGGTTTCCATTCCTGAACCAATCCCATTCAACTCCATTCCAGATGGTATTGATATCCTCGCGCAATGTTGAATCTGCTCCGGTTCCATTAAAAAACTGGCGTGCCGTTATAAGACCCTGCATGAGGTATGAAGTTTCAACAAGATCGGCTCCATCATCATACTGGCTGAAAGCTATGGCTTCACCAGTGGCACCATTCAACCAGTGAGGATATGCGCCATGAAATGTTTGAGCTGTATTTTTTAAGAATGAAACTATTTTCTGCATTCTTTGAAGACCTTCGTCACGGGTAATGAAATCCCTGTTGATGGCCGCGATTATTGCCATGATCCCAAATCCAGAACCTCCGGAAGTTACAACGTCACCGGATGTATTTCTTTCACGGGCGAGACCGCTTACAGGGTGTGCGAAATCCCAGAAATATTTGAAAGTTTGACTTTGTATGAGCGTCAATAGAGCATCGGTGGTTATCTGTTGAAACTTATCTGTCGAATCCATTCCTGTATTCATCGTAACGGTTACAGGAACCGAAAGAGGCTTATCCGATACCGACAGCAAACCATCGCTCACTGAAACTTTATATTGCGTGAATCCTTTTAATGGTTCAGCCGGAACAATGGCGACAGTCGTGCTATCATCTTCAAGTGTTGAATTAAACGGAATTGCGGTTGAGGTACTTTCCGTGAATTTTATGCCATTTGCAATTGAAGATACTTTTATGCGGTCCGTGAACGTGAATGTTATCCTCGGCTGAATGCTTACTCCTTTATAGGTAAATGATGGATCTGATTCTCCATTTACAGAATGAGAGTTAAAGTCAAAATTCTTCGGCGGCGGAGGAGGAGCGCTGTCTTTTTTACTACAGCAAACCAATACAAATGCCATCAATATTAACGATAACCTGTGCATTACTTATTAATTTTCATATTTTGACGGTTCGAAAAATATCAATTTAAATAATTTGAGACTATCGTTATTAGGTGCAATCAACAGTTTATTCTCATCCAGAACCTTTAAATCACGTACCTGACCTTTTATTGAATTGCCCTGAGGCATTAACATTATACTGTCGCCTTTCGCATAAAAAAATGACAGCGCCTGAGCATCATACTGACCTTCATAAGGAATTACATCAAAAAAGTTGCCGCCGCAAGCGTACAGGTTATGCGGATTACCAATGGGTGCAAAGCTGAATATGGGTGACAGTTGCAACTCAGCGGGAAGATCCTTTATCCTGAAATTTCCTTTTCCATCACCATAACATACAACCGAACCAAGCCGCTCCGCTGTTAATGGTTTGATGGAATCTACCCATCCGTAAAAAACATCTTTCATTTCCACGCCTGCATATTCTGCATACTTCAGGTAATGTTTCTTGAGTAAGGGCAATGATCTCTCCACTTCATCCTTAGCGAGGAAAGGATATTCTTTCCCCTGGAAAGTGTACGACAGCAACTGATCTATGTGGCCATTATGGTCGAAGTCCGATACATATAATTTCAGCGGTCCATTCTTCCCGCTCCAGTATTTCGTATTCCATCCCCAATTACCTGCAAGAATATCAGGGTTGCCATCTTTATTTATATCATCTACGAAAACAGATTGCCATAAACCCGTTGATGATGGTAACGCTGTTTTTTGAAACTTTCCATTTTTATTCATGAAAATCGTTAATGGCATCCATTCTCCTGTGACAGTAAGATCCGGCCAGCCGTCTTTATCAAGGTCAGCGAACGATGCACTGGTAACCATTCCGCAAGAAGCCAGTGCAATAACATCCTGACCTGCTACGGAATACTTTCCCTTACCATCATTGATCAGCAGGTATGATGTCTGCGGAATTCCATATGCTTTAGGATCTGCAAGCGTTCCTAAAAAAATATCCTGGTCGCCATCCTTATCAACATCCGCAACAGTAACACATGATTTATTGGAATAGATCGGTGGTAATGCATCCTCAGACTTTCTGAATTTTCCTTTTCCATCGTTCAGGTATAATCTATCCAGCAGTTGTGGTGCGTTTTCTGAAAATTCATTACCGCCACTCACTACATACAGATCAGGTTTTCCATCTCCATTTGCATCAAAAAATTCCGCGTCCACATCTTCACAAATTTTATCCGCAGTAAACAAAGTAGAATCGGCATCAATAAAATTCCCTGAGTGTTGCTGTATCATCAAAGCACCAGGCTGGTCTTTTGCCCCGCAAACAAAAAAATCTCCGAGACCATCACCATTTACATCAGTTACCGCCATCTTCGGTCCCCGTGTTGATTGCTCATGCGGTATTAGATATTGGATATTGAAATCATTAAAGTTGTCCTCCTGATGCTTCCAACTTACAAGTTTTCTATTCTCAATTGGCGATAAAATAACAGTTGCCGGTTTAAAAAATTTCTCCTGTTTAAAAATGGCTCTCGCATCTTTCTGTAAAAGAGTCAATGGCTTATTTACTTCTACATTTTTGATCAATTGAAATCGCTGATCCGGCCAAACAACAAGCAAACTGTCAATTTTATTTAATGAATCGACACCAAAGTGCATCCGCGGATCAGAAGAAGATTGGAAACCCCTCGTTGTCATTAATTGCTGGTACTGTATTTTTCCATTAGCAAACAGGAATACCTTAGCATTAATTCCCAAGGTGTTGAAGCCTTCACCTTTTAGAGAGATACGGATATAATTTTTTTGAATTGATCTGTTTTTTAGAATTATTGCCGGAGCATTTACCGGGCTAATGATAATATCCAAACGCCCGTCGTTATCAAGATCTGCGTAAGAGGCACCTGTAAAATAACCACTGAGGTTACCCGTTCCCCATTTTTCGGAAACATCTTCAAAAAACAAATGGCCGTCACCCCTGAATAAATACGGATGTGAGCTGCCGTCTGGCATTTTTTCAAGTGCCTGGTCGTCATATTTATCAGTACTGTTAAGAGCACGATGATTGTAAAGATTTGATATGAATCTGATGTAGTCCAGATCAACCGGGCGTTTAACGATACCGCTTGAAATAAACAGATCTTTGTTTCCGTCATTGTCGAAATCTGCAAATAATGGCGCCCAGCTCCAATCGGTTGAAGAAACGCCGCTAATCAGAGAAATTTCGCTGAAGGTATTTCCGTTACCGTTATTTCTCTGTAAACAATTCTTCGAATACTGATACTGGTAACCGTGAGATTTTAATTTGAATTTATAAATGTCAGGATTTTCGTCGCTGCCATATGTTTTCAATACTTTTTCGTCAGACGGGAGCATGTCTACTGTAATAAGATCCAGTTGTCCGTCATTATTAAAATCAGCAATGTCATTTCCCATACTAAAACGACTGTAATGATTGAAATAATCCGCACCGCTTTCAGTAAAGGTGCCATTACCATTATTTACATAGTAATAATCATTTTCATGAAAATCATTTCCAACATAAATGTCATCCCATCCATCATTATTTAAATCGCCAACCGCAAGTCCAAGTCCATAACCAAGGCTGCTTTGGTAAATACCCGCCGTTGCTGAAACATCTGTAAATTTTTTTACTCCGTTATTAAGATTATTCTGATATAACCGGTCGCCAGCAAACTGATCAACTTTTCTGCGTTCACTGGTGTCTACAATATTCTGATTAGGTTGATGTGATTGATTTAAAACATAACAATCAAGATCTCCATCATGGTCGTAATCAAAAAAAGCTGCTTGAGTGGAAAAGCCGGAAAAGTTCAATCCATAGTCAGCAGAACTTTCGGTGAATGTTCCATTCTTGTTATTAATGAAAAGTTCGTTATGCCCCTCAAGTCCATGATGATTAGCCACAGCACTAACGTAAATGTCGAGGTAGCCATCCCCGTTTACATCTGCCATTGTAACACCGCTGCACCAATCAGAATTTCCCTGTACGCCGGCATTATTCGTTATATCCTCAAATTCGAAATTTCCTTTATTGATATATAACTTGTTTTTGCCTGGCTGATTTGCTGTGAAATATATATCCGGTAATCCATCATTATTGATATCACCTGTAGCAACACCTCCGCCATTATAATAATAGAGGTAATAAAGAATACCGAATGCTTTCCTGGAAAGAGGTTTGTTCTCAAAATCGATATTGGTATGCCTTGAAGAAAGTTGTTCAAAAACTTCTCCCGACCTGTTACATGAACATAACACGGTTGAAATCACAATAAAAAATATCAGGGTATCCTTCAATTGCATGATTATACTCTTGTGTGTATGGTTCAAATTAATAAAAGGGCTGCAGATGCTGCAACCCTTTTACTATTTATAACATTATGAAAAGTTAGTGCCTAATAGTCGGGATTCTGTGTCAGTTTACCGTTAGCCGCAGTAATTGCATTTTGCGGAATAGGGAAATATTTATGTTTAGGCAGATACCCCAATGGTGCTAGAGTAGTTTCAGCAAGACCCCATCTTACCAGGTCATAGAACCTTTCTTGCTCGACACCGAATTCAACACGTCGTTCATGTTGTATTGCTGTGCGCATCTGAGTTTGATCAGCAAATGCTATAGGTGGAAGTACAGCGTCATCTCCATTTCTGGCTCTGGCTCGTATCATTTCAAGATATGTGGCAGCCTTGGCACCATCTCCAATTTCATTTGCAGCTTCCGCCGCCATTAGGACAACGTCTGCATATCGGAGTGCGCGATAATTGATATATGCCGCGCCATGCAGATCTCCGACAATTGCCTGCTCATTAGGATCTGCATAAACTTTTTTATTCCAGTAAAGGGCATTCGTATAAGGAGGGACTACCCTGCCATATCCTCCATTATCAGGATCATCAGACTGGCCTGAAAAAAGTACAGTTGCTGCTTTACGGGGATCTCCAGGCTCATACGCATCTACAAGATCCTGAGTAGGAGTATTCCATCCCCATCCAAGGTTCCAGCCATCTGCATCAGACCCTCTAACTCCCTGCGAGGTACCAAACCAACTCCATAAATTAATTGCTGCACCTGCACTCTGAAAAGCCTGGACTTCAAATATGGATTCTACACTATTTTCATTTTGAGTTTTCCATAAAGCCCAGTAAGGGGTGAACAGCTGGTATTGACCTGAATTAATGACAGCTTCAGACTCAGCAAGAGAGGCAGCCCACTGTTGCTGGTATAACAATATTTTTGCCCTTAGTGTTCTGGCAGCTCCTATTGTAAGCCTTCCTTTAAACTTTGGGTCATCCCAGGTTGGAGGCAGATTGGCTTCTGCATACTGAAGGTCTTGATCCATCTGCGCATAAATATCTGCAACAGGAGATTTTTCAACCTGAGCGTCACTAGGATTTGTAATCCTGAAAGTGATCAATGGCACTTCGCCAAAATTTCTTACAAGATCAAAATAAGAAAATGCACGGAACCATCTCGCCTCTGCTATATTGACTATAGATGGCTGGTCAGACAGCTGTAATGAATCTGCCAGATGTATTGCCGAATTACACAATCCAATAAATACATAGTGTTTGTCCCAATATACACCTGCACCCCAGTCGTCCTTTGTATAATTGAAATGGTCATAGGTTGCAGTCCAGCCGGCTGCCCCTGCATCTGAAATAATTTCATTATCATCTGACCGGAACGATTGCATTCCAAGCCAGGGTATGCTTTGAAACCCATCTCCGATATAGGGTTCACTTGCCGAGTTTCTAAGGGATCCATACAGACCAATTGCCTGACCTTCAAGACCACCACCAGTAAGATCATCAAGTGTGGCTTCAAGTGGCTTTCTGTCAAGGAATTTTTCGCACCCTGAAATCATAGTCACGATGGGAAAGGCAAGCAATATCGCCCAAAGTGCAGTTTTTATTTTCTTCATATTCTTAATTTTTCAAATTAGAATGTTATGTTGATTCCACCAGTAATAACACGTGGCAGCGCACCTTGCGCATCCCCGGCATCTATTCCAAAAGATGTTGCTGAGGGTGCCCTTTGCGTTTCATCGCCACTGATTGCCTGGTCTACAAAAGAGCCTCCGTATTCCGGAGAATAGCCAATATTATTCTTCCAGGTTTTCAGATTCTGAACATTTACAAACAATTTCAGACTTTTAATATGTGCCCTGGATAAGGTGGACGTACTAAAATTATAACCAACTGTCAGGTTCCTGATTCTAATATAACTTCCACTTTCTATTCCATATGTTGAAGGTGCCCTGTTAATCAGGTGTTTAGCATTTACAATTGGAATAGAATTAGAAGATCCTTCGCCATTCCATGCATTAATGTAATAGGCTGGATAATTATATACGGAATTTTTCTGCTCAGAGGTGCCCCAATACCGATATATTTCATTTCCTGATGAACCACCCAGATCCAATCCAACTTCAAAACCCTTCCAGTTCACATCTGTTGAAATTCCATAAATGAAATCAGGAGTAGGATTACCAATGCTTTGCCTGTCCAGGTCATTAATAACATTATTGCCATCCAGGTCTTTGTACCTTAAATCACCAGGCTTGGCGCCACCACCATTAACTGTATTCAGAGGAGCTTTGGAAATTTCATCTGCTGTCTGGTAAACCCCCTCAACAACATATCCATAGAAATAACCGATTGGGTAACCGGTAATGGTCTGAGGTGGATATTGTGGATCGGCAAAAAGTGGGTAACCTATTTCTAGTACCTTATTTTTAAAGGTGGTTAAATTACCGCTTATGCTGAATCGCAAGTCTTTGGAAATGGACTGACTCCATCCCAGGCTGAATTCAAAACCTTTATTGGAAATAGTACCATTATTGGTTAAAGTAGGCAAAACTCCGGAAGGTGTATACAATACCAGCAGATCTTCTGTCTTTTTATCATAGTAATTGATCTCACCATTTAGATGATTATTCACTGCTGTAAATTCAATTCCCACCTCGCTTGACTGAACAGTTTCCCACTTTAAATTCGGATCTGGTAAATAATCGGGGGTATATGCAGGAACAACATTATTGCCGAATACTGCAGATGATGTTGAAGATATTGTCGGGTAAAATGCATATGGCCTGTCTCCAAGTCCGGCATTACCAAGAACACCAGTCGACGCTTTCAGTTTCAATAAATTGAACAAGCTGACATTGCTCATGAAATCCTCTTTAGTAATTTCCCATGCAGCACCCACTGCCCAGAAATTCTGCCATTGTTTACTTCCTACATTAATACCGCTGGATGCATCTCTTCTGAATGAGGCGTTAAGGAAGTACTTGCTTTTATAATTATACAATCCTCTTATTAATCCGGAAACCGTAGCCTGTTCAGCCTGATCTGAACTTGCTACTCTTGTTGTAGCATCACCGAAATTGGTAGAGATGTACCATTTGTCAGGATTATTAGGTATTGGATCAAATCCTGATTGTTGTTTAATTTCTCCATGAGTTAAAAACGTTCCGGAATAAAAATGGGTTGCGCCACCGGTTAATGTTAATCCATGATCACCAAAGTCTTTTTTAAATGTCAGGATGTAATCCCCCTGGAATTTGCGCCTGTCATATATGTCCTGGTCAACCCTGGTTAGACTGTTTGACTGGAAAATAGGATAAGTCTGATCAATCGCTCCTGGATCCCATTGAGGCGCAATCGGTGTATATACTCTTTTATTCTGGTTTGCCAGATCTGCATATAATGTTGTTCTAAAAGTGAAATTCTTAAGAAAATTCACTTCTCCGAATATACTTCCAACAGTTCTGTATTGTGTGTTGCGGCGAGTATGCCATGTTGTTTCCAGGCCATACAATGGATTAGCCAATGAGTTCTGCAAAACGGGCAAGCCTGAATACAAATCAAAATTTGCTGAATCGGTAACTGCGCCGTAAGGATCCCTGATAAAAAAAGATTTGGTACCTGATTCAACAATAGGAAATATCTGGCGAGCTGCATTCAAAGGACCGTTTCCATCTGCCGGGAAATTTTCCCTGCTAACATTCGTTGTAAATCCGATTTTGATTGCCTTTGTCACTTTGTATTCATCAGCCAGATTGACCGTTACCCTGTCGTATTTAATATGTTTCACAATACCCTCATCTTTCGTGTATCCCACACCCATATAAAATTTATTCTTTTCAGAGCTGGCGTTCACACTAAGGTTATTGGATGTGAAAAAAGCTTTTCGTGTTAGCGCATCCACCCAGTCTGTATTACTAGTCCATTTGTCCATTTCGTTATTGACAAAATTGGAAATAGTAACATCGCCCGCATCATCAGCTGTCTGATTCAGGCCTTCCTGGGTAAGTATCTGCCTGAATTGATCTCCACTGGCCAGCTGAATTTTATCGACAAGTTCTTTAGTACCAACGCTGCTATTGAAGTTTACGATCACTTGTCCCACCTTCGCCCTTTTTGTGGTAATAGCAATTACGCCTGGTGCACCTTTTACTCCAAAAATAGCAAGTGAGGAGGGGTCTTTTAAAATTTCGAGGGATTCGATATCATTTGGATTCAAGTAATCAATATTATCCTGAAAAATTCCATCTACCACATATAGAGGGTGTACAGATTTAATACTGATAGTACCTCTTATGCGAACATCCGGTTGCTGACCGGGGATACCGTTGTTAACAACACTTAAACCCGGCACCTTGTTCTGAAGGGATGCAACGGGATTGGTATTAGGTTTGTCGGCTACTTCCTGACCAGCGACTTTAACTATCGATCCCGTAAGGTCTCTTTTTGTTGCAGTACCATACCCGATCACCACCACCTCATCCATGCTGCGGCCAGTAGATTCTTTCATCTGAACATCAATGGCGGTCCTATTGTTTACAGGAACTTCCTGTGTTTCAAAACCCACTGATGAAAACACCAGAGTTGCCGTTTCAGGTACGGTGAGCGTAAAATTACCTGCAGGATCAGTACTGGTACCTACCGCACTGCCTTTTACAGAAACCGAAACACCCGGAATACCCTCACCGGTGGGGCTCGTCACCTTACCGGTAACACGGATATCGGCTACTACAGTATTTTTAGTTTTAAGCACCACCAGGTTGTTGGCCAGTATCTGGTACGAGAGAGGTGTGTTTTCGAACAACCTGTCCAGCACACTTGTCACTTCTTCATTTACCGCATTAATCTCCACTTTTTCCAGGTCGGACAGAAGTTTCTGATTATAAAGGAATCTGAAATCGCTTTTTCTTTCGATAAGTGACAGCACCTTCTTCATCTCAACCGATCGAAGGTTCACCGTGATCCTGTTCTGCGAATATCCATTGGCAGAAACCTGAAGGCATGCAAGCAACATTATGGCTATTGTGCACTTCATAATTCTTAAAAAAGTTAAAATGTTAGGATGCCCGAAAATCGCGGGACTGTTCCCTAATTTTTTCATACTTTAATCATTGTTATGTTAGATAATGGTCGGTAACTCCCTAAAAAGTTGCCTCCGTGTTCTTTCGGCGGGAAATGTTGGCGCATTTCCCGTTTTTTATATGTTTTATTCGGGGGGTTTTGTTTTCATGTTCTCTTGCATTAGCATTTGGTTACCGTTTAGTTATTGGTAATAAGTATATGTTTTTCAGATGAAATGCGATAATTGAAGTCTGCGGTGATCTGCATTGCTTTCAGCGCTTCTTCCACTGATTCATTTTTAAAATTTCCAGTAAATCTCAACTTTTTAATTTCAGCACTACCAAACTCGAAATCAACGCCATACCAGCGCGACATCCTGGTGGCCACTTCCTCAAATGATTCATCTTCGAAGATCAGCCTGTTGTTTACCCATGAAGTTTCCAGTATGGTACTGTCGAGTGAGAAATATTTCAGATGTACTAAACTGAAGATCGGTGCTTCTTCTTTCGGTATTTTTTTCGCGGGCCTGATAATTGTTGGTGCCTCGGTATTACCGTTGCTTACAACAAGTTTTTCATTAGGTTTCATCATGATCTTCTCCGCCCGCTTGTCTTTCAGCGTTACTTCTATCGACCCTCTTATAAGGCTTGCTTCTGTAGTTCTTTCGTCCGGATAAGATTTAACATTAAATTCCGTGCCCAGCACCTTAATGTCCATCGCGGTAGTGTGGATCACAAAAGGTTTTTCAGCATTATGCACCACATCGAAGTAGGCTTCGCCTGTTAGTTTTACGTTGCGGATGATCTCACCGAAAGTTTTATCATACGTGAGTTTACTGCCTGCATTCAGCCAAACTTTGGTTCCATCAGGGAGAACAATATCGGTTCTTGATCCGTACCGGGTCGAAATCTCGCTTGCGGCAGTTTTCGGTTTATTTTCTGCAATGCTTTTTTTGGCAGGTATCGAGTAGAAAATAGCACCTGTTGTAATCAATAAAGCAACAGCAAATGCAGAGATGGCAAGTAGATTTTTCCTGATGAAAGATTTTCCTGAGGAAGAAAAAAGAGTAGAATTTTCAACAAAATCTTCGGTATTGCCCGGATGGTCGGTAAACCTGCCTTGCATCCTTCTAAGGTGATTTTGGTACGCTGTCTCTTCTTCAGCGGCTTCGATGGAGGGTGATTGGTGCCAGATTTCTGTCAGCACCTGAAGGGAAAAGTGGAGTTCAGGGTTATTCTTTAGTATCTCCTCCAGCTCATTAAGTTCCTGGGATGAAGCTTCGTCAGCCATTTTCCTACCTATTAATAGCCATGCTCGGTCTTGCAGCATCGTTGTTAGTGGTGTACCTAATAAGGACAGGATTAATATCTTAATCTACTAAAGGTTTCAAAAATTTATTTTTCAATACTCCAGTTTCATGTTCAGTTGGAGGTTTATGGCCTCACTGATCTTACGGAGGGCTATCGCCAGCTGGTTATCTATTGTTTTAATAGAAATATCAAGGATGTCTGCCACCTCTTTATAAGGCAGTCCATCCTCTTTTACCAGCTTGAAAACGAGCTTGCAGCGTGGTGGCAGCGCATTGATGGCATTATAAATGAGGCGCATCATTTCTGCTGAGATCATGAGCTGCTCCGGGTTGAGCATGTTAGACGGAAAATCTATATTCAGGTGTTCTATGCTTACAATCTCCACTTTTTTTTGTTTGGAGAGATAGTTCAGCGCAGTATTTTTTGTACTGATATACAGGTAAACACGAAGGTTTGTAATGGAGGGCAGCTCTTTTCTTTTCTCCCATATCTTCATCATCACGTCCGAAACAATTTCTTCGGCGCACTGCCGGTCGTATACAAAAGTTTGAGCAAATCTTAAAAGAGGAGTGTAATAAGTAAAGAAAACTTCTTTATAAGCGGGCTCATCATCATACAACGCAATGCGGCGTTGCAATTCCACAATGTTTTCAGCAATCCTCATATGGTGGGCAATCTCCTGGTAGACTAATAGATAAAGCAATTTGCTGCATTAGGCTGAAATATAAAAATTTAAAAATAAATCTTCCTTGCCGTGGTTGATTTGATTAATTTTGCCGACCTGAATCAAAAAATGGTTACGACATTCTTTCACGTCTGCCGTCTGCCGTTTGCCGATTTTTGGACCCTTAGCTCAGTCGGTTAGAGCATCTGACTCATAATCAGAGGGTCGCTGGTTCGAGCCCGGCAGGGTCCACTTACATACAATTTCTTTTTATTGTTATCCCGACCTTACGTCGGGATCATTTTTAAAGATGTATAGTGTGTAACTTGCGACCGTTTCTTAACCTTTTGTTATAAATAGCAGGTATACATTTGACATTCAATTCATATTATGAAAAAACTGTTCTCGCTGATCATTGCCCTTTCCTCAAC
>Ga0207701_10000958_pt1 | contig 30590 bp, 25 predicted proteins | sample KBSSwiSSwithPhiX_FD_184294 | JGI IMG/M metagenome (GOLD analysis project Ga0207701, IMG submission 184294) | Switchgrass rhizosphere bulk soil microbial communities from Kellogg Biological Station, Michigan, USA, with PhiX - S5 (SPAdes) (version 2) | ecosystem: Environmental > Terrestrial >... | reverse complement strand
GGTGCGGAAGGTGCGGAAGGTGCGGAAGGTGCGGAAGGTGCGGAAGGTGCGGAAGGTGCGGAAGGTGCGTGAGGCCTGCCGCGCCGTAGCTGGACGCCCGGTTCGAGCAGGTGACGAGGGTCGGGGCCGACGGCAGATACCTGGCACCCTCTTCCCCCGGTTTGCCGTGAAGCCGCCGCCGACGACCCGGCCCTCGTCCCCCGCTCGTACGGGACGCCCTTCCTGATTGCACAAACGGGGCCGAGTTTCAGAGAAAGATGATCGCGGAAATTCCCAAGACAAACGCGGTGGGACGAACGGAGCTTTCGCGGCCCGAAATCCGAAAACACTGCTCGTAATCCAAGAATCTGGTCAGCGCACCTGACGCACCTGTTTCATGCCGTCGGGACGCCGTGCGCGAGCACCTCCTCGATGGCGGCCACGAAACGGTCCACCTCGTCGAGCGTCGTGTAAACGTTCGGCGTCACGCGCAGGCCCTGGAACTCGGGGTGCTTGATGGGCGTCGCGATGATCCGATGCTTGTTCCAGAGGTGCGGCACCAGCTGGTTTGGATCGACGTTGTCGAGCGACAGCAACCCGATCGCGCAGGCCTGCGCCGGATCGAAGCTGGTGAGCACTCGCGCGCCCGGCCGTCCATCCAGCTTCTTCGCCCAGCGTTCTCTCAGGTAGCGCAGGCGGGCGGCTTTCCGGGCGCCGCCAATCCCATGATGGAACTGCAGGGCCTCGGCGATCGCGTTGTGCATTGCCGCCGGATGCGTCCCGATCTCCTCGAACTTCCGGATGTCGCCGGCCTTCGATTCGTTGGCCGGCGTCAGCGGCCAGTGCTTTGCGATTCGTTCCTTGCGGACGTAGAGGAACCCGGTGCCCACGGGCGCGAGCAGCCACTTGTGGAGGCTCGTGCCGTAGTAATCGCACTCCAGATCCGACAGCTTGAAGGGGAAGTGCGCGAAGGCATGTGCGCCGTCCACGATGGTGACGATGCCGCGGGCACGCGCGGCGCGGCAGACGTCGCGCACCGGGAAGATCTGTCCCGTCAGGTTCGTGATGTGACAGAAGTGGAGGACCTTCGTCTTCGGCGAGAGCGCCTCGTTCAGGCGTCGCGCCAGGTCGGCCGGGCTCGGCGGCGGCACCGGGAACGAGACCTGCTTCAGGACGATGCCATCGCGCTTCACGCGCTGTTGCCACGTATCGAGCATGCGCGGGTAGTCCTGGTTCGTCGTCACGACTTCGTCGCCGGCCCTCAGGTCGATCCCGAGCTGCGCGATCTGCAGCGCCTCGCTGGCGTTGCGCGTGACGGCAAGCTCCTCGGTGTCGCAGCCGAACTCGGCTGCCAGTTGCGCGCGCACCGACTCGATGTTCGGCTCGAGCACCTGCCACATGTGGTACGCCGGCGCCTGGTTCGAGATGTCCAGGTACCGCTTCATCGCCTCGTGGACGACGCGCGGGCTGGGGCAGACGCCGCCGTTGTTCAAGTTCACGAGGGTGCGATCGAGCGTGAACGACTCCTGGATCTGGCGCCAGAAGTCCTCGTCCGTCGCCACGTCTTCGGCGGAGCGGCCCGCGACCGTTTCGGACGCGCGCGCGACGCGCGCCAGCAGATCCGGGCGGCCCATCGCCACCAGCGCCGCGGTGCCGGTGGCCCGCTGCAGGAATGCCCGGCGGCTGGATATCGACATGCGGCGCATTGTAACGCCTCGCCCCGCTCGGCGCGGGCGTCGGCCTGCGCCCGACGGGGGTCAGCCGACTTTGCGAGTCGGCAGCGCCTGGGCTCGCAGAAGGTCGAGAAACGCCGTCAGATACGGCGGTCTCGGTCTGGCAGCCAGGTCGATTGCGCTCCACTGGCGCTGGACGCCCTTGCGCGTAATGCGCAGCGCCCGGATGCGCCCGGCACGGATCGACGGCTCCACGGACCACCGCGCCAGCAGGCCGATGCCCAGACCCGCGCGGACCATCTCCACGATGGCCTCGGTCAGCCGCACGCTCGACACGCGAGCCGGCGTGACGCCGGCCGGCGCGAGGATGTTCTTCAGCGCGAAGCTGTCGTCGGGATCCGTCGTGTAGAGCATCAGGTGCTCCTGCGCGAGGTCCTTCGGGTCGACCCAGGAGCGGCTCGCCAGGCGGTGTGACGGCGACACGATCACCACCTGCTCGTCCTTGAACAGCGGGTCCACGCGCAGCCTCGGGTCGTGCACGTCGTCGATGACGATCGCCAGGTCGAGCATGCCTTCGAGCACCGCTTCGACCGGACGCGCCGTGGCCTCGGGCAGTATCCGGACGGTGACCCGCGGGTGATCGTGCTCGAAGCGCGCGAGCAGCGGCGGCAGCCAGTAGTAGCCGGTGTTGCACTGCGCGCACACGCGGATCGTGCCGGCGCCGTGGTGCACAAGCTGGCGCACGTCGTCTTCGGCTCGCTGCACTTCGTCGAGGACGCGCGCGGCGGCCGAACGCACGCGCTCGCCGGCCGGCGTGAGCACCATCTTCTTTCCCATCCGGGTGAAGAGCGGCGTCTCAAGCCGGTCCTCGACGTCACGGAGCTGGTGGCTGAGCGCAGACTGGGTCAGGTTGAGGCGCTCGGCGGCGCGGGTCACGCTGCCGCAGGCAGCGACGGCCTGCACGAGCCGCAGGTGACGAAGATCGAGATCCACGGCATGAACATAGCTCATCGTTCGCATTAGAACAATGCGCTTGGCTCAGGTTGCCTGAAGCGCTACGCTGACTTCGGGTGGCGCGCGACCGGGGTCGGGATCGCCTGCTCCGCGGTCCAACGATTTCGCGGTCATGCCGGGCGCGCGCTGCCCGTGACTGACGAGCAGAACTGAAGTTCTGCTCCACAGGTGTCCCCGCACGTACACCAGTGGCACCTACACCAGTGGCACAGGACTTTAGTCCTGTGCTCAGCCGGGTAGAACTGATGCCATTCACTGAAGAGTCGATCGACCTTTCCCACGCGCTGATTCTCCTCAGAGAGACACCTGTCGCCATCGTGCGCCTGCTGACGCCGCTGCCTGACGCGCTGCTCGACGCGACGGATGGCCCCGACACGTGGAGCCCGCGTGTCATCCTGCAGCACCTGACCTGGGCAGAAGTGGACGACTGGATTCCTCGCGTGCGGCTGATCCTCGAGCAGCAGGATCGCGTCCCGTTCACGCCGTTCGATCGCGACGGCGGCCGCCGGTACGACGGCTGGCCCATCGAGCGGCTCGGCGATGAGTTCCTGCGCCTGCGCGCTGAGAACCTCGCCATCCTGGACGGCCTGCGGCTCGGCCCCGCCGAACTGCAGTTGCCCGGCAGTCATCCCGCGCTCGGCGGCGTGACGATGTCGCAGTTGATCGCGAGCTGGGTGGCGCACGACCTGGCGCACCTCGATCAGATCTCGCGCACGCTTGCGCGTCAGTACGCGCAGCAAGTGGGCCCCTGGCGTCAGTTCATGCGCGCGCTGCGGGAGTGAACGCTCAGGACGAATGGGAAAGGGCGGACCAGGTTGGGTCCGCTCAGTCGAGGAACTTTCCGCCGAGCAGCGGCTGCCCGGCAAGACTCGTGCGGCAGCCATACACGGCGACCCCGACGATCACGGCCAGCAGGACGTACGACGACGGCGCGAACATCGAGCTGGCATTGAAGGTCAGCGGAATCTGCTCGAGCACACCGGCCACCGTCAACGAGACGATGAGCGCGAGCATGCCGAACCGGGCGAGCGTGAACAGGATGACGCCGACGGCCAGCGTCGAGAACACCAGCGGGAGCCCGAAGCCCGCGCCGCTGGCGGCAGCCAGCGCGAGCAGCACGACGTACACCACGTTCGTGACGCCCCGGCGACGAATCATCGCGAACAGCATCAGGTAGACGAGCACGAGCACGCTTGCGACGAGCACCGACCGGACGATCTGGATGAAGACCGTAGACAGGTCGAATGGCACCGTGCCATCGAATCCGCCCGGCGGCGTCGCCAGCGTCGGCGGCTGGCCGAGCCAGAGCGGCGCCAGGTGTCCGAACTGCGTGACGATCTGCAGCAGCACGCCGAGCGCGCTGCCCAGGAGCAGGTCTCGCCCCACCAGTGGATCGGAGAGACGCCCCGAAATCGCGCGGCTCCACGAGACGAGCGTCTGCGGCCAGCGCCGGCGCACGTCGGGCTCGAGCGCCATGTAAACCATGTACGCGCAGACCGCGATCAGCGTACTTTTGGCCGAGAGCACCAGCATCAGCAGCATCGTGGGAACGAGCTCCCACGTGTGATGCCCCGTCAGCAGGCCTGCGACGATCTCCAGCACGCCCAGCGTCAACGCCACGCGCGCGGCGCCGGCGCGGTCGCCGCGATCGAGTCGCAGGTTTCGCTTCGCCAGCAGCACGCCGCCAGTGAAGATGATCACGACGACGACGATCGCCAGAAGGGCCGGCAGCGAGAGGGTCGGCGGCGTCGGTGGCGCCAGCGTCTGCGGGCTCCACGGCTCGAAGATCTGGAAGTAGACCGGGCATCCGTGCGCGGCAGCGGCCTCGATGTGGATCTTCACCTCGGGGCGATCGGGGTACACGCCGTCCCACGCCGCGCGCGCGTCGGTGTACACGGGCGGGATCCACGACGGCTCGGCGCGCGTCAGCTTCGACGGATCGAATCCTGCCGCATCGAGCACGACCTTCCAGTCGATCGATCCCGCGGGCTCCTCGGTGTCGCGTATCCGTGGCAGGTTCGCCGTGAGGTACTGCAGCCGCCCCTTGAGATCGACGAGAACGCTGACCATCCCCGGCTGCGCCCGCGAGGGGATGTTGAAGGTCACCCGGCCTGAGTCCAGCAGGCTGTCGGACCCGAGCGCGATCGGCGCCTGCCGGAACCAGAACACCACGCCGGGTGGCTGACCCGGACGGAGGTTCTCCCATCGCCCCGCCGAAGGGTCGCTCTGCAAGTGCTGCATGTAGTCGGTGGTGGTGAACCCCCACGCCGCGTCGTGTACCGTGTCGCGGTAGCCGAGGCCGCGCACCATGGTCCTGGCCTGATCGGCGAGCACAGCCGGCGGCTTCGTCGCCGGCAGGTAGTGGACGGCCTGCGTTCGCGCGCTCAGCCAGACCACCAGCAGCGCGCCCGCGACCAGCGCGGACAGGATGGCCGCCGCGTGCGCCGCCTTCAAGGCCCCGAGGCCACCTGAAGCCGCCACCATCTCCGGCGACGGCGTCTCGCCCGCGGCCAGCGCGGCCGCCAGCGGGTCGCCTCCGGGGAGCGCCGCGGCGACCTGCAGCGCGGATGACGGCCGCTCAGCGGGATCCTTCGCGAGGCAGCGCTGGATGATCCGATCCGCGAGCGGATCGATCTCGGCGACCAGCTGCGTGATCCGCGTTGGTGTCGCTTCGCGGTGCTGCCGCGCGAGGTCGCCGACGGTGTTCCCGCTGAACGCCGGCTTGCCCGTGAACATCTCGTAAAGCACCAGGCCGAGCGCGTAGATGTCCGACTGCACGGTCGCCGGCTGACGCTCGAACAGCTCCGGCGCCATGTAGGCGGGAGTGCCCGCGAGCCCTCCCTCGGACGGCGCGTCGCCACCCGCGAGGCCGAAGTCCGCGAGGCGCACGCGCCCCTGCTCGTCGATCATCACGTTTGCGGGCTTCAGGTCGCGGTGCAGCACGCCCTTGTCGTGCGCCGCGGCCAGGCCCGCGCACAGCCCGCGCGCCATCTCGGCGGCCTTGTCGGGCGCCAGGCGCCCGATGCGGCGGAGCAGCGACGCGAGGTCCTCGCCCTGGATGAACTCCATGGTGAGGAATGTCTGGCCGTCGGCCTCGCCGATGTCGTAGACGCGGCACACGTTGGGATGCGACACCTGCCGCGCCGCGCGCACCTCGTTCCGGAATCGCGTCAGCCACTCCTCGTCGCGAACCATGGCTTCCGGAAGGAACTTCATCGCGACGAGCTGACCGAGCGTCAGGTCCTCCGCTCGGTACACCTCGCCCATCCCGCCTTTCCCCAGCAGCCCGACGATGCGGTAGCGGCCGCCAAGGAGACTGCCGGGCGCAAACCGTCCCAGCAGGCGGGGGTCGCTGCCCGAGCGTGGGGTGCCGGCCTGGGATGGGGACGACGACCGTTGGGCCGGTCGGCCCGGCGTCGCGGGGAGTACCGTCCTCGCGTCGTCGGCCGTCCCGAACCCGGTCACCGCGCTGGACTCGGGAGGAGGCGCCGGCGTGAAGACGGTCGGCGCTTCAGAGGCGACCGGCAGCCCCTTGCCGCACTCGGGGCAGAACCTCGACCGGTCCGGGATGGCCGCGCGGCACGACGGGCAAGTCACGCGCGGATTCTACCAGTGAGGTTGATATGATATGGCCTTCTGAAAGTCTTCTCGTTTCCATGGGGGTCCCATGGCTTTCGACGGTGACAACGATAGCGAGGCGCACCAGCCGGACGAGCAGTCCGGGTTCTCGGTCAGCCGCCGCTCGTTCCTGAAGACAGTAGGCGGTACTTCGATTGCGGCCGGGGTGCTCGCTCCGGGCGCTACGGACGCGCAGGCAGGACCCGCGCCGGTTGGCCCGGGCGCCGTGCCCATTGAGCTGAGCATCAACGGCAAGACGCACAAGCTGAGCGTCGAGCCGCGGGTGACGCTGCTCGACGCCATGCGAGACCGGCTCGACATCACCGGGCTCAAGCGCGTCTGCGATCGCGGCACGTGCGGCGCCTGCACGGTGATTGTCGACGGCCGGACGATCTACTCGTGCTCGCATCTCGCCATCGAGATGCAGGGACGGGCGATCAAGACGGTCGAAGGCCTGACCGCCGGCACCGTGCTTCATCCCGTGCAGCAGGCCTTCTGCGATCACGACGGGTTGATGTGCGGCTTCTGCACGCCGGGCTTCGTCGTCTCGGCGGCCGCGCTGCTCGAGAAGAACCCGAAGCCGACAGCCGAGCAGGCGAAGGCGGCGCTCGCCGGCAACATCTGCCGGTGCGGCACTTACTCGCGCGTCCTCGAAGCGGTGCTCGACACCAAGGGGGTGAGCCGTGGCTGAGCCCCAGGTTCCCGAGGTCCGCACGCCGGCGGCCCCGAAGCAGCACGAGAAATATCCGTGGCCCGAGCACCCGACGCTCGTTGGCACGCGCATGAAACGGCTGGACGGCCCGGTGAAGGTGACCGGCGCTGCGAAGTACGCCTACGACATCAACCGCCCCGGCCAGCTGCACGGCCGCATCCTGCGCTCGCCGCATCCGCACGCGCGCGTCGTCTCGATCGATCTCACCGCGGCACAGAAGGCGCCGGGCGTGAAGGCGGCGATGAACGTCATCGATCCTGGCAAGGAAGTGATGTACCAGGGCGATGAAGTCGCCGCGATCGCCGCGACGACGGAAGATCAGGCACGCGACGCGCTGCGCCTCATCAAGGTGCAGTACGAGGTCCTGCCCAACATCGCCACCATCGCCCAGGCGATGCAGGACGGCGCGCCGAAGATCTTCAAGGACGGCAACATCGCCGAAGGCGAGGCGCAGGAGAGCGGCGATCTCGACGCCGGCTTCAAGGCGGCCGCGCACATCGTCGAGGCCAGCTACGAGACCCAGGTGCTGACGCACGTCTGCCTCGAGACGCACGGCTGCGTCTGCGAGTGGCAGGGCGACAACCTGACGGCATGGGCGTCGACGCAGGCGGTGCACGGCACGCGCGAAGGCTTTGCCGAGGCGCTCGGGATTCCGCAGTCGAATGTTCGCGTCATCACCGAGTACATGGGCGGCGGGTTCGGCAGCAAGTTCGGCCCGGACATCCAGGGCATCGTCTGCGCCAAGCTCGCCAAGCAGGCGGGCGCGGCCGTGAAGATGATGCTCGACCGCAAGGAAGAGCATCTGGCGGCCGGCAACCGGCCCTCATCGTTCTCGAAGATCAAAGCGGGCGTTGGCGCCGACGGGATGCTGACGGCCTTCGACGCGGTGTCGTGGGGCACCGGTGGCGCGGGTGTCGGTGCGGGGTTCCCGCTTCCGTACATCTATCGTTTCCCGAACCGTCGGCGGAAGCACCGCGACATCTACACGAATGCGGGTCAGGCACGCGCCATGCGCGCGCCCGGCCATCCGCAGGGGTGCTTCCACACCGAGATGTTGATGGACGAGCTCGCCGACAAGGTCAAGATGGACCCGGTCGAGTTCCGCATCAAGAACTTGCCGCCGGAAGCGCCGAACGCGATGTGGCGGACGTACTATCCGATCGCGGCGGAGATGTTCGGCTGGAGCCGGCGTCATCCGACAGGCGATCCGTCAACCGGCCCCATCAAGCGCGGAATGGGCTGCGCGGCGAACCAGTGGGGCGGCGGCGGACGCGGCTCCAAGGCGCACTGCGAGATCAACGCCGATGGCAGCGTCGTCATGCGCTGCGGCACGCAGGACATCGGCGTCGGCACGCGCACGCACGTGACGATGGTGACGGCCGAGACGCTCGGCATCCCGATGGACATGGTGAAGGCCGAGATCGGCGACAGCAACTACCCGTTCAGCGGCGGGTCGGGCGGCAGCACGACATCGCCGTCGGTAGCGCCGGCGATCCGGGTAACGTCGGGCAAGGCGCGCGACGCGCTGTTTGCGCGCGTGGCGCCGACGGTCGGCGTCGATGCCGCCTCGCTCGTCGCCGTCAACGGCCGCATCCAGTCGAAGGACGACGCGTCGAAGGGCCTGCCATGGAAGGACGCGTGCCGGTTGCTCGGGACCGAGCCGGTCTCCGTGGACGGCGAGTGGGAAGCGGGGCTCTCGGCCAGCGGCAGCAGCGGCGTGCAGTTTGCCGAGGTTGAAGTGGACGTCGAGACCGGCGTCACCAGAGTTTCGCGCATCGTCTGCGTGCAGGACTGCGGGCTGATCCTCGACCCGCTGACCGCCGAGAGCCAGTGCATCGGCGGCATGGTGGCGGGGGTCAATTACGCGCTCTTCGAAAACCGCCTGCTCGATCGCAACACGGGCATCATGGTGAACCCGAACATGGAGTTCTACCTCCTTGCCGGGCCTGCCGACATCCCGAAGATCGAAGTGAAGCTGATGAATCAGCCCGAGCGCGGGGTCATCGGCATCGGCGAGCCGCCGACGATCTCCACGGCCGCCGCGATCGCCAACGCCGTGCGCAATGCGACCGGCGTCACGGTGAGGAGCCTGCCGCTCTCGCCAGACAAGGTGCTCACCGCGCTTGCCGAGCGCGAGAAGACTGGAGGGACGCTGTGAAAGCGTTTGCCTACGTCAACGCGGCGACCCAGAAGGACGCGGTGGCGGCGATGGCCACCGCCACCCGCGGCAAGATGCTGCCGATCGCCGGCGGCATGGACCTCCTCGGGCTGATGAAGGACTACGTCGCGCAGCCGGACGTCCTCGTCAACGTGAAGCACCTGCCGAATGCCATCACGGTGCCCGCGCAGGGGCTCACCGTGATCGGCGCGGCCGCGAAGCTCGTCGACCTGGTCGAGCACACCGCCCTTGGCAAGGCGTACCCGGCGATGGCGACGGCCGCCGAGTCCGTCGGCACACCGCAGATCCGCAATGCAGGGACCGTTGGCGGAAACCTGATGCAGCGGCCGCGCTGCTGGTACTTCAGGAGCGAGGACTTCAACTGCCTGAAGAAGGGCGGCGCGCGCTGCTTCGCCGTGGATGGCGAGAACCAATTTCACGCCATCTTCGGCGACAGCCCGTGCCACATCGTCCATCCGTCGACGTTGGCCGTGCCGCTGATCGCGTACGGCGGGCGCGTGAAAGTGGCGGGGCCGCAGGGCGAGCGCGAGATCGAGGCGGACAAGTTCTTCGTCATGCCCGATCGCAACATGTACGGCGAGACGGTGCTCGAGCCGAACGAGCTCGTGACCGGGATTGTGCTGCCGACGTCGCGCAACACGAAGAGCGCGATGTACGAGGTGAAGTTCAAGCAGTCGCACGACTGGCCCATCGCGATGGCGGCCGTTGCGCTGCGCATGAACGGCGACACCTGCGAAAGCGCGCGAGTCGTCCTCGGGGCCGTGGCCCCGATACCGTGGCGCTCGCCGGCTGCCGAGGCCGCGCTGAAGGGCAAGAAGATTGACCAGGCCGTGGCCTGGGACGCGGCAGAGGCGGCGCTCGCCGATGCGAAGCCCATGAGCGGGAACGCGTACAAGGTTCAGGTTGCCAAGACCGCCCTCCGACGGGCGATCATGAAGGCGATGGCATAGCTCTAGGAGTCACTGCTCTAGGAGTCACTGTCCTATGAATCACCCAGCGCTTGCCTCACGACTGGTTGGCCTGACGAACTGCCAGCACCTGCGCCACAAGGGGATGTACGTGCTGTCGGTCCCCGAGCCGACCGACTTCCACGACTCGTTCGACGCCACGGCGTACTGGTGCACGAAGACGCAGAAGCCGCTCGGCCCGGACGGTGGCGCGGCGCACGCCGACACGTGCAAGGGCGGCAGGGAATGCTGTTCGCATCAGCACGAATGACGAATGACGATTGACGGATACTGGAGCAAGACCGGCGTAGGGCCGAATTTCAGTTCGGCCACCAAACCAATGGCGCCCGGTCTTGCACATTGAGCAGAGGTCCTAAAATGAAACGCGCAATTCTTTCGACGGCGTTCGTGCTGATGACGGCGACGGCGTGGGCGGGTGCTCCGCTTCGCGGCGAGTACGTCGAAGCCCGCACGGCGGAGATCTTCGCCGGCGGCTGCGTGATGAGCAGCCAGGCCGAAACGCTCGGCCGCCAGGCGGTGCTCGCCTGGCACGTCGACTCCGGCATCTACGACGGCCAGAAGCTCGACGGGCTTTCCGTGGTCGCCGCCGTGTCTGGCGATCGCAACCTGGGCATCCGCGAGATCGGCGGCGAGTCGCCGTCCTACGTTCGCGCGGTGATCTACATCGACGAGCGGGCAACGCCGGCCGCTGAGAAGGCGCTGGTGAGGATGGTGGACGAAGCCTCGCGCGGCCTCATCACCGAGGTCGTCGAAGTTCGCCGCGTGCCGGTGCGCTTCGACAGCAACGATCACACCGTCAACGTCAGCGCGGGCGATGCGACGCTGGCCGTGACCAGGCACATGCACCACGATCCGAACTGCGGCGCGATGAAGTGGTTCTCGCCGTTCACGCGGCTCGATGACGCGATGATGGGAATCACCGACGTGCAGAGCTACAGCGGCACGGCGCTCGACAGCCGCTGGAGCGATCCGCACAAGCGTTCCGCCTTCGTGGGCACGTTCACGCTGTCGCCCCAGGCGTCAGTGACGAACTGAACGTGCCGGTTCGCGCCGCGCTGGTCTGCGGCCTGCTGCTCCTGGGGGCCGCCTCATCCAGCGGGCAGGCGATTTCAGCCACGCCGGGATCGACACCTCTTCCCTCAGAGCTGGCAGGGCCCATCGCGGCCCTGCTGGCTCCCGCGAGCCTCACCGTGAGCGGCGTCGCCGCGCCGCTCGAACTCTGGTGGGTGAAGGCGGTTCCCCTTGAAAAGGCTCCGTCCGGCAAGCCCTCGTGGGCCGACGTGGCGGACGGCACACTCGTCGGCGTGATCCGCGTCGGCGCCGCGTGGAGCGACATCCGCGGCTACGGGATGAAGCCCGGCGTCTACACGCTACGCTTCGCGCTGCAGCCGCAGAACGGCGATCACCTCGGCGTGTCGCCGAATCGCGAGTTCCTGCTGGTGTGCCCGTCGGCGCTGGACACGACGCCCGATCCGCTCGGCTACAAGGGCACGGTGGACCTGGCGAAGCAGACCATCCGGCGATCGCATCCGTCGGCGCTGAGCCTGGATCCTCCAGCCGCTGCCGCCGCGCCGCTATCCCCCGTCAGCAACGACCTGGGCCTCTCGGGCCTCGTGTTCTCGGTGCCGGCGGCCGCATCTGGCCAGGCGGCCGGCGCCCTCACGTTCGGTCTCATCCTCAAGGGCTCGATCCAGAACCAATGAAAGGGGTCGGGACCTGTTCATGCAGATCACCGGCCGAGGCGTTGTCATCACGGGCGGAAAGCGCATCGGCGCGGACGTCGCGCTGGCGCTGGCGTCGCGCGGCGCCGACGTCGCGCTGGTCTTCAATCGATCGCGCGCCGAAGCCGATGCGGCCGCCGCTGCCATCGTCGCGCTCGGCCGGCGCGGGTTCGTGCTGCACGCCGATCTCGCTGATCCCGTGTCGTGTCGCCGCGTGATCGACGATGCCGCATTGTCGCTCGGACGCCTGGACGTGCTCGTGAACATGGCGTCCGTCTACGAGTCGAGACCGCTCGATGATCTGAAGGTGGAGGATTGGAACCAGTCGCTCGAGATCGATCTGCGGGCGACGCATCTGTGTACGCACGCGGCCATCCCGCACATGCGACACCAGCGCGGCGGTCGTGTGATCAATTTCACGGACTGGATCGCCGCGAGTGGCCGTCCGCGCTACACGGGCTACGTGCCGTACTACGTCGCAAAGGCCGGCGTCGTCGGGCTCACCGAGGCGCTCGCGCTGGAGCTGGCGGCGGATCAGATCCTGGTCAACGCCGTGGCGCCAGGGCCCATTCTCGCGCCGCCTGGCACGAGCGACGAGGAACGGCTCGCGGTCGAACGCGCCACGCCACTCGGCCGGTGGGGCGGTCCGGCGGAGATCTCGAAGGCTGTCGCCTTCCTGGTCGAGACGGATTTCGTCACGGGAGAAACGATTCGGGTGGACGGCGGGCGGCACCTCAAGTGAGCCCCGCAGTTTGAGGTTTCAGTAGTGAGTTGAGTCACTGAAAGCACAGGGCTGAAGTCCTGTGCCACAGGTGTCAGTGTGGTGCAGCTGCACGTGACACCTGTGAAGCAGAACTTCAGTTCTGCTCATCGCCGGCGCCCATCACTGACGCCCACCCTGCCTGACGATCCTGATGAGGGCCTCCGAATCCTTGCGCTCCCAGGCTGCGGTGATCGCCTCTTCCGTCATCCCCGCCACGCGTCCGAGGATGAAGAAGGGCATGTACGAGTGGCCCTCGCTTTTCCAACGGGCCATCTCGATCAGCGAGTCCAGGGCGCGATCGCGCAATTCCTTCATCAGCGCCGGGTCACGGCCTTCCGTCAGCTGCAGCAGCGCGGCCGACGACTTGTTCCGGTCCGGCCAGTCAATCGAGTTCAGCAGGTCCACGAACGGCGCCGAGGGCACCTGGAGGTGAGCCGACGGGTGTTCCTGGGCGTATTGGGCGAACAGGGCCAGCGCCCGCATCGCGTTGTTTCGCACCTCCGCCGACGCGTCCTGCATGGCGGCCACAAGATCGTCGACCACGGACGCCTTGTCGGGTGCGTACCCCATGACCTGGGCAGCGAGCGCACGCGCGGAGGCGTCGCTCGACTCGCGGAGCACGGTCTTCAGCAGCGGCTGGTCTCGCGCGGCGAAGGCGGGAAATCGCTCCTGGATCGCGCGAGTGGCCGGATCCTTCATCAGCGAGTAGCCGCGCGAGCGATCCTCGTCGGCGTCGCCGCGTGTCACCGCGGCCATGAACGACTGCTCGAAGTCCGCGCCCGCCTTGACGATGTCGTCCGGCAGGCGCGCGATGCCGCGCGGCGCGGGCCTGAAGGTCGTGCCCGCCGTGCCGGTCTCGCGGATCCCCACGAAGAGCACCATCCGGCCGTCGTTGCAGCAGACGCCGTTCAGACGTGCCTCGGCGACGCCGGGCACGCGCTCGATCCTGCCAACGATCTCCGTGGTGTTCTCGGGAAATGCATCGCCGGCGTGGAGATCGACCGCCCGGCGGACGGGAGCCTCCGCGACGTGGCGGAGACCGTAGACCTCGACGAGGCCAATCGGAGGCGGCGCGTCCTGGAACGCGAGCAAGGCCGCCAGGCAGAGCACAGCGCGCATGCTACACCTTGACGGCGTCGAGGATTGCCGTCAGCGTCGACTGCGCGCGGCCGAGCGGCAGGTTGCTCACGTAGAAATGGCGCACGCCGACGTTCATCATCGCGCGGATCGTCCTCGCGGCGACCTCGACCGGCGTAGCGCCGGAATCGAACTCCTTCGACAGAGCTTCCGCGGGCACGGGCAGGAACCGGCTGAGCGTCGCGAGCGTCGCCGGATTCGCGCTGCGGTAGAAGAACACGCCGAACAGGCCCTGCAGCTCGAGGCGTCTCTTGTCGCCAGCCTCCATGAACTGCGCGACGGGCGCCAGGTTGTGGTGAGACACAATCTGTGTCAGGTAGAACTCGCCTGTGAAGTTCGTCTCCTGCAGGAACCCGACCTGGCGCTCCGCATCGCGATTCGGGTTCGCCCAGCCGCCCAGCGTGAGGTGCGGCTCGTGGCGACGGATCGCCTGGCGCAGCTGCCACGCATGTTCAACCGACCGCGGCGGCCCCACACTCTTGTCGCCTCCGAGCACCACGAGCGACTGGAAGTCGTGCTGCCACGCCCTGCCGGCGTACGACAGGCAGTACTCCAGGCGGTGCTTCGACGTGAGAAACGGCACCACGCGCTCGCGAGGCACGTCGCCGCCGAGATTCGCGACCAGATGCCGCAGGTTGTCCTCTTCCTGCAGCCCGACAGCCGAGTCCGTGAGGAAGACATAGCTGCCACTTCGCGTAAGACTCCGCACCGCATGGTACGTGTCGATCCACGCATCCATCCCTTCGCGCAGCGCAAGCTCGGCTCGAGGCGGTCTCAGTTCGGCCGCGATGACGGCCGTGGAAGACGTCAGGGCGTCAGCGAGGGACATGCGCAGAAGGTGCGAAGGGTGCGCGAGGTGCGAGCGGTGCGCGGGGTGCGAAGGGTGCGCGGGGTGCGAAGGGTGCGCGGGGTGCGCGCGGTGCGAAGGGTGCGCGGGGTGCGCGAGGTGCGAAGGGTGCGAAGGGTGCGAAGGGTGCGCGCGGTGCGACGCCAGAGCTCGACGCTATTCGTGGGGCGCATCCGGGTTGTCCAGCAAATAACGCCGGAGCCGCGAGACAGCGACGTTCGATCGCTTGGCGAGCAGCAGACAGTCGGCTGCCTCTGGTTCTGATATGTAGCCGCTCGACCTCGCGTCGCGGACATGATGCGCTGTCTCGGCGATCGACGACATCGAGTACTCGAGATACCTGGCGAATTCCCGGTGCGTCCGACGCCTGAACCCTTCCGCGATGTTTGATGACGCCGACCGAGCCGCGGCCCGGAAGTCGTCGCGAAATCTGCGATCGTCCTTGAACGCGGGCTTGGCAGTAATTGCCATGCACGCCTTCCGCAGTTCGAGCGCCAGTTGATAACAAACGAGTTCTTCGACGGTCCGGGCACCCATGCCGGGTTAGAAAGCAAGGCGTGGACCACACGGTCCGCATCTCACGCACCTCACGCACCTCACGCACCCTGCGCACCGCACGCACCCCACGCACCTACTTGGTGCCTGCTGCAGTCGTCTCCGGCCTTAACGTCCGCAACGTGAACTCGAGCATCCGTTCGTGCATGTGTTTGACGAGCAGCGGATCGGTCACACCGTGTCGCGACTTCGGATAGAGCATCAGCTCGAAGGGCTTCCCGGCCTTCTCCAGCTCGTACACGAACTGGATCGTGTTCGACATGTGCACGTTGTCGTCCATCGTCCCGTGAATGAGGAACAGCTGGCCGTGCAGGTCCTTCGCCGCGTTCTTCGGCGACGTCCGCTCGTAGCCCTCGGGGTTGTTCTGCGGCATCAGCATGTAGCGCTCGGTGTAGACCGAGTCGTAGTTGTGCCAGTCGCTGACGGTGCCGCCGGAAATGCCCATCGACCAGCTCGTGCTGTGCGTCAGCGCGAAGCTGGTCATGAAGCCGCCGTAGCTCCAGCCGTTCAGCCCGATCCGCGAGCTGTCGACCCAAGGTTTCGCCTTCAGGTACCCGAGGCACTCCTCGAGATCGGCGAGCTCGGTCTCGCCCAGGCGCTTGTAGATCACCCACGCCGACTCGGCCCCTTTGCCACTCGCGGATCGGTTGTCGCACACCCAGACGACGATGCCGCGCTGGGCGAGGAGCTGGTAATAGAGGTTGCCCGCGCTCCAGGCGTTGTGGACCGAAGGAGCGTGCGGCCCGGAGTACGTGCTCTCGAACACGGGGTACTTCCGTGACGGGTCGAAGTCCGGCGGCTTGATCAGCATCGCCTCCAGAGGAAACCCGTCCTTCGTCGTAACGGTGATGAACTCGGGCTGCGAGAGGCGGTACTGCTTCAATGCCGGGACGTCGTTGCGATCGATCGCGCGCAGCTCGGTGCCGTCGGCCTTGTAGAGTCGCGTCTGCGCGGGTGTGTTGATGTCGCTCCAGGTGCCGACGTACTCCGTGAACGACGGGTTGAACGAGGCGCTGTACGTCCCCGGGGCCTGCGACAGGCGGGTGAGAGCGGATCCATCCGGCTTGATCCTGTAGACGTCGCCCCCGATTGCGCTGCGCTCCGTGCCGGCGAAGTAGATGAAGCCGGCGGTCTCGTCGACGCCGTAGAGCGTGCGCACTTCCCACGGGCCGCTGGTGACCTGGCGGGCAAGCACGCCATCGCGGCCGTAGCGGAAGATGTGCTGGAAGCCGGTGCGCTCGCTGAGCCAGAGGAAGCTCCCGTCCTTCAGCCAGACCGGTGATCCCGTGTTGTTCACCCACGCCTTCGTCGTTTCGCGGAACAGCGTCCGCGTGGCGCCGCCGTTAGCCGCGCCCGTGTTCAAATCGAGCCAGGTCTGCTCGCGGTTCTGCACCTGGTAGACGACCTGCTTGCCGTCGGGCGACCAGGCCACGTCCACGATCAGGAAGTCCGCGCCGTTGTACTTCGATAGGTCCACCCACTCCGCCGCCGAGCCCGCGGCGCTGACGACGCCGAGCCTCACCGTCGGGTTGGGATCGCCTGGGCGCGGGTAGGTCGTGTCTTCGACCGCCTGCGCAAACGGCACGTGATCGACCAGGGCATAGACCGGGACGGGATGCTCGTCGGTCCGCAGGAACGCGACGCTCGACGAGTCGGGGCTCCACCAGAACGCGCGATGCGTTCCACGGCCGAAGATCTCCTCTTCGTAGACCCAATCGAGCTTGCCGTTCAGGATGAGCGGCGCGCCATCGCTCGTGAGCGCGCGCTCGTGGCCGGCGAGATCGGAGACGTACAGGTTGTTGCCGCGGACGTACGCGAGAAGGCGACCGTCGGGGCTGAACTGCGCTTCCTCTTCGGCCCCGGGGACGGCGGTGAGCCGAGTCACGGTATCGGCGCCGGCGCTCCAGTAGTAGAGATCGTCGCCAACGGTGACGACGAGCGCGCTGAAGTCATTGGTGAAGACCGGACGCTGGCGAGTGAGCTTCGCGGCGTCGGTTGCTGAAACGCCGGGAAGCTTCGCGAGAGCAGCTTCCAGCTTCGCCGGATCGAAGAGCGGCGTCTCCACGCCGGTCTCGGCGTCCACGCGCGTCAGCGCGACCGTCGCGGGCGCCGAGCCGCCGCGCGCCGATCCGAGCTTCACGTATTCCTTGTCGTTCAGCCACGTGTAGGTGCCGGGGCCGCTGCCGAAGTTCACGCGCTTCGCCGGGTCGTACAGATCGTCGAGCGTGAGGTTCTTCTGCTGCGCGCGCGCCGGGACTGCGAGAAGCGCCAGCAGCACGAGCGCCACTGGCAGACGCCGGGCGGATCCGAACGGAGTCATCGCCAGCCTCCGGATGAAGACGTGCAAGGAGTGCAAGCTAAACAGCTTACCCCAGAGGACGGGCAGACGTGGCTAACGGGGCAGCGCGAACCCCACGGTGACGCCGGTGCCGTCGCTCGTCGCCCACACGCGGCCGCCCTGGCCTTCGACCAGGTGCTTGACGATCGCCAGGCCGAGGCCGGTGCCGCCGGTGTCGCGCTGCCGCGACGGATCGACACGATAGAAACGGTCGAACAGGCGCTGGAGCTGCCCGGCATCGAGCGAGCTGCCCGTGTTGTGGACGTCGATCGACGCCTCCGCCGGCTCCAGACGCGCCACGATCCTGATGCTGCCATCAGGCGGCGCGTGTCGGGCCGCGTTGGTGAGCAGGTTGATCAGCACCTGCCGCGTGCGAACGACGTCGGCCCGCATGTGCAGGTCGTCCGGGATCTCGAGCCGCACTCGCTCGTCGTGCTCGAGACTCGTGGCTCGGATTGCCGACGCCACCAGATCGGCCACGCGCACGGACTCGGGCTGCAGTCGCACCTCGCGTGCCTCGGCGAGCGCGAGATCCTGCAGGTCGTCCACCAGCTTGGAGAGGTGCAGCACTTGCTCGTGCAGGGCGCTCAGCGATCCCACGGGGTCTCGGGCCAAGCCGTCGATCACGGCTTCCAGCCGGCACTGCAGGGCGGTCAGCGGCGTGCGCAGCTCGTGCGCCACGTCGTGCACCAGGCTTTGCCGCAACGCCTGCTGCCGTTCGAGCTCGGCGGCCATGTCGTTGAACGACGTGGCGAGCGCCGCAACCTCCTCCGGGCCGTCGGTCCGGACGCGACGAGACAACTTGCCGCGCGCCAGGTCCATCGTCGCTGCCCGCAGGTCGGCGATCGGGCGCACGGCACTGCGAGCGACGAACCACGTGCCCACCAGCGCCAGCACGCCGACGAGAATCGTCGCCCAGAACAGCCGGAGATCGAGCGCGACGAGAAAATTCACGGCCGGGACGTCGTGCAGCGGCAGCGACAGCACGAAGACGATGCCGTGCCTTCCATCAGCGAGCGTGACCGGCGCGCCGTCCGTCTCGAAATGCAAGCTGACGCGGTTGACGCCGCCTCGCGGATCGGGACGACTCAGTTCGACGAGCAGCACCGTGTTTTCGTGCCGCGCTACCACGTCGCGCGCGCCGCGCAGCGCCGGTCCCGCCGAGGCCACGAGCGGCCGGCCGGACGCGTCGAACACGAAGAGCGCGCCGTCCGCGTCCAGCCGGCTGGCGGCTCTTGCCAGGCTCTCCCTCGAGCAGCAGGTGCCGTCCAGTTCCCGCGCGACAACTTCCAGCGTCGCCGCGTGACCTGCGGCTGCCGAGTGACGCTCGGTCTCCTGGAACCGCAGGAATTCGTGCCGTGCGCTCTGGCGGACCGCCAGCGAAACGGTCGCGACGGACGCGATGACGACCACGCCGACGGCGATGAGGAGGCGCGTGCGAAGGCTGGTCATGCGTCTGGAGCTGCCAAGCGATAGCCGACGCCGTGCACGGTGACAATGTGCCGCGGCTCGTCGGGCTCGAGCTTGCGGCGCAGGTTCGTGATGTGCGTGTCGATGGTCCGATCCGTGCCCTCATAGTCGGGCCCGAACGCGCGCGCCACCAGTTCGTCGCGCGTGAACGTCCGGCCGGGCTGGCTGAACAGCGCTTCGAGCAGCCGGAACTCGGTGCGTGTGAGCGCGACGGGACGGCCGGCAACGCGCACCTGGCGGCTGAAGCCGTCGAGCTCGACGTCGCCCACGCGCAGTGGCGCTGGCGGCGTGCCCGTCGCCGTCCGCGTGCGCCGTACCAGCGCCTGCACGCGCGCGACGATTTCCCGCGGGCTGAACGGCTTCCCGACGTAGTCATCGGCGCCCAGCTCCAGCCCGGTGATGCGATCGGCTTCCGCGGTGCGTGCCGTGAGCATCAGAACAGGCACGGACGAGGAGGCGCGCAGCCGCCGGCACACCTCCTGTCCGAGCATGCCTGGAATCATCAGGTCGAGGATGACGACGGCAACGTCGGGTGCTGACGCTGCGGCAAGCCCGCTGACGCCATCCCGGCATGTCGAGACCGCGAAGCCGGCCTGCTCCAGGTACACCGTCAGCGTTTCGGTCACCACATGGTCGTCTTCGATGACCAGCACGCGTGGCGTCGCCATCGTCATCGCTCGACTACTGCAGCCTGCCGACGGCCGCCGCCACGGCACGGGCCAGTTGCTCTGCGGCGGGCGGATCGACGTTGGCCAGCACGACCACGGTCCACGAGCCGTCGGACTCGAGCGCGGCGTTGATGCCGTTGGCGCCGCCCGCGATGCCGATCGCACGCCCTTCCGGGCCGCCAGGCGCGGGCTTGCCGTCGGAGCCGTAGAACCACGCCGTCATCTTCGCATCGAGCAGCCGCTCGCCGCGCATTGCGAGATCGAACGCCAGCAGATCGGAGGCGGCGGCCCAGGCGCCGCCGGCGCCGCTGCCCGCGACACCGTGCATGAAGATGGCGTTCCGGAACGTATGGTCGCCGCCAGGGAAACGATGCGTGTATCCGATCGACGTGTCCGGCTGGACTTCGTCGGTGTGAAAGAAGTCGGCTGTCTTCATCCCGGCAGGCGCGAAGACGTGGGAACGGATGTAATCCTCGTAGGTCTGCCCGGACAGCCGCGCGATGATCTCGCCGAGCACGACATAACAGCCGTTGCAGTACTGGCGTTTTGTACCTGGCGGAGCCGTCAAGGGCGCCGGCGCGACAAAGGCGAAGTAGTCGGCGTTGGAGCGGAACCGGTCCTTCGGCGCCGCCGCGAACCTGTCTCCGAAGAAGTCGGCGATGCCTGCCGTGTGGTCGATCAGCTGGGAAATCGTCGCGGGTTTTGCGTCGGCGTTCGGGTAGTCGGGGAGTCGAGCCCCGATGGTGTCCGTCAGCGCCAGCTTGCCCTGCGCCACGAGCTGGCCGATGGCGGTCTTCGTGAACGCCTTGTTGATCGACCCGACGTTGAAGCGCGTGGCCATCGTGTTCGCGACACGCTGCGCGCGATCGGCCAGGCCGTACGCGCGCTCGAACATCCGCGTGCCGTTTTTCGCAACCAGGACCGTTCCGGAGAACGTGTCTGCGGCGACCAAGGGCGCGATGTAGCCGTCGAGCGCCTTCGAGACGTCTTCCGGGGTCATGCTGCTCGTGAGCGGGACTTCTGGCATCCGCGCTCGAGCGTCGCCGCCCACCTCGACACCCAGACCGGCGATGCGGTTCGGCGGCTCCGGCTCGAGCTCGAGGTTGATCGTGGCCTCGAGGCCTGTCGACCCCGTCACCTTCAGGTTGAGCGTGTCGCCTTCCCGCAGAACGCGCTCCACCTGAATAGTGCCGAAGTCGCCGTGCAGGCGCTCGAAGAGCTGGCGTCGTTCGGCCGCGCTGCGGCGCGCGAGGGCGGCCGGCGTGAAGTTGGCCTGCGCCATGGCCTCGAAGGCGTCAGCCGTGCCGTTCACCCCCGCCACGAACGCCGAGATCCGCGCGCGAATCTCGGGGCTCGGCTCCAGCGCGATCAGGCCGGTCGCGCCAAGCGCGGCCGCCACCACCGTCGTCATCACCCATCGACCCATCTGCATTGCCTCCCACCGACAGCGTAGTGGCCCTCTGTCAAGAAATAATGGGGACGCGACCACCGGTAAGATCGGAAGACGATGACGACGGTGTTTCTCCTGTCGCCCGCCTACTGCGGAGGACGCAGGGCGACGATGCTGGTGCGGCCGGGTGCTACGCATCAGATGGCCACGCGGCTGCAGGCGGGGACGCTATCGCTCGGCGAAGCGTTTGCCTTCATGAGCGGCCTCTATTTCCGCGGCAAGCTGGCCTATGCGCAGGCCTTCGGCCGGCGGTGCGGGGAAGGGCCGGCCGTCCTGGTGATCACGCCGACGCGCGGCCTGCAGCATCCGGACGGTCTCATCACGCGCGCGCTGATTGAAGAGTTCGCGACCACCGACGTGGCAGGCGACGAGCCGCGCTATCGCGATCCGCTCCTGGCGGACGCGCGGCGCCTGGCCGGCGGGTTGCCCGATGATGCCCGAGTGGTCCTGCTCGGCAGCGTCGCGACGACGAAGTACGTGGAGGTCCTGAGCGACGTGTTCGGCGACAGCCTGTGCTTTCCCGAGGACTTCGTCGGGCGCGGCGACATGAGCCGAGGCGCGTTGATGCTGCGCAGCGCGAGCGCCGGAACGGAACTGAAGTACGTGACTGTCTCGTCAGAGCCCGCGCGTCACGGGCCGAGGCCGCCGCGCCTGACCAGAGCTCGCTGATGAACAGAGCTAGAGCTCTGATGAACAGAACTAAAGCTCTGAACAGAGCTAATGCTCTGTTCCACATGTGTAGGAGCGCTGAGGTGACACCTGTGGCACAGGTCTTCAGACCTGTGCTTCTGCGACCTGTGCGGTGCGTTTATCGAGCCAGCTCGAGGGGGATCCCGTGCTGGCGCCGCGACTCGGGGCCCTCGAACGCGACGGAAATCTTGAACAGCTCCCATCGTCCGTCGGCGGCCGCCGGAGCCACGCGCTTGCGCAGCGCCGCCATTGCCCTTGCGGACATCGGCTTGAATCCGCGCGCGATCGCCACGTCCTGTCTGAGCACTTTCGGCGTATCGATCCCGGTGACCAGCGTAGCAATCGGCAGGCTGAGACTGTAGGCCAGCGCTTCCTGGGCCGAGACGACGCCCGCCGTGACCGCGCGCGCGTCGCCGCACAGCGATTTCATTCCGATCGGGGCGATGCCCCGGCGGCTCAGCTCGGGCAGCACCTTCTGCTCGAAGCTGCGAAAGCTGCCATCGAAGCAGTTGATCGGCATCTGCACCGCGTCCCACTTGTAGTCGTACGACAACATCTCGAGGTGCAGCGCCGGATCCTTGTGGCCAGTAAAGCCCACGAAGCGGACCTTGCCCTGCTGGCGCGCCTTGTCGAGCGCCTCGACCACGCCGCCTTTCGCGAAGTGCCGCCGCGGTTCATCGTCGAACGCGACTTCGTGGATCTGCCAGAGATCCAGGTAGTCCGTGCGCAGCCGCCGGAGCGAGTCCTCGAGCTGGCGCATGGCGACCTTGCCGTCGCGGCCGTGCGTGCAGACCTTCGTCATCAGGAACGCCTGCTCGCGACGGCCGGCGAGGGCTTTGCCCATTCGCTCTTCGCTCACGCCGTCGTTGTAGTCCCACGCGTTGTCGAAGAACGTGATGCCCGAGTCGATGGCCTCGTGCACCAGGCGGACGGTGTCGGCGTCGGTCTTCGGCACGATCATGTGCCAGCCGCCCATGCCGAGAATCGACACGCGCACGCCGGTGCGGCCGAACGGACGGGTAGGAATGTCGGCGGCGGGTTTCGCCATGACGGCCATCTTACTCCCACCAGCGGAGCGGAACTTCAGTCGCCTCTGCAGCGCTTCAGTTCTGCTCTGCCGCGCACATATAGTTAGCGAATGCCCTTGCTCACGTTCCTGGGTGCGGCGCGCACCGTCACCGGGTCGAGGCATCTCGTCGAGACCGGCGGCCATCGTGTGCTGGTGGACTGCGGCCTCTTCCAGGGCAGCTACGAGCTGCGCCGGCGCAACTGGGACGACCTGCCGGTGAAGGCCGACACCATCGATGCCGTCGTGCTCACCCACGCGCATCTGGATCATGTCGGGTACCTGCCACGGCTGGTCAAGCAGGGCTTCCGGGGCCGCGTGTTCTGCACGGGCGGCACGCAGGATCTCGCGCACCTGATCCTGGTGGACTCGGCGCACCTGCAGGAAGAAGACGCGAGGCGGGCCAACCAGGGCCACTACTCGAAGCACGATCCGGCCGAGCCTCTCTATAGCGTCGCCGACGCGTGGAGCGCGCTGTCGAAGCTGCAGCCCGTGGGCTACGACCGCCCGATGCCGGTCGTCCCCGGGATGGAAGTCAGCTTCGTGCCGATGGGCCACCTGCTCGGCGCTGCCGCCGTCGTGATGAAGCTCACGGACCCGGCCCAGACGATCGTTTTCGGCGGCGACCTCGGCCGCTACCAGCGTCCGGTGTTGCCGGACCCTCAGCCGATCCAGGACGCGGACGTGCTGCTGTGCGAGTCGACGTACGGCGATCGTCTGCACGAGCCCGACGACCAGGGAGCAAAGCTGGCCGCGATCGTCTCGGACACTGCCGCGCGCGGCGGCAAGGTGATCATCCCGGCTTTCGCGATCGGCCGCGTCGAGGAAGTACTCTACTGGCTGAAGAGGCTGGAGGACGAGAAGCGGATTCCCGTGCTGCCCGTCTACGTCGACAGCCCGATGGCCATCGAAGGCTTGCGGCTGCACGTGAACCGCTCGGACGAGCTCGACGCCGGGCTGCAGGGATCGGGCCGCAAGTTGACGGCGTTTGCGACGAGGCACTTCGAGAGCGTCACGTCACCGCGCCAGTCCGCCGACCTCGTCCAATCGACCAAACCGGCGATCATCGTCTCGTCGAGCGGCATGGCCACGGGCGGCCGCGTGCTGGCGCACCTGGCGAGAACGCTGCCCGATCCGCGCCACACGGTGCTGTTCGTGGGCTACCAGGCGGCGGGCACGAGGGGCCGATCGCTCATCGACGGCGTCAGACAGGTGAAAATGCTGGGGCGCCAGATCAATGTGGCGGCGCGAATAGAGAAAATCGACGCGATGTCGGCGCACGCCGATCAGAGCGAAATCATCCGCTGGCTCGGCGGCTTCTCCAGGCCGCCGCGCCGCGTGTTCATCGTCCATGGCGAGCCGGACGCGCAGGACGCCCTGCGCGCGAAGATCGCGGCAACCCTCGGTTGGGAGGCGCATTGTCCCGAGTACCTGGAACGGGCGGAAGTGTAACGACGGCGGCGGATCGGAAGTACCTGCTCGAGCGCGTGGGCGAGGCAGCCATCGTCCAGATCTACGCGGACGGGTTCGAGCGGCTGTCGCCGCGGGACAAGATCCTGTGCTGGCACCTCACCCGGGCGGCCATCGCCGGCCGCGACATCTACTACGACCAGCGCTACGCGCATGGCCTGACGATGAGGCGGGTGCTCGAGGCGGTGGTGACGCACCCCGGGCACACGCCGCCGGACGTGCTCGATTCCATCTGGCAGTACACGAAGCTGTTCTGGATCCACACGGGCCCATTCAACAACCTGACCGCGCGCAAGTTCGTGCCGTCGTGTACGCCGGAGGCGTTCGAGGCGGCCGTGCGCGAGGCGGTTCACGCGGGCGCGAGCCTGCCGATCGAGGACGGCGAATCCGTCGATGTCCTGCTCGCCCGGCTGCGCCAGCCGTTCTTCGACCGCGGCTTCGAGCCGGTCGTTACGAACAAGACGCCGGGTAATGGGCGGGACATTCTCGAATCGAGCGCCAACAACCTCTACGTCGGCGTCACGATGGCCGACGTCGAATCGTTCACGGAGCGCTATCCGCTGAACTCGCGCCTCGTGAAGACGGACGACGGGCTCGTCGAAGAGGTGTACCGCATGGGCGGCCGATACTCGGCTGAGATCGCGCAAATCGTGGGGCACCTGGAGGCGGCAATCCCGTTTGCCACCGACGCGATGGCCGAGGCGCTCGGCGCGCTCGTGCGCTTCTATCGCAGTGGCGAAGCCGACGATCGGCGTCAGTACGACATCGCGTGGGTGGCCGATCAGGCGTCGCCCGTGGACACGATGCTGAGCTTCATCGAGGTCTACATGGACGCCCGCGGCGTAAAGGGCGCGTGGGAGGCGATTGTCTACTACGTGCACCCGGAGAAGACGGCGCACGCCCAGGCGATCGCCGAGCACGCGCAGTGGTTCGAGGATCGGATGCCCTGGGCGCCGCGGTATCGCAAGCCGCGCGTGACGGGCGTCACCGCACGCGCGGTGGAAGTCGTGATCGAGACCGGCGACGCCGGGCCGATGACGCCCATCGGCGTGAACCTGCCGAACGACCAGGAGATCCGCGAGACACACGGCAGCAAGTCGGTGTCGCTCTCGAACGTCACGGAGGCGTACGAGAAGTCCACGCCGCGCTCGTACCGCGCCGAGTTCGCCTGGAGCCAGGACGAAGTGGATCGAGCCGAGCGCTGGGGGGCTTTTGCCTCCGAGCTGACGACGAACCTGCACGAGATCATCGGGCACGGATCGGGTCTCGTGTCCCCGGCGCTGAATGGCGCGCCGGAGAAAGCGCTCAAGGAGCACTTCTCGGCGATCGAGGAGGCGCGCGCGGATCTCGTGGCGCTCTACTTCATCAGCGATGCGTACCTGGCCGAAATCGGCGTCGTCCCCGCGGCCGACCAGCAGGAGATCGTGCTCGCGGAGTACGAGGGGTATGCCAGGAACGCGCTCGTCCAGCTCCGGCGCATCCGCGAGGGCACGCAGATCGAAGAGGACCACATGCGCAACCGGCAGCTCATCGTGCACTGGCTGCTGGCCAACACCACCGCGCTCGAGATGGCGAAACGCGAAGGCAAGACGTACTACCGGCTCGTGGACCGACGAGCGTTCACCGCCGGCGTGGGCGCGCTGCTCGCCGAAGTGCAGCGCATCAAGGCTGAAGGGGACTACCAGGCTGCGAGCGAGCTGCTCGAGACCTACGGTGTGCACTTCGATCCGGATCTGCGCGATGAAGTGGTCAGACGAGTGGAGGCGCTCGACCTCGCGTCGTACACAGCGTTCGTCATGCCGGAGCTGACGCCCGTGCGTGACGATCGTGGCGACATGGTCGATGTGCGCATCAGCTACCCGCAGGACTTCGCCGCGCAGATGCTGGCCTACGCAACGTGATACAACTGATCGCCTGCCATGTTTTCCTCGCGGGTCCCCGGAGATCTCTCGCCCAACCCGCTCGCCGCGGCTGTCGAGCGCATGCGCCTGACGGGGAGGGCGTTTGCCGATCTCACGGTATCGAACCCGACCGAGGCGGGCTTCGAGTATCCGCCGGCGCTGCTCGAACCGCTGTCGGCGGCCGACTCGCTGCGTTACGATCCGCAGCCGTTCGGCCTTTCGTGCGCGCGCGCAGCGGTTTCCGCTGACTACCACCGGCGCGGCCTGCGCGTGCCCGCCAGCCATGTCGTCCTCACCGCGAGCAGCAGCGAGAGCTACTCGCTGCTGTTCAAGCTGCTGTGCGACCCCGGTGACTCAGTGCTCGTGCCGACACCGAGCTACCCGTTGTTCGAGCACCTGACACGTCTCGACAACGTCCAGGCGCGGCCGTACGGCGCGGAGTACCACGGTGCGTGGCAAATCGATCTGGAGGACCTGCGTTACGCCATCACCGACACGACCCGCGCCGTGCTGGTCGTCAGCCCGAACAACCCGACTGGAGGCTGGTTGAAGCGCGACGAGCTGCTGGCCATCGTCGAGCTGTGCGCGACGCACCACCTGGCGCTGATCGGTGACGAGGTGTTCGCCGACTATCCCATCGATCCCGCGCCCGGGGCGGCACGAAGCGTCGTCGAGCAGGCGGACGTGCTGTCGGTGAGCCTGGGCGGGCTGTCGAAGTCGGCCGGCCTGCCTCAATTGAAGCTCGGCTGGATGGCGCTCAACGGCCCCGCCACAGTGCTGCAGGGCGCACTGATGCGGCTCGAGCTGATCGCCGACACGTATTTGTCCGTCAGTACGCCCGTGCAGGTCGCCGCGAAGCGGCTCCTCGAAGAGGGGAAGCACGTGCGCCAGCAGATTCACCGGCGCGTCGTGCAGAACTACCGGGATCTGACGCGCATCGCACAGTCGTACGCCGCCTGCCAGGTGCTGCGCGCCGAAGGCGGGTGGTCGGCCGTGATTCGCGTGCCGCACACGATGCCGGAGGACGAGCGGGTCATCAGGCTGCTCGAGCAAGACCACGTCCTCGTTCATCCAGGCTACTTCTTCGACTTCCCGCGCGACGGTTACCTGGTCGTGAGCCTGCTGGCGTCGCCCGACGTGTTCCACGACGCCGTCGTCCGGCTCTTCGCCGTCGTGGCCTTCGCCTGACCCCTTCCTGCGCATGATTCCCCGTCCGCATCTCGGCCGCGCCGCCGGCATTGTCCTGCCGCTGTTCTCGCTGCGTTCGGCCGGGGACTGGGGCATCGGCGACATCGGCGATCTCGCGCCGTTCGGGTCGTGGCTGCGACGCGCCGGGTTCCGCGCGCTGCAGCTGCTGCCGATCAGCACGCTGCCGGCGAGCGAGTCGTCGCCATACTCCGCGCTCAGCGCGATGGCGATCGATCCCGTCTACGTCTCGGTGCCGGACGTGCACGACTTCCGCGTGCTCGGCGGCGAGTCGCAGTTGCCGCTTGCCGATCAGGCGGCGCTACGAACCGCCCGTGCGTCCACGCGTGTTCCGTACGCTTCCGTGCGGCAGGCGAAGGATGCCGCGCTCCGGCTGTCCTTCAGTCTCTTCTACGACACCGACTGGCTGCGCGGCACGGCACGCGCGGGATCGTTCGCGGCGTTTGCGTCGTGGGAAGACTGGTGGCTCGGCGACTACGCCCTCTACTGCGCGCTGCGCGCTCACCACGGCGGCCTGTCGTGGCCCGACTGGCCGCCGGCGGTCCGATCCCGGCAGCCGGCCGCGCTCGAAGATGCTCGCGAGGCACTACAGCGGGAGATCCTCTATCACCAATACACGCAGTGGCTCGCCGAGGAGCAGTGGGCCGATGCGCGTGAGGCGCTCGGCGAGATCAGGCTGTTCGGCGATGTGCCATTCATGGTCGGCACCGACAGCGCCGACGTCTGGGCGAACCAGCACCTGTTCCGCTTCGATCGCACCACGGGCACGCCGCCCGATGCCTTCAGCGCCACCGGGCAGGACTGGGGCCTGCCCGTCTACAACTGGGAGGCGATGGCACGCGACGATCACCGCTGGCTGCGACAGCGCGCGCGACGAATGAGCCGGCTGTACGACGGCTATCGACTCGACCATCTCGTCGGGTTCTTCCGCACGTACTCGCGGCCGCTGGGAGAGGCGCTCGGCAGCTTCGAGCCCGCCGGGGAAGCCGATCAGATCAGGCAGGGCGACGAGATCCTTCAGCTCTTTCAGGCGACCGGATCGGACGTGACCGCCGAGGACCTCGGCCTCATCCCCGACTTCGTCCGCGACTCGCTCAAGCGATTGGGCCTGCCGGGATACAAGGTCATCCGCTGGGAGCGCGACTGGTCGCAGCCGGGCCACCCATTCGTGCCGCCATCACAATATCCCGCCGTGTCAGTGGCGACGACGAGCACGCACGACATCGAGCCGATGGCGCTCTGGTGGGATGTGGCGAGCGCGGACGACAAGCGCGCGCTGGCGGCGATTCTCGGCGGCGGCCTGGATGCGCTCGACGGCGACCCCGCACGATGGCCATTCACCGTGGACGTCCAGCAGCATCTGCTGCGCGCGGCGTACGAGGCGGGGTCGAACCTGCTGCTCCTGCCGATGCAGGATGCCTGTGGCTGGCGCGATCGCATCAACGTCCCCGCGACGGTAGGCGCCGACAACTGGTCGTGGCGCCTGCCCATCGCCGTTGAAGCCATGGAGGCCGACGAGCCGCTGGCCTCGTGCGCCGACACCCTCCGCGCGCTGTCGAAAGCGAGCGCTCGTCTTGCCTGAACCCATCCGCGCACCGGAGCTGAGCGGCGCCGTCGCGTGGCTCAACGTGCCCGCACCGCTTTCGCTGAAGGCGCTGCGCGGCAAGGTCGTCCTGCTCGACTTCTGGACCTACGGCTGCATCAACTGCATCCACATCCTGCCGGACCTGAAGAAGCTGGAGGCGCGGTTCCCCGACGAGCTCGTGGTCATCGGCGTGCACGCCGCGAAGTTCACCAACGAGAAAGCCACCGAGAACATCCGGCAGATCATCCGCCGCTATGAGATCGCGCACCCTGTCGCCAACGACGCCGAGTTCCGCATCTGGCGCGCCTACACCGTCCGCGCCTGGCCCTCGCGCGTCATCATCGATCCGGCGGGTTATGTCGTCGGCGCCGCCTCGGGCGAAGGCAACTACGAAGGCTTCGAGCAGGCGATTGCCACCGTCATCGCCACGTTCGACGAGCGCGGCGAGGTGGATCGCCGCCCCCTCGCGCTGAAGCTCGAAAGCGAAGGCGTCTCCGAGACGCCGCTCAAGTTTCCCGGCAAGGTCCTGGCGACCGCCGATCGGCTCTTCGCCAGCGATTCGAACCACCACCAGATCGTCGTCGCCAGCCACGACGGCCGCGTACTCGATCGCATCGGCAGCGGACGCCCGGGTCAAGGCGACGGCGACTTCAGCAGCGCCGAGTTCCACAAGCCGCAGGGCCTGGCGCTCGTCGGCGACACGCTGTGGGTGGCCGACACCGGGAACCACCTGCTGCGCGCCGTGAACCTGACCGCACGCGTGGTGACAACGGAGGCGGGGACTGGTGAGCAGTGCATGTGGCGGGAGGAAGGCGGCCGTGCCACGCTGACGGCGCTCAATTCCCCGTGGGACCTGGCGGCCGTGGGCCCGTTGCTCTTCATCGCCATGGCCGGCGCGCACCAGATCTGGATGCTCGATCGCGCGCGCGGGATCCTGTGGCCGTACGCCGGATCTGGCCAGGAAGCGCGCATGGACGGCACGATCGAGGCGGCGGCCTTCGCGCAGCCGTCGGGCCTCGCCGTCTCAGGCGACGTGATGTATGTCGCGGACGCGGAGTCGAACATCATCCGCGCGATCGAACTGCCGCCGGCCAACCGCGTCCGCACGCTCGCCGGCGGCGACCTGTTCGAGTTCGGCGACGTCGATGGCAGGGGCGACGCCGTGCGCCTGCAGCATCCGCTCGGCCTGGCGATGCACGATGGCCGCGTCGTCATCGCCGACACCTACAACCACAGGATCAAGCTGCTGGATCCAGCAACGGGGAAGGCCTGGACGCTCGCCGGCACCGGCACGCCCGGCCACACCGATGGCAAGGGACGGAAGGCGCAGTTCTACGAACCGGGCGGCGTCAGCGTGGCCGGCGACGCCATCTTCGTCGCCGACACGAACAATCACGTCATCAGGCGCGTCGATGCGAAAACGGGGGAGACGTCAACGGTACAGGTGCGCTAGGTGCGCAAGGTGCGTGAGGTGCGTGAGGTGCGCGAGGTGCGTGAGGTGCGCAAGGTGCGTGAGGTGCGCAAGGTGCGTGAGGTGCGCAAGGTGCGCAAGGTGCGTGAGGTGCAGCAAGGTGCACCCT
>Ga0207701_10000957_pt1 | contig 30593 bp, 23 predicted proteins | sample KBSSwiSSwithPhiX_FD_184294 | JGI IMG/M metagenome (GOLD analysis project Ga0207701, IMG submission 184294) | Switchgrass rhizosphere bulk soil microbial communities from Kellogg Biological Station, Michigan, USA, with PhiX - S5 (SPAdes) (version 2) | ecosystem: Environmental > Terrestrial >... | reverse complement strand
GTACTTCTGACCGACGCGCTCGAAGAACTCGAGCGAGGATCCTCCGATCGCTTCCTTTCTGCCGTAGTCGGTCCAGCCAAGGCCACCCGACACCATGCCGCCGAGGTGGCGACCTGGTTCGAGCAGCGCCACCTTCAACCCTTCGCGCGCCGCGGTGACCGCCGTCAGCACGCCCCCGGCCGTTCCGCCGTACACCACGACGTCGAACCGGTTGGACTCTGGTGTGGGCCGCTGATCGTTCCGTGCCGGGCCCGCGCCGGGGGCGCCGGTGGCGAGCACGATCAGGAGCGTGAATACGAACGCGCGCGGGCTGGTCGGCATGCGGGGTCCTCGAGAGCGTCCTGCATTATCAGCTGAACGTCCGCCAGCCCGCGACCGCTACAATCCTCTGACGTTCGGAGATGGATGGGGGGCGCATCGTGGCGATCACTGCGGAATCGGTAAAGTACCGGGACGGCGCAACGCCGCTGACCGGCTATATGGTGTGCGACGACGGCCAGAGCGGGCGGCGTCCGGGCGTCCTGGTCGTCCACGGTGGTGCCGGGCTGGACGATCATGCGAGGGGCCGCGCGCGCCAGATCGCGGCGCTCGGCTACGTCGCTTTCGCCTGCGACATGTATGGCGACGGGGTGGCCGGCGACCGGGAGCGGATCATGACGGCGATTGCCGGGCTGCGCGCCGACCGCGCCGGGCTGGCTGGCCGGGCGCTCGCCGCCCTCTATGTGCTGGCCTCACACCCGGACGTGAACGGCAGGCTCGGCGCGGTTGGCTACTGCTTCGGCGGGATGACCGTCCTCGAGACCGCGCGCGAAGGCGCACCGCTGGCCGGAGTCGTCAGCGTCCACGGCACGCTCGCGACAGCGCAGCCGGCGTCCCCTGGTTCCATCCGCGCCAAGATTCTCGTCTGCCACGGTGCCCTCGATCCCCACGTCCCCACCGCGCAGGTCACCGCGTTCGCCGATGAAATGCGCGACGCCGCCGCCGATTGGCAGCTGATCGTGTATGGCGGCGCGATGCACGGCTTCACCCACGAGGGCGCCGATCCCGCGCGAACCCCCGGCGTCGCGTATCACGCGCCGAGTGACGCGCGATCCTCGATGGCCATCCGCGCCTTTCTTGCCGAGGTGTTTGCACAGCCGCTTCCGGAAGGAGCCCGTTCGTGATGGACCCGTCCGACTCGCCGGTCACCGATCCCACGGCGCTCTACGCGATTCGTGACAGCCTTTACGCGGCCGACATGTTGATCGCGGCGGTCAGCGGCCTCGACTTCTTCACCTGGCTCGACGAGCACCCCGGAACAGTCGAGGACATCGCGACCGGGCTCGGGTTCCACCGCCGGCCACTCGATGTGATGACGACCCTGTTCGTGGCGATGGGCCTGGTCGAGCGTGAGGGGGCGCGGCTGCGGACCTCGGCGGCGGCGCGCGAGCACCTCGTCGCGCACGCCCGCTGGTATCTGGGGCCGTATTACCCGAAGGTCGCGGACCGCCCGATCGCCCGCGATCTGATCGAGATCCTGCGGACCGGCGCACCGGCCCGCTTTGCCAGCCGCGCCGACGAAGCGGACTGGCACCGCGCGATGGAGACCGAGACCTTCGCCGAGGAGTTCACCGCGGCGATGAACTGCCGCGGCCTGTTGACCGCGCCCGCGCTCGCCCGGCACGTCGATCTCGCCGGCCGCCACCGGCTGCTCGACATCGCCGGCGGCTCGGGTATCTTCGCCTGCGCGTTCGCCGAGCGGTTTCCGGCACTGCGGCCTTCGGTGCTGGAGAAGGCGCCCGTCGATCGCATCGCCGCACGCGGGATCGCCCAGCGCGGCCTCGGCGACCGGGTCGATACGGTCGTCGGCGACATGCTTGCCGAGCCGCTGCCCCGCGGCTACGACGTCCACCTGTTCTCCAATGTCCTCCACGACTGGGACGAGGACATCGTCCGCCAGCTGCTGCGCGCATCGGCCGCCGCGTTGGACCGCGGCGGGCTGCTGGTCGTCCACGACACCTTCCTCAACGCGATGAAAACCGGCCCGCTGCCGATCGCCGAATACTCCGTGCTGCTGATGCACGTGACCCAGGGGCGGTGCTATTCGGTCGCCGAGATCGAGTCGTGGCTGATCGATGCCGGCTTCTCGTTCCGCGGCCTGGTCCCGAGCGCGATTGGCCGGAGCGCGATTCTCGCGGAGCGGGCGTGACGGCGGGCTGACGGGTGACGGCTCACCGCTCACCGCTCCGGCTGATGGCTCAAGGCTCAAGGCGCCCACGGCTACAGGCTACCGGCTACAGGCTACCGGCTACAGGCTACCGGCTTCAGGCTACCGGATGCATACCCACGGGGCTCAGTGTCACGATGACGACAAGGCTCTCCAGGAAGCCGCGAGCCCGAGCTTGCACCCGCCTGGCGGCGGCGCGACAATGCGCGCGGGTGGACGGCGCCGCGGTAGGGTCGCGGTAGGCAAAAGGAGCGCGAGCGATGAGAACGACAGCCTGGGTATGCGCGACGGTGATGGCGCTGGGCCTTGCGGCAGTGCAGGCGGCGGTCCGCGGCCAGGGCGGCCAGGCGCAGGACGCCGGAGCGGTCGCGGTCGACGCCGATGACATTGGCGGCGTGGTGTCCGGACCCAAAGGGCCCGAGGCGGGCGTCTGGGTCATTGCCGAAACCACCAGCCTCCCCACGAAATTCGTCCGCATCGTCGTCACCGACGATCGCGGCCGGTATCTCGTGCCGGATCTGCCGAGCGCCACGTATGACGTCTGGGTGCGCGGCTACGGCCTGGTCGATTCGGCCAAGGTCCAGTCCAGCCCGGGCCGACAGCTCAATCTCACCGCGACGATTGCGCCGGATCCCCACGCCGCGGCGCAGTACTACCCGTCAGGCTACTGGTTCTCGCTGATCAAGGTGCCGGACAAGTCAGAGTTTCCGGGCACTGGACCGGAGGGAAACGGCATTTCGCCAAACGTGAAGAACCAGGCCGAATGGCTGCGGACGATGAAGTCCGGGACGTGCTGGTCGTGCCACGCGCTGGGCACGAAGGCGACGCGCGAGCTGCCCGAGGCGTTCCGCGACATGAAGACGCTGGAAGGGTGGCAGCGGCGGGTGGTCTCGGGCCAGGCCGGGCCGGACATGATGCGCGGCATCAACCAGCTCGGTGCACAGCGCGCGTTCGCGATGTTCACGGACTGGACCGATCGGATCAAGGCCGGCGAAGTGCCGCCGGCGCCGCCACGCCCCCAGGGCATCGAACGGAACGTGGTGATCACCGAGTGGGACTGGGCGGATCCGAAGGCGTATCTGCACGACGAGGTCTCGACCGACCGGCGCGATCCGACACGCAACGCGAACGGGCTGATCTACGGCTCGCTCGAACTGAGCGCCGACTATCTGCCGGTGCTGGACCCGGTGCGGAATACCGTGTCGCGCGTCCCGCTGACGGTGCGCGATCCGGCCACCCCGGCCACCTCACCCGCGATGATCCAGCCGTCAGCATATTGGGGGGACGAGCCGATCTGGACGAGCAAGAACAATGTCCACAACCCGATGTTCGACGAGCAGGGACGGGTGTGGATTACCTCCGCGGTGCGTCCGCCCGACAACCCGGCCTTCTGCAAGGCTGGTTCGGATCATCCGTCGGCGAAGCTGTATCCGCTCAACACCTCCGGCCGTCAGCTGGCGATGTACGACCCGAAGACGAAGGCGATCACCCACATCAGCACGTGCTTCAGCACGCACCATCTGATGTTCGCGATGGACGCCAACAACACGTTGTGGACGAGCGGCGGCGGCCAGGTCGTCGGCTGGCTGAACACGAAGATGTTCGAGGCGACGCACGACGAAGCGAAATCGCAGGGCTGGACGGCGCTGGTCATCGACACCAACGGCAACGGCAAGCGCGACGCGTATACCGAGCCTGGCCAGCCCACCGACCCCGCCAAGGACACCCGCTTCGCCGGGGCGTTCTACTCGGTGGCGCCGGCCGCCGACGGCTCGGTCTGGGGCTCGGTGCTCGGATCACCGGGCGCCGCCGTGCGGCTCGTGCCGGGGCCGAATCCACCCGAGACGGCGCTTGCCGAAGTGTACGAGCCGCCGTTCAACAATCCCGACGCCAAGGTCCAGGGCTTCTCACCGCGTGGGATGGACATCGATCGCGACGGCGTGGTTTGGGCGGCGCTGGCCAGCGGCCACATGGCGAGCTTCGATCGCCGCAAGTGCAAGGGGCCGCTCAACGGTCCCAAGGCGACCGGCCAGCACTGCCCTGAAGGCTGGACGCTCTATCCGGAGCCTCTCCCGCAGCTGAAAGGCGTGACCGATCCCGGCAGCGCCGGGGCGAGCTATTACACCTGGGTCGATCAGTTCGACACCTTCGGCCTCGGTCCCAACACGCCGATCAACACCGGCAACGCCGCCGAGGGATTGCTCGCGTTGCGGAATGGGCAGTGGGTCGTGCTGCGCGTCCCGTACCCACTCGGCTACTACACCAAGTGGTTGGACGGCCGGATCGACGATGCGAAGGCGGGGTGGAAGGGGCGGGGCCTGTACTCGACCGTCAGCACGCGGGCGCCGTTCCACATGGAAACCGGAAAGGGCACGACCAGCAAAGTGATCCGTTTCCAGATGCGCCCGGATCCACTGGCGAAGTAAGCGCAGGAGATTTCCGGATCCCGGGTCCCGGATCCCTGATCCCGCCCGGGATCAGGGATCGACGAGATAGCCCTGCGCGAGCTGCGTGAAGCGAGCCACTTCTGCACGCTGCCACGCGTCATCACGGCGCAGCTCGCGGGCCAGGAGTGCGGCCACCCGCGGCGCCATTGCGATTGCCGCCCGCGCGTTGAGCAGCAGCGCGCGGGACCGGCGCGACAGCACGTCCTCCACTGTCCGGGCCATCTCCGCCCGCGCTGCCCAGACCACTTCCGCACCGCTGACCCCGAGGTCGGCATGGAGCGGCTCCGCAAGGTCCGGTTCGGTGCGCATGATCGCGGCGACCTCGGCCGCGTCGCTTCCGTAGATCGCCAGCGGCCCCGTCGGGTCCGCCTCCTGAATGGCGCCGTGGACGCGCAGCGTGCGGGTGACACAGACCTTCGTCGGCAGGTGCGCTTGCAGCGCCGCCTGATCCACCGTGTCCTCGGCCATGTGCCGGTAGGTGGTCCACTTGCCGCCGGTGATCGTCAGCAGCCCCGACGGATCGACATGAATGGTGTGGTCGCGAGAGAGCGCGGCGGTGATGCGGCTGTCGCCGGCCCGGACCAGGGGCCGGATACCCGCGAACGCGCTGAGCACGTCGCGGCGTTGCGGCACTTTGGCCAGGTATTGCGCGGCTGTTTCCAGCACGAAATCGATCTCGGCGTGGGTCGGCCGCGGCTCGAGCGTCGCCGACTCCATCGGAGTGTCGGTGGTCCCCACCAGCGTGTGGCCGTGCCACGGGATCGCGAACATGACCCGCCCGTCGGCGGTGCGCGGCACCATCACCGCGCTGCGGCCGGGCAGAAACGATCGATCGAACACGAGGTGGATGCCCTGGCTGGCGGCGACCAGCGGCGTGGTTCGTGGATCGGCCATCCGCCGTACCGCGTCCGAGAACGGTCCGGTGGCGTTGATCACGACGCGCGCCGCGGCGTGATGCTCCTGCCCAGTCTCCAGGTCGGTGAAAGCGACCCCATCGATCGAGCCGCCGGTGTCTCGCGTCAGCCTCGTGACCTCGGCGTAGTTGATCAGCGTCGCGCCGTGCTCCGCCGCGGTCTGTACCAGGTTGATCAACAGCCGCGCATCGTCGAACTGGCCGTCGTAGTAGCGGACAGCGCCGCGGAGGCCGTTCGGACGAAGCGTTGGAACCTGCTCGAGTGCTGAGCGTCGGGAAAGGATCGCCGAGCGGCCGAACCCGCGTTTGCCGGCGAGCAGGCTGTAGGTCAGCAGGCCGACGCCGTAGAACGGGCGTTCCCACCACTGATAGGACGGCACCAGGAAGGGAAGCGCGTGGACCAGGTGCGGCGCGTTGGCGCGCAGGATCCCCCGTTCCTTGAGCGCGCCCATCACCAGCGACAGGTTGCCCTGTTCGAGATAGCGGACGCCTCCGTGCACCAGCTTCGTGCTGCGGCTGGAGGTGCCCTTGCCGAAGTCGCTCTGCTCGAGGAGCAGGACGGTGTAGCCGCGTGACGCGGCGTCAACCGCGACGCCGACGCCGGTCGCACCGCCGCCGATGACGACGAAGTCCCACGGGCGATCGTGGCCGGCGAGCCGGGCCACCATGGCATCGCGAGTCAGGAGAGGGGCGGATGTCGCGCTTGCCGCGCGGTGAGGTTCGCCGGTCACCGCCGCGGGAACTGGTCGGGGTTGTCGGTGAAGACCGCGTCGACGCCGATGGTGTAAAGAAAGGCCGCCATCTCGTCGCGGACGGAAGAGAACCCCGCTCCGACCGCCGCGGATCGGAACGTCCACAGCGTCACCGTGAGCCCGGCCTCGTGCGCCGCGCTGACGATCTCTGGCTTCGCCGTGATGATCGCCTTGTTCGGCGCGATGCCGCTCGCCCAGCCCGCGATCTCTTTCAGCTTGGCCGGGGAATCGAGGCGCGCGATGTCCCGCGGCTCGACCAGCCATACTCGTGGGACCTTCGGCAGGCTGGTGGCCAGGGCCTTGATCGTCACCTCGTCGAACGACTGGATGATCACCGGCGTCGCCGGGTCGCCGATGAGGCGATTCTTCTCGAGCGCGGCGGCGAGCAGCACGTCGGGATGCACGCCGCGGTCGCGATAGAACGCCGGGTCCTTCAGCTCGGGATAGAGACCGGCCTTGCCGCGCACGAGATCGACAGCTTCCTGGAACGTCGGGACGCGGGCACCGGCGAACTTCGGGTCGAACCACGACCCCGCGTCGAGCCGCTTGATCTCGGCCAGCGTGAAGTCCGCGACCAGCCAGCGCTTGTTCGGACCGCCCGCCGGATCCGGCACCGATCGATCCGGAAAGACGTCTTCGACGTTGGTCGTCCGCTCGAGCGTGAGGTCGTGGATGCAGACCAACTCGCCATCCTTGGTGACGGCAAGATCCTGCTCCACGAAATCGGCGCCCTGGGTCATCGCGAGCCGATAGGCGTCGAGCGTGTGCTCTGGGGCATACCCCGACGCGCCGCGGTGGGCGATCAGCTGCTTTTTGGCGGGCGGCTGAGAGCCCACGGGAGCGGCGGCCAGCCCGAGCAGCACGACGCTGGAGAAAACACGAGTCAGGGAGGTCATCACAGGCACTGTACCGCTCAACGAGAGCAGCCGTGCAGCCGGCCTGCCCACGCGAGGCGACCAATACTGGCCCGTGGTGGCGGAGGCGTCAAGTTGGTGTCATCGCGTGCGAGCTTCCGGCTTCCAGCTTCCAGCTACTCGAGCCCCGAGTCCCGAGTCCCGTGTGCGAAGCCCCCCGGTGTATCCTGACCGGCGCCATGCTGGGCAACGCCAACGAGATCCTTCACGCGCCGCCGGTGACGATCGGGTCCGACCCGCGCGTGGATGCGGAGTACAGGCGCCTGCGCCGCCAGGTGTTCATCGGCATCTTCATCGGGTATGCGGCGTATTATCTGGTCCGGAACAACCTCGCCCTCGCGATTCCGGACATTCTCCGCGAGCACCCGGAATACAGCAAGGCGCAGCTCGGGTCAGCCCTGACCGGACTGTCGATTGCCTACGGCGTCTCGAAGTTCCTCATGGGATCGGTCTCCGATCGCAGCAATCCCAAGTACTTCCTGCCCCTCGGTCTGCTCCTCTCGTGCGCCATCATGTTCTCGATGGGCACCGTCAAGGCGATCTACGGATCGCTGGCGCTGCTCATCGTGCTCCAGACCGTGAACGGCTGGGTACAAGGGATGGGCTGGCCGCCGTGCGGAAAGACGATGGTGCACTGGTTCAGCACCAAAGAGCGCGGGCTGGTGGTGTCGACGTGGAACGTGTCGCACAATGTCGGCGGAGCGCTGGTTGCCAACCTGGCCCTGCTCGGGGTGACGCTCACCAATGACTGGGGCGCGAAGTTCTACTTCAACGCGATCGTCGCGGCAATCGTCGCCGTGGTGTCGTTCTTGCTGCTGCGGGATACGCCGCAGGCCTCCGGCTTGCCGCCGATCGAGGCCTATCGCAACGACTATCGGCCCGACTACAGCGCCGACCACGAGCGCACCTTCACCTACCGCGAGATCTTCCTGGAGCACGTGCTCACCAACCGCTACTTGTGGGCCATCTCGTTCGCCAATGCGTTCGTCTACTTCGTCCGCTACGGCGTGGTGAACTGGATTCCGACCTATCTCGAAACCGCGAAGGGCTTCTCCTTCCAGCAATCGAGCCTTGGCTGGTCGCTCTACGAGTACGCCGCCATTCCGGGCACGATCGCGTGCGGCTGGGTGTCGGATCGCTGGTTCAAGGGACGGCGCGCACCGGCGACGATCCTCTTCATGGCCCTGACGCTCGTCGCGGTGATCGTGTATTGGCTGAACCTGCGCGGCCCGCTGTGGATCGATTACGCGGCGCTCATCGCGATCGGGTTCCTGATCTATGGCCCGATCATGATCATCGGCCTGCACGCCCTCGACCTCGTGCCCAAGAAGGCGGCTGGGACGGCGGCCGGGTTCACCGGGTTCTTCGGTTACGTGTTCGGCTCGGCAATCGCCGGGAGCGGGGTCGGCTGGATCGCGGATCGCTGGGGCTGGAACGGCGTCTTCATCGCGATGGTCGTCTGCTGCCTGCTGGCGATTGGCTTCAGCGCCATGACCCTCGGGCACCGCGTCGAGAGCGAGAGCCGCTAGGGCATGCAAAAAAACGCATCCTCAAATGGCAAATGGCAAATGGAACATGGCAGATGTGAAAACCGGTGGTTACCTTGCCATCTGCCATCTGCCATCTGCCATCTGCCATCTGCCATCTGCCATCTGCCATCTGCCATGTGCCATGTGCCATCTCACATTTTGTGGGCCGGCGTGTTTCAGCGGCCCATCCCTGATTTAAGGCTCTACCGGCTTGGCCTTGAGCACGCCGAGCTGGATCAGCATGCCGGTGAAGTCGTAGTAGCGCCGCTCGTGAGCGATCAGTCCCTCGCTCATCTCGAAGAAGCACACACCCTCGACCTCCACCCGCCGCCCCGTTCCCGGCAGACCCATGAAGGTGCCGGTGTGCGTCGCGTGGATGACGAAGGCTTGGGCCACCCGCGTGTCCTGCACGACGGCCTGCCGGGTCTGGTACTGCCAGTCCGGAAAGATCGTGAAGAGATCGACGTACGAGTGCAGGATTGCCGGGCGCCCCCGCACGGTCCTGAAAATTGGACTGACGATGACGCCGTCCTCGTGGTGAGTGCGGGTCAGCGCCGCGGGGTCGCGGGCTTCCCATGCCTGCTGGTGTGCTTCCAGGGCGAGCGTCACGGGGTCGGTCATGGTGTGCTCCGTCTGATAAGGTATCGCGCCGGATCACGACCAGCAGAGTCTAATCGAACCTCGCGTCGGGGAGGGCCGGCATCGGCCGGACGCGGATCGTAGTAGCATCGCGCCGCGTTTGCCCGACGGGGAAGGCGTTGAACTGATGCCCGACCAATCCTCCACTTCCGTCCGCTCGACCCCCGTGACCCAACTGTCTGCCGGCGACCGTCTCGATGATCCTGGACGGCGCCGGCTGCTGGGGTCGTGCGCCGGTCTGGCATTCGCGCTGGCGGCTGGCGCTCGCCCGGCCGCGGCGGCACCGCGACCCGACGACCTCCAGCCGCTGATGGCGCAAGTCCGCCGTCTGATCGAGGCGATGGCGCATCTCGGCGAGCCGTTCGGATCGACGGAGCTCCAGGCGTTTCAGGCGGCGGAGGATGGGTCGGACGCGGATCGGATGGCCGCGGCGATCGACGCGCTGCTCGCGCCGCGCTGCCTGCTCGACGTGCGGATCAACCCGGAAAGCCGCGTGTCGGTGGCACGCGGTCCGGCACCGGCGCGGCTGGTCGAACAGGGCTGGCGTGCGTTCGTGGTCAAGGTCCGGAACGAGGCGGGGGTGACCGGGCGGTTGACGATCGAGAGTCCACAGGCCCGGCCGGTCTATCGCCCGGCGACCAACAACGCGATGGCTCCGCCGAGCGTGCGTCCCTCCGACATCACCGATCGCTGGCTGGAGCTGCAGGCCTACGACGAGAAGCCGCTCGAGCCGCAGCTCTCCGGGCTCGAGCAGGAGTATCGAATCGTGCTCCTGTACAGCCGCGACCAGGGACGCCGCGAGGCCCAGATCGGCGCCTCGGTGTCGCCCGGCACCGAAGACATCGGCTTCCGCAATCGTGTGGCGATCGTCTTCAGCGCGGCCCCTTCACACGACGTCGTGTTCAGGATTCGCGACGAGCACGGACGGCCGGCGATCGCCTCGCTGCTGGTCCAGGATGCGCTCGGACGCGTGTATCCGGCGCGCAGCAAGCGGCTCGCACCCGACTTCTTCTTCCAGCGCCAGGTCTATCGGGGTGACGGCGAGCGTCTCCGTCTCCCGGCGGGCACGTATTCCCTGATCGCCGGCCGTGGTCCGGAATATGACCCGCAGACCCGTACGGTCACCGTGCCCGACGACGGGCCGCGTACGCCGATCGCGGTCGACCTTACGCGCTGGATCGATGCTGCCTCGCTCGGCTGGTACTCGGGCGATCATCACGTTCACGCGGCGGGGTGCAGCCACTACGAGAGCCCGACCGAAGGCGTGCGGCCCGAGGACATGATGCGGCACGTCGAGGGGGAAGCGCTCAGCATCGGCGCGGTGCTGAACTGGGGTCCGGGCTATTACCACCAGCGTCAGTTCTTCGAAGGACGCGACAACCGTCTCTCGACCGCCTCGACGCTCCTGCGCTACGACCTGGAGGTCTCCGGCTTTCCGTCGAGCCACTGCGGACATCTCGTCCTCCTTCGGCTGAAGGATCAGGACTACCCCGAGACGCGCCAGATCGAGGACTGGCCGTCGTGGGACCTGCCGATCCTGCAGTGGGCCCGGGCGCAGGGCGCGGTCGCGGGCTTCGCGCACTCGGGCTGGGGCCTCCAGGTCCGGAGCCGCGATCTGCCCAACTACGAGATGCCCCCGTTCGACGGGATCGGCGCCAACGAGTTCATCGTCGACGTGACGCACGACGCGGTCGACTTCATCTCCGCCCTCGACACCCCGTTCGTGCACGAGCTGAACATCTGGTATCACACGCTGAACTGCGGGTACCGGACCCGCATCAGCGGCGAGACCGATTTCCCGTGCATCACCGACGAGCGGGTCGGTGGCGGGCGATCGTACGTAAAGCTCGAGGGTCCGCTGTCGTACGACGGTTGGTGTGACGGTGTGCGAGCCGGTCGGTGCTACGTCTCCGATGGCTTCGGCCACTTGATGGACCTGACCGCCAACGGCCACGCGCTCGGCGTCGCCGGCAGCGAGCTCGCCTTGCCGTCGCCCGGACGCGTCACGCTCGCCGCGCGCGTCGCGTGTCTGCTGCCCGAACGCGCGCCGGAGTCCCCGCCCGACCAGGGGCGCGTGCCGTACTGGACACCGGAACATGCCCGCCGGGGCGGCAGTCGTGAGGTGGACGTGGAGGCGATCGTAAACGGCCAGGTCGTGAGCACCAGTCCGATCGTCGCCGACGGCGTCGTCCGCGACGTGCGACTGGATGTCGAGATCGGGCCGAGCAGCTGGGTGGCCCTGCGGATCCGCGGGTGCGCGCACACCAATCCGATCTTCGTGGTGATCGGCGGACGCCCGATCCGCGCCTCACGCCGCAGCGCGGAGTGGTGCCTGGCCGGAGTGGATCAGTGCTGGTCGCAGAAGGGGCCGAAGATCCGCAACCGCGAGCGTGACGCGGCGGCGCGCGCCTACGAGCATGCCCGCGCTCAGTACAAGCGCATCGCCGGGGAATCGGCGGCCGAGTAGCCGCACGCACGGGACGACCGCGGGGGGGTGGCGTGCTTGTCGTGTTGCGCGCCGCGGCGCGAGGCGGCGGTCCGCACCATCATCAGACAGCGGTTCAGTTCCTGGGTGACCGCGAGCGGCGTCTCGATCGCGTGGGCGTGCAGCCGTGCGGCGCTGGTGAACAGCGGGATGAGGATCAGCGTCGTGCGGGTAGCCGCCTTGAAGAGCACGTCGCGGGGAGCGCAAGCGGCGTTCCCGCCGGCGATCCTTGCGATCGGCCGGAATTTCCGCCACGTGCCTGCTGGCGGGATTACAACCTCGGTCGCCGATCCCGAAAACGTCATGGGCCGGCACGCCTTCGAGTTAAGCTGACGCGCCGTGACTCCCGCTGATCCCGCGATACTTCTGCTGATTGCCGCCGCCGGCGTCGCACTCGTGGTGCTGTTCATCACCTGGCTGCGCCTGCCGGCGTTCCTCGCGCTGCTCGTCGGATCGGTCATCGTCGGGCTCGGCGCCCGGATGCCGCTGGCCGACATCCCGCGGGCCTTTCAGCAGGGCGTCGGCGACACGCTGGGTTTTGTCGCGCTGGTCATTGGGCTGGGAACCGTGATCGGCAAGCTCTTAGCGGAATCGGGCGGCGCGGTCGTCGTGTCGCGGGCCCTCGTGTCGCGGCTCGGCGAGCGGCGGCTCGATCTTGCGCTGCTGCTGTCGGGGTTCCTGATCGGCCTGCCGGTGTTCTTCCAGGTGGGACTGGTCCTGCTCGCGCCGGTGCTCTTCACCGTCATGCGCCAGACCGGCCTGTCGGTGATCCGGCTCGGGATCCCGATGGTCGCCGGGCTTTCCGCGGCGCATGGTCTCGTCCCGCCGCATCCTGGTCCGCTGGCGGCGATCGAGCGGCTCGGCGCGGATACGGGGCGGACGCTGTTCTATTCGCTCATCGTGTCGCTGCCGATCGGCGTCGTCGCGGGCCTGCTCGTCGGGCGCATGGCCGGGGCACGGATGAACGTCGCGAACGGGGCGATGGCGGAGCAGTTCAGCGGCGACACCAAAGCGGTGCGCGTGCCGTCCCTTGCGATCACGCTGCTGACCATTCTCGCGCCAGTCGTGCTGATGCTCCTGGCGGCGCTGGTGCAGTCGGCGGTAGCGGATGGAGTGATCAAGCGGTGGGTGATGTTCGCGGGCAGCCCATTGATGGCGATGCTGCTGGCGACGCTTCTCGCGCTCTACACGTTCGGCCGCTCGTGCGGGTTCGATCGTGATCGCGTGTTGCGTTTCGCCGAGGAGTCGCTGCCGCCGATCGCGAGCGTGCTGCTGGTCGTCGGCGCGGGCGGCGGCTTCGGGCGTGTCCTCGTGTCGGCCGGCGTCGACAAGGCAATCGCCCAGGTGGCCGGCGGGTTCCACATGTCGCCGCTGCTGCTCGGCTGGGTCATCGCCGCGCTCCTGCGTCTCGCGGTCGGGTCCGCCACCGTGAGCGTCGTCACCTCCGCCAGCATCATGGCGCCCATGATCGCGACGATGCCGGGCGTGAACAAGGAGCTGCTGGTGGTCTCGATCGGAGCGGGGTCGCTGATCGCCTCCCACGTCAATGACGGCGGCTTCTGGCTGGTGAAGGAGTATCTCAACATGACGGTCCAGGAGACGCTCGCGACCTGGACCGTGCTGGAGACCGTGGTCTCGATCGGGGGGCTGGCCGGCGTGCTGGTTCTCGGGCAGCTGGTCGGGGTGGCGCCGTGATCGTCGACGCGCATCTCGATCTCGCGATGAACGCGCTGGAGTGGAACCGCGACCTGTCGCGTTCTGCTGCGGACATTCGGGCGCGGGAACAGGGGCTCAGCGACAAGCCCGATCGCGGCCAGGGCACCGTCTCGTTCCCCGACATGCAGCGCGGCGGCATCGGGCTGTGTGTCGCGACGCAGATTGCGCGCTACGTGGCGCCGGGCAACCCGCTGAGCGGCTGGCACTCGCCGGAACAGGCCTGGGCCATGACGCAGGGGCAGCTCGCCTGGTATCGCGCGATGGAAGAGCGCGGCCTGCTGACGCCAATCGTGGATCGGGCGGCACTCGACGGGCATCTGGCCCGTTGGGAGCAGGAGGCGAGTGAGCCGGATCTGCCGATCGGCTATGTGCTGAGCCTCGAAGGGGCGGACTCGATCGTGACGCTGGCTCATCTCGAGCGGGCCTACGCCTGCGGTCTGCGTGCGGTCGGGCCCGCGCATTACGGGCCGGGAGTCTACGCCAACGGCACGAGTGCCACCGGCGATCTGGGATCGCGAGGACGTGACCTCCTGCGCGAGATGGATCGGCTCGGGATGATCCTCGATGCCACCCACCTCTGCGACGCCAGCTTCTGGGACGCGCTCGATCACTTCCACGGTCCGGTGTGGGCCAGCCACTCGAATTGCCGCACCCTGGTTGCGCACGATCGCCAGTTCACTGACGATCAACTGCGCGCGCTGATCGCACGTGGCGCGGTGATCGGCGCCGCGTTCGACGCCTGGATGCTCGTCCCCGGCTGGATCCGCGGCCAGTCGACGCCCGCATCCCACGGCGTGACGCTCGAGACCGTCGTCGATCACATCGATTACATCTGCCAGTTGGCCGGGAACACGAACCACTGCGGCATCGGCTCAGATCTCGACGGCGCCTTCGGCCGCGAGCAGTGCCCGGCTGACATCGACACGATCGCCGACCTCACCCTTGTTCGATCGGTCCTCGCGCGCCGGGGTTATACGAATGAGGACGTGGACGGGATCATGGGGGGCAATTGGATCAGGTTCTTGCGCCAGGCGTGGGCATGACGGCTTTGCAGGTCAGCTGAGAGTTTCCAGCTTCCAGCTGTGGACGGGATCACCAGCGAACTCTGAGTGCTTCGCCGGCGCCGACCACCGTTCCGTTGCGAGCCGGGGCAAGCGGAGATGCTGTCGTGTTGAGGTGTCGATATGAAGCACGAACGTGGCGAGCCGAGTCCGGAACCCGTAGCTGGCAGCTGGGAGCTGGAAGGTGGGAGCGGCCGCCCGCTATCCCGCCGCGCTTTCCTCAACGTCACCGCCGGGGCCGGCGCTTACGTGGCGCTGGCGCCACAGACGACCATGCCGGCGCTGCCGGTGCCGCCATTCGAGGCGCTGCGGCCCGGATGGTTCGACACGCCGATGCGGTGGGCGCAGCTGACGCTGGTCGAGAACGATCCCGGCCAGTTCGATCCGCAGTTCTGGCTCGACTACTTCCGCCGCATCAAGGCAGATGCGGCCTGCCTCAGCGCCGGGGGCATCGTCGCCTACTACCCGACTGAGGTGCCGCTGCATCATCGGAGCAGCAGCCTGGGCTCGAGCGATCCGTTCGGGACGCTGGTTGCCGGCTGCCGTGCGTTGAAGATGCACGTGATCGCCCGAACCGATCCCCATGCCGCGCGCGACGAGGTACGGGCTGCGCATCCGGACTGGATTGCCGCCGCCCCCGACGGATCCCCGATCCGGCACTGGGCCAACAAGGAATTGTGGGTGACGTGCGCGCTGGGTCCCTACAACTTCGAATTCATGGACCAGGTGCACCACGAGATCGTCAGCAGGTACAGGGTCGACGGAATCTTCACGAACCGGTGGGCGCCGCAGGCGGAGTGCCACTGCGTGCACTGCCAGCGGAACTTCAAGACCGCCACGGGGCTGGACCTGCCGCAATCGACGGACGCCGCGGATCCGACGCGGCGCGCGTTCATCGACTGGCGCAAGGCGCGGCTGACGGAGTTGTGGCGCGCGTGGGACGCGACCATCCGCGCCGCCAATCCCGACGCCAGATTGATCCCGAACGGCCCGCCTGACCTCAAGACCGCGAACGAGCTGGCGGAGATCCAGTTCACCGATTACCAGGCGCGCCGCGGCGTGACGCCGCCGTGGGCCAACGGCCGTCACGGCAAGGAATACCGCGCCGTGATGGGGCGCCGCCCGGTTGGCGGCATCTTCAGCGTCGGTCTCGAGGAGGCGTATCGCTGGAAGGATTCGGTGCAGAGCGAGCCGGAGATGCGCCTGTGGGTCGCCGAGGGCACCGCTAACGGGATGCGGCCGTGGTTCACGAAGTTCTCGGGCACGCTCTACGACCGGCGCTGGCTGCCGGTGGTCGAGCGGATCTTCACCTGGCACGCGCAGCACGAGCGTTACCTGCGCAACGAGGTTCCGCTCGCGCGGGTCGCGTTGTTGCTGTCCGAGCAGACCGCGGCGGTGCACCCCGGCGTCGCCGCCGGAGATCGATCCGCCGACCACGTCCTCGGCATGTACCACGCGCTGATCGAGGCCCGGGTACCGTTCGAGATGGTCCACGAGGCGTTCCTCACCCCTGACCGCCTCGATCGGTTCAAGCTCGTGATCCTGGCGGACGCGGCAGCCCTGTCCGACGCACAATGCGCGGCGCTCGAAGCCTACGTGGCCCGTGGCGGCAGCCTCCTCGCGACGTTCGCCTCGTCTCTGTACGACGAGCAGGGCAAGCGGCGAGCCGATTTTGGTCTCGCCAAGGTGTTCGGCGTGTCGTTCGCGGGCCGCATCGATGGCCCGATGCAGAACGCGTATCTCAGCCTCGATGCGGATCCGGCGACCGGCCGGCGCCACGCGATTCTCGACGGGCTCGAGGACACGCCCCGCATCATCAACGGGGTTTATCGCCTGCAGGTCACGCCGACGATCGCGTTTCCGTCACCCGTCACGTTGATTCCGACCTACCCGGATTTGCCGATGGAGGACGTCTACCCGCGGACGCCGCACACGGACACCCGCGAGGTCTACCTGCGCGAGCTGGGTGCGAGCCGGGTCGCCTACCTGCCGTGGGATATCGATCGCACGTTCTGGGACGTCCTGTGCGTCGATCACGGCCGGCTGCTGCGGAACCTCATCGCCTGGACGACGAACGAGCCGCTGCCGGTGGAAGTGACCGGACCGGGGCTGATCGACGTCACGATCTGGCGTCAGCGCGGATCGTTGACCGTGCACCTCGTCAACTTGACCAACCCGATGATGATGAAGGGGCCGCTGCGCGAGGTCCTGCCGATCGGTCCCCTGCAGGTCCGCGTGCGGATGCCCGCCGGCCTCCAGGCCAAGAAGGTGCAGCTGCTGACCGCCGGCGTCGAGCCCCGCGTGCAGACATCCGGCAGCACGATCGCGGTGACCGTGCCGTCGGTGGACGTGCACGAAGTCGTGGCGGTGGAGACGTAGACAGCTTCCAGCTTCCAGCTTCCGCTTCCGGCTTCCCGCGCCGCGCAGATTGGCTTCGCGGCCGGGTGGAAACTCGAGGCGACGGGGAGCGACGACGTCGTACACAATTCACGCCTGAAGCCTGAAGCCTGAAGCCTGAAGCCTGGAGCCTGGAGCCTCAGCCGGGAGCGGGAAGCGCGAAGCGGCGCCCAACAGCTGGAAGCTGGAAGCCGGAAGCTGGAAGCTGATAGCGTGTCCCCATGTCCCGCACTCGCCGTCAGTTCCTCAAGGAGGCCGCGACCGCGTCGGCGGCCTTCTCGGTCGTGCCGATGACGGTGACGCCCGCGGCTGATCAGCCACAGCGATCGCGCGGCGCGCTGCCGTGGTACCGCCGCGCGTATCTGTGGGGCCAGACCAATATCACGGAGAAGGATCCCGTCCGCTACGACGTCGCCTGGTGGCGCACGCAGTGGCAGCGCACCCGCGTCCAGGCCGTGATCATCAACGCCGGGGGCATCGTCGCCTACTACCCGAGCAAGTTCCCGCTGCACCATCGCGCCGAGTTCCTGAACGATCGCGACCTGTTCGGCGAGCTGACCAAGGCGGCGCACGACGACGGGATTTTCGTGATGGCGCGGATGGACTCGAATCGCACCGCGGCGGATTTCTTCGAGGCGCATCCCGAATGGTTCGCGCGTGACGCCGTCGGCAAGCCGTACCGCGCCGCCGAGAAGTACATCACCTGCATCAACAGCCCGTACTACGACGAGTACCTGCCCGGCGTGCTGCGCGAGATCGTCCAGCGCTCGCATCCGGACGGGTTCACCGACAACAGCTGGTCGGGTATGGGCCGCGAGAGCATCTGCTATTGCGGCAACTGCGCGAGCAAGTTCAGGGCTGCGAGCGGACTCGCGCTGCCGGCCAAGGCGGACTGGAACGATCGCGCCTACCGTGAGTGGATCGGCTGGAACTATGGGCGCCGGATCGCGATTTGGGAACTGAATAACCGGGTCACGCGCGAGGCGGGTGGGCCCGACTGCATCTGGTCGGGCATGAACAGCGGCTCAGTGACGGCGCAGGCCCGCTCGTTCCGCGACCTGCGCGAAATTTGCCACCGCGCGGACATCGTGATGCTCGATCACCAGCGGCGAGACGACGACACGGGGTTTCAGCAGAACGGCGACACGGGCAAGCGCGTGCACGCGCTGCTCGGATGGGACAAGCTCGCGCCGGAGTCGATGGCGATGTACGAGTCCGGGCCCGGCTACTATCGGGTCGCGAGCAAACCGGCCGCGGAGGCGCGGATGTGGATGATCGAGGGCATCGCCGGCGGCATCCAGCCGTGGTGGCACTACGTCGGCGCGTATCACGAAGACCGGCGGATGTATGAGACGCCGGGGCCGGTGATGCGCTGGTGGAACGAGAACGAAGGCTACCTGGTCGATCGCACCCCGGTCGCGACCGTGGGCCTGGTCTGGTCGCAACGCAACACCGACTTCTTCGGCCGTGACGACCCGGGGCGGCGCGTCGACGCCCCGTACACCGGGTTCATGCACGCGCTGATCAGGGCGCGGATTCCGTACCTGCCGGTCCACATCGATGACATCGGCCGCGGCGCCACCCCGGCGGTGTTGATTCTTCCGAACATCGGAGCGATGACCGATCAGCAGGTCGAGGCGATTCGCGCGTTCGTGCAGCAGGGCGGGTCGATCGTCGCGACGGGGCAGACCAGCCGATGCGACGAGTGGGGCGACCCGCGCCCCGACTTCGCGCTCGCCGATCTGTTCAAGGCGCGGGTGGGCAGCGCGGCGCCCGAGACGTCAGCGGCCGGTGCGCGCGGTTCCGCCGAAGCGGGCGGCGCGTTTGCTCCGAGCCCGAGCGGCCACACCTACCTGCGCCTGACGCCGGAGCTGCGCAGCCGGGTCGACGGTCCTCACGTGCCCGGCGAGCCAGCGCCGGCGGGGACTCGTCATGCCGTGCTCCGCGGCTTCGACGAGACTGACATCCTCGCCTACGGCGGTACGTTGTCCGCGCTTCGCGTGGACCCGGGCACCACGGTGCCCCTGACCTTCATCCCGCCGTTCCCCACGTATCCGCCGGAGACGGCGTGGATGCGCGAGGAGCGGACCGACATCCCGGGACTCGTGTTATCGGAACAGGGCGCGAGCCGAGTGGGCTTCATGCCGGCCGACATCGATCGCCGCTACGCCCTGGAACACCTGCCGGATCACGCGACGCTTCTGGCCAACGTGACTCGCTGGGCGGTCGGCGACCGGCTTCCGATCGAAGTGGACGGCCCCGGGCTGATCGACTGCCATCTCTACGAGCAGCCGTCGCGGCTGATCCTGCATCTCGTGAACCTCACCAGCGAGGCCACCTGGCGCGCGCCGCTCGACGAGCTGATTCCGGTCGGTCCCTTCACCGTCAAGATCCGCGTCCCATCATCGATGCGCCGCCCGGCCGCGCGGCTCCTGGTGTCGGGTGGGACCCGTGCGGTCACGCTTCAGAACGGCATGGCCACGCTCACCATCAGCTCGATCCTCGATCACGAGGTGATCGTGCTGGGGTGAGGGCAGATGGCAGATGGCAGATGGCAGATGGAAGAGGGCAGATGGCGGATGGGACATGGCAGACGTTCGGAAGGTTCAGCGTGCGGTTCGGGGTCCTGAGTCGGATGGTTAGCGGCAGTCAGGCTGAAGCGGGATGCTGAAAACCGCATCCTGCCTGCCAATGAAGATTGCGTTGATGGCGAACCCCTTTCTTTACCTCCGCCATCTGCCATCTGCCATCGGCCATCCGTCATCTTCACGCGTTCCCCGACCCTGCCCTCCGCAGCTCGACGCCGGCGGGATCGTCGGCCAGCACGATCGACCGGGCCGCGGCACGCAGCACCTGCGCCACCGGCAGCGGCGACGCCGGGTCACCGAGCGCCTTACCGAGCGCCATGGCTTTCGACGCGCCGAAGGCGGCGACGACGACGGTGCGGGCGCGTTGCAGGACGGGAAGGGTCAGCGTCAGCCGGCGCGGAGGCGGTTTCGGGGCATCGATGATCGCCGCGACGGTCCGTTCGCGCTCGTCGAGCAGGTGATGGTCCGGGAAGAGCGAGGCCACGTGGCCGTCCGGGCCCATGCCGAGGATCGCGAGATCCAGCACCGGCTCGCGGCCTAGTGCGCCGCACAGTGCCTCGGCATATGCGTCGGCCGCGGCGACGAGATCCACCCGGTCGGCCGGCATGCGATGGGTGGAGGAGGCGGGGACGCCGGCGGGGACCAGCCAGAGGCGTTCGGCCAGGCCGTAATTCGACTCGGGGTCCGTGGCAGGCACCGCGCGCTCGTCGGCCCACCAGAAATGCGTCTTGGTCCAGTCGATCGGGAGAATGGCCAGAGCGGGAAAGCAGGTCGTGGCCACCGAGCCGCCCGGTAAGGCGATCGAGAACAACCCGCGCTCGGCAATGGCCTGCGCCGCGTTCTTCATGACCTCGTCCGAAAGCCTCCGCGTCAGCGATGCCAGGTCAGCAATGTGTATCTCGGGCATGGGTGTCATTGTCGGACGGAGTCAGGGGACCGGCGCATTTCACCTTCCGTCACGGCGCCGCGCGACCGTGGTAGCTTGGAGCGAAGTATGCTCCCGAACCTAGCCGCCCGGCTTGAAGCGGTCGTACGCATTAACACGGCTGTCGCACGTTTTGTTTGAAGTGAAGGAGCGGGCTCGTGGTCCCGCCGTGTCGGCCGTGAACGCCGGGTCCCCGGGCCCCGGTCCCTGGTCCCGAAGGAATATTCCCCGTGCGCGCCGGGTTCCGGCTTGGTAGGATGCGCGGCCTCTGCGCCGCAGGAGTTGCAACCATGTCGAGCGCTTTCACCCGGCGGAAAATCAGTCTCATCGTCGGCGCGCTGGCCGTGGCCTTCCTGGCCAGTCCGACCGCGGCCGGCAAGTTCCCCGAGCCCACCCGCGACACGCCGCGGGCCGCGGCTCGCGACTTCCAGACCGCGGTCCTGGCGGGCGGGTGCTTCTGGGGCGTGGAGGCGGTCTTCGAAGGGCTGGAAGGCGTTGGGGACGTCGTCTCGGGCTACGCCGGCGGCCAGGAAAAGACCGCGCATTACGAGATGGTCGGCACCGGCCGCACCGGCCATGCCGAGTCGGTCAAGATCACCTACGACGCCTCGAAGATTACCTACGGCCAGCTGCTGAAGGTGTACTTCTCGGTCGCGCATGACCCGACCGAGTTGAATCGGCAGGGACCCGACGAGGGGCCGCAGTATCGCTCGGCGATCTTCTACGCCAACGACGAACAGAAGCAGGTCGCCGAGGCCTACATCGCGCAATTGAACACCGCCAAGGTGTTCAAGAAGCCGATTGCGACGACGGTGACGCCGCTGCAGGGATTTTTCGTGGCCGAGGAGTACCACCAGAATTTCCTCCGCCTCCACCCCACCTATCCCTACATCGTCTACAACGACCTGCCGAAGCTCGACGCCCTCAAGAGGGAGTGGCCCGAGCTGTTGAAGAAGGCGCCAACCAAGTAAGTCGGACGGGACGTCCGGGCACTGACGGTGACCCGGACGTCCCTGGCGTCTTCCCTACGCGGGCGCTCCGACCGGCGCCGGCAGCCCCTTCAGCACTTCGTCAGCCGTGGCCTGCCGGTCTTCGACCGAGCCGGTCCACTTGCCCCACGCTTTCGCGTCGATCCGATCGCCATTCTTCCCCAGCTTCGCGAGGCGGGCCTGATCCTCCGCGGTCAGCACCTGACCGTTCAAGGGCGCCAGCCCGCTGACATCCGCGGCGCTGAGGCCGATGGCCTTGCCGACGCGCGTGCCGTAATCGTCGTGCACCAGGAACAGGTGCCACAACATGCGCTCCTGCACGTCGCGCTCGCATTGACCCAGCAGGTCGCCGAGGTTCTTGACGAGATCGTCGCGCTCCCAGTCCTGGATCGTGCAGTAGCGGGCGCGCGCCTGGACGTAGTCGTTGCGCCGTTCGAGGATGCTCTGCGTGAGCCGGCCGTGGATCTCCGGACCGTTGATCGGCGACGGCCGCTTCGATTCGGTCAGCCCGTTGTGGATGTTCGGCTCGAAGTTGATGTGCGGGTTCTGGCCCGGCGCGAGGTCGACGCCGTAGGACATCTGCCCGCCGCGCTGGTTGGTCGCGACGCGGGCGTTCTTGGGCGCGTTGACCGGCAGCTGCAGGTAGTTCGGCCCGACGCGGTGGCGCTGCGTGTCGGAATACGAGAACGTCCGCCCGACGAGCATCTTGTCGTCGGAGAAATCGAGGCCGTCGACCAGCACGCCGGTGCCCATGGCGATCTGTTCGTTCTCGTTGTGGTGATCGGCGACATTGCGGTTGAGGGTCATCACCCCGACGTGGCGCAGCGGGAACTGATCCTCGGGCCAGATCTTGGTGTCGTCCAGCGGATCCCAATCGAGCTCCGGGTGATCGTGGTCGTCCATGATCTGGACCAGGAAGTCCCACCGCGGGTACTCGCCGCGTTCGATCGCCTCGTAGAGATCCTTCGACGCGGATCCCAGATCCTTCGCCTGGACCTTCTCGGCCTCGGCGGCGGTCAGGCTGGCGACGCCGCACTTCGGGTGCCAGTGATACTTCACCAGCACCGTCGCCCCCTCGGCGTTGACCATCTTGTAGGTGTTCACCCCGAATCCCTGCTGGTGGCGATAGCTCGCCGGGATGCCGCGCGGGCTGAACAGGTTCGTCAGCATGTGCATCGACTCCGGCGTCTGGCTCATGAAGTCGAAGATGCGGTTCGGTTCCTGGCGGAACGTGACGGGATCGGGCTTCAGCGCGTGAATGACGTCCGGGAACTTGATCGCGTCGCGGATGAAGAACACCGCGAGGTTGTTGCCGACCAAATCCCAGTTGCCGTCCTCGGTGTAGAACTTCACCGCGAAGCCGCGCGGGTCGCGCGCCGCCTCGGACGAGTCGCGGCCGCCGATCACAGTCGAGAAGCGAATCGCCACATCGGTTCTCTTGCCCGGCTCCTGGAACAGCTTGGCGCGGGTGTACTTCGAGGCCGGCTCGTCGCCGATCTTGCCGGTCGCCTCGAACTCGCCGTAACACACGAACCCGCGCGCATGAACGACGCGCTCCGGGATGCGCTCGCGATCGAAGTGGCTGATCTTCTCGAGGAAGTGATAGTTCTCGAGGGTCGCGGGGCCGCGGCTGCCGACCGTGCGCTGGGCCTGGTTGTTGGTGACGGGATGCCCTTGCCGCGTGGTCAGCGTGCGGTCTTCAGGGGTGTTGTCTTTCTTCGCCATGAACACTCCATCAGAGCTCGAGCTCTGGATTTTGGATACTCGGTCAGATCCGCGAGTGTACTACCGCGGTGCAGGGCGGAAGGCGGTTCCGGCCCCTCCCGTTCCGGGGCGCGAACGCATATGATGTCTTCTTCGACCGGTTCCCGAATCCGAGCGACTTCGAGGTGAGTGATGAAACCGAGGACGAGTCTCGCCGCGGCGTCGGCATTGATGCTGGTGTCGCTGGCGGTCCAGATTGCCGCGCAAGGGCCGCCGCCGCAGGCGCCGGCCCCGGCCCCGCCTCCCGCAGGCCAGGCACCGGCCGGCCAGGCGCCTCCGGCGCAGGCGCCAGCGCAAGCGCCCGGCCGAGGCCGCGGCCCCGCGACCTTCCCGGCCCAGCAGCGCCCGCCCGGGGATCCCGCGATGATCGTCCGCGGTCAGCAGATTTACGCGGCGACCTGCCGGGCCTGCCACGGCCCGGATCTTCGCGGTGGTGACATGGGCGGCCCGAACCTGCTGCGCTCGCAGCTGGTGCTGAACGACCAGAATGGCGAGCTCATTCAGCCGGTGGTGCTGAACGGCCGTCAGACGCCCGGCATGCCGGCGATGCCGCCGCTGCCGTTGCCGCCCGACGATATCAAAGCGGTGGCCGCCTACATCCACAGCGTTGCGGCGACCTCGCGCGGCCAGGGTGCGCCGCCCCCCGGTTCCGAAGTCGAGCTCAACATCGTCGTCGGCGACCCGGCCGCCGGAAAGGCCTACTTCGCCGCGAACTGCGCGAGCTGTCACTCGGCGACCGGCGACCTCGCCGGGATCGCCAGCCGCGCCTCCTCGCCCGTGGATCTGCAGAACACCTGGGTCGGTGGCGGCGGCCGCGGCCGCGGCGCCGCCCCGGGCGGGCCGAGCCGGCGAGAGACGACGGCGACGGTGACGCTCGCGTCCGGCGAGAAGGTCACGGGCCGTCTCCTCCGGATGGATGAGTTCCTCGTGCTGATCGGGCTGCCGGACGGCACGACGCGCAGCTTCCGGCGGGACGGGGACGTGCCGAAGGTCGAGATCAGCGATCCGTTGGAGGGGCACAAGAAGCTCTGGCAGACGCTCACGGACAAGGACATGCACGACGTGACCGCTTACCTGGTGACCCTGAAATGACGATCAGAAAACTGCTGCTCACCACCTCGATCGCGATGGTGCCCGTGCTGGGTCTCGCCCAGGGTCAGGGACAGGTGCCGCTCGATTGGGGCGCGCGCGATCCCACGCCGGTCCCCGGGCCCGCGGCCAGCCTCCCTCCGGGGACTGGCGGCGTCGACCCGGCCGCGTTGCTGAAGCCGCTCGCCGACTCGTGGCCGACCTACTCCGGCGACTACACCGGCCGGCGCTACAGCGCGCTCAAACAGATCAACACCACCAACGTGAAGGGGCTGACCCTCGCGTGGACCACCCGGATCACGCCCGGCTCGGCGAACGCCGGGGGTGGCGCCGGCGCGGGTGGCTTCGGAGGGGGCGGCCGCGGCGGCGGTGGCGCGGCGGCGCCGACGATCGTGGGTGGCGAAGGTCCGGGCGACCTCAACTTCGGTGGCGGGGCGAGCGTCAAGGGCGCGATCCTGGCGGTCAACGACGTGCTCTACGTCACGGCCCCCGACAACACGTGGGCCCTCGACGCCCGCGACGGGCGGCTGCTCTGGCAGTATTTTTGGAAGACCAAGGGCGGCACCCACATCGGCAGCCGCGGCGCCGGCCTGTGGCACGACTTCCTGTTCTTCGAGACGCCCGACAACTACCTGGTGTCGCTCGACGCCAAGACCGGCAAAGAGCGCTGGCACGTCGAGATCTCGGACTTCAACCAGCAGTACTTCTCCACCATGGCGCCGATGATCATCGGTGACCAGGTGCTGGTCGGCACCGGCAACGACCTCGACGCGCCGGGGTTCCTGCAATCCTTCGATCCCGTCACCGGCAAGCGGAAGTGGATCTTCTATACCGTCCCGATGAAGGCGGGCGATCCGGGCGTCGAGACCTGGCCGAGCCTCGAAGCCGCACGTCATGGTGGCGGCCAGGTCTGGATCCCCGGTGTCTACGATCCGGAGACCAAGCTGTACATCTTCGGCACCGGCAATCCCACGCCCGGTTACACCGGCGTCGGCCGCAAGGGGGACAACCTCTTCACCTGCTCGCTGATTGCCGTCAACGTCGAGACCGGCAAGATGGCCTGGTACTACCAGACCTCGCCGCACGACACGCACGACTGGGACTCGTCGCAGACGCCGGTGCTCTTCGACGCCACAATCAACGGCCAGCCTCGCAAGCTGGTCTCGACCGCTTCGCGTAACGGCTACTTCTTCACCGTCGACCGCGTGACCGGCAAGCCGGTGGTCACCGAAAAGTACGGCTCGGCCACCAACTGGATCAAGGGGGAGACCGAGACCGGCAACCCGATTCCGGACCCGGGCAAGGAAGCAACGATTCCCGGTTCGCTCGTCTCGCCGGTCGAAGGCGGGGTCACCAACTGGCCGCCGCCAGCCTACTCGCCTGACACCGGCCTGTTCTACGTCAACGAGAACAACGGCTTCAACCTGCTCTACCTGACCGATCCGGATCCTCGCGGATCGATGGGCCTTGGCGGCAAGGCTGTCGCGCAGCTGGGGTCGGTTGGCAATTACCTGACCGCGCTCGACCCAAAGACGGGCAAGGCCGTGTGGCGGATGCCGTACCCAGGCGGCGGTGGCGGCGCCGGCGGCCTGCTGACCACCGCGGGCGGCCTGTTGTTCGCCGGCGATGCGGGCGGCAACTTCGTCGCGCGTGACGCCAAGACCGGCAAGCCGCTGTGGCACTCCCGCATCGGCAGCCCCTCGAACGCGCCGGAGACCTTCTCGATCGACGGCCGCCAGCACGTGCTGGTCGCGGTCAACGACACGCTCTACGTGTTCGCGCTTTACTAAAGAAGGCGCGCGCCGCCAGCTGAACGAGGGAGGACCCGCCGGTCCTCCCTCGTTGTTTGTACGGCAGCCGCGGCTCGATTTATGAATGCAGCGAGCACGGAGGATCAATGGCTGACCACCCACAGAAGAATCCCGACAGCGGCAAGCACGATACGACCGACTATTCCGCGTCGAAGGCACCCGAGACGCGCGGCGCGGTGGAAAGCAAGCACGGTAGCGGGAATCCCAACACGCTCCCCGGCGGTCCTCTTGGCGCCACAGCGGACGTCGGCATGTCCGGTATGGACCGGGCTGACACCCCGTCCGGCGGAGTCGTCCCCGCCGAGCCGATGGAACGATCGGAGTAAGCTCAGGTCATATGGGTGTCGCGCAGTGGATGCGGGTGCTGGATACGGTCAGCGGACTGGCCCAGCTGACCGAGCGGTTTCGTCGCCCGGCCGCCCCCGATCCGTCTGGGCCGCTGACGCCGCCCGCCGGTGGCGCGCTGGGTGGCCTGGAAGCGCGCATGGCCGGTGTGCTGGTCGCCGCGCTCAAGGAAGCGTTCGACCGCGACAGTACCCGGCTCGAAATGGAGCGATCGCAGATCGAGGCGGAGCGGCGCCGGGCCGAAGAAGCCCTCCGCGCCGAACTGCGTCGCCAGGCCGGTGAACGGGCCCTCGGCCAGCTGCGGCTGATCGCGGTCATGGCCATCGGGGCATGGGCGCTGTCGGCGGTGCTGAGCGCGTGGATGCCGGGCATGCGTGACGGCGTCCCGCGCGTCCTGCTTGGGACCGGCTGGGTGCTCGCCCTCGGCGCGCTCGCCACGGCCCTGGCCGGCTGGCAGCGGATTTCGTCGTGGGCCGCGGACGCCGCGCCCGCCGGTTCGCCGGGCGCCGACACCTTGCACGCGCCTGCCGCGGTCGCCGCCCCGTGGCTGCTGATCGCGGCCCTGGGGCTCACTGCCGCGAGCCTGCTCGCGGCCCTTTGACGGCGGGATGCCGCGTTAGAATCCCCCTGATGATCATCGTCTATGGCGCGGACTGGTGCGAGGATACCCGCCGCGCATTGCGTCACCTGCGCCGTCTCGGCGTGCCACATCACTACGAGAACGTCGACGAGGACCTCGATGCGCTGGCGCGCGCGATTGCGCTCAATGGCGGTGTCCGCCGCACGCCGACGATCGACCTGGGGCTCGGCGGCGAGCCGCTGGTCGAACCAGCCAACGATGCGATCACCGGCGCGCTCGTCGAGATCGAGATGCTGACCCACGGCGACGCCGCCGAACGGCTCGCGGTGCAGAACGTCGGCGACCTCGAGCGCATCGGCCGGACGGTCGGTGGTGTTGCCCTCTTGGCGGCCGGAAACGCCGCGCCGCGCCCGCTGCGCTGGCCGCTCCGGCTGGTCGGCCTGGGCGTCGCGCTCACCGGGGTCAGCGGGTGGTGCCCCGCCTACCAGGCCTCGGGCGTCTCGTCGCTCGACGGTCCGGGCGACCGGCCCGGCGAAGCCACGCGGAGCACCTGGCTGTCGGCCCGACCTGACGATGGGACGGGGGGCGAGCCGGTGAGTGACAGCGGAGCCGCATCATGAGCCCGGTCAGCGCCTCCGCGCTCGATCGCCTGGCCGCGGCCCGCCACGCCGATCCGTTCGGGGTGCTCGGGCCGCACATCGACCGGGATCACCTGATTGTCCGGTCCTTCATGCCCGGCGCCGAGGGCATCGCGGTCGTGCGCGAGGGCCATCCCGCCGTGGCGATGACTCGGGTGCATCCGGATGGCATCTTCGAAGCGATCCTCGAGGGCGAACGGGTCGTTGTCTCCTATCGCCTGCAGGTGACGTATCCGGGCGGGTCGCAGGTCGAGATCGAGGATCCCTACCGCTTTGGCCGGGTCCTCACCGACTTCGACATGTACCTGTTCGGCGAGGGCAATCACACCCGAATCTACGAGAAGCTGGGCGCGCATCCGCTGGCGATCGGCGGCGTGGCCGGCGTGCATTTCGCCGTCTGGGCGCCGAACGCGATCCGGGTCAGCGCGGTCGGCGATTTCAACGGGTGGGACGGCCGCGTCCACCCGATGCGATCGCTCGGCGCGAGCGGCGTCTGGGAGATCTTCATCCCCGCCGCGCAGATCGGCCAGCGCTACAAGTTCGAGCTGCGCACGCGCAGCGGCGACGTGCTGGTGAAGATCGATCCCTTCGGTCAGGCCTTCGAAGTGCCGCCGCTGTCCGCATCGATCATCTGCCGGCCGCAGCACGACTGGCAGGACGCCGAGTGGATGGCCGCGCGGCCGGGCATGGACTCGTGGTACCAGCGACCCATGGCGGTCTACGAGGTCCATCTGGGCTCGTGGGCGCGGGCCGGCGAGGGGGATCGCTATCTGACCTACGCGGAGTTGGCCGCGCAACTGATTCCCTACATGCAGGAGATGGGCTACACGCACATCGAGCTCCTGCCGGTCATGGAGCACCCGTACTCCGGCTCGTGGGGCTATCAGGTCACCGGTTTCTACGCCCCGACCAGCCGGTTCGGCGCGCCGGCCGACTTCAAGGCCTTCGTCGATGCGTTCCATCGCGCCGGCATCGGCGTGATCCTCGACTGGGTGCCCGGCCACTTCCCCCGCGACGCGCACGCGCTGGCGCACTACGACGGCACCGCACTGTTCGAGCACGCCGATCCGCGGCAGGGCGAGCACCGCGACTGGGGCACGCTGATCTTCAACTACGGACGGAACGAAGTCCGGAACTACCTGCTGGCGAACGCGCTGTTCTGGCTGCACGAGTACCACATCGACGGGCTGCGCGTGGACGCCGTCGCCTCGATGCTGTATCTGGATTACTCACGGCGCCAAGGCGAGTGGATCCCGAATCGCTACGGCGGGCGCGAGAACCTCGAAGCCATCGACTTCATCCGGCAGCTGAACACGCTGACCCATGGCGAGTCCCCCGGCTCGATGATGATTGCGGAGGAGTCGACGGCCTGGCCGTCGGTGAGCCGCCCGACCTACCTCGGTGGTCTCGGCTTCACCTACAAATGGAACATGGGCTGGATGAACGACATCCTCCAGTACGTGACCAAGGATCCCGTCTACCGTCGCTACGATCACCAGCACCTCACCTTCTCGCTGCTGTACGCGTTCAGCGAGAATTTCATCCTGCCGTTCTCCCACGACGAAGTCGTGCACGGCAAGGGATCGATGTTCGGCAAGCTCCCTGGCGATGACTGGCAGAAGGCCGCGACGCTGCGCGCGCTGTTCGGCTTCATGTACGCGCATCCGGGGAAGAAGCTGATGTTCATGGGGGCGGAGTTCGGCCAGGGGCGCGAGTGGGATCACGATCACAGCCTGGACTGGCACCTGCTCGAGCAGCCGCTGCACGCCGGGATCCGCCGCTTCGTCACCGACTTGAACCGCGTCTATCGCAGCGAGCCGGCGCTCTATCAGGTCGACTTCGAAGGCACCGGCTTCTCGTGGATCGATTGCAACGACAGTGAGAACAGCGTCGTCTCGCTCATCCGCCGCGGCCGCAGCGGCGGATCGGCGGTCATCGCCGTCCTCAACTTCACGCCGGTGCACCGCGATGGCTACGTCATCGGCGTGCCGCACCCCGGCAACTACACCGAACTGCTGAACAGCGACGCCGAGGCGTACGGCGGCGTGAACGTCGGCAACGGCGGTACGGTGACGACCGAGGCGATCGCCGCGCACGGGCACCAGCAGTCGTTGCGCCTGACGCTGCCGGCGCTCTCGTGCCTGCTGTTGAAGGCGGTGGGGGAGAGCTGACGGCGGCAAGGCTACGGGGTCAAGCTCCAGGCTCCAGGCTCCAGGCTCCAGGCTCCAGGCTCCAGGCTCCAGGCCAGAGTAGCTCGGTGCTGTCGTTCAGAAGAGCCGCGACGGCTACTTTTCCAGCTCGTTGCTGCCGTGGTTGAGGCCCTGAAGCCTGAAGCCCGTAGCCTGATATGTACTCCCCTACGTCTTGCTCATCTCCTCGATCCGCTCCCACTGCTCGTCGGTGACCGGCATGACCGACAGCCGTGACATCCGCACCAGGGCGAAGTCCGCGAACGCCGTGTCCGCCTTGATCTCCGACAGCTTCACCGGCCGCTTCAACTTGCGCACCGGTGTCACCTCGACGCCATACAGCTTGCCGCTGGCGTCGGCCGGATCCGGCGCGGCATTCGCCGCCGCCTTCATCACCCCGACCACCGCCTTCTCGTCGCCGGTGTGGTAGAAGAAGATGCGATCGCCCTTGTGCACCGCGCGCAGATGCTTCTGCGCCAGCGGATTGCGCACGCCGGTCCACGACGTCTTGCCGTCGCGGGTCAGCTCGTCGTAGCTGTAGTGCGTCGGTTCTTCCTTGAACAGCCAGTTCATTTTTTGATCCTCGAGCTATCAGCTTACAGCCACTAACGTGACG
>Ga0207701_10000956_pt1 | contig 30626 bp, 28 predicted proteins | sample KBSSwiSSwithPhiX_FD_184294 | JGI IMG/M metagenome (GOLD analysis project Ga0207701, IMG submission 184294) | Switchgrass rhizosphere bulk soil microbial communities from Kellogg Biological Station, Michigan, USA, with PhiX - S5 (SPAdes) (version 2) | ecosystem: Environmental > Terrestrial >... | reverse complement strand
TCTCCTCTCCCCTCGATGATGCGACGCCGAGTTTTTCCGTCGAGTTTCTATCGCGCGAAAACTTTGTGCCTACCTCGGCGGCCGCGCCGAATTCTTGAGTGGTTGCGAGTTACACAAAATTGACGATGACGTCGTTGATGCCGGACGTGCCCACCGATACCGTTTGTTTGCGCGATTCAACAAATCAACGTGAGGTCTGGGAGTCATGGGGAAACGGACGAGTCTGTGGGTGACGGGGGGATTGGCGATCGGGATATCGAGCTGCGCGACCTGGGCGCCACCGCCTGATTACCGGGGCAGCGCGACGCGCGTGGGCGCGGAGCCACGGCCGTTGCTGGCGGGGCCCGCGCGGTTGTTGCACGTCAACGCCGATCGACGGACGCCCTTCACGCTCTATCGCATCCGGACCGAACCGGGAAAATCCGCCGACTGTGGCGGTGCGCGCCGGGATGTCGTGGTCGATCTCGCCCAGGGTACGATCCTGGTGGGAAAGGACGAGACAATCTGCGTCGCTGCCGAGGAGGCCGCGCAGGTCTCCTGGCACGCCAAGCCCGTGACCGGCGACCTCGGAACGCAGCACGCCAGCCTCGATCGAGACTGAGCGCGGCGCGCGTGGTCGAAGCGTTCCGGCGTCGTTTTCGACATCCAGCGTCGCAATGAACCTGACAACGGGAAGCGCGTCCCGACAACTACAGCCATGCGTCGCTCTATCGCCGCGGCCGTCCTGCTGGCGGGTTTTGGCCTGAGCGCCGCCCAGGTCGCCCAGGCGAAGCCGTTCGAGAACTATCTCAAGCCGGCGCCCATCGTCTGCTCGCCGCTCAGCTCGGCCTCGTGGGGCGTGGCGGGCGTTTTGCCGCGCGACCTCTGCAACGGAATCGAGAGCGCGAAGGGCGCAGCCGTTCCGCCCGAGTTCTATTACTGGGACGGCCAGATCATCAAAGCCAAGGACGGCAAGTACCACATGTTCATGAGCACGTGGTCGGGCACGGCGGGGTTCAATCCCGGCTGGACGAACTCGGACGCCTACCACGCCATCAGCAGCCAGGGCGTGCTGGGGCCCTACATGCGGCAGGGCTACGTCTACACCAACAACAACTCGCACAAGGGGCACAACGTGTCCGCGCTCGAGTTGCCGGACGGAAGCTACGCGGTCGTGGTCAGCGAGGTCGTCCCGTTCACCATTTACAAGGCGACCTCGCTCGACGGTCCGTGGACCGGATGCACCGCCTCGATCCAGACCAACGGCATCAAGACCAGCTCCAGCACGACCTGCCCTCCGGGCGGCGCTTGCAACGATACGCACTACGACTCCAACGTCAGCCTCGTGGCGCGCCCCGACGGAAAGTTCGAGATCGTGCAGCGCCACGGGTTCATCGCGATCGCGGACACCCTGTGCGGTCCCTACAGGATGCAGAAGCCGACCTGGACCTATCCCCAGCCCGACGTCGACAGCATCTACCCGAAGCGGACCTCGATCCCGGGCGTGTCCAATCCAAGCTACGGCTGGGAGGAGGATCCGCACATCTGGTACAGCGCGGGCACCTACCACGTCATCTATTCGGGCTCCCAGGATCGCGTCGGCTACCACCTCTATTCAACCGACGGTCTCACGAACTGGAAGGACAACGGGTACGGTTGGTCTCCGCGGGATTACGCGAAGATCTTCTGCTACGAGGGAAGCAGCACCTGCAGCCAGTGGTACAAGATGGAGCGGCCCGGCGTGGTCCTCGAGAATGGCCACCCGACGCACATCACGTGGGCCGTCGCCGACGTCGACAAGGACAATCAGATACCGGCCGGTTCGAACCACGGTAGCAAGGTGATCGTGGTGCCGTTCGACGGTGTCGCGTTCGACGCTGATTTCGGCACCACCGGCGCCGGCGGAACCGGCGGCAGCACCGGCGCGGGCGGCACGACGGGAGCGGGCGGCAGCGCGGGCAGCGCCGGCGGGCGCGGCGGCACGACGGGAGCGGGCGGCACCACCGGCGCGGCCGGACGCGGCGGCACCACCGGCGGCGCGGGCACCAGCGGCGGCGCGGGCACCACCGGCGGCGCGGGCCGTGGTGGCAGCACGGGCGCGACGGGTGGCAGCGCGGGCGGCGCCGGCGGCGCGAGCGGCGGTACCACCGGCGGCGGCGCGACGGGCGGAGCGACGGCGACGGGCGGCGAGGGCGGCACGTCTGCAACCGGCGGCGGCAGCGGCAGCTCGGCCTCCGGCGGTCGTGGTGGAGGCGGGGGCTCGGCATCCGCCGGGGCTTCGGGTACGAGCGGTGGCTCGTCGTCCAGCGGCGTTGCCGGCGGCAGCGGCACCGGCGGCGGCGGGTCCATTCCGGGCGAGGACGGGGCTGCGGGCTGCAGCTGTGCGCTGGCCTCTGCGTCGCGCGACGGCGCGCTGGCGCCCGGTCTGCTGCTGGCTGCGCTGGGCATGCTGACGGCCAAGCGACGGAACCGCCGAGACCGCAATCGGCGCTGAACCCGCGATCGCAAAGCCGATCGCGCCGGCGGCTCGGATGCGGAACCTCTTCCCGCGGGCAGCCCGATCGGGTAGTGTTTCAGGGAACCTGATACACGGGACCGACGATTGGAGCGTCATGGCAAAGCGCGAACAAACGAGCGGCGAATTTGATCACGTGCAGGTCGATATCTGCCCTCACCGGGCCGGAATGATTCTTTCGGTCGGTGCGATATCGATGTGGCTACCCGAACCGACGGTGCGGGAGGTCGTGAGCAAGCTGCAAGCCGGCCTTCGCGAGTCGTCGCCGTCGATCATCGGCAGCGCGCCGAGACTCGACAGCGACGAATCGAACTGACGTTGCTACGGCGGCAACAGCGCGTCGACGATCTCGGTCAGCCACGTGCCCGCGCGCGCGTCGAAGAGGTTCATGTTCTCGGGGTCTTCCCAGATCGCCCACCCGATGCCGGCACTTTCGCACTGCTGGCGGACCTCGGTGACCAGGCGGACCCGCGAGTCCAGCGCGCCGCCGTCCTGCGGTCCCCACTCGCCGTTGTAGACGGTGCGACCCTTGCTTTGCCGGTAGGCGTTGATCAGCGCGATCTGCGCCGTGACCGTGGCGGGCCCGGAAGGATTGGTGGCGGCGGGCTTCGTGTTGTAGTCGATGAACCACTGGTTGGCCCAGGTGGCGTCCTTGGCGGCCTGGACTGGCTCGATCGGCGTCGTCGGCGGACCGGGAAAGATCACGCCGGTCGTGAGAAAGGCTGCTCCGATCCAGTCCTGCCCTTGGAACGTGAACAGCTTCGGCTCGTACAGGTGGATCGCCGCCATGATGTTCGCGTCGTCGGGAAGCGTCAGCATCGAGAGCCTGGTCGGATCGGCCCAGAAGACCGAGTCGACGATCAGCAAGCGCCGCGGGTTGGTCGCGCGGATCGCCTGTATCGCGGGCAGCATGACGTCATTCCAGGTGGTGTCGAGCTGGCTGTAAGGTTCGTTGAGCAGCTCGAACGCGACGGTGTCCGGGCGAGTCTCGTAGCGCGCCGCAATCTGCGTCCAGAGCGCCACGAAGCGATCGCGCTGCCCGGCGGCGTCTGATGCGAGCTCGTCATAAGAGTGCATGTCCACGACGACGGCGAGCTTCGCGGCGGCCGCCTGATCCAGGACCGTGTCGACCCGGCTGAAGAAGGCGGCGTCGATGGTGTACGGGGACTCGGCCAAGGCATGGCCGCTGAACCGGATCGGGATCCGGACGTGGTCGAAGCCGCGCTGGGCGATGAACGGGAAGTCCTCTGGTTCGATGACGCCTCCCCAGTCCCCTTCGTTCGGAGCGTCCAGTCGATTGCCGAGGTTGATGCCCCTCGTGAAGTGAGCGGCGGCGGCAGGAGGAACGCCGGAGACGAACGGCTCCGGATCGGGCCGCCCGGCCGCGCCCCCCGAGCATCCGATCGCGCCGAGAATGACGCAAAGGCCCGCACAAGCGAGGGCCGAACCCCGATGACCGTGGCAACAGCGCATTTCCGCTTGCCATACACGGCCCGGCAACGCGGCGTCTTCGCATCCTGTGGGCGAAATTTTTCCGCTGTCGCCAGCGCTCGTGGGTCCCGAATGAATCCGAAACGAGGGTTCGGGGGATAGAGACAGATATGAGCAGGCACACGCGACGGTCGATTGCCGGAATCTGTCTCGCTTTCCTGATTGGTGCGTGCGGTTCAGGAAACGATTCCTCCGGCGCTGGCGGGACGAGCGGCAATCCGACCGGCGGGACGGCCGCAGGCCCGAAGGGCGGAGCCGGCGGCAGCTCGACCGGCGGGACGACCGGCAGTCCGACCGGCGGGACGACGGGCGGGACGACGGGCAATCCGACGGGCGGAACCGCCGGCAGTCCGACCGCTGGGACGAGCGGCAATCCGACCGGCGGGACGACCGGCGATCCGACCGGTGGGACGACCGGCGGATCGACCGCAGGCCGGGGAGGGGCGGGCGGCGGCGGAACGGGCGGCGTCACGGGCGGCTCGGGAACCGGTGGAGCGTCGACCGCCGGCACCGGCGGGCGGGGCGGGAGCTCGGGCGGCGGGACGACGGGTGGCGCGGGCAGGGGCGGCGCGGGCGGTGCGGTCGGCGGAACGTCGGGCGCAACCGGTGTGGCCGGTGCTACGGGCGCCGGCGGTAGCGCGGTGAGTGGATGCGTGGGCGGCAAGGCGTGGCCCACGGCCAATCCGAAGGCGGCGGGCCCGTTCCAGGTTGCGGCCGACAAGATGGTCGGGCCTCTCGCAGGCTACACGCCCGATCCGATCTACGGAGACCAGCAACAGCGATTCAACATCTATCGTCCGAAGGACCTCGCGACCAGCGGGTACTGCCACCCGATCCTCGTCTGGGCGAACGGCCACACCGACAATCCCGAACCGAATCCCCCGCTCTGTGTCGTCGACTCCGGCGCCAACAAGTGGTGTGGACAGTACTTGCCCATGATGAATCATCTCGCGTCGCACGGTTTCGTGGTGATCGCGTCGCTCAGCACCACCACCTCCAGAGGCGATCCGTTGCCCACGATCGCCGGCCTGGACTGGCTGCTCCAGCAGTCCGAGGTTTCGACCAGCCCGTACTATCACCGCCTCGACACGGCGAACATCGGCCAGCTCGGTCACTCGGAGGGCGCGATGTCGACCTGCATGGTCGCGTCCGAACCTCGCTACAAGGCGCTGGCGGCGATCTGCGGCACCAGGACGCTCACCGGTGTTCACACGCCGATGCTCTTCTACTGCGGTGGAAAGGACACCACTGTGCCCTGCTCCGGCGTCCACGACGTCTTCGCCACCGTCACCAACCAGCCTGCGTTCTTCATCGACGAGTTGGCCTCGGACCACGGGTGGTGGGTGTACCAGGGAGCCGGGGGCGTCTCTCTCTCCATGGCTGCCGCCTGGTTCAGGGTTCACCTGATGAACGACACCGCGAACCGCAAATATTTCTACGGCCCGAACTGCACCTTCTGCACCGACAGCCGCGTGAAGGCCGAGCAGAACAGCCTGATCGCCCAGTAGTCCATCGAGCGCCGCAACAAACCCGGCAGCGCCGCGACAATATCCGCCATGCCCACGCCGGCCGGCCGTGCGTTGCTCGTCTTGCTGGCCGGCTGCGCGCTGGCCGCGGCGGCGTGCGGCCGCTCGAAAGCGATCGGGACCGGAGAAAAAGGCGGCGCGGGAACGGGAGGACAGATCGGCGGCGGAGGCCGCGGCGGTGGTGCGGCAGGTTCGGGGGGCGACGCAGGCACGGGCGGAACCGCGGGGCTCCCAGCTGACGCCGGTGTCGACTCCGTCGGGGACGCGGGCGCGTCCGGTCTGGCCGGAGCGGCAGGCGCGGCCGCGGGGGCCGGCGCCGGCGGTGAGGCTGCGGGCGGAACGAATGGGACCGCCGGGGTCGCGGGCACCGGAGCAACGGCCGGCACTGGCGCCGGCGGCGCCGGACGCGACGGTGGCGGAGGTCAGGGAGCCGGAGATGCGGATGACGGCACGACGCCGTTGCCCAGCGCGGGTTGCGCGCTGGCCAATGCCCACCCGTCGGAGCAGATCGTCGACGACATCGTGAGCATCGAGATCCGGCGGAGGTTTCCCGGCACCTACGACGGCGTCACGCCGATGCCCCTGATCTTCGCGCTGCACGCCACCAACTACTCGGCCTCGGGGATGATCGGATACCTGGTCAAGGACCAGCCTATGGCCGACCGCTACGTCATCGTCGCGCCGCAAGAACGCGTCCCCGGTGGCTTGGCGAACTTCGAATCACGCACCGTGGCCGACTTTTCAAAGATGCTCACCAGCGCCCTGAAAGAGCTGTGCATCGACCAGCGACGCGTGTTCGGGGTCGGAAATGGCTCCGGCGGTCGCACGCTCATCAAGTGGAGATCGACATCGTCGGCCCAGGTCGGGATCCCGCCCCTCCGCGCGACTGCCATGGTGGGCACGTACATTCTGGGCTTCCAGGTCCCGATGCCGCTCATCTTCATCCATCCGCTGACGAGCACGAACAGCGGCGCCATCGGCGACGCCGACGGGAGCAAGGCCATCACTTCCTTCCGCACCCGAAATGGCTGTAGCGAATCCAGCGTGCCGGTCTCCGCGGACACCTGCGGCGGCGTCGTGAATCCCGGCTGTGTCGACTTCGAGGGCTGCACGCAGCCGCTGCGCTTCTGCCACCACGACGATCTGAGCGGCCAGAGCGGCGGCGATCCCTGGAGCTGCGTCGCCACCCCGGCCATCTATCAGTTCTTCTCTCTCTTTCTGTAACGCCCATGAACGTCAGATGGCCGATCGGTCTGGGAATGCTGGCCCTGGTCCTGGGCGTCTCCTGTGGGCGCAAGGCGCTGAGCGGAGACGCGGGCGTCGACGGATCCGCCGGGACGACGGGCACCGGCGGCAGCACGGCGGGCACCACCGGCGCCGCCGGAACCACCGGCGCTGCCGGAACCACCGGCGCTGCGGGCACCACCGGCGCCGCCGGAACCACCGGCGCTGCGGGCACCACCGGCGCCGCGGGCACCACCGGCGCCGCCGGAACCACCGGCGCCGCGGGCACCACCGGCGCCGCGGGAGCCGGCGGGCGCGGCGGCGCGGGTGGCGTCGGCGGTGACGGCGGCGTCAGCGGTACGTCGGGCACGGCCGGCAGCAGCGGCGCGGCGGGCCGGGGCGGCGCCGGCGGCGGCGCGGGCGCCGACTGTTCCACTTGCCGGACGTTGATCCTCCCGATCGACGGCCGCGACGTCGTCTACAGCGCGGCGCGAAACCAGCTCTATGTCAGCGTGCAGATCGACGCCGACGCGTACCCGAACACGATCGTGGTCGTCGACCCGACGACGGCGGCGGTCGTGTCGGCCATCCCGGTCGGTTCGAATCCGGGACTGCTCGCGCTGTCCGACGACGGCTCGACACTGTGGGTCGAGATCGGCGGCGCCCACGCCTTCCGCAAGGTGACGATGAACGCGACGCCGCCGGCGGTCGGGCCGCTGATCAACTTTCCGAAGGCGAACCCCACGACGTATTTCGACGCGGCCTCGATGGCCGTGCTGGCCGGCGCGCCCCTGTCGGTGGCGGTGGTGCTGACCGACGGCTCTTACACGAGCGAGGTGCGCGTGTTCGACGACGGCGTACCGCGCGCGACCGGCGCGACCGTCCCGCTCGAATCGACCGTGACCGCGGGGCCGCCGGGAACCGTGTTCGGCGACGACCGCAGGGCGCCGACGTTCTACGTGTTCACGGCCTCGTCTTCGGGCATCACGGCGAAGACGCACAACGTGCTCGTCAACAACGCGTACAACAACCTCGCCTACGTCGGCGGTCGCGTGTTCAGCGGCGGCGGCGACGTGATCGATGTCGCCAATCTCGCCGCGCCATCCCGGATCGGCACGCTGCCGTACCTGGGCAGTGTCGCGCGCCGCGACGCCGCGTCGGTGCTGATGCTGTCGATCACCAACCTCGCCGTTCCCAGAACCGACGTCCGGATCTTCTCGAGCGGCCAGCTCTCCGAGCTCGGGGCGGCGTCGCTTCCCGACAGCGTCGGACCGAACGGGGCCGTCTACTCGCAGCTGACCTATGCGGGCGGCGATGCGATCGCGTTCCTGAGACGCACCATCTCACCCGCCGGCACGGCGCTGGTGATCGCGCACAATCCCGCGTTCGGCGCGCCGATCGGCGGAACCGGCGGAGGCGGCGGAACCGGCGGCGTGGCCGGAGCGGGCGGAAGAGGCGGCGCGGGCGGAACGGGCGGCGCGGGCGGAACGGGCGGCGCGCCCGATCCCTGCCCCGGCTGCTCGGTCGCCACCGCCCAGGCCTACGGCCGCAACATGGTCCACGACCCGATCCGCAACCTCATCTACGTCGCCTCGGACGCCTTCTCCCCGCTGCACCCGAGCTCGATCGTCACCGTGGATACGACCAACGCGTCGGTGGCGTCGTTCGTCCCGGTCGGCACCGATCCGCAACCCCTCGCGCTGTCCGACGACGGCTCGGTGCTGTGGGTCGGCCTGGTGCGCGAGCGACGGGTCCGGCGGTTGACTCCCGGCAGGACGCCCGTTCCGGGCCCCGCCTATTCGCTGCCGATGTTGCTGACCACGTCCGAGGAGTCCGAGCCGATGTCCATCGTCGCCCTGCCCGGAACGCCGTCGTCGATCGCTGTCGGCGTGCATGGGACCGGGATCGATTACGACGATGGCGGCCACGGCGTCTTCATCCTCGACGACGGCCAGCTGCGCGCGAACTACGTCCAGCCGCCAGAAGTGATCGTGAACTACCTCGCCAACGGCCCGCGCGGATACCTGCTGGGCGTGGGCGACGACAACAGCCTCGCCGTCCTCCGGCTGGGCACCGTCGGGGCGACGCTGGAGTCGCACGGCGGCCTCCTCAACGCCTACGACCCACCCGGCTTCGTGTACGCGGCGGGCGCCGTCTACGCGACCACGGGCGAGGTCGTCGACCTCACCAATCCGGACGCGCCGCTGCCCGCCGGGTACTTCGCCAACATCGCCCCCGACTGCAAGCCGGCGAGCCGCAGCGCCACCCGCCTCATGATGTTCTGCCCGAGTTACAACGGCGGTCCGAACCTTTACATCTTCGACACCACCACGTTCACCCGGGTCGCCTCGGCGACGCTGCCCCACGCGCAGCCCAATGACGGGTCGGTGAAGTTCGTTTATCTCGGTGGTGACGCGGTGGCGCTGCTCGGGAACAACGCGCCGCTGCAGATTGTGCGGGCGCCGCTGATCGGGTCGCAGCCCTGACCTGCCAGCGCTCTGCCCCGCGCCGGACCTAGGGTTTTCTTTTTCTTGACCCATTTCGGCCGGTTTCGGCTGCTGCGCGAACGAGGCTAGTCCATGAAAACAAAGCGTCTGTATGTGCCGATGTTCGTGCTGGGTCTCCTGGGCGTTTCCGTGGGGGGCGCGGCGTGTTCCGATGGCGGGACCGCCGACCCCAGCGGCAGTGGCGGCACCGGTGCCGCGCCCACCGCGGGAACCGGCGGGACGGGCACCACGGGAGGCCAAACCGGGACCGGCGGCACGACGAGCGGCGGCTCGTCCGGTACAGGCGGTGTCTCCGCGACGGCTGGGACCACCGGTTCCGGAGGCAGCGCGACGGGCGGGACGTCGACCGGTGGCGGCGCCACAGGCGGCAGCGCCACCGGCGGCACGAGCACCGGGGGCTCCGCGAGCGGCGGGACGAGCGGCACAGGTGCGGGCGGTCGGGGCGGCATGGCGACGGGCGGCGGTGGCCGAGGAGGCTCCGGGACGGGCGGCACTGCGACAGGCGGTACCAGCGCCGGCGGCGCCGGCGGCCGGGGCGGTACGGGGACAGGCGGTACGAGCGCAGGCGGCGGCGGTGGCCGAGGAGGCTCCGGGACGGGCGGAACGGCGGCGGGCGGGAGCGGCGGGTCGGGGTCGGGCACGTGCACGGCGTCGAAGAGCACCGGCAGAACCGTATCGGGCACCGGACCTCACCAGGTCGTCGTCGAGACGAACACCGACAACGGGATCAAGTGCGGCACCATCTACAGACCGGCAGACCTGGGCGGCACGGAGAAGTACCCCATTTTTGTCTGGGGCGAGGGCGGCTGCTCTCAGGACGGTTACTCGAACCAGGCCGCCATGGCGGAGATCGCGTCGTGGGGATATTTCATCGTCGCGGACGGCACGCCCGGCGGCACGAACGCGTGCGGCGGCGGGCAAGATGGCAGGGCGTTCCTCGACTACCTCACGTGGGCCATCGCCGAGAACGGCAAGTCGTGCAGCGCGTACTACCAGAGACTCGAGACCACGAAGATCGCGGCGGACGGATTCTCGTGCGGTGGATTGATGTCGGAGAACGTCTCGGGCGATGCCCGCTTCTCCGCCATCGGGATCACCAGCAGCGGGCTGATGAGCGCGAATGCGACTCTCTACGGCAAGATCCACACGCCGTTCAAGATCATGAACGGCGGCTCGAGCGACATCGCCTACGAGAACGGGCTGAGGGACTACGACGAGATCAGCAAGCGAGGCATTCCGATCCTCTATTTCTCCAAGACCAGCGCCGGTCACGGAGGCGATCTGGGTCAGGCCAGGGGCGACTTCAACAAGGTCAATCTCGCGTGGCTGAACTGGCAACTGAAGGGCGACACAGGAGCGACAGGTAAAGGCTACCTCTACGGATCGACGTGCAGCATCTGCACGAACGCCGGCTGGGTGGTCAAATCAATGAACATCCAATAGGCGGAGATTCTGGGCGTGTCGGCACCCTTCGTCTTTTCCGATGAGTTCGCCTTCAACTTCCGCATGGTCGCGCCGCTGGCCCGTCCCTAACATCGAGCGCAGGCATGGCTAAAACCTGGGTCTCGAAGAATAGCGGCAAGTCGCAGAAGGCATTTGTCCGGGCGATGCGCCTCATGGTGTCGCCCAAGGGCCGACGCAACAACAACAACTTCTCCCGGCCGCGCTGACAGACGTCGACGTCGAAGCCATGCCGCGCACGGACGTTGCGCGGAACCCGACCCGTGCTACGGTGTCCCCGAGTTCCGCACGTACGCTTCGTCGGCTTCGTCCTCGCGTCGCACTTTCGCCGCTTGCTCGAAATCCAGTTGAGCGAAACGCCCTGGACTTCTGAGACGGCAGTTCCGTCGAACGCAAAGCAGGAGAGAGCGAAAATGGGCGCACGTTTGTTTGTTGGTAACCTCACGTTCACCGCGAGCGAGGATGATCTTCGGAACCTGTTCGGTCCGGCGGGCACCATCGTCGACGCCAAGATCGTCACCGATCGCGAGACCGGACGTTCGCGCGGGTTCGGGTTCGTCGAGATGAGCTCGGCCGCGGAAGCCAACGAGGCCATCTCGCAACTGAACGGGCGCGACTTCGAGGGCCGCACCCTGAAGGTCAACGAGGCCGAGGAGCGCGGCTCGCGCTCTCCGCGGTCGGGAAGCGGTACGCGCCGCTGGTAGGCGAGACCTTTGGCTCAGGCGAGGACCAGCATCCCCGACAAGCTCTCTGCGTTCAGCAGGTGGCTGTCGGGCAATCCCGTGGCGGGCGATTCGATCTTCAGCGGGTCGGGCGTGCGCTATCAGGTCGCACGGTACTGTGATTACCTCGGCACGAACCCCTGGCCGTTCGCTGATCCGCTCGGGGATGAAGTGGCGCGCGACGGTGCCGTGAGCGCTTATCGGCACTACCTCGACACCTTCAACGTGCCGAGCGCGACGATTGACGCGGTCCTCGTCAGCCTCGATCGTTTCTACGTCTTCCTCGGCCTCGGTCCCGTTCGCTGCGAAGCCGTCAGCCGACCCGATCCCGTCACGATTCGACGGACGTGAGCTGCCGCTCGGCGCCCGCCGGCGCGGCGGCGTTCTTCGACGCGCGATAGGCGGCCGTCATCGCCCCGAGGTGGCGGCCGACCGAGGCGAGCGCGCCGTAGAGGCTGGCTTCCTGATAGGCGATCCCGCGAGCCTGGCAGAAGGCGCGCACGACCGGGCGCATCGCGCGGTAGCGGTCGTGGCTGACGCGCGGGAAGAGGTGATGTTCGATCTGCGAGTTCAGCCCGCCGTAATAGAAGTCGAGGACAGGTGGGTTGGAGATGTTCCGGCTGGTCGTGACCTGTTGCTCGAGGTAGCTCGGCTTGTCGGCCTGGGTGAGGCGCCGCATGCCGATGTGATTGGGGATGAACACCGACGCCGTCATCAGCGAGGAGACGCACGAAACGGCGAGATAGGCGGCGACGGCGGCTCCCCACCCGAACACCAGGCCCGGGACGACGAGGAGGACGATCCAGTGCAAGGGCATCACGAAGCGATCGACGCGGGTCAGCTTCGGCTGCTGGAAGAGGTCGCGGATGCCGTCGTAACGGAGGGTCGCCCAGTAGAGGCAGGAGAGCGGCCAGAACGCCCAGCGCTGGATGCGGAGGAAGAAACGCCCGAGGGGAGTCTTCCAGCTCGCGGAGTCGGGGTAGACGGAGAACACGACGCCGAAATGCATGTCCGGATCGCCGTCGATCTCCTGGCAGTGCGCGTGGTGACGGTTGTGGCGAGCGCGCCAGAACCCGAAGCTGAATCCACAAAGGAAGGTCATGCCGAAATGACCCCAGACGTCGTTGACCCATCGCCGCTTCGAGAGCGCGCAGTGCCCGGCGTCGTGGCCGAGGTATCCCATCGTCAGGAGGGCCACCGACGCGAGCGGGACCAGCGCCACCCAGGCAAGCCCGAACGGCAGCGCGAGCAGACCCAGGTACGAGAGAAGGAGCACCGGGATCCAGACGAGGAGCTTCCGCCTCCAGAACCCGGACGGCTCGAGCAAGCCGCGGCGATCCAGCTCGAGGTGAAGATCCCTCAGGGCCTGAGCGTCGTCGGGCCCGGTCTCGGGCAGCTCGGCCGGCGCAGTGTTTGCCGCGGTCATCGGCTCCCCCAACTTAGCATCGTTCGATGCTAAGGGTCCCCCCGGTCATCGACGATTCGGAAGTTGCGCGTCAATTCATCGATTAAATCGAAGGATCGGCCGCCGTGATAGTCTGCCGGCGGTGGAGTGGCTTAACTACCATCACCTGCTCTACTTCTGGGCCGTCGCGCGCTACGGCAGCGTGGCACGCGCGAGCGCCGAGCTTCGACTGTCACAGCCGACGATCAGCGGTCAGGTGAAGCGGCTCGAGGACGTGCTCGGCCACAAGCTGTTCGATCGCGCGGGGCGGAATCTCGTGCTGACGAACGTCGGGCGCAGCGTCTTCCGATACGCGGACGAGATCTTTGCGCTCGGACAGGACCTGATGGGCATGCTGAAGGGGCGACCGTCGCCCCGACCGCTGCGGCTCACCGTCGGCGTCTCGGACGCGCTGCCCAAGGTTCTGGTGCAGAAGCTGCTTCAACCGGCGTTCGAGCTCGCCAAGGCGATCCACCTCGTTTGCCGAGAGGATCGGGCGGTCGAGGACTTCCTCAGCCAGCTCGCGGGCCAGGAGCTGGATCTGGTGCTGGCCGACCGCCCCCTCGGCCCCGGGATCCGCACCCACGCGTTCAATCACCTCCTGGGCGAGTGCGGGACGAGCTTCTTCGCCAGCGAGAAGCTCGCGAAGCGCCTCCGCCGCGGCTTTCCGGGCTCGCTCAACGACGCTCCGTGCCTGCTGCCCGGCAACCACGCGACGGTTCGACGCCGACTGGACCAGTGGCTCGACGCGGCGAAGCTGCGCCCCGTTGTCGTCGCCGAGTTTGACGACAGCGCGCTCATGTACGCGTTCGGCGAGGACGGGCGAGGGTTCTTCCCGGCGCCGACGGTGTTCGAAGAGGAGTTTCGCCGCCGCTACAACGTCCGCGTGGTCGGCCGAAGCAAGGCGGTGCGCCAGCAGTTCTACGCGATCTCGGTCGATCAGCGGCTGCATCACCCGGCCGTGATGGCGATCGTCCACGCCGCGCGGGAGGACCTCTTCCGTTAGCTCCGCTAGCTAGCCGCAGCGCGCCGCAGGCGCGGTGTGCGGCTACTTTTGCAAATGGTAGCGGCAAACCCGCGCTTCGCGCGGGAGCCGCTAGAGCAACCAGGGACGCTGGGGACTCTCCAGCATGCCCTGGACTCGAATCTTCGCGCCGTCCATGTATCCGGACGCCCACGCAAACGTGTAGCTCTCACCGTCGCCGTCGGTGTTCTGCACGCGCAAGGGCGACCGATCGAGCGCGCTCAGGAACGTCACCAGACGTGACTCGTTGGTCGTGACATCGAGGGTCGTCAGTCCATCGATGCGGCGCACCCGCCGCCGCACCTGGCTGGCCCATCCTCGATCGTGCCTCTGCCCGTCGAAGAACCGGGCGCCGCTCTTGTCGTCAGTCACGATTCGTCACTCATCGAAGAACTCCCTCAATGTTTTTCCCCGCGAGGGGTGGCGGAGCTTTCGCAACGCGATCGCCTCGATCTGCCTGATCCGCTCGCGCGTCAGGGAGAATTCGATCCCGACCTCGGCCAGCGTGCGCTCCGAATCGTGTCCGATGCCGAAGCGCATCCGGAGGATCTTCTGCTCCCGCGGCGTCAACATCGCCAGCACCTTGTGTACCTGCTCGGCCAGGTCGGTCTCGATGATCGTGTCGTCGGCAGGGACCACCCGCTCGTCCTCGACGAAGTCGCCCAGCTGGGCTTCGTCATCGGTGCCCGTGGGCGCGGAGAGCGACAGCGGCTGCCTGGCGATCGTCAGCAGCTCGCGCGCCTTTCCGACCGGAATCGACAGCTCCTCCGCGAGCTCGTCGGGTGTCGGGTCGCGTCCCAGCTTGTGGCCCAGAGATCGCGTGGATCGTGTCAGCTTGCTCAGGGTCTCCTGCATGTGGACCGGGATCCGGATCGTGCGCGACTGATCGGTGACGGCGCGGGTGATGCCCTGCCGGATCCACCAGCAGGCGTAGGTAGAAAACTTGTAGCCCCGCTTGTAGTCGAACTTTTCGACGGCCTTCAGCAGGCCGATGTTGCCCTCCTGAATGAGGTCGAGGAACTGCAAGCCGCGGTTCACGTACTTCTTCGCGATCGAGACGACCAGGCGCAGGTTGGCCTCGACGAGCGCGAACTTCGCCGTCTCGGCGGCGCGCTCGCCCTCCGCGATCTCGTACACGGTCGCGCGCAGCGCGCCCGCCGTTAACCGCGCCTCCTGCTCGACCTTCCGGATCCTCCTGCGCGCATCGGAGGTGATCCGGGACATCTCCTCCATGTCGTGCGCCCGCACCCCGAGCCGACGCACGACCGCCCTTCGCCGAAGCGGCGATGATTGCATCTCGCGGAACGCCCGCCGGAGATCCTTGGACGACAGCGCGCAGCGGCGCTCGCAGGCGGAGATCTGCGCCTGGGCATGCTCCAGGCGGGCGAGCAGCGCTTTGAGCCTGAGGACGATCCTGTCGATCTGCTTCTGGTGGAGCCGAAGGTGCAGGAGGGCGTCCAGAATCTGCGCGCCCACCGCTCGAGACGCGGCGCTCCTCGCGCCGCGCTTGCGAAGCCGGGCCACCTTGTCGAAGACCTTGCAGATCCGGTCGACGTGCCATTGCTCGTCGAAATCGGGATCGTCGGAGTCGACGTTCCGGACGACGTCCTTGACCCGCAGCCTCGCGTGCCGGAGCTCGGCGCCGAGGAAGACAATCTCGTCCATCGCGGAGGACGAACCGAGCACGACCCGCAGGACGCGCCGCTGCCCGTCCTCGATGCGCTTCGCGATCGCGACCTCGCTTTCGCGCGTCAGCAGCGAGAACGAGGTCATCTCGCGCAGGTAGGTGCGCACCGGATCGGCGCTGGCGGCGTCAGGCGTATCAGCTTCGGCCTCGGCGTCGCCCACCGCTTCGGCATCCGTCCGCATCGTCAGCTGCCGAGCCGAGACGTTTTCTTCAGGTCGGCGTCCTGGTGAGCAGGCTCTCGAGGCCTTCGAGGTGGCGCCGCGCCCTGACGACGCGAAGAACCAGCTGGAGCAACGCCGGCGTGGCCATCGCGTTGTCCGTCGCACCGTCGGGCAGCCCGGCCACCACTGCGTCGAGGTTGTCGCGCGCGGTCTGGAGAACCCCGCGAGCCGCCACCACCCGCACTGCGACGTCGTCACTCATTGCTGTCTGACACGAGGATGCACGCATCGTTTGGCGACGCCCATGTATTCACGACGGCACATCAATCGATTTTTTCGAACTGTCGCCGCGAACTTAAGACATGGTGCTCGCGGCGCACGCCGGCTAACCACTGCGCGATGGCAAAAGTGCCTGCCCGCAAGCAGCAGTACGCTTTAGCCTTCTCGCAGGACGTGGAACGCCGGTTTCTTCGCAGTAGGGCGTCGATTCGGGCGTTGATTCGCCAGCGCCTCGAAGACATCGTCGCGGCCGCTGGAAAATCCCGCGCGCGTACGAAAATCGCCGCACGCAACGAGCCGCCGCTTCGGTTCTACGTCTACGAGGGCTTCCGGGTCGCCTACCAGATTGATCCGGGGACCCGCCGCGTCGTCGTGCTGGACATCGCGCCGGTGCGGTCGTGAGAAGCGGTCAGGTGATACTTGTTACGGGCGGAGCCGAGGGCGCGCTTCGGGCGCGTGATGGGCGGCAGGCCCAGTGGCGTCGGTGAGGACCCCATCGTGGCGGAGGGCAGCAGCAGCCGGGTCCACGACACGGCCACTCGCGACGAGGATTCGATGCATGGCCTCCATGCTCACGAACGCAACCAGCAGCGAGACGAACCAAAGCAGGCCCACCCGCACGACCACCCGGAACACCGCGTACCCCCAGAGGAACCATAGTCACCAAGACGGGGCCGGTTCACGCGAACCATCAGCTCATCGGTCAGCTTTCTTGTCGAAGCGGGGCTTGCGTCCGCCTCTCGCCGCGGCAATCGTCGCGAACATGGGCCAGGCGAACGTCACGCTCGAGCAGCGAACGCGCCGATCCTGATCGTGGAAGGAGACCAGGATCTGGCCGTCGCCTTCAAGGAGTTCCGACGTCGGCCGGATTCGCGAGCAGATGTCGCCCGCAACCTAGTCCGCAGCGAGCCTCGCCTGCGGGCAGCGCTACGCGCAGTGGCTCCGGACGAACTGCAGAAGCGGGGGCAGCAGGATCGGTTTGTCGAACACACCGACGTCACCGAACTGGATGCGCAATGACTCCGCGCTGAAGTTGGAGCCCGAGAGCACGGCGACCGGAATCGCGCTCACGTCGGGCATCCGCAGCTGCCTGGATCGAAAGTCCCAGCCGTTTGCCACGGGCATCATGAGGTCGAGAAGGATCACGCAGGGTCGAAATCCAGTCGCCAGCAGATCGAGGGCCGTACGCCCGTTCACGGCCGTCTTCACGCGGAAGCCCTCGTCCGCGAGAACCTCGCTCAAGAACGCGCGAATCGCCTTGTCGTCATCGACGACCAGGACCGCCGGGGCAGATCTTGCCTTTGCGTTTGCCTTCATCACCGATTGTGCAGCCCGTCAGCGGACCGAGATGTTGGGCGCGGGCGGCGCTGCCATGCCACTGCCGATGTGGAAGCTCGGATGGGGCGGCTGGTTGTACGCGGTCTGCTCGGCCGACACCTGGACGCGGTACTGCGCGTCGTGCATCAGCGTGTAGATCCGCCGGGTGGTCACGTTCGTGGTCGTGTACAGGCGCAGCGCCGAGCTGTTGCTCTCGCGCCAGATGACCTCTTCGCGCCAGTCGCCATAGAGATCCGCGGTCACCGTCGGGGTCGATTTGGTGCCGTTGTTGGAAGAGCAGCCGCTCGCGGACAGAAGCGTGCTTCCCCCGTACTTGCTGATCGACGTGCCGTCCTCGAGCTCGCGCGTCTCGTCGGCGTCCCACCAGACAAGGAAGTTCTGCGACGACGGCTTGTTGCCGAGGTTCGCGTTGGTGGTCGCGGAGATCAGGCCGTCGGTGCTCGAAGCCCACATCTCGGCGCCCGGGTTGGACGCCGAGATGTCGTCGGCGACGCAGCGGCCGGTGTCGGCGCCGTTGATCGGGCCTTCCTGGATGATCGCGCAGGTGCGCGCGTCGCGGATGTGGTACGCGGGGTGGCTACCGTCCTCGTTGCACATGAAGAACTCGAGCCCGGGGCGCGACGGGATGAAGTCGCCCACGTGCTCGGCGTCGCCGTGGTTGTAGCCGGTCGAGCACAGGCCGGCGCCAGTGTTGTCGACCGCCATCGCGCCGTACATCAGCTCCTGGCTGGGATCGTCGTCGACGTTCGCGACGGTCATGCTGTGCGAGCCCTGCCCGCTGTAGTTGTGGCCGGCGGCGTCGCGCGGCGTCACGCTGGAGTCGAACTGCCAGAGCTTGGTGAGCAGTCCGGCGCGCCAGTTCATCGCCCCGAGCGTCGTGCGCGTGTAGTAGCCGCGCGCCATGATGAAGCTGGGCAGGCCGGTGGTGTCGACGTAGGCGGCCGTCGCCAGGAAACGATCGACGCGGTTGCCGTAGCTGTCGCCCCAGGAGCTGACCGTGCCGCGCAGGACCGGGAAGTCCACCGTCGCCAGCTCGGCGCCGGTCTGGCCGCTGAACACCGTGAAGTACTCGGGCCCGGACAGGACGTAGCCGTCGCTGTTCCGATAGATCATCGTGTGGGTCGCCGTCGCGGCCGGGCCGAGCTTGATGTACGCGCCCGTCGCGTCCTTCGTGCCGGGCGCGGTCTTGACCCCCAGCTCCGCCTTGCCGTCGCCGTCCGCGTCGATGACGACGAACTGGGTGTAGTGCGCGCCGGCGCGGATGTTGGGGCCGAGATCGATCCGCCAGAGCCGCGTGCCCGTCAGCGTGTACGCGTCGAGGTAGACGTTGCCCGTGCAGCCCGCCTGCGAGTTGTCCTTCGCGTTCGAGGGATCCCACTTGAGGATGATCTCGTAGCGGCCGTCGCCGTCGACGTCGCCGACGCTGGCGTCGTTGGCGCTGTAGCTGTACGACTCGTTGGGCGTCGGGCAGGTCGACGGCGTCGTGCCACCGGCCGGCACCATCAGCGGGATGCGCAGGTACTGCTGCGCCCACACCGTGGCGGTCTCCGAGTCGGCGCCCGTCGTGCCGCCGATGACGGCGCGGACGGTGTACGTCGACGACGCGCTGCCGCCGCTGTCGAGGTAATTCGTGCTGTTGGTGACGTTCGCGATCATCGTGCCGTTCCGGTAGACGTTGTACGAGACGTTCGCCGGATTCGCGGCGTCGTACTCGAAGCCAAACATGCGCCAGCCGACGTAGACGCCACCCGACACGGTCACCGCGACCACGCCGCGCGTGAGCCGCTCCATGCGATAGAAGCCGTTGCCGCCGGTGTTGTTGCCCGCGCCCGTCGAGCCGGCCGTGCCGGTGGTGCCGCCCGTCGCGCCACCGCGTCCGCCCGCGCCCGCGACACCTGCGCCGGCGGCGCCGCCGCGTCCTCCCGCGCCGGCGCCGCCGGTTCCCGCCGCGCCCGCGACGCCCGTGCCGCCCGTGCCACCGCGTCCGGCCGCGCCCGCGACGCCCGTGCCGGCCGCACCCGCGGCGCCTGTTCCCGCCGCGCCTGCGTCGCCACCCGATCCTGTGCTGCCGCCAGCGCCCATGCTTCCTGCGGCGCCGGCGGGATCCGCTGTTCCACCGGCGCCGGTCCCTGCGGCACCCGCAGTTCCGCCGAGGCCACCGGAGCCCGACGTGCCGCTCGCTCCGGCGGCAGCGGCGCCGCCGCCTCCGCTCGGCGCAGCCATGTCGGAATTCGCGCAGCTGGCGATCGCGAGCAGAACAGCAGTGCCGCAGAAGACACGGAAGGTAGACGTCGACATAGAGCTCTCCTGTGAGGGGCCTCAGGGCGACGCCATGCCGAAGCCGGCGGCGTCACTCGCCGACTGAATGTGACGGGGTCGACCCGCCATTGAAAAAATTTGAGCCGAAATCGACGGAAGAATGTAAATGCTTGTTTGCAATGGACAATTCACTGGGATCTGGAGGGAAAATTCGTCACCTGGGTACGAAAGTTCAATCACTCTCGGGCACGTCATGCCCTTTGACGGGTCGGACCATCTTCGCGGGTTCGGGCGGGCGAGTGGTGAAAACGGTCCGGAGGCTCCATGCCAAACAGCACCGCTTTCATTGCGCGTCTCCTCTCGGTCAGCCTCGGGCTCGGCGTGCTCGGGGGTTGCAACGGCCAGATCGGATCGTCTACGGCGACTGGCTCGGGGACGGGAGGCAGCGCGCCCGTCACCGGGGGCGGCGGATCCGCTGGCCCAGGTAGCGGGGCGGGTGGGGCCGGAACCGGCGTCGGTTCATCGGGGGGAACCGGCACCGGAGCCGGCACCGGAACCGGCGCCACCGGGGGCGGCGGCGCCACGACATGCACCGGGGGAGCGGCCGGCACGGTGCCTCCGCCGGATCCGAACGCCGCCGGGTTGCTGCCGCTGCGTCGGCTGACATCGCGCGAGTATTTGAACACGGTGCGCGACCTGCTCACGGACACGACCTCGGTCGCCGCGGACGACGTCCCCGGCGAGGCGGACGACATCAGCAACAACGCGTTCCCATTTCGCCAGCCGACCTCGATCAGCACGGTGGACGCGACCAACCTGGAGCTCGCGGCCGAGGCGCTCGCGAAGAACGTCGCCGTCCGGTTGTCCACCATCCTGCCGTGCACGCCGGCGAACGCGTCCGCCGAAGCAGGCTGCGCCGGCCAGTTCATCACGACGTTCGGCCTCAAGGTATTCAGGCGGCCGCTCGCGACCACCGAGGTCAACGACCTCACCGCCCTGTATCAGTCGGCGCGTACGGCGCTGATGCTCGATTTCAACGGCGCCATCGGCGTCCTCGTCGAGGCGATGCTGCAGTCGCCCGGCTTCCTGTACCACTGGGAGCTGGATCCCGGCCCGGCGATACGGGACGGCGCGGTCGTGCAGCTCGGCAACTATCAGGTCGCGAGCCGCCTTTCCTACTATCTGTGGGGGTCGATGCCCGACGCGATGCTTTTCGCCGCCGCGGCCGCGGGACAGCTCTCGACAGCGGCGGGCGTTCAGACACAGGCGCAGCGCATGATGATGGACGCCAAGGCGCAGAACATGGTGGCCGACTTCGTCGAGGACTGGCTGGACGTCAACACGATCGTGCTCCAGCCCAAGGATCCGGCGGTGTACAGCATGTGGAGCCCTGATCTGGTGACGGCGATGGGCACCGAGGTCCGCAGCTTCGGAACTTCGACCATCCTCGGCTCCGGCTCGTTCGCCGAGCTGTTCACGAGCACGAAATCGTCCGTCAACCAGGCGCTGGCGAGCATCTACGGCGTCGGGGGCGTCACGGGGACCGCGCCCAAGGCCGTGACGTTCGACGCCACCCAGCGCGCCGGAATCCTCACGCTCGCGGGGTTCCTGGCCGTCAACGGGGCGACCGACGGATCTTCGCCGGTGCGTCGCGGTCACGCCGTGCTCACACGGCTGATGTGCCTGCGGGTCCCCGATCCGCCCGCCAACGTTCCGCCCCCGAAGCCGCCGACGCCGGGGCTGACGACGCGCCAGCGCTTCGAAGAACACGACATGCAAGCGTGCACGGGCGCCTGCCACATGGCGATGGATCCGATCGGCTTCGGATTCGAGCGCTACGACGGCATCGGTCGCTACCGGACGACGGACCAGAATTTTCCGGTCAACTCGAACGGCTCGATCGTCCTCGACGGGCAGACGCAGACGTTCCCGGATGCGGTGGCTCTCAGCAAGCTGCTGGCCGCCAGTCCCCAAGTCCAGGCCTGCCTGGCGACGCAGGTGACGCGCTACGCGCTCAACCGCTGGGAGACCGCCGCCGACGCCGCGTCAATCGAGTCGGCGCGCAGCGCGTTCCAGTCCGGCGGTCTCAACATCCGGACGCTCATGACCAGCGTCGCGACGTCCCGCACGTTCAGATACCGTTCGCCCGCGAGCGGGGAGGTGCTGCCGTGAAGAATGAGCATCCGAAGTATTCGCGACGCGCGATGCTCAAGAGCCTGGGCGTCGGCGCTGGATTCCTGCCGCTGCTCTCCACCGAGCGGTCGAAGGCAGTGGCCCAGACGACGGGGTATCCGCTCCGTTTCATCGGCATCACCTTGACCGCCGGCGTTTGCCCGCCGAACTTCTTTCCCACCGGCGCGGCGGGCCCGTTGCCGGCGACGTTACCGTCGACCCTGCAGCCGCTCGCGCAATGGGCGTCGAAGATGATCGTCCTGCGATCCGCGAGCAAGCAGCAGAGCCCGATCGACCTCAAGGTGATGGTCGACATCGGCTCGACCTACGGCGGGCACTGGTCCTTTCCGGCGCTGCTCACCGGCGCCGTGACCGGGAACTCGTCGTCGGCCGTCGCGGCGGCGCCGTCGATCGACCAGCTCTTTGCCAACCAGCTCGCGACCCAGGGCGTGAACAACGCCCTCCTCAACGTCGGGGCGCGGCCGTTCAAGAGCTACTCGAGCTATCGCTCGGCGGGGACCCCGAACACGCAACAGACCGATCCGTACAAGCTCTTCAACACGCTGTTTTCCGGCACGAACATGCCGATCACCCAGGTCAACGCGCTGCTGGCGCGGCGGAAGAGCGTCCTCGACTACGTCGGCAAACAGCTGACCGGGTTTTCCAGCAAGCTCGGGACGGATGACCGGATCAAGGTCCAGGCTCATTTCGATTCCATCCAGTCGCTCGAAAAGCAGCTCCAGGCGATGCCGACGACCACGACGACGACCTGCACCGCGCCGTCGATCACGCCGACGGGCTTGAGCTTCTCGAACAGCAACAACACGAACTACCCGACCCAGGTGCAGTTCATGGCGGATCTGGTCGCGGCGGCGGTCATCTGCGGCAAGGCTCGCGCTGTGACGATGGATCTCATCGACAACGGCGGCGGCAACTCACTCACGTTCCCGTGGCTCAACATTTCCAGCCCTGACTTTCACGCCATCGCCCATAAGGGATCGTCCGACTACGCGCACAAGGCGGTGATCGACCAGTGGTTCTTCCAGGGGTGCGTCGCCCGAGTGGTGAGCAAGCTGGCCGCGGTCCAGGAGGGGAGCGGAACGGTTCTCGACAACACGGTCATCCTCGTGAGCAACGACATGAGCGAAGGGTCGTTCCACGACGTCCGCAACATCCCCTATCTGATCATCGGAAGCGGCGGGGGCTTCTTCAAGACGGGCCGGATGGTGACGCTGGCGACCAACGTCCCCAACAACCACCTGCTCACGTCTGTGCTTCACGCGCTGGGCATGACCAGCGTCACCGGGGTCGGAGATTCGAGGTACGCCGGGAACCTCGATAGCGCGCTGACGACCTAGCGCCAATGACTTCGTTGCTTCGGTTTCGCGCACCGTTCCTGCGGCTGCCGATGGCGGCGATCGCGTGCTGGCTCCTGGTCGCGACGACTTGCGCGATATCGGAGCCGCTCGAAGGCCGGGACGGAGGCAGCGGGGGCGTCACCGGAACAGGCGCCGGCGGCAGCGCCAACGGCGGCACGACGGGCAACGGCGGCACGATGGGCAACGGCGGCACGACCGGCAACGGCGGCACGACCAGCGGCGGGGCGACCGGTGGTGGCACGGTCGGCGGTGTCGGCGGCACGGTGACAGGCGTCGGTGGCGGCGGGAGCGGCGGCGCAGGAATCGGTGGTGGCGCGGGAACTACGGGAGGCGTTGCCGGTCCCGGAGGCGGTGGCGGGGGTGGCGTCGGAGGTGATGGTCTGGGGGGCAGAGGCGGCACCGGTGGTTCCGCCGGCAACTCGGCCGGTCGCGGTGGCGGCGGAAGTGGCCGCGGCGGTGGCGGGGCATCGGGTGCATCAGGAGGCGGTGGCGCTGGCGGCGGAGCGGGCGGGGCCGCAGGGCTCGGCGGCGCTTCGCTGTGCACGCCCGGGCGGTTCCTGTTCTGCGAGAACTTCGAGTCGACGGCGGTCGGGGCCGTGCCCACGGGATGGACGAAAAGCGGCGACGCCACGGTTCAGGCTGATCAGGCGGCCCGCGGCAGCCACGCACTGAAGCTCGGCGCCGCGGCCAACGGCGCGCGACGCATCTCCGCCGACGCGGCCCGACTGGGCAGCGGACACTGGGGGCGAATCTTCTACCGGGTACAGCTTCCCGTTCCCCCCGCGTTCGTGCACTCGACCATGGTGTCGTTTCAGGGCGTGGGGCCCGCCGGGGGATCCGGCGAATTCCGCGTCGTGGACACGGTCAAGAACGCCGACAGCGGAAGCACCGCCGGCGCTCACCAGTTCCTCTACAACATCCAGTACAGCGGCAACGAGGTCGGAAGAGGAAGCGCCTACAACTACCACTTCGACGGCAACTGGCACTGCGCAGAGTGGCGCATCGACAATCCGACGCAAGCGTACCAGTTCTACATCGATGGGACCCAGGTGTCCCTGAGCGGGAACGCGGCGTTCGATGTCCCGCCGGTTTTCAGCCAGGTCCGCGTCGGCTGGAACAATTATCAGTCCGCGCCGCCCGGTTTCGTCGCCTGGATCGACGAGGTCGCGATGGATGTGGCCCGCATCGGTTGCGGGAACTGACCTCGGGGACACGCTGCCATGAACGTCGGGCCGCTGCGGGACCGATTGTCTGACGTGTCGTATCGCATATCGCGGTCGCCGAGACCGCCCGCCGCCGCGGATGCGCGCGCGGAGTTCCGGGAGATCTACGACGCGTCGTACGACGACGTATCACGATGGGTCCGCGCGCTCGGCGGGGCCGATGCCGATCAAGACGACATCCTGCAGGAGGTCTTCCTGGTCGTCCGGCGCCGGCTGAAGGCGTTCGACGGCGCCAATCTGGCCGGCTGGCTGTACAAGATCACCAGCCGCCAGGTCCGGGACTTTCGCCGTCGCGCGTGGGTGAGGCACGTCTTCACGAAACGACGCGTTGCGGAGCCGGATGTCTTGGCCCACGGCGGGAAGGGCCCGGCGGCCGCGCTGGAGAGCAAGGAGGAACAAAGGGTGCTGCACGCGCTGCTCGGCAAGATGCCCGAGGCGCGCCGGACGGCGTTCGTCCTGTTCGAGATCGAGGGCCTGTCCGGCGAGGAGATCGCTCGCATCCAGAGCATTCCGCTGAACACGGTCTGGACGCGGTTACATCACGCGCGTCGGGAGTTCTTCTCGCTGGCGGCGAGATATCAAAAGACCCACGCAAGCGAGATCACGCGGCGAAAGCAGCGCGCGCTCGTTTCGATTCCTTGAAGATATCGAATGTCGGCTCCCCTCTACCCGCGAGGGAAGCCGATGAGGACACGCTGGATCGCACTGCTGTTCGTTGCGCTGGCCGCGGGCTGCGCAACGAGTGAAACCATCGACGATGACGCGTCGGGCGCCGGTGGCACGACCGGCGCGGCCGGCACCAGCGGTGGTGCCGGGACGATCGGAGCGGCGGGCACGACGGGCGCCGGTGGCACGACAGGGACCGCGGGCACGACGGGAGTTGGAGGAACGACAGGAGTCGGAGGCACGACGGGTACGGCAGGCGATACGGGCAGCGCCGGGACGAACGGCGGCGCGGGACGCGGCGGCAACACCGGAAGGGCGGGCACGACCGGGTCGGCGGGCGTCGGCGGAACGGCGGGCGCGACGGGGACCGCCGGACGCGGCGGGGTGTCGGGTGCCGCCGGGACGTCGGGTGCCGCTGGGACGACGGGCGGCGCGGGCACGACCGGGAACGCGGGGCGGGGCGGGACGACAGGAATCGCGGGCACCACGGGCAGCGGAGGGCGCGGCGGTACCACGGGCAGCGCCGGCACGACGGGCAGCGCGGGGCGCGGCGGCGCGGGCGGCAGCGCCGGCACCTCTGGCACGAGCGGTGGCGGCGGCAGCACGAGCTGCGGCGTGAACCCGGTCAATCCCAACGCCTCGCCGCAGGCGCGCAAGCTGCTCTGCTACCTCTACAGCATCTACGGCAACCACGTTCTGTCGGGCCAGCAGGAAACGAGCTGGAGCAACCCCGCGAACGACATCAGCTGGTATGTCAGCAACGTCGGCAAGTCCCCGGCCGTCCTCGGCGGCGACTACCTCTATCCGAGCGGCACGTCGACGCGCGCGATCGCGTACTGGAACGCGGGCGGCATCACGATGATCCGCTACCACATGGGCGCGCCGCCGAGCTCCGACACGTACGAGAACTCGATGGGCTCCGCGAACATCAGCAACGTGCTCACCAACGGTACCGCGGAGAACAACTCGTTCCGATCGAAGCTCGACTACGTCGCGACCGAGCTGCAGAAGCTCGAAGACGCGAACGCCGCCGTGCTGTGGGCGCCGTTCCACGAATACCAGCCCAACGGGTGGTTCTGGTGGAGCAAGGGGACCGCGACGCAGTTCACGCAGCTCTGGCAGTACATGTACGACTACCTGACCAACACGAAGGGGCTCAACAACATCGTCTGGCTGGCACCGTCGAGCGGCTCGCCCAACGCCAGCTGGTATCCGGGCAAGAGCTACGTCGACATCGCCGGGCCCGACACTTACGGGAGCAATCCGCCGTTCACGTCGCTCTACAACTCCGCGCGCAACATCATCGGAACGAGCGTGCCGATCACGCTGCACGAGACCGGCGTGGTGCCGCAGCCCTCCACGATGTTCCCCACCGCGGCACCGTGGGTGCTCTGGAACATCTGGGCGGGCTACCAGACCTCGAACAACTCGCTCGCGAACATCCAGAGCGCGTACTCGAGCTCCTATACGATCACGCGCGACGAAGTGCCGAACCTCAGATGAGGTTGGTCGCGGCGGCGACCGCTTTCATGTTGATTGTCGGTGCCGCCGCTGTCGCCTTGTTCTGGCGCGCGTGGTCCGCGTCACCAGAGCACGAGGCACAGCCGTCGTCGCCGCCGATCGCCGCGGCCCCGGCGCAACCCGTCGCGGCGCCGGCGGCGCCCATCGCCGCGCCGCCGCGTCGCGACGCCCCCGCCGCGCCGAGCGAGACGGCGTTGATGGCCACGCTGCGCGAGATCGGCGGCACCGCGCCGCTTCGATCGATCGAGCTCGCGCGAGAAGGGCAGCGGCGCTTCCCGAACAGCGCGGACGCGCCCGAGCGGGCGTTCATCGTCGTCCAGTCGCTGGTCAACCTGCGCCGCTTCCACGAGGCGCGCGACGAGGCGCGCGAGATGGTGCGGAAGTATCCGGACAATCAATTCGCGCTGGACGCCCAGCGCCATCTGCTCGTCTATCCGCTCGACCAGCCGTCACGCGAGGAGATGCAGCAGCGCGATCAGTAACTCGTGATATAGGACGCCCGTGCCTCACACGGCGAACTGTTCGTGGTGCAGATCGCGGGCAACATCGCTTACTAATCTCCGAGGTTAAAGTCGCAGCCCAGCGGCGGAGCTAGAAGCAGTTCGCGACGCAGCAGAAGCGATCGCACGAGGTCGGGTTGAGCGCGTGTCCCGTGCAGCTGCCGCTGCTGCCGCCTGGACAGGCGGCGCCGGAGCCGCACCGGCATGTTGGCGTGCCGCCGCTCGTGTCGCACCACTCGCCAGGGCCGCAGCAGGCACCGCCGCAGCACGAAAGGCCGGTGTCGCATTGAGCGCACGGTGTCGGCGTCCATGGGCAGGCGCCGCCGTCGGGCGCTCCGCCACCGGAGCCGCCGCCGGCGTTGCCGGCACTCCCGCCCTTACCGCCGCTGCCCGAGGTCCCGGCGGCGGCGCCGCCGGTTGCTCCACCTCCGCCGGATCCACCCCCGCCATCGCCGGTAGAAGAGGAGCCGCTGCAGGCGAGAACCGCGATCGTTGCGATCAACGCAAAGGTCCGAGTCAGGTGAGTCGAGGTCTGCATTCAGGCCACCTCGCAAAGGTAGGAAACGTCGACCGACGCGCCGTTGTTCAGCACGTCCATACACACCTGGCCGAATAGCTCGAAGGCAGACATCGAGGCATCGGTGTAGTCCCATCCGTCGACATGACTCGCGTCCCTTGGCACCGCTTGCCCGTCGACCAGGACAGCCAGACCGGTGAAATCGCCAACCGCGGGGCAACTGACGACGTACATGCAGTTCCCCGTGGCGCGAAGGCCCCTCTCGACGCGGCCGCAGAGCGCTGTGCACGACGACTGGTCAGAGCCGCCGTCGGTCGCCTGACCCGCGCCCGCGCCGCCGCCCGCGTCGCCACGGCCGCCCGCGGTGCCGCTCGCCCCGCCCAGTCCGGTCCCGCCCGCATCATCGCGCGCCAGCGATCCACCACAGCCGAGCGCGAACAACGCCGCGGTAGCCGCCATCGCGATTGTGATCGCCTTCCGCATCGTCATCCGCCTCTCACGGGCAGCAAGATCCCGAACCCGCCGGGCAGCACCTGCCCGAGCTGGGGCAGCAGAGCTGGCTGGTGTTGCAGGTGACCGCGGCGCACCTGTCGCAGACTGCGGGGCTGCCCGGAAAGATCATGCCCGCGCACGGTTCTCCGCCGGTGCATTCGGACGGGCGTGAGCAGAGTTGGAAGGACGGACAGGGAGCGGCGGCGCAGGCGGCCGTCGGGCGACCGTCGGTAGCGACTGTCGCGCAGCAGATCTGACCGCCGCTGCAACTCGCGCTGCTGGAGCATGAGAGCACCCCGGAGGTGCAGGAGCCTTTGGCCGCGCACGTCCCTTGCCACGATCCCGAAATGCAGCAGTCCTGCGTGGCCGCGTCGCAAGTGGTCGTGCCGCACGCCGTGCGTCCCGGCATGGTCGTCCCGCCGGTGCCCGCCGTGCCCGTCGTCCCGGCCGTACTGGTCGTGCCTCCGCGTCCTCCAGCGCCACCCGACCCCGTCGTCCCTGCGGAGCCGGTCGTGCCGCCGCTGCCGCCTCGCCCAGCCATGCACTGGAAGCAGGTCGGGCACGCCGCGCACGGCACACAGCCGCCGTCGAGGCAGACGAACCCGGCCGGGCACACGCCGCAACCGCCAACGGTGCCGCCGCGGCCGCCGCCTTGCGATCCCGCGGCGCCACCGCTACCTCCCTGTCCGCCGCTTCCGGATCCGCCGCCGGCTGCGCCGGCGCCCGATCCATCCGACGGGGCGCCAGAGCTGCTGCATCCGATCTCGACGACCACGGCAGCAAGAATCGCGAGCGCCAGGGTGCTGAGACGGAGTCGCCGAGTTGAGTCAACCATCCTTGATCATTCCTCCCGTGGCATCAGATGGGTAGGGCGCAGTACCAGCACCCGCCGGCGACCCCGCTCTCGAAGCAGCGTCCTCCCTGGCCTGTCGGACAAGATCCGCTCACGATGTCGAGACATGCACACCCACTGCAACCGTCGGGCAGTCTGGTCACGCAATGTCCGCCGACCGACGTGCCGCACGAGTTGACGCCGACATAGCAGACCTGGCCGCCCTGACAGTCGCCGTTGCTGCCACAGGATCCGTTGTTACCGCCCGCGCCACCGGCGCCGCCGGATCCGCCATCCATCCCTGCGCTGCCGGTGGCTCCTGCGTTTCCGGCCGAACCGCTCGCGCCGCCCCGGCCGCTTGCACCACCAGAGGCGCCGGCGCTGCTTCCGCCGGCCCCGCTCGCACCGGCGCTTCCGCCCGCACCGCCTGACCCTGTGTTCCCACCAGCGCCAGCCGCACCCGCCGCATCATTGGACGCGCCCGAAGAATTGCATCCAGCCGCGAGCAGAACGATCCAACCCAAAAGAATCGCGGAGCGATACGCGCTGGTCTTCACTTGAAAGGTCAGGCCGACTGACAAATCACTTCTCCGTTACTGATGAGGCCGCATCCTCCGCCGCTCTGGCAGACGTTCGCCGGGAGGCACGAGCAGGTGACCGTGGCGCCGCACGACGCGGGCCGCGTGATGCAGAAAGGAGTGGGAGGCGTGCACGGCGGCTCCTCGCAGCCTGGCCCCGGTGTTGGTGAAGTGTTGCAGAAAGCACGATAGGTCCATCCCGTCGGACATTGGCCACCATCGGGGAGCGGATTGCAGCGTGGAGCCGTGCCACCACAGCTAGGTCGCACGCAAAGCTCGCTGCTCGTGCACGCGCGCGCGCCGCACATCGCGGATCCGCCGGTCCCACCGGTCCCACCACCGCCGCTGCCGCCACGGCCACCGGAGCCAGAGGTGCCGCCGCGACCGCCAGCGCCGCTGCTGCCGGACGCGCCGCCCGATCCAGACGCGCCGGCTCCGCCGTCCGGCGGAGGACACGCGACACCGGGACAACCGCCCGAATAACAAGCACCGGTTCCGGGCTCGCAACCCGGACACCAGACCTGATTGGGCGCGCAGCCGCCGGTGCCGCCACCTCCGCTCTGGCCGCCCGCCGACCCAGCCGCACCGCCGCCGCCACCCCCGCGTCCACCGTTCCCGGTCGTTCCTCCTGCTCCGCCCGCGTTCGATCCACCGCCGCCATCAGGACCGGGTTTCGCCGTCGATCCACACGCTCCAACCGCCAGCGACACCAATAGAAGAGGGACGCTCCACCGCATGATCGCGCGCACCGCAGCATCATGCATGCCATACCGGCCGGGGGCTGATTTTTCCCGGGCTCGCACGGCCGTCCCGGCGATTTCGGGCAGGGTTGTCGCGGCACCTCAATTTACTGATGCCTGCGCGGGGCGCGCGACGACACCTCGCCGCGCCGCGCGCAGACGCCGTTGCTGGTCCCGGAGTTGCTGTCGGCACCTCGGATCTGTGGGAACGTCTCCGGTGATGCAACGAGAAATGGAGTTGCGATGAAGGTGGACTTGCGTCTGATCGCTGTAGTCGTTGCGTTCGCGTCCGCCGCCTGCGGATCGGTGCAGTCCGGCGGAAACGACGCCGCCGGTCGCGGCGGAAGCGGTGGATCAAGCGTCGGCGCCGGCGGACACGGCGGCGGTGG
>Ga0207701_10000955_pt1 | contig 30645 bp, 33 predicted proteins | sample KBSSwiSSwithPhiX_FD_184294 | JGI IMG/M metagenome (GOLD analysis project Ga0207701, IMG submission 184294) | Switchgrass rhizosphere bulk soil microbial communities from Kellogg Biological Station, Michigan, USA, with PhiX - S5 (SPAdes) (version 2) | ecosystem: Environmental > Terrestrial >... | reverse complement strand
TATTATCGCGAGCGCCTCTCGCCCTACGCCGATTGATTCGGGCGCGTATGCAATTCTATCGAAGCCAGTTGAGTTAGACAAATTATACGGCGCACTTTACGACGCGGCATCGGAAAAACCCAAACCACCGACTTCAGCGCGAAGTTGATCGCTTGCGCCGCTCTCGTTCCCCTAACGGGCCATCTGATTCAGCCACATTTGCTTCTTCGAATAGAACACTCGGGCAAGCGGAGCCAACCGTAAAATGAAGCCGCTGCTAATGGTGTGTGAATCCGCCTGTCTCCTCCGACAACAGCCAGAGCGCGCTAGGCACTCCTCAGTTGCGCTCCAGTGAAACGCTTTTCCTTTACTCTACTACCCCCAACACAAGATCGTTCCCATCGCCACCCTCGTAGTTTGCCTGATAAGAGTTCGGACCAATAACGATCGTTGAGCCATCTGCAAGATTGGCAAATCTACCGGCAATCGGTCCTGCGGAGGTATTGTTGATGACAACGAAGGAGGTGCCAGCAGCTAAAGCCGAATTGCCGTTATCCCTGGAACTGAACGCTGCACTTTCATTGATTGTTACGCCGTTGGCGATCGCCTGGTTAGCAGCCCCGCGCTCGCTATCCATAACAAAACTGTAAACCGCGCTTGCGTTAAGAGCCAGGGTGCTCTGAATCGTAAGGGGAGCCAGATTTGTTCTGCCGGATCCTGGTGAAAGTATGGCCTGGGCGGATCCGACTCCTATGCTAACGGGACCGGCAATAATGCCAGCACCGGCGAGCTCGCCATTCCTCACCACAACCGGTCCGCTGCCTGTGCCCGAGCCGTTCGTGTTATTTACAACTAACATCCCACGAGCAACCGTCGTAGGCCCAGAATACGTGTTGTTGCTCGAAAGTGTTAGAGTGCCCTGACCGAGTTTCGTAACTGATCCGTCACCTTGAATCACTCCGCTAAACTTCGTCTTTAGGTTGTTACTTCCGATCGAGAGAGTTCTTTTGTCAATTAACACCGTGCCGTCGCCTTCCAGCGAACCGATGGTCACCCCGGGCGCATCGTGAGGAGTAATATCGAGGGTTCCATTGCCAAGAACCTTCACGCGCGAAGTTCCACCCGAAGTGTTATTATCGAAAGTGAGCGCCCCGCCCGGCTTGCCGTTTGCACCTCCGTGCACGACAAGGCTGGCATTACCGGCGCTTGCATTTGTGAATAGCCTGACAGCGGCGCCAGTGGCACCCGTCGCGGACGCGCCACCAAGGTCAAGGGTCGCGTTTTCCAGTGTCGAGTCTTCGCTGATAGTCCCTACGCCTCCATTCCAGCCGTCAGCGCCCCCGTCAAAAGTGAACGTCCCGCTTCCGGCACTCGATGTACCGAAGAAAAAAAGAAGACCTACAAAGCCTGTGGTTCTCGCGGAGCCGCCCGCGATTCGAAACGCTGTCGAATTGCCCGCCGAACTATGACCTTGGAAGTAGACAAACGCTGCTCCGGTGGTGTCAGCGGCGAGCGCGAAATTTTGCACAACGCCCGAGTTATTCACAATCCCTGCTCCGCTCAGCGTGTACTGGTGGTTGCCACCGTTGAAAGCCACAGAGTAGGCGCTCGCCCCCGGGTCAAAAGTAATGCCGCCCAGATCGAGGCGGTGTGCGATAGAAACGTCGGTTTGCGCATCGACGCCGAATGTCGCGGTATCAGCATCGCTATTGGGGATGGTCTGCGGAGTCCAGTTCGCAGCGTCAAACCAGGAAGAAGGATCGGTGGCTCCGGGATCCGAACTCCAGGTAGCACTGCCGGCATGAACGGTTTGGGCGACACTGACAAATAAGGCCAGGAGAACCGGAAATCTGGATATCAGAAGTGAATTCAGGGGTCGGACGTTGGATTCAGTTGAGCAAGAATGTTTCTTCATCGTAGGTAGTTGTGTATCTGGTAATCATATACGGGAAGAGCGCCGCAAAGTTTCCACATTTTTCAGCCGGACGGAAAACCATGTCGAAGGAAAAGGCGTCCGACACAGAGGCGTTACAATCCTGAGTTAGCGAGTCACGCTAAAACTGGAAATAAATGAAGTCAGATGTCGCTACGCTCCGAATTGTGACGATCCCCAGAACAAGCACGACGGCGATAGCAGTTTCCAGAACAAATTTGCCACGATCGGACAGGCGCAAGTCGAGACGCCAGCGCGGCAGACCAGTTGCCAGCATGTGGATGACCAGCGGTAAAGCATAGATCAAGACGAGCGTGACGAAGTAAAATCCTATCCGCCATTGGTCGGCCGAGGCGGCGAAGGGTGATTGGGCCAGGTCATGCGCAATCTGTCCGAGGTTTCGCTCGCGGAAAAGGAGCCAACCCGCGCAGGTCACCCCGAACGTAATGATCACCTTCACGGACCATGGGATTCTTTGAGTTAGTCCAAGCCAACCCAGAAAGCGCTGCAGCAAAATGAGCGCACCCCAGTAGATACCCCAGATCACATAGTTCCAAGAAGCTCCATGCCAGAGCCCACTGATGGCGAATGTTGCCATGAGATTGAAAGAAGCGCGGGCGGTTGAGCAACGGCTGCCCCCGAGCGGAATGTAAATGAAATCGCGCAACCAAGTGGAGAGCGAGATATGCCAACGTCTCCAGAAATCAGCCGGCGATGTGGCGAGATAGGGATGATTGAAATTCACCATCAGATCGATCCCAAGCAGCCGCGCCGTGCCTCGCGCAATGTCGGTGTAGCCGGAAAAGTCGGCGTAGATCTGAACTGCGAAAGCAAATACTCCCGCCCAAACAATCGGGAATGAGAGACCCTGCACGGCGAAGATCTTGTTCACCACGATCGCGGAGTTATCGGCAATCACGACCTTCTTAAAAAAACCCCACAACATAAGGCCTAGCGCAGCCCGCCAAATCTCGGCATCGACTTTTCTTGGGACGCGATACTGCGGCAACATGTGCGCGGCGCGCTCGATCGGCCCCGCCACGAGCTGCGGAAAGAAAGTTACATAAAGCGCGTAATCAGGAAGGTCGCGCACCGCTTTAACCTTGCCGCGGTAGACGTCAACCACATAGCCGATTGACTGAAAGGTATAGAACGATAGACCAGCCGGCAGCGCCAGCCGCATGGCGTTGCGAATCGGTTCCGCGCCGAAATTAGCAAGGAGCGCGTTGATATTTTCGAGCGCGAATCCGTAATACTTAAACGTCGCGAGCAGGGCGATGCTGGCAGTGATGCTGGTAACGAGAAAGACCCGACGCCGACGCGGAAAACGTTCCATCCCGAGCGCGCAACCGTAGTCGACCAGGGTCGAGGCCCAGAGCGGAAGGAGAAACCAGGGATGTTCCCAGCCGTAAAAGATGTAGCTGGCGATGATGAGCAGAAAATTCTGGCCGCGGCGGGGAAGCGACCAATAAAGCGCCAGGACAAGCGCAAGGAACACCAGATAACTCAGCGAATGAAAGATCATTGCTTAGGCAAGAGTGGGCGTAGCGCTTCGGCATAGATCTTAGTCGCCTCCGCCTTTGCTGCCTTCCGAATGTGATCGTCGCCGGGTTTGGTGTACATCGTTTGGTCCGGCTTTGGATTACTCGTTAGGTCAAAGAACAAGCAACCCTGGTTTTCAACCCAACGGCGCAGATCTGCGGTGTAACGCTGGATATCTTCGGTCTGCGGCGTGGTGCCATCGGGCAGCGGATAACGTTTCTCGCGTACAAAGCAGAGGGGGATTCCGGATTCTTTGGCCGCCGCGACGATGTGAGGAAGGAAGTTGCGCTTCGGATCCGGATCGAACTCTTCCGGTGTTTCGCCACTAATCTCAGCCGATTCGTTCATGATTTCGTCGCGCAATCTGGCGACATCGAAAGTCTCGTTCACCCGCCGCCTTAAAGGTCCAATCCGGCTGCTCCCGGCGGCGACGCGAAAGGCCAGTCGACTGATTTTTTCCGCCTGAACGTGACGGCGATTGTTGAGCGGATACAGCCAGTCGACGACACGACCAAGAACGCTCTGTTCTTCAGTGTCACCTTGCACGATCGCCCGGTAAACCGGTTCTTTTTCGCGCGAAATTGATTCCAAAAAGTGCCGATAGGTAGGCGTGGTTCGAAAGGTCGCATCGGTCAGCATCCGTTCCCGAAAAAAAATGCAGACGAGCCGAGGATGAATCCCGGAAGCGACGACGTAATTTTTAAGAAGTAAATACCACGCGGCCGAAGCGGCGCCTCCATTCCAAAGCAATTCGACATCGCGCAGACCGGTTTCACGAGCAAAGAGGACGGGATCGATCGCGCCGCCAAGAACAGAGTCGCCAATCATGACAACGTCAGGCTGTTTATGCGTCAGGCGCGTAATCGGCTTTGGATCAAACTCACGCCGCGCCGGAATAAGATGGCAAACGAATGCGGGCACCAGCAAGGCCGCGACCACAAAGATCGCCAGGCGCCAACGTCCTCGTGTCACGCGTTGTTCCGCGTCTGATGAAACCATTCGACGAACCGAGGAAGGCCGACGCGCAACGGCGTGGTCGGCTCATAACCAAGAAGACGGCGGGCTTTAGAGATATCGGCGCAGGTTAGCGGCACATCGCCCGGTTGTTCCGGCAAGAGATTGATCTGTGCTTTGCGGCCGAGCGCGTCCTCGATCGCGAGAATCAAATCCTTCAACTGGATCGTTTCACTTTCGCCGAGGTTAAAAACGTCGAAAAGCGGACCGTCGTAACCTAACGACGCCACCACGCCTTGAATAATGTCATCAATGTAAGTGTAATCACGTCGCGTCGTGCCATCGCCAAATTGGTTAATAAAATCTCCTTTCCAGATGCGGCGAGTGAACTGGTGGATGGCGAGATCGGGACGCTGCCGCGGTCCATAGACTGTGAAGAAACGCAGCGCCACGATGCGCATGCGGTAGAGATGAGAATAGGTGGAACAAAGAAATTCGCCCGCCATCTTCGTCGCGGCATAAGGGCTGATCGTTTGCGTCAACGGCAGGTCTTCCGAAAAGGGCACCGTCTTAGCCAGACCATAGACCGACGAGCTAGAGGCGAAGATGAAACGATCGATCCCAACCGCGCTCGCCGCCTCCAGCAAATGCAAGGTGCCAGCGACGTTGGTATCATAATAAAGTTGCGGTTGATTAATTGAAGGCCGCACACCAGCCCGCGCTGCCAGGTGGACGACGGTATCGAATTTTCCTTCATGAAAAACTTGCCTGACGGCCCGCGCGTCGCGCAGGTCGGCATGATGCACGGCGACCTTATCTGCTACAGCAGCGATGTTGGCGCGCTTGATTTGCGGATCGTAGAAATCGTTGAAGTCGTCCACGATCGCAATCTCGTGACCGTCAGTCAGAAGCTTCTCGACAAGGTGTGAGCCGATAAATCCGGCGCCGCCTGTCACGAGAATTTTCATTACGCGATCGTAAGGAGGAAGCGACGAACGGGCAAGAGGAGAAGGTAGGATTCGCCTACTTTGTTACCCGATCTTAGGGCAGGCGCGGCGCTCCTCGCGGCCCGATCTGGCGTCACTCGCAGCAGATCAAGCGCGACCGGCGGGGGCGTCGAGAGCGCGCCAGAAATACCACGCGGCGACTGATCGATAAGGTCGCCATTTTTCCCCGATCGCGTGCAATTCCTTCGGTTTCGGCAGTTCCTTTTTCCGGAAAGTTTTCGCGTATCCTTTGCGCACTCCATAGTCATCCACCGGCCAGACGTCGAGGCGGCCGAGATCGAAAAGAAGTAACATTTCAACCGTCCACCGACCGATGCCGCGCACTTGCGTCAGACGCTCAATGATTTCTTCGTCGCTCATGCGGTCGAGCGCCGCCCGGGTCGGCACGGTTCCATCGAGCGTCTTGGCGGCGAGATCCTTGATCGCCGCTGTCTTGCTGCGAGAAAGGCCGGCACCCCGAAACGTCTCGTCCGGAGTCGCGATGACCAGCTCCGGTGAAAACCATTTCCGCCTTGGATAGAGCGCTCTGACTCGTCCAAAAATAGTAGCCGCCGCTTTGCCACTGAGTTGTTGGTAGGCAATTGATTCCGCCAACGCATCAAACGGCCTAACGAGTTCGCCAGGTTTGACGGTGAATGGCCCAACCTTTGCGATCAGAGCCGCCAGTCGCGGATCGCGCGCCGATAGTTCCTGTTCCGGCCTTAGCGTTTTGGATTTCATCGAAAAGTATTCGAGATCGGATGCTACACGCAGCTGATCTTGCGGCAATAAAACGCTTCCGCATAGCGTGAGGCACACTCCACCCCGCGGAGACGCATCAGGGCAAGAAACGTGTCTTCCGAAAACCAATGCTTGTTCTTTTGGCTCCGAAAAACCCGACACAGGTTTTCAGCCTTCTCGCGGCAGAGTGATTCATCCAAGGGCACAAAAAGATTTGGGCTTCCGAAATCGCCGTCATATTTTGGAATTTCGTACTCCAGGATGAAGTGATCGCGGAATGTGTTCCAGGTCAGATCGGAGAGGACACGATGATCCTGATGACGATCCTCGCGGTAATGAGTGAAAACAATGTCCGGTCGGAAGGAACGCTTCAGTGTTTCAAAGTACCTTTTAATCGATTCCCCCTGGGCCGGAAAAAAACTGGTCTTAAAATGTTTCAGCACGGCCTTTGAACCACCCGCTTTCGCAAGAAAGAGCTTGGCGCTAGCTCGCGCTTCTCGTCCTCGATCGCCATCGGCACTGAAAACAATCCAGCCAATCTCCAACTCCGGATTGTTCCTAGTCAGAGTTAGAATGGTCCCGCCACAGCCGATCTCGATGTCGTCGGAATGGGCGCCAAGAAAGAGAAGTTTCTTTGCCTTCTCAAGGCTAAGCTTCAGCATGGCTCCGATCTTCCGCCCAACACGCTCACGCCGGGATCCCAGACCTGCCAGGGAGCGCGCCCGGTTGCATGAAGATCCTCCAGGTGCTGCTTCTCCTTGAATGTATCCATGCAGGCCCAAAAACCCTTGTAAGGATAGGCAATGAGCTGCTTTTCGGCGATCAACCGGTGAAATGGTTCGTCCACCAAATCTTCGCCTTCCTTAATGTAATCGAAAATCTCGCGACGGAATGCAAAAAAACCACCGTTAATCATGTTCCCGGAGCGCGCTATGTGCTCGATTTTTGTCACAACGCCGTCAGCTTCGAGCGCAACCCTATGAAAGCTTGCCGTCGGAGTGACTCCCGCGAAACAGGCGACTTTTTCGCTCGCCATGAAGTAATCAATTAGTTTGGGCAACGGCAAATCACTCAGGCCATCAGCATAGTTAGCAAGAAAGACTCCGTCTTCACCGATAAATTTCCGCACACTACGCAGCCTCTGGCCCACATTTGCGTTTTGACCTGTGTCGACAAAGGTGATCCGCCAATCTTCAATGTCTTTGCGCAAGAGTTCGATCTTCTTCCCTCCGCGAGAGAGGACAAAGTCGTTAGAGACACACTCGTTGTAATTAAGAAAGGCTTCCTTTATGACATCCCCGCCGTAGCCCAGACAAAGGATAAAGTCATGGTGTCCGTAGTGCGAGTAATACTTCATCAAGTGCCAGAGAAGCGGCCGATACCCAATGACCGCCATTGGCTTCGGCACTGGTTGCGGCATCTCCCGCATTCGCATGCCCTGCCCCCCACAAAACAGGACGACTTTCATAGTACGCCGACGCGGTTCGTGCCGTTAATGTCAGAAGGCAGTTTCATTTCTTCACTCGTAAGCCGGTTTAGCGCTATCCCAATGCCTATCGCTGAACCGACGATCAAACAAGCTGTTTTAGCTGAATTCATGCCGCGCTTTTGAACCCGCTTCATCGCGCTATTAACAGATCTCCACCTTCGGGATGGGGACGACGAATTTCCCGCCCCATTCACGAATGAATTCATTTTGAGCGATGATCTCTCGTTTTAGATTCCAAGGAAGGATGAACACAAAATCAGGGCGGGTCTCCCTGATTCGTTCCGGGGCATAAATCGGAATCCGCGTGCCCGGAGTGTACTTGCCTTGTTTGTAAGGGTTCAGATCCACCGTATAATCGAGAAAGTCGGCGCGGATCCCGCAATAGTTCAGCAAGGTATTCCCCTTTCCCGGAGCGCCATATCCGGCGACCGATTTACCCATTTCCTTAGCCTCGATTAAAAACCTCAAAACATTCCGCTTAGTTGCCTCCACCTTTTTGGAAAACGTTCGGTAGCGATCCATGCGACGAACACCCCAGTTTTCCTCTTTTGCCTTGAGATCAGCGACCCTGCCCGAAACAGACTCGGATCTGTCATTCAGGTGGCGAGCATAGATACGGAGAGATCCACCATGGGTAGATAATTCCTCCACATCAAAGAGCGCCAGCTCATGAGCTGCGAAAATTTGTTCGACGGTTGTGAACGACAGGTAGGAGAAATGTTCGTGGTAGATAGTATCAAACTGGTTCTCTTGAACTAGCCGGAGCAAATGCGGGAACTCCATGGTGATGACTCCACTGTCCGCGAGCAAAACCTTCATCCCGGCAACGAAGTCGTTGATGTCAGGAACGTGCGCCAAGACATTATTCCCGAGGAGCAGATCAGCTTTGCGGCCTTCCGCGACGAGCCGACGCGCCAGGTTCTCTCCGAAGAACTCCGTTACACAAGGAATTCCTTTCTCGATCGCGGATTGGGCGACGTTTTTAGCCGGTTCGATCCCAAGCACGGGAACGCCGTCGGCAAGGAAATACTGAAGAAGATAGCCATCATTGCTGGCCAACTCTACGACGAGAGAATGATTGCCCAGCTGCAGTCGAGCGGAAATGCCGGCGACATATTCTCTCGCGTGCTGTAACCACGACTTGGAATAGGATGAAAAATACGCGTACTCTTCAAAGATCTCCCTTGCCCCGACATGCTCCGGCAATTGAACCAAGAAACATTTGTCACACACGAAGCTATGCAGCGGGTAGAGTGGCTCTGGTTTTCCAAGGTCCTCGGCCTTGATGTAGGTCTCGCAGAGCGGCGATAATCCAAGGTCAACAAAAGTTTCTTGCAGCCGTTCGCCGCAGAATCGACAGCAATAGGCTGAACTGACAGTCACTTGGATCGTATCCCCTCGCCTGCTGTGTTCATCGCTCATTGGAGAGTAAGGAGATCGGTAGCCGCTAAGGCTTCCGCCGCCTGCTTGATTACGTGAAATGGAAGATTGGCTCGCTCCGCGATATCCAACAACGAATGTTTGCCATCCGATAGATTCAAAACCCAGAGATAGGCGCGTTGTCGCTCCTCTCCAACGGTTTGACCATTACCGTAAAGGCCACGTTTGCCGAGCTGAGGCTCGCCCTTTGGCTTTTGATTTACGTAGACGCGATTGCCTTCCAGAATTCCAAAAGCGGCGAGGCACTTCGAGAAGGAATCCTCGAGAGGAGCGGTCTTTACGAAATCGAGGTTATCGGCCGATGTGTGGTACTCTGGAAATTCCCCATGCCGCCCGCGCATCAGGCAGCCAACCGCAAGATCGATTCCAGGCGAGCAATACTGCCGCTCGTCATACCCATAGGGAACAAAATCAATCACAGAATATAGTTGGCAGGAATGCCTGAGGATATGAATAAACACGCGGTCAATCTCCGCATCTCCAAGCCGGCTGCGCTTATAAGTGAGATCGCTAACGTCACCCAGACAGGTCAGAACCACTCCATGCCTAATGCGCGACAGCCTGTCTTCATTTCGCGCCAGCCAGGTAATTGAGCCGATCGTCCCCGGTATGAAAAGGAAGCGGTAAGTGTAACGACGAGGTCGCGCGGCCAGGACACGCGCTAATTTCACCGCAACCGCAACTCCTGAAAGGTTGTCGTTGGCCAGAGAGGGGTGACAGACGTGGGAAGAAATCAACACCTCCAACTCTTCTTCGCCCTGCAAAACAAATTCCCCATAAGTGAGGTGACCGTCGTCCAATGAGGAATCGATCAGGACTTCGTATTCCTCATCGTCGCTGAACTGTAGAAGCTGTTCCTCGCTCAAACAAAATCCCCAGCTTTCTTCGTAATACGATGTTCGATACGGCACCCAGACGGGTTGCCCCGGAATCGTAAAAAGATGTTCTCGCAGTTCCGCCAGGCGCATTCGGCGATGAACTGGAGAGCTATAACTAACTACGTGCAAATTGAGCTTGGCAAAATCGATCAGCTTCTGACCACGCGAGTCCTTGATCCAAGCGTCTCGTATGTTCCACTCCTTCGGGATCGTCCAATCGAAAACCTTCGTGCCGGTTGCTACCTCGTTCACTTCCAGCGGAATCAATTCGTTTAGGATACGGAGCGTCTGACGGACCCCATCTCCCGTGATGCTCCGGCATATCGGATAGAGTCGCGCAATCAGCGCATGCATATCCAGGTCGAGGCTCTGCATCAGGAAAATGGCGGCCAACTGAGATCTTGTTCCGAGATCACCGAAACCGGTAACGGCCAGCGGATGGCAAACGCCGCGTCGTCATAGCGAAATCCTCGCGCGCCCTCCGGCACATAAGCCTCGCTCATTTGGTATTCGACCTCAGTGTTGTCCATGAGAGTTTGGAAACCGTGCGCGAAGAGAGCGGGGACAAAGAGGGCGCGCCGATTCACCGTATTTAACTCTACGGCAAATTGACGTCGATAAGTGGCTGACTGCGGCCGCAGATCGACCACGACATCATGAATCGCTCCGCGGATGCAACGAACAAGTTTCGCTTCACTCAGCGGTGGCTGTTGGAAATGCATCCCGCGCAAGGTTCCGGCCTTCAGGTTGGATGAAAGGTTGCACTGCGCGACTGTTGAGTTCAGCCCATGCTCCCAAAATTCACGGACACAGAACGTGCGCGCAAAAAAGCCGCGCTCGTCCTGGTGTGGCTCGAGATCGATGATGAACGCGCCTGGAAGCGGAGTCTCAGTGAATTTCACGATTTCGCATCTGCCGAGCGACCTGCTCGACCCACGCCATTGTTCCAGAAAAACCTCTGATCAATTTGTTGAGTCCGCAAAAGGTACTCAAGCTGTTTCAATCGAGTGAAGGCTCGGTCATTAAACACCGCTGAAGTCATATCTACCTGTCGAAAGATGTCGTGCAGCTGTTCAGCGCCTGTTCGAGCGCTCCAATCACATTCGAAATCCGGCAGTCTGTCCCTAATTTTATCGAATGAGACCCGATAGCTGCGATTGTCCGCGCTCTGATCGCCAAAGGTCAGCTGGCAACCCGGGAATATGTCCGCTACAATCTCAGCAATCTCCTTGATCGTATAATTGTGAGCCGTATCTCCGACGTTAAAGATTTGGTTGTGAATTGCCTCGCGCGGCGCCGCCAGGACACAACAAATTGCCTTTGCAATGTCGAGGGCGTGCACAAGCGGTCTCCAAGGCGTCCCGTCACTCACCATCTTTATGTCCTTTGTCGTCCACGCTAGACCGGCCAGGTTGTTCAAGACGATATCAAATCGCATCCGCGGTGAGGCGCCGTAGGCAGTAGCGTTGCGTAAGTAAGTAGGCGAAAAATTGGTGTCTGCCATCGGCTTTAGATCGCGTTCGACCATCGTTTTGCAGATAGCATAGGCTGTTTGCGGATTGACGGCCGATTCCTCCGTCATGTAGTCGTCCGCCGCCAATCCGTAAACGCTACAGGATGACATGTAGACAAAACGCTCCACCCTGCGGCGGCGCGCCATCTCCGCAAGCCGAACTGATCCTTGGTGATTGATCTCATAAGTGACGTCAGGGACGAGCGCCCCGGCCGGATCATTTGACAGCTCAGCCATGTGCACGACCGCCTGAATGCCATCGAGGTCGGCTTCTTCGATTTGTCGAATGTCTTTATTGAGTGTGTGCGGCGTGAGCGTTAGTCCGTGGTAAAGCCAACCCGATTTATAAAAACCGGTATCGACACCAAGGACCTCGTGACCCTGCTCTCTCAGAATCGGAGCAAGGAGCGATCCGAGATAACCTTCTGTTCCGGTGACAAGAACTTTCACAACTCAACAAAAATATTTTCAATCGTTCGGAAGCTAGGAGCGTCGCACAGATAAGAACGAAGCCATAACTCGCGTGGAGATAACTTAGCAATCTCTAGGCCCGGCGCCGACGTGGCGCGCCCGCCGGGCGGCGCGATAGATGGGAACGCCCAATGACGCGGGAAGATGCGCACAAAATCCCTGCAACCACCCCCCAAGGGAGCTGCTCAGCGCGAGCTGAGTGCCACTTGGATAATACTTGTTGCGCAGCAGAGCGCGGGCTCTCTCCATTTCACCGCGTTGTAAGCAGCGGCTGACCGCATTTACAACCATCGGAGCGAGGAACTCCCGTTTATAAACCTCGACTTCCGGTCTGACCTCATATGGACTAAGACATTCGACCAATTGCTCCGTCCAGAGCCCGCCAGCCGTCTCGGCTGCCGAATGCACCCGGTATTCCATGAGATATTGGGGAACGAAGCAGAATGTTGCCCCTTCCTGTGCGAGTCGAATGAAAAAATCGACATCCGGCGTATTGAGCTCCTCGCGGAAGCGCAACCGCCGCAGGTCTGCCGTGCGCAGCAAACTGGCGGACATAGGAAAGGAAAGTCGCCAGGCAGCTACATCACTGTGTTCGATCACTCCAGCTGGCAGCTTATCTCGACCGTAACGTCGGGCATGCGCTTTCGTGCGCTCTTCGAGTCGCTGACCGCTCGCATCGATAAGGTATTGATTGGAGAAAACAACCCGCACTCTCGGCTCCATCCTTGGGACAAGTTGCGCGAGAAATTCCGGTAACAAGCGATCGTCGTCTCCGATCGCAACCGCGCATTCTCCCCGGGCCGCATCCGCGAGCGCGTTGAAATTCGCCGACATTCCGAGATTCCGCTCGTTTCGATGGAATCTTACTCGGTTATCGCGCCGCATTACGTCCTCACCCACGGCTCTCGTTTCAGCCATCGTGCCATTGTCGAAAACGAGCACCTCGAAATTAGGATAAGTCTGTGCCAGCGCCGAATCGATGGCTTCCCTGAGAAAACCAGGCCGATTCAAGGTCGGGATGAGGATGCTAACGAGGGGGCTCATACGTTCCAGTCAAACGAGACGTCACTATCTTGAAAGCGCAATAGTTTAGCATTGTCGCGCAAATTGCCCCTGAACAATCTGGCGCAGCCAATCAATTTCATTGTAGCTTGCAAAGATGAATTCCTCGCAACAATCCGCGATCGCCAATTTCCACAGACTCCATGCGGAGGGTTGTTTTGTACTCCCGAACCCATGGGACGAAGGCACAGCTATTTATCTGCAGCGACTTGGATTTCAGGCCTTGGCCACGACCTCGGCGGGATACGCCTTTAGCTGCGGCAAATCGGACGGCGCAGTCTCGCGCGATGAGATGCTGGAGCATATTCGAAAAGTTGTCTCCGCCACTGCCCTGCCCGTCAATGCTGATTTCCTAAATGGGTTTGGCGACGCGCCGGATGAGGTTGCGGCCAATGTCGCCCTCTGCGTGAAGACTGGCGTGGCCGGACTTTCGATTGAGGATTCAACCGGAACAAACGATCCGGGCCTCTACGATGAAACACTCTCGCTTGCGCGTTTGCGAGCTGCTCGCAAAGCCATCGACGATTCAGGCAGTAAGGTCCTGTTGACTGGAAGGTGCGAAGCGTTCCTTGTCGGAAGCCCGGAGCCATTCCGCACCTCGCTCGCACGGCTCGTCGCCTATTCCGAGGCTGGAGCGGATTGTCTTTACGCGCCGGGCGTTAGCGATCCGGCGGAGATAGCCGCGCTCGTCAAAGCAGTCGCACCGAAACCGCTCAACGTTCTCGTCTCTGCTTTTAATGCGCAGCTTTCCATGTCAACGCTCGCAGCGGTGGGAGTCCGCCGTATTTCGATCGGTTCTGGCCTGGCTATGGTCGCATGGGCCGCCTTTGCCCGCGCCGCGCGAGACATGGCACTGAACGGGCGCTTCGAAACCCTCGCCGATGCCCTTACATTCTCCGAGCTGAATCAACTTTTCAGTTCACCGTCCAGAAGCACGAACCCGGCAGACCAGAGTTAACCGGAACTTCCCAGCGCGATTATGTTGAGGCGCGATTAACCACGTCTCGACAACGGTGGTAACTCGGGGAACCATACCATCCAAACTCAACAAGATGTTTGGTCCAGCCGATTACCTCCTGCGCCCACTGACCGATCAAGATGAGGCGATCCTGTGGGACATGCTTTATCTCGCGCTCAGCCCGGAGAGCGGTGAGGTCCCGCCCCCGGACATCGTGCATCGACCCGAATATGAGCGCTTCGTCGAAAGTTGGGGCCGTCCGGGCGATCGTGGTTTTGTTGCACTCGAAAAAGCGGGACGCGCCCTGCTCGGGGCCGTCTGGCTGCGGGCGCAAGGCGAAAACGATCCGGCGGACGCGACCCCCGAATTGGCATTCGTTGTCAAACCTGGACACCGCCAGCGCGGGATCGGCGCCTCGCTTCTCACTCAGTTCGTGCGCGCCAATCCAAACCTGGATTCCATCGCCCTCCGAGTTGGCGCCAATAGCCCAGCCGCCCGTCTGATGGAACGATTCGGATTTGAAGTCGCCACCCAGAGCGACAAAGCGGTCGTGATGCGCCGCCACGTCTAAAAGCGGGCCAACTTCTTAAGCATGACTCCGCTTTCAGACCGCGCCCTAACGATCCTTCACGATTGGGTGCAATCGGAGAGTTTACGCAAACATTGCTATGCCGTGGCCGCCGCAATGCGGCACTTTACCGGACGAACGGAAGGAGCCGACGCCGACACCTGGCAAGCGGTCGGGTTATTGCACGACATGGATTACGAGCGACATCCCAACACCGAACAAAGCGCAACCGAAGGCCATCCCTTCGTGGGCGTTGACTGGCTTCGGGCGCACGGTTGGAGCGAAGAAATCTGTCGCGCGATTCTTTCCCACGCCGATTACGCCGGCGTCGCGCGCACTACCGCTCTCGAACGCACGCTCTATGCAGTCGACGAGCTGAGCGGATTTGTGACTGCCGTCGCCCGGGTCCGGCCCGGCAAGAGCATTCACGAAGTCGATGTCGCGGCGGTGAAGAAAAAAATGAAGGACAAGGCGTTCGCGCGAGCGGTCAATCGCGACGACATCGTGCGTGGGGCTGCGGAATTGAACCTGCCATTAGACGAAGTCATAGCCGAAGTCATCACCGCGCTGAAATCCGATGCCGAACGGCTTGGACTGGCTGGGACAGCTCCCTAGAAAAAACGGAAGCTGAATTTCGCCTTTTCGTTAGGCGACGGAGATCGGGACTAGGCTGCTACCCGGTCGAGTGTTTGGCGAAGAACTTTGATGCTAAATGGTTTGTCGATCATCGCATCCACTTCCATCGCTTCATAAGCCGCCCGCACCTCCGGCGAAAGATGAGCGGATAAAACCATGATCTTTCCCAAAAAACCGCGTTCACGAAGTTGGCGAACAAACGCAATTCCTGACACGCCCGGCATATTGTTGTCAGTGATAATGACGTCGAACAAATTGGGATCCGCCGTTAACCGGGCGAGGGCGGCCTCTGCATCCAGCGCGCTGGCAAGCTCATAAAGGGGCCGTTCAAAGATAAAGCGCATTGACTGAGCGATGGAGGGCTCGTCATCAACGGCCAGAATCTTGAGGGGTGCTACCATAGACTTACGGCATCTCTAAAACTGCAGGCGGCATGCGGTACGAATGTCCCAGACGTGTCGTTAGCGTAGCGTCCTGCTACCGGCCGGAGTGTTCGTGCACTGCCGTGACTTCCAGCAGGGAATCAACCTTCTTGCGTAAATCGTTGACATCGAATGGCTTCGATAACATCAGATCCACTTTCAGTTTCATATAAGCTTGCACGTTCTCGTGAGTGAGGTGGGCTGACAGAACCACAATCTTGCCGCCAAAATGGCCGGCGCGAAGCTTCCCGACGAGCTGCAGACCCGTCATTTTCGGCATGTTGTGATCGGTGATCACGACGTCGAAAGGCTTCGGATCGGCGGCGATTTTTGCGAGCGCTTCTTCACCATTGCAGACGTGCGTAACTTTTGATGTCGGACCGCCCAGGACCAGGGCCAGCAATTGCGCGACCGCGGCTTCGTCTTCAACGGTCAGAATTCGCAGATGGTTGCTCATATCGCAATGAACGAGGTAGCAAGAGTCAGGCCGTTTTTTCGGAGCTAGTCGGCGTGAATGCACCGCAAAGGCCCGTTGCGAGCGCCGCGACTCCTAACTCGGGATCACAAGAGAAAGCCCCAATTTCAGGGATCACCGATCCGGCTACGACCGGCCCACCCGCAGTTTACGGCGTGAGAAAGATTTTTCCCGTGAAAGGGTCGAGCACCTCGGTCGAACTGGGAAAGGCGCGCACATCAACCAAACCCTGGGTCGGTGCATACGGGCTTGTGACAAACCCGGGTTTGTTTGGCACCGCCACTCCGTAAGGGACATCGCGCCGGCCTTTGGGGTCGGGGGCGGCGAGGGCTGCGGCGCGAATATCGAGGGGGGTTGGAACCGGTGTTGCCGGAGCCGTGATCGATGCTTCCGAGGGTGTTTCGGCCGGCTTTTTTCCAGACTCGTCCGTCTTCTTCGTCTTTTTGCGGGGGGTCGGTGTCGGCGAACTTCGCCCAAAATGTGAAATGGAGTGGCCGACTTTCTTGAAGAAATCGCCCACAGGATTCGCAACCACGTCCGTCGCGACCGGCATCATCACCAATACCGTGAGGACCAGCAGAAACTTCGTCAGGCGCATGATCGGAAAACCATTTATACCAATCAGATTCGGTCGAGCACCGTGGTTAGGCCCTCGAAAGGGGAGCATTCAAGTGTGAGAGGCGACGCAACCACTACGCGGTCGGCGAAACATTCGACAGCCTGCGCCGACGCAACTCCATCACGACCAGGCCTGCAATCGTTAAGACATCGCTGATCAGATGCGTCGTTTTTACGCTCTGCCAGGTGGCTGGGGTCAAAGTTGGCTCGAGTAATTGGCGCAGGGCTGTGGGATCGGTCTGCGCACCGCCATTCGCATCGAACTTTTTCACGGCTTCCAGCATGGCAAAACGCTGCGCGGTGCAATCTTTCATCGCTCCCAGATTTTCATAAGCAAAAAGCGCAAAGAGAAGGCAAACCACGAATGTCGTCAGAGCCGCGGGTTGCTTGCGCATAGAAGCAAAGGCCAGGATTCCGCCCACCGCCAAAATATAAATGTTCCAAAAATTCTGGAGCGCGTTCGCACGGTCGAAATAAAGCTGGAGCAGGTCGTTATAGTTCATATCTGGCGCATCATCATCTTGTTGGATGGCTTAAAGCGAGGTCAAATTTTGGCCGGATGACGTAAAAGCACGCTGCCGCCAGAACGAAACCGCCGATGATGTCGATAATGTGGTGCTGGTGCGTCAGGAGAGGCGAAAGACCGATCAGGATAAACCAAATCAGAACGGTAACGCGCGCGATACCACGGAGGGATCGTGTGTAAACGTCGATCAGAAACACTAACAATGCAGCGTGCAGTGATGGAAAAAGGTTGTAAGGCGCATCCATTCCACGAAACCAGTCGAAAAGGCCGCCGAGCCACCCGTCAGCGTGGCCTTCGGAAAAGGCGAAGCGAAGCGGAAACACGAGGAAACAAATTCCAGCCGCAACAATGGCGGTCGCCACTCGCAGGACGAATAGCTTCAGCTCACGTTCGGAAGAAATGAAGAACGGCGCCGCAACAAAGAAGAGATCGATCGACATGTAGGGAAGAATCATGAAAGGGACGAACGGAATGGAGCGTTCCCAGGCAAAGAAGAAGACCCCGACATCGTGGCGCCGCGAAGTGACCCAGATGCAGCCACCGTAAATAATCAGAAAAAGAAGCGACAACCCGATCGAAGCGCTCAGCGCTTTGACCCGCGAAACGGAGGCGTTCGTTTTCAGGAGCCGTTCCGGCGCGCAACGGAAACGCTAAACATTCCCCATCGATCGATTTCCATCGCGCATTTCTTGAAACCCGCCCCGCTCACCAGTTCATCGATCTCCGCGGTGCTGCGTCGGCGCATGATCCATCTCTGGCCGTCGCGGTTACGCAGAACGCGAGCGATAAACTCGAGTTGGGGATGCCAGGGCTGATTGGTGTAGATGAGGAATCCGTCCGGTTCGAGCGCGCCGGCCAGCCCGCCTAACGATTCAGCAACCGCCTTATTCGACGGAAAGAGCTCGTAGAGCCCGGACACAATCCCAATCGTTGCCCGCGGGACCAAGCCGGCAAGATCGGCGCGATCGAAGGCGTCTCCTCGCTCGACGTTTACGTTCGTTAGGCCAAACTCCTCCGCCAGCGCGCGCGCTGCAGCGATATTCTCCTCCCGATTGTCTCGCAGCACGGCGCTGATTGGAATTTCCGGCAGCGTCCGTATTGCTTCGAGGACGTAGCGTCCCGCGCCCGCTGCGACGTCGAGAATCCAGACCGGTCGCCCTTCGGCATGAAGAGTCTTGATCGATTCGCACAGCGCTTTTTCGAGATTCGCTTTCCGCTGCCGAATGCCGCGCCAGCCGATGCTGTTAAGATAAGTGGCATCGACGAACCGGCCAAGCTGCGACGACCCCTGCGGCCGATTTTCGTAGACGTAATCAAGCGATCGCCCCGAGTCGAAGCCGGTTTGCCAACCCAGATCGATCCCTTTGCTCAGGTGCCCGGCGATGCGCAAGGCCGTTCTCGCGGCCACAAACTGTGGACCGCCACGCAACTTGAGCCGCTCATACTCCTCCCAGGTGTGGCCGTATTGGTCGGCTTCGCGGAGTGAGACGACAGGCGGCGGCTCGCGAAAACGTTCCAGGATGAATGCCCGCATTCGTTCGATCACCTGCGCGCGATCCTTCTCGTGGAAAATCGCATGGTACATCGCGGGAAAAACGTGCATCCGTTTTACCGATGAGGAGAGGCGATCAAAGAACTGCCGTTGCGCTTTCAGGCTGACCACCCAATCTCTTCCCGCTGCCAACATGAGGGTCGGCGTTTGAATTGCACCAGCATCCGCGATCAGGCGCTGCGCCGTGTCATGGAGATCAAGCAAAAGAGGAATCGCGATCTTCCGAAATATGAGTGGATCGTCCTCATAGCGCGCTGCTTCAACCTTGTCCTGGGTCAGCATCGTGCCCCGCACATAGCTCGTGACCTTGCCCCCCTTGACCACCTTCTGCAGGACGCGCAGGCCCGGCACGGCGAGCGGAACGTATAGCCTCACATCGAAAGCCGCGGTCGCGAGAATCTGAGCGCGAATCGGCGGCGCGTAATCGTGCACCCACGCGCTGACCGTGACCGCCGCCAGGCTGTGCGCCAACACGATCATATTTTCGATCGGGATTTCGTGTCGTTCCGAAATGTGCCTAACGAATGCATCGACATCCTTGACGATATCCGACAAATCGCCGCCCCCGCGTTCACCGGGCGATTGGCCGTGACCGCGCGCGTCCCAGGCAAAAGTGGGCACGTCGTCCAAGCCTAACGATTCCACTGTTTCCTGCCATCGGGCCGAATGCTCGTGCCCACGATGAAACAAAAGGAGCGCCGCCTTTTGCGAATTCTTCTTCTGCGGCAGCCAGGCACGGTAAAACAACTCCGTCCCGTCCCAGCTCGTCATCGTCTGCTCAAGCGGAGCCATCAGTCTGTCCCAATTGATTGACCGCGCTCTGTAACTCGGCGGCGATCGCGCCTAGGTCGCCCCTCTCCGTCCCGCGCGTCGCATAATTTCGCGGGCGGCCAATAATCAAACGCACTTTCCCCGGTCGTGGCAGCCGGCGACCTTTCGGCCAGGCCCGGTAAGCGCCTTGCACGGAACAGGGCAGCACCGTCACATCGCGTCCGGCGAGCAATGTCCCGATGCCTGACTTGAACGGTTGCATTGCGCCCGTTTGCGATCTGGTTCCCTCGGGAAAAATGATGAGCACGTTACCGGGCTGCGCCAACAATTGCGCGCAGATGGAGAGACTTTCCCGCACTCCCATGCGACGCCCGAACGGAAGCGCGTTCATCACAACGGTCGCAAACCAGCTCCGCGGCAGACTGCGAAAAAAGTAATCCTCGGCCGCGACTGGAAACGCCTGATGTAAACGGCCCAGCGGAAGCGCCGCCAGGAGGCAAAGCGTGTCGAGATGACTGGCATGATTCGCCACCAGGACAAACGATTCATCGTCGTTAGGCAGATTCTCCGCGCCGATGATTTCGAAGCGCTCGTAAGTGCGCAGCAACCCGCGAATGATGAGCGAAATCACCGAACGAAAGCTGTAGACGACCATGTCGGGTTCGCGCGGAAAACGACGCCATCTCTCCACCATTTTGCCTCCGATTGGAAGCGCAACGCCGTCGGCCATTCTGCTCATCGGCCCGGATAATAGTATTCTGTCATCTGTAAGAAAAGCGGAACGACGAAGATCAAACTATCGATTCGATCGAGCACGCCGCCATGACCCGGCAGGGTTGCGCCCCAATCCTTCACCCCGAGATCACGTTTGATCACACTTAGCGACAGGTCTCCCAGCACGCTTCCGATGCCCACAATCAGTCCGGCGAGAATCAGCTGCGTCGTCCCAAAAAACGGGAAAGAAAAACGCAGCAGCCAGGGCAACGCCAGCGCCACCGCGAGCCCGCCGAGCGCTCCCTCCCAGGTTTTGCGAGGACTTATTTCGCTGCGAAGCGGATGGCGTCCGAACATTTTTCCAAATGTGAAGGCGGCCACATCAGTGGTCTCCGTCGCGAAGATTAGAAAGCAAATGTAGCCATAGGGTTGAAGCGAGTTCGCGAGTGAACCGAGATGTCCCCACATCCACCCCAGCAAGACAAAAGCGAGCATGCCTAACGACACTTTCCGAAGCTCACCGTCGAACCGATTGCGCACGATTGGAACGATCAATATTAGCGCGGGCACCAGGACAAGAAGCGATTCCAGGTCCCGCTTGAACAGATTTACGACGCCCACGGAAAGAATTCCGAGGTAAACCACACCGCTAAGCAACCAATCGCTATCCAACTCGCTTGCCCTTAGGAACTCCTTCGCACCCAGAATACCGAGTGCCGTCACGCCACAGATGAATGAAACGCGTCCGCCAAAAACAAAGACAGCAGCCAGCGGCGCCAGCCACAGCCAGGATCGATAGGTTTTCCAGACGCTGCCGAGCTGAATTCGAAAGACGACTTGCAACGCCGCGAGGACAATCCCCGCGCCAAGAAGCACCCCGATGACGATCACGAGGTAAACGCGAAAAACCGGATCGTGCAGCGCCGCAGACGGAGACATCAGGCGCTCTTCCTTTTCAGAGTTCGCAAGATTCGGATGAGCCGTTGCGCGATGGTCTGGACGCAGCCGACGACGACTATGGCGCAACTCCATTCGAGCGCCGTCAATCCAGCGATCACGATGTTGCCGTCTCTTGAGCACTGCAATGCATAGGTGATCCACGCGCCAATCCCGAGTGTCACCATCCGCCACGGTTTCGACATGAGTCCGCAGAACTCGCGCTGCGCGCCCACCGCCTGCCCCAACATCCCGACATAAGCTGTGCCTAACGACATGATCGCGGCCCAATAGCCAAAGAGAGGATGCATCCACCCACTGTGCGCGGCGCCGACAAAAATCAGGACATCAGAAATGCGGTCGGGAAAATCATTCAGCACTTCACCGCGCCAACTCGCCTTCCCCGCTGCGAGAGCGACCATCCCATCAAGCATGTTGCACCAGAGGCGGAGGAGACAGAACAACGGCGCAAGGATGAGCAGCATGGGATGTCGCGATGACTGCCAAAACGAAAGTGCTGCCAGCGCCGCAGCCACGATTGAAAAATACGAAATGGCGTCCGCATGAATCCCTGTGCGCAAACAAAGCCCGGTCGCGCCGCGAGCCGTCCGGCGAAATGCGTCTGCGATCGGCCGGCGCGCCGCCGGTTGATACTCTGCCATGAATGTAGGCTTGCCGAATTTAAGGACGAATGTCCACGTGGATCAGCCCCGTCGTGCCTGCCCGCGTCATAAAACCGCTCGCCCAGTCTTCATAAAAATATTGCTCGTAGCGCCAGACCATCTCGAGCCGAGCGCCGCCCGATTTTTCCCAGATGAGCCGATAATAAAGATGCCGTTTCCACGAAGGTGAATGTCCACTCATGAAGTTGATCTCGAGCGGCGTCGGCCAACTCAGCATGCTGCGTTCGATCTGCAACCTCGGCCTGTCTCCCGATGACGGCTTCACAACGAACAAACCGTCTGCACGCCCGAGCACAATCGTTCGGTCCGCTTTCTGCAAAATAAACTGCCGTTCCCCATTGATAGTCATTTTCAGCGGGTTCTTACTATCGCCCACAGCCGCCGTACTCATCGGAAGATCGTTGACCCACAACATCCCGTGATCCGCGTCCGCCACCCTGAGTTGCGTGATCGGACGCGAATCAATTTTCACTGTGTGGATACGATCAAAAAAAAGGGAGAGCGGCCGAGCTCCCGCTATCCAGGCGACGAGAAGTGCGACCAGGCCAACAATCCCAATCGCGCTGCGGAATAAAAGTCGGCGCACAGCCGAGGTATAAGTGCTCTGCCGCGCCCCGTCCATGCCGGGGCCTTCGTCTGAGCCACTCCAAAAATGTTGTCGTCCCGAGCCGCGTAGACGGCAACGAACCTCACAACCTATGAGACGGGATTCGCCAGTCGCGTGCCGGCGGCCGTATTCGTGATTCGAATTTCGTCATTTCCCGTCTTGTTGTTCGATTCGTTAGGCATTAGGCATCGTCGCCGCTCCCCTCGCCTTTCGTCGCCTTCTCTCCGCGCAATTTCGCCTGGATGAACAAATCGATGTCGCCGTCCATGACCGCCTGGACGTTGCTCGTCTCCGCACCGGTCCGGTGATCTTTCACCATCTGGTATGGCTGAAAAACGTAGGATCGAATCTGGCTGCCCCACGCGACGTCCCCCTTTTCTCCATATTGGCGGTCAATCTCTGCGCGTTTTTTGTCCTGCTCGATCTCGTAGAGCTTTGCCTTCAGCATCTTCATCGCCAACTCACGGTTGCGACCCTGGCTGCGCTCGGCCTGGCAGGCGACGACGATTCCCGTCGGTTTATGCACGATGCGAACCGCCGTCTCCACCTTGTTCACGTTTTGCCCACCCTTTCCTCCGGCGCGAAAAGTATCGACCTCGATATCTGCGGGGTTCACTTCGATCGGCGCTTCGTCGGTAATTTCCGGCACGATATCGACGCTCGCGAACGAGGTGTGACGCCGCTTGTTCGCGTCGAACGGCGAGATGCGCACCAGCCGATGCACCCCGCGTTCCGTATTTAGATATCCGTAAGCATATTCGCCGTTCACCAGAAGCGTGACCGATTTGATGCCGACTTCTTCGCCCTGTTGAATGTCGATGGTTTGCGTACTGAAACCGCTCCGCTCGATCCAACGCTGATACATGCGCAGCAGCATGTCCGCCCAGTCGCACGACTCTGTCCCACCGGCGCCAGAGTGGATCGTGACGAACGCGTTCGACCGATCGTTTTCGCCGGAAAGAAACTGGCGCAGCTCAAAATCCTCGAGCTTCTTCAGAAGCCGCCCGTGCTCGGAGATGATTTCCTTTTCCGCCGTGGCGCGCGCCGCCGGATCTGTTTCTTCCGCGGTTAATTCCTGAAGCGCGACAAAATCGTCCATTTCGCGTTCCAGCTCGGCCATTGGAGTAATCAGCCCACGAAGCCGGGAAACCTCTTCGACCTCCCCTTGGGCACGCTCGCGATTCGACCAGAAATCCGCGGCCGCCATCCGCGTTTCAAGTTCCGTCAGGCGAGATTGCAGCTTCGGCAGGTCAAAGAAACCTCCGCAGTTCGCCGACGCGCGCGCGCAATTCTTCTGCGTTGATCGCTTCCACTTCCGTTGCCATGGCGGAAAGATAATCGCGCTCGCTCGCCTGCCAAATCAGATCACCGGGCGCCATCCGCGATCCGGCAAACAAAAATGCGCGATTCGATTCCGGTGCGTTGGAGATAGATCTGCGCCAAGTCCTCGGCGACGCGCGCCGCGGCTGAGCTTTCGCACAGGGTTACGGTCGCCCCGCCAAAGCCGCCTCCGGTCAGACGCGCGCCATAGACACCCGGAAGCGAGCGCGCGACCTCGACCAGTAAGTCGAGTTCCGCGCTGCTATTCTCGAAATTTTGGCGCGAGCTCTCATGCGACTCATTCAGGAGCGCGCCGAAACCGCGTCCGTCGTTCTGAGCGAGCAGCCCCAGGGCGCGTTGCACGCGATCGTTTTCGCCGACGATGTGCGCGGCACGGCGGTACAAAAGGGACGGCAGATCGCGCTTTGCTAGTTCGCCAGGCGTGATATCGCGCAGGGCGACCAGACCGAGCGCGGCGGCAGCGGCGCGCGTTTCTTCGAGTCGCTGGTTGTAAAGGCTACCGGCCAGCTCGCGCTTTGTTCCAGATTCGCCGATGACCAAAGCGAGCTCGGGTGGAAATGGAATTGTCCGCACTTCCTCAGTCCGCGCATCAAAGTAAACCGCGTGATGGGCGCGGCCAAAAATGGAGGTGACCTGATCGAGCAAACCGGATTGCACACCGACGAATCGATGATCGGATCGCTGGCAGAGCTTTGCGACCTCGAGCGGCGGCAAATGCGCTCCGAAGAGCTTCAGGAGGAACAGAGCCGTGGCGACTTCGAGCGCGGCGGAACTGGAGAGCCCGCACCCAGATGGAAGGTTTCCGTCGATTTCGGCCGAGAAATCGTCAATCGAAATATTAGCGTCGATCAACTCTTGGACGACGCCGAGAATGTAGTTCACCCAGCGCGGCTCTGTTTGAGGTCGAAAATTTTCTTGTCGGATGGTGAATTCGCCGAACGACGAGGAGCGGAGCGCAACGAGTCCGTCGGTGCGTCGCTCGCCGGAGACTTTCAGGCCGCGATCGATCGCGGCGGCCAGCACAACGCCTTGGTTGTAATCAGTGTGATTTCCGAGCAACTCGACCCGGCCCGGTGCATACGCTGCGACGCGCATCAGGAAATTGACTGCACAAAGCGGCCGATGGTTTCGAGAATACGTTGATCGACCACCTCCTGCGTTTCACCCCGAGCCTGTAATTCACCCTTCTTCACGCCTAACGAATGATCGCCGCCTTCCACAACCAGCAGCTCGTTAAGCGCAGTCATTTTCGCCCGCGCCTCAGCCAGCAGATCGAGCGGACAAAGCGGATCGCGCGTCCCCTGCACGAACAGAATTGGCGTGCCTAACGATCGCAAGACTTCATCGCGCAACTTGGTCTGATCGCCCATTGCGCAAAGTGGATAGCCGAGACAGATCAAACCATCGACTTTCTCCTCGAGCGACACATGGCACCCGATACGGCCACCCATACTTTTGCCGATCAAGAATGTCGCCGTGCCGGCGTCGAGCCTGGTCCGGGCCTCAGCGAGCGCAGCGCGATGGGCGGCAATTAGTTGCGGCGGTCGATCCGGCCGCTTGCGGCCTTCGCGCATGTAGTCGTAATCGAAGGTCACGACCGTCCCGATGGATTCCAATCGCGATTTCCACCGTTGCATCCACGGATGAGACGATGGTGCGCCGGCACCGGGCGCAAAGAGAAACAGGATATTGGCTAGCGAACTTAAGTCGGGGGTAGCTGGATACTCTTGGTCAGGCATTCTTGTTTGCGCAAAATACGATCAATCATTCACAATATTTGTGAAGCCCGCCAGAGATGAAGGATAGAGAGTCATAACTGTATGAAAGCCATCTCAGATCGTCTCGCTCTTGTCAGTCTCTTCTTCGCCCTGCTCGTTATGGCGAACGCTTCCGGTTCCACACCAGATCAAATCAACCCGGCACCCACTCGCTGGGTCAAGCAGGCGCCGGTACCGACCTGGTTCAGCCTCCAAGGCGTGGCGGCACTTTCGCCTAACGAATGCTGGATTGCTTCGGCGCCTCTGCTGGGAGATGTCGGGGAACTTTCGCACACCACGGATGGCGGACGAACCTGGACCACAGTCTCAATGTCGCACCAGGTCAACGCGGTCGCGTTTGTCGATCCACTCCACGGTTGGGCGGCGGGGAACGCATTCTCCCACACCACCGATGGCGGATTGACGTGGATCGAGGACAACCAATACGGCACGATTTACGATTTGTTTTTTCTCGATACGCAACACGGTTGGGCCTGCGGCAACGGAGCCGCCGCCTACTACACAATCGATGGCGGTTTGCATTGGACTGGGGTCAGCACCGGAGGTGGTGCGACCATGGGTTCGATTTATTTCACCGACCTGCTCAACGGCTGGACGGTTGATCTTAACGGACAAATTTTTCATTCCACGGATGGCGGAAAGCATTGGACGCATAAAGCAACCGTTAACGGCTTCAATCTTCAGATGATCCAGTTTTTCGATTCGCTGGAGGGTTGGGTCATCGGCGGCGATGCGTTTTATCACACAACTGATGGTGGCGCGAATTGGACCAAGGCGCTGATTCCCACGAATAGCTGGGCCTACAGCGCGCGCTTTTTCGATCGGAACCTCGGAGTGGCGGTCGGGGAGTATGGCAACATCTTGCGGACCTCCGATGGCGGCGTTTCCTGGCAGGAAATTCAGCCGCAAGGCAGTGGCCAGCGTTTGTGGGATGTGGAATTTGCGGACGCGAACAATCTTTTCCTGGCTGGCGATAACGGCGTTGTCTCTCGCTCGGTGGACGGAGGCATAACCTGGCGCTCGATCCAGAGCGGCGCAGCCGGCGTGACTCATGACTTCGATGCGATTGACGCGAAGCATGCGTGGGCTGGACAGGACGCCGGTGAAATCGCCTACACCGTGAACGGCGGACGCCAGTGGTTGCGCGCGACAGTCGGCGGCTTCGATGTCTTTGGCGAGATTTTCGCGGTCGATTTTGCCGATGCTGCAACGGGCTGGGCCGGAGGCTCGGACGAGTTTTTTGGCGGCAGTCGCGGGGTTCTTTCCAAGTCAACCGATGGGGGAAAAACCTGGGGCGAACAGTTCGAGCTTCCGGATTTCACGTTCAGCGGCCTGAAAGCGGTCGATAGCCTGACAGCGTTTGCCGTCGGATTCTTCGATTTCGTTGGCGGCGGGCTGGTTTTCCGAACCACAGACGGCGGTTTGAACTGGCAAAACGTCACTCCAAATGGGGAGGGATTTCGCGACGTGTTTTTCCTCGACGCGAACACCGGCTGGATTGTTGGGGCCAGCATTTACAGAACAACGGACGGAGGCAACAACTGGACGAAGCAGTTTGGAGACAGCAATACGGAGTTTGAAGCGATTTCCTTTTTCGATGCGCAGAATGGTTGGGCAGTTGGGTTCAACAACCTTGTCCTTCACACGACCAACGGAGGCCAAACCTGGACCTCACAGAATGTGGGAGCCCCGCCTGTCACGGCGATCACTGGCGTCACGGCGGTGAATGCAACGACGGCGTGGGTCGCGGGCTGGTATGGCTTCGTCGCTCGAACAAACAATAGTGGAACCAGCTGGCGCCAGGAAGTCATTCCCGGAGCGACCAACATTGATTTTGAGGATCTGCTTTTCCTCGATGCGCAGCACGGCTGGGTGGGCGGAAATATCGGCATTTGGGCGCGTCGTTAGCGAAGCGCCAGATCTTGTTCTGGGGAGCGCACGCGCCTCGCGTGCTGTTTCCGGCGCCCCCGCCGAAAATCTCCTCGCGCCGGGAAAAGCTCGCGATGGCCGTGAAGGCGTCCTCGTTCATCTGCACATCGAAAAAAGGAAGAGTGGCATTGACGAGTCAGCATCCTACCTTGCCAGCGAATTAATCATCCGATGACACTGCCACTTGTCAGGCAAATCAACCTCGAAGAAATCCGTGCCGCCCGAGAACGGATTACCCCCACCATCCTTCGCACCCCACTCGTTAGGCTGGAGCTCGGCTCGGACTTTCCAGAAGTGCATCTCAAACTGGAAAACCTTCAGCCGATCAACGCGTATAAGTTGCGCGGCGCGGCTAATGCCGTCGCGATGTTATCCGACGCGGAACGAAAGCGCGGTGTCTGGACGATCAGCGCCGGCAACGCCGGTCAGGGCGTGGCCTACGCCGCGCGACAGGCTGGTGTGCCGTCCACCGTTGTCGCGATCGAAACCGCGCCGGCGGCAAAACTCGAACGGATGCGCGCGCTCGGCGCCAAACTGGTGCTGGTTCCCTACGAAACGGCCTGGAAAACACTGGATGAACGCGCCTATCCCGGCGTCGAAGGGACCTTCATCCATCCTTTCGATGATGATAACTTCATTGCCGGACATGCAACAATGGGACTCGAAATTCTCGAAGATCTGCCCGAGACGGCAACTGTCCTCGCCGGGATTGGCGGCGGTGGATTGATTGTAGGAGTCGGGAGTGCAATCAAAGCGCTGCGACCCGAAACCAGAATCATTGGGGTCGAACCCGAGACCGCCGCACCAACCGCGCTCTCGCTTACCGCAGGTTCGCCGCAAAAATTCCCAAATTGGACCGCGTCATTTGTCGACGGCGCGGGTGGTCAGAGCGTCTTCCCCCGCATGTGGGAGCGAATGAAGCCGATCCTCGACGATTCGCTAGTCGTCAGTCTGGAAGACACCCGTCGCGCCATGCGCCTGATGGCGGAAAAGGCACGCGTCATCGCCGAGGGCGCCGGCGCACTGGCGCTTGCCGCTGTTCTGAGCGGCAAGGTGAAGGGACCCGGTCCAATCGTGTGCGTCGTCTCGGGCGGAAATGTTGACCTGAAGAAATTTTGCGAACTGATCCAGCCGTGAATCGCGCGCCCAGCTTTCTCGACGAAGCACAAGTCCGTTCACTCCTGCGAATGGAGGAATTGATTCCCGCGATGGCGGAGGCGATGCGTGATTTGTCGTTAGGCAAAGTCGCTCAGCCGTTGCGCACGATTGTGCCGGTGACGGAGCATGCCGGATTCTTCGGGGTGATGCCCGCCTACGGCGGAGCGCTGGGGGCCAAGTTGGTAACCTTTTTCCCTAACAATCAGGGCATTCCGACTCACCACGCTGTGATTGTTCTCTTTCGTCCAGAAACGGGCGAGCCGCTCGTCACAATGGATGGACGACTTATCACCGAGATGCGAACCGCAGCGGTTTCGGCGGTCGCGACCGATCTGCTCGCGTGCCGCGACGTCGCAACCCTCGCGATTCTTGGTTCCGGAGTCCAGGCCCAGAGTCATCTCGAGGCACTGCGAGTCGTTAGGCAATTTCGCGAAGTGCGCGTGTGGAGCCCGCGTAACGCCGCGCAGTTCGCCAAGGAACACGATGTGATCGCAGCCGACTCGGCGGAGGCTGCCGTGCGCGGCGCCGACGTAATTGTCGTTGCGACTTCTGCCACCGCACCGCTGTTGAAAGGTGAATGGCTTTCTCCCGGCGTGCACATCAATGCGGTCGGGGCGACCCGGCCAAACTGGCGGGAGCTAGATGATGAGGTCCTCGTTAGGGCGACGTTGTTCGTTGAATCTCGCGAAGCCGCCGGCAAGGAATCTGGTGACGTGATCGCGGCGGGAAAGATTTCCGCCGAGCTCGGCGAAGTCGTTGCCGGATCAAAGGCGGGCCGCCAATCCGATGACGAAATCACCCTCTACAAATCCGTCGGCGTTGCGATCGAGGACGTCGTGGCGGCGAATCTCGTTTACCGCAAATTTTCCGGCAAAGAGCCATGACAGAATCCTGCGTTCATATCGAAGCGATCGAGTCGGTCAAACAACCCGCTCGACGCGAGTGCGAAGAATGCGTCAAGACCGGGGACACGTGGGTCCACTTGCGCATCTGTCAGCAATGCGGAGCGACCCTATGCTGCGATAGCTCGCCCAACCAACACGCCAGCAAGCACGCCCACTCCAGCGGACATCCGGTCATTGCGTCTGCTCAACCCGGCGAACGTTGGATCTATTGCTATCCAGACGATGCGTTCGCCCAGTACTAAGTCTGAGATCAACTGACGAATCAGCTATGGAAATCAATCCGATGGGAGAAAAGAAAGAGGAACAGGCCGGCGTCATCGTCCGCGGCACGGCAGATGGATTTCTCCAGGAAATCACCAGCGGTAGGTATCATTTTCAGGCGGATGAACCGAAGGAGGCAGGTGGCGGCGACACCGCCCCGGGTCCGTACGAATATTTGCTAATGGCATTGGGAGCCTGCACGTCGATGACCGTCGGGCTCTACGCGCGCCGCAAACAAGTTCCCTTGCAGAACATCACGGTTTCCCTGTCGCATGCGCGCATTCACGCGGAGGATTGCGAGGCCTGCGAGACCAAGAAAGGATTGCTCGATCGGATCGACGTCAGGATCGAATTGACCGGGCCGTTGACGCCAGATCAACGCGCCAAGTTAATGGAGATCGCCGGCAAATGTCCGGTCCATCGCACGCTCGACTCAGAGATCGATATCCGGGTGCGCGAGGCCTGACTGCCGCCATTCAAAAGATCCCACTGTCGGTGAATCCTGGAATGGATCCCGCCGCAGAAAAAATCCAGTTGTCACCAATACATCTGGTCGAACTGAGACAAACAGGCGTCTTGATCTCCGGCCCGACAGCGACGGAAAAGCTCATGTTCAATGGTATGTTCCTCGTCGACCAGTTCTCGAAGATGGCCGAGAACTGCTCGATCACTCTCGCCCGTGTGATACTTGGCTAATTCCCGCACGACTTCCTCCAGGCGCCCTTTGAGCTCCGCATTGCTCTTGCCTCGGACCTGGATTCCGGCACACCCGACAGAAAGGATACAGAGCCCAACCAAGATCAACTTTCTCATGCGCAG
>Ga0207701_10000952_pt1 | contig 30683 bp, 30 predicted proteins | sample KBSSwiSSwithPhiX_FD_184294 | JGI IMG/M metagenome (GOLD analysis project Ga0207701, IMG submission 184294) | Switchgrass rhizosphere bulk soil microbial communities from Kellogg Biological Station, Michigan, USA, with PhiX - S5 (SPAdes) (version 2) | ecosystem: Environmental > Terrestrial >... | reverse complement strand
TGAAGTACCGCACCCAGCCCACGACTGAGAGGACCAAGCCAAGCACGGCGATCAGAAACAGCAGACGAAGGTTCATCCGATCCGGCGCGATGGTGCTCATGACGTCCCCCTTCAACCCGCCTCAACCCGTCCCAACGTCTCGCAACGTCTCCCAAACGTCACCCAACGTCACCCAACGTCACTCCACCTTTTCCCCGTCCTTCTCATCGCCGCCGACCAGCCGCTCCTGGTTGAGCGCGGCCGCGCCGAGCATGCCGCCCATGCCCATCGACTCCACGGCGCTGCTGGGGATGAGCATCAAGGCGCCCTTCTCCTTCAATCCTTCGTAGAGCATGTTCATGGCGCGCAGGTGGAGCGCGGTCGGGTTGTTGTGGTACGACTTGGCGGCTTCCTGGAACGAATGCGCGATCTCCATCTCGGCCTGGCCCAGGATCACGCGCGCGGCCTTCTCGCGCGACGCCTGCGCCTCGCGCGACATCGCGTCCTGCAGCGCCACGGGGATGACCACGTCGCGCATCTCGACCGAAGACACCGTGACGCCCCACGGATTGCTGCGCTGGTCGATCAAGTGCTGCAACTCGGCCTCGATCTGCTCGCGGCCCCGGAGCAGGTCGGCCAGTGCCGTGCGGCCGATGATGTCGCGCAGCGCCGTCTGCGCCGCCCAGCTCACCGCCTGCGCGTAGTCCTGCACTTCGAGCGCCGCCTTCTGCGCGTCGTGCACCATCCAGAACAGCACCGCGTCCACGTTCACCGGCACCGTGTCGGAGGTGAGCGTCTGTTCGGCCGCGAAGCTGGTGGTGATGGTGCGCTGGTCGATCCACGACGACACGCGGTCGATGAACGGCACGATCCAGAACAGCCCTGGCCCGCGCAGCCCGATGAACCGTCCGAGCCGCAGGACGACGGCGCGCTCCCACTGTTTCGCGACGCGGGCCGCCTGCATCAGGATCACGCCGATCACCGTCATCGCGATCACCGGAATCGGGTTCCCGGCGGCGACCGTGCCGACGAGCCCCAGGGCGATCGATCCGAGCAGGATCAGGGCCGCGATCACGTTCAGCCGCCCGACGGAAACGGCCTCCGAGCGGCCACCGGTGATGAGAGGGGACATTTACGCTTCTCCTTTTCGCCCGTCGCGAGGCTCGGGGCGTTGCGCGCTCAGGGCACCGACCACATCGTCCAGAGTGAACCCGGCTGCGTCGGCGTCGGCCAGCATGCGGGTGACGAAGGCCCGCAGGCGGCGATCGTGCTCGCGCGGTGGATGCGCCCGCGTGGCGCCGGCAGTGACAAACGATCCGACGCCGCGCCTGGTCTCGATGACGCCGGCGCGCTCCAGCTCGGCATAGACGCGGGCCACGGTGTTGGCGTTGATCCGGAGATCGACGGCGAGCTGGCGGACCGTCGGCAGTTGATCGCCCGGCCGTACGCGGCTGGTGGCAATCGCGGCGCGGAGCCCGCGTTCGAGCTGCGCGTAGATGGGCGTGGGGTCGCGTGGATCGACGGAGAGCAGCGCCACTTCAACTATTATACTAATTAATTAGTACAACTCTTGTCAAGCCGGCCGGCCGCTGAAAGGCAGCCCGACGGCCCTGTACAAAAGCGCACAGCGCCTCCAGCCAGGACGAGATAACCTCATCGCCAGCCAAAGGAAATCAATATGTCGATACTTGCTTGGATCGTTCTGGGACTCATCGCCGGGTTCATTGGCAGCAAGCTTGTCAACAAGACCGGCGAGGGGATCGTGCTCGACATCGTCCTGGGAATCGTCGGGGCGGTGGTCGGCGGCTACCTGTTCAACATGATGGGCTCCGCCGGCGTGACGGGCCTCAACATCTACAGCCTGTTCGTGGCGGTGGTCGGCGCGGTGCTCGTGCTGGTCGCGTATCACGCCGTCCGTCGCGTGGCGTGATCGTCTTCGTGTCAGTACTGTCGCTGGTTCCGTTCGCGACGCTCGCCCTCGGGCTCACGATCAGCCCGATGCCGCAAGACGACGGGCATCGAGGCCGCGGCGACGCGACCAGATACGCCTCCATGGATCGCAACCACGACGGCGTCATCACGCGCGACGAATGGCACGGGAGCGATCAGTCGTTCCGTGTCCACGACTGGAATGGTGACGGCGTGCTCTCCGGCGAGGAGCTGCGGCCGGGCGCGCATCGGCCCGGCCGACCCTCCGGGCAGGACGACTACACAGGCCCGGACACGTATCGGTTCAGTGACTGGACCGAGTCGGGGTTTCGCGGTCTCGATCGCAATCGCGATGGCCGGCTCTCGCGCCAGGAGTGGTACTACGATGCAGAGACATTCACGCGCATGGACGCCAACCGTGACAGTTTCGTCAGCTTGCGCGAGTTCCTGGGCACGACAGACGACGACCGTGACGATCGGTTCGACGACCTCGATGCGAACGGTGACGGGCACGTAACCTGGGCCGAGTGGCACGGCGGCCGTGAGGCGTTTGCCTGGCTGGACAGAAACGGCGACGGCGTGCTCACGCGCGCGGAGATCATTGGCAGCCAGTCACCGCAGGCGCCCGATACGTTCGCGACTCTGGACGTCAACCGCGATGGTCGATTGTCGCGCGACGAGTGGCAATGGTCCCAGGGCAGCTTCGCCAATCGCGACCGCAACGGCGATGGCGTGGTCACGCGAGCCGAGTTTGCGGATCGGACTGCCGCGTCGAGTGGCCAACAATCGGCGGCGTATCGCGCCGGCTTTGACCGGGGCACGTCCGAGGGCCGGCAGGCCGGCCGCGAGGACAAGACGCGACGTAACGCGTGGGACCTCGAAGGCCAGCGCGAGCTGGAGCAGGCCGATTCCGGCTACACGACTCAGGTCGGTTCGCGGAGCGACTACCAGGCGGGGTACCGCGACGGATTCCGCCGTGCCTATGCCGAGGGTTTCGGCCCGCACTGAGCGGCAACGCCTCGACGGAGAGTACGACTCGGTCATCGATTCTTGCACTTCACCCTAGGAGCAGACATGAGACTACGAACGATCGGATTGACGCTGGCACTGTGCGTTGTTGCAGTCGCCGCAACTTTCGCCTCCGACCCGAATCTGGGTACTTGGAAGCTGAACGAGGCCAAATCGAAGATCGCGGCCGGGATTGGCAAGAACGACACCGTCGTCTACGAGGCCATGAGTGACAGCGTCAAGGTCAGCATCGACGGTACCGGTGCCGACGGCAAGGCGCTTCACACGGAATGGACGGGGAAGTTCGACGGCAAGGAGTACGCGGTCACTGGCGACCCGACATCGGACATGCGGTCCTACACGCGAGTGGACGACAACACGCTGGCGTTCGCGGCGCAGAAGGCCGGCAAGCCCACGCTCAGCGGCCGCATTGTCGTCTCGGCCGATGGCAAGACCCGCACCGTGACTACCGATAGCAAGGACGAAAAGGGTGTGAAGCTCACCAACACGGGCGTGTACGACAAGCAGTAGCTCAACGTGATGCCCTTCCGCCCGGTTCCGGGCGAAAGGGCATCAGGCTACTGTTTCAGGCGAGCGCGAAGCCTGGAGCCCGGAGCCTGAAGTCCGGACCCCGTAGCTGTCTGCGGTCCCCACCGACTCGGCCGTCCGTCTGACAATCGCGTCGACCACGCGGCTGGCATCCCTGCCGACGCCGTGAATCATCGTGGACGAAAGCGCGTACAGGAAATGCAGGCCGACGAAGTAGAGGCCCGGTTCGCTTGCGACCAGCCCGCGCTCGTGCCGCGGCTCGCCGTCCTCGTCGAGCACCGGCAGATCGATCCAGTCGAAACCGGCGTGATACCCGGTGCACCAGATCACGTTGGCGACATCGCTCATCACGCGGCCGTCCGTGAGGACAGGCCAACCATCCTTCACGCCGGCCACTCGGACCACGCGCTCGACACCTGCCGTCCTGAGGTTGCTTCGCCTGGTCCGAATGAGCGGACCGCCTCGCGACAGGACGCCCGGCCGGACCTTTCGGCCGAGGGGCGTGTTCACGGTCAGGATGCGATGGAACAGCACTCTCAGGACGAACGGCGCGAGCAGATGCTGGCCGACCCAGCTACTGATGCGGAAGGGCACCTCGCCGACGTCGCGGCCGGACATCCACGTGCGATGTGTCCGTGCGACCTCGATGGCGATTTCCGCTCCTGAATTGCCTGCGCCGACCAGCAGCACGCCACCTTCGCGCAGTTGCGCGGGATTTCGGTACGCACTCGAATGGAGCTGCACGATCGATGGATCCAATTCCTTCGCGAGGCGGGGAATTCTCGATGCCTGGTACGTTGCCATCGCGACGACGACCTGATCGGCGGCAATCGAGCCGCTGTCGGTGTCCACGATGAAGGTGCCGTCGCGCTTCGACAGCTTCGTGACACGAGTGCGAGCTCTGACTGGAAGCGAGAAGTGCGCGGCGTACGACTCGAGGTAGTCGGCCATTTCATCCTTCGTCGGAAAGACGTCGGGCGCCGCAGGGAACGGCCAGCCGTCGAGGCCGTTGAACCGCGCAGGCGTGAAGAGCCGCAGCGAATCCCAGCGGTGACGCCAGGAGTCCCCGACGCGCGCGTTGGCGTCGAGAATCACGAAAGGCAGCCCCCGCCGCGCCAGGTGGTAGCCGACCGAAAGCCCTGACTGACCGCCGCCGATGATGACGGTGTGAATGCGTTCAAGTTCGCGTCGGCCTTCCATGACTACGCCTCCGTGAGTGATGTGCGATGGAACTCATCGTAGGGGATTGGCCGGCCGGCCGCATCGGCCGAACGTCGCAGGCGCGCGAAGGTCGGCGCATGGGTATTTCTACCCACGCCATGAGCCTGTAGTCAGAAGCCTGGAGCCTGCCTTCATACGATCCGATGCTGGAACGCGTATGCCGTAGCGGCGGCCCGGCTCGGCAGGTCCAGCTTGGTGAAGATGTTGCTGAGGTGCCGGGCGACCGTCTTCTCGCTGATGCGCAGTTCGCCGGCGATGGCCCGGTTGGTTCGCCCGCTGGCCACCAGCCGCAACACTTCGATCTCGCGCGAAGTCAGGCTGTCGCTCCGACGGGGAGCAGGCGCGGCCAGCAGTCCGTCCACAGCGGCCAGGTCCGGCGACGCACCGAGCTGGCGGAACACCCGGCGAGCCGCTTCGAGCTCGAGGCGGCCGCTGTCGCCGTCCCCCATCTGGCGGCACGCCAGCCCGAGGAGCACGTTGACCCGCGCCGCCTCGTAGGGCGCTTCGATCTCGTGAAGATGCTCGCAGGCGCTGCGCAGTTCCGAGAGCGCCGCTTTCGAATCGCCCTCGGCCATCAGCACGGCGCCCATCGCCCTCGCGGCGATGGCACGGATGTACGGCGTCCCCAGGACCGACGCGATCGTCTGCAGCTCCTCGGCGGCGCGACGCGCCTCGGCCTTGAGACCGCCCTCGAGCAGGATTTCCACGGCTGGTCCGAGGAGTCGGGACCGGGCACGGCGATCGCGTGCCTCGTCGAGGACCCTGCAGATAGCCGCCGTTGCGTCGTCACCACGACCCTGCGCGAGCCGCAGCAGGGCCATGCCTGGATGTGGCGAGCGGCCGGCATCGGTTGCCAGGCCGTACGCCTCCTCGGCCTTGGCGAACTCCCCGCGCAGTCGATGGACCTCCGCGAGCTGGTAGTAGGCGGCCCCCGCCGGCCCGCGGCGCGTCGGCTGCGTGAGTTGATCGCAGGCGTGCCTGGCCTCGTCCTCCGCATCCGGCCAAAGGCCTCGCAGCAGCTTGATCTCGGCGCGCCGAACGAGACACTCCCCGCGATACGCCACCAGGTCGGGCTGGGCCTCGCACCAGTGGCCGAGCGCCTCGGTCCATTCCTGCACGCGGCGCATGTCGAACAACTCGAAGCAGGCTTCGACGACGCTGCAGTAGATTGTGCCGACGATGATGGGCGAGAGCTCGCCCGAGGTGACGGCAACCATCACCTCGTCCATCAGTGCGACGCCCTCGTCGACCGTGCCGAGCCGTATCATCGCGCGCGCACGACCCTGCTGGGCCAGGTTGACCAGATCCCGGTCACCGAAACGCTCGCCGATCGCGACGGCCTGCGCGAAGATGTCGCGGCCCTTCCCGAAGTCTCCTTGCATGATCGCCTTGATCGCGGAGGGCACGAGCAGGTAGCCGCGCTCCACGCACTCGGGCCGTGCGGCAAGCAGACGCTCGGCACGCGCCGCCCAACCGGAAGAACGAGCCATCTCGCCGCGTCCGTGCAGTTCGAAGATCAGCCAGATCGCGCATCTGGCGGCGCGCAGCGTGTCGCCCTGAGTGAGAAAAGTCTGGTGCGCGCGCGCGAGGGCGTCCTCGCTGGCTTCGTCTCGACCGCTGAGGTGCGCGGCCATACCCAGATGCTCGAGGTCGTCCCCTTCGAGGGCGGCCTCGGCATCAGCGGCCGCCAGACGTGCGTATGCCGTATTCCACGCGCGCCGCAGATAGGCCGCGCGGCCTTCAGTCAGTGACTCGGCCCGGCTCATGGCGTCATGCAAGTGTAGGACGGACCGCGTCATGCGGAGGTACGCGATTCGCACGGGGCTCAAGCTCAACGTGCCCGCTGCAAATACATTCCGTTCCCAATTTGTCCCTGCACACGGAGCACGTAACCCGAGCACGCGCTTGAAAATTGGTGTGGAGCGCGTCTTGCATCTGCACGATACGACATGACGATCATCGGTGAGCCTGGTGCTCGCACGACACGATCGAAAACGAATCTCTTATTCGACTTCAGGAAGGGAATGAAGCCTTGACTAACAAACCTTTCGGATCTCCTTCGGATGCGTTCAGCAACGCCACCTCGAGCATGCATGAGGGTGCAGTGCACGTGCAGGAAGAGGCCGCGGCACTGGGACAGAAGGCGTCAGAGTTCGGCCGCACCGCCGTCGGCGCGCTGGATGCCCAGCGCAGCACCGCCGCGAGCGGGATCGAAAGCGCCGCAACCGCACTCCACGCGAACGCGGACCGGCTGCCGGCCACGGTGGGCAAGTTCGCCCATCAGACCGCCGACACCTTGAGCGCCACCGCCGATTACGTGCGCGACAACACGATGCGCGATGCGATGGCGGACCTGAAAAGCTACGTGAAGGCGCATCCCACCCAGGCCCTCGTTGGCGCCGTGGTCGTGGGCTTCATGGCCGGCCGGCTGTTGCAGCGGGATTGAGGGCGCGGCATGGCTGACGACAACGGCCGGTCGATTGCGACGGTCCTGAAGGACATCGTCGGGAATGTCCAGCAGATCGTGCGGGCCGAGATCCGCCTGGCGAGCGCTGAAGTGCGCCAGGAAGCACGCAAGGCCGGGCAGGGCGCCGCGCTCCTGATGGCAGGCGGCGCGGTTGCCGTGCTGGCGCTGGGGTGTGTCTTGATCGCCGCGATCGCGCTGTTGGCCACCATCGTCGCCCTCTGGAGCGCCGCGTTGATCGTCGCCGCCGTCGCGGGTGTTGTGGGGGGGATTTTCATAGCGGCCGGTCTGAAGCGAATGCGGCAAGTCACAATGACGCCGACCAGGACCCTGGCGGCGCTCGAGGAGAATGTCCCGTGGGCGAAAGCACCAACCAGATAGAGCGCGAGATCATGGCCGAACGGCGTCAACTCGGCCGCAACCTGAGCGAGCTCGAGGTGAAGGCGCAACAACTGGGCGATTGGCGCACGTACTACCGCCGCCACCCGACCCTGCTCGTGGGCCTCGCTCTCGGCGGGGGCCTGGCGTTGAGCGCCTTGGTGGGACGCCGCGCGGCCTCACGTGACGACGTCCTGCCCACAGCGAGCGATCGTGTTCCCGCGCCTGTTGGCCGCGCGCGTCGTCACGCCCAGGACACGTGGGAGATGGTTTCGGAGGTCCTGCTGGGTCTGGCGGCCGGCAAGGTAATGCAATTCGTCGGCGATGTCGTTCCCGGCTTCGCCGACGAGCTCAATCGCCGCCACTCGGGTTCCGTCTACGGTCAGCCCATATCGGGCTCGCGAGTAACTACACCATGACGACAGCAAACATCACGCGTGCGCAATTGATTGCGGCGCTCAACGCGGATCTCTCTCGCGAGTATCAGGCCATCATCGCGTATGTGGTCTACTCGCAGGTGCTGAAAGGCGCCGAGTACATGGCGATCGCCAAGGAGCTCGAGACGCATGCCCAGGAGGAGCTGCAGCACGCCATCACGATCGCCAAGCACATTGACTACCTGGGCGGCGACCCGGCGGTGACGGCGCTGCCGGTCAAGCAGTCAGACAAGCCTCGCGAGATGCTGCGTGCGGACCTCGACAACGAGAACGCCACGATTCGCAACTACCGCGAGCGCCTGCGCCAATGCGAAGCGCTCGAGGAATACGCCATCGCCGAGGACATCCGGGAAATCCTGCGTCAGGAGCAGGAGCATCAGACGGACCTCGCGACCGCGCTGGGCGAGGATCCGCCGGACGTGTCCCGCAAGAGTCGCTCGGGCCGCTGAAGGCAGCCCGAGCGCAGCCGGCGTTCGACAAGCTGCAGGGAACGGCGAACGCTCCGTCTAGGGTGTCAACTGTGCGACGCCGGTCTTCACGAGGCGTTCGATCAGCGCGTCCATCTGTTCGTTGGCCTTTGCGCTGGCGTCATCCATCTGCTTGTCGAGCGCCTGCATCTGGACGTCGAGCTCTTTCATCTTCGCGTCGAGCTCGGCCATCGGCTGACCGGCCTTCTCCATTTCCTTGTCGAGCTCTTTCATCTGCTCGTCGAGCTCCTTCATCTGCTCGTCGAGCTTCGCCATTTCGGTGTTGAGCTCCTTCTGTTCGGCCTCCGACAGGTTGTGGGATTGCTTTGCGCCGATCGCCCCCTGCTTCGCGCCAATGGCGCCCTGCTGGGCGCCCATGGCCCCCTGCTTCGCACCAATCGCGCCCTGTTCAGCGCCGACCTGGCCCTGCTGCGCGCCAATCATCCCCTGCTTCGAGCCGATCTCAGCCTGCTGATCGCCGATCCGCGTGACGGGACGGTAGATCGCCTGGGCTTCCGCGAGCGCGGCCGGATCCGTCGTCAGGTATTCCTTGCCCCGGTACTTGAACCACAGCGCGTGGTCGCCGGCACGACGAATCTTCGCGATCTTGCGGTCATCGGCCGATCCGTTCATCACCGTGTGGTTCTCGCCGAGGACGAGCACGAATTCGGGGTGATTGACCGAGGTTCGCGCCTCGACTTGCGCCGAATTGGTGGCCCACGCGCTCACGTTCTGCGCGACGTTCTGCTGAGCCTGACTCTGAAGGGCGGGACTCTGCTGAGCAGGACTGAAGTCCTGCTCCAGAGGCGTCGGTGTAGGCGTCGTCGCGGCGGATGTCGGCTTGGCAACGAGGAGATGCGCCGGCGTCGTCGAAGTCGTGGCCGGTGCCGTGCGCGCGACCACCTGCATGGGAACGATCGCAACCGCCGCGGCCGCCGCGAGCAGCCAGCCCGCATACCGTGCGCGGGCGCTGGGCGTCGTGTGATTCAACATGCCGATTCTCCGTTTCAGGCTCGAGAACGAGCGCGATGTGCTGGCCGCCGCGAAGCCCGCTCGCAGTGGCGAGACGCCGAGCGCGAGGATCAGGCGGCCGTAGTCCTGCGGCGTGGCGTCCATCGCGCGCAGCACGGCCGCATCGCAGGCCGCCTCACGCGCAAGCAGGTACTCGCGCGCGGCGACGTGCGCCAGCGGGTGGAAGAAGAAGAGACGCTCGGCCAGCGCCGGCACGCAGCCGAGCCACAGGTCGCCGCGCCTGAGGTGGACGAGCTCGTGGCAGATTGCCATGCGCTGCTGTAGAACGGGCAGGGCATCGAACCGTGCGCGAGGCAGCAGGACGACAGGCGTGAACAGGCCGGCGACCATCGGCGACTCGAGGCGATCGGCGCGGAGAGTGTTGGGGGCCTGGAGCAGGCCGACTTGTTCGGCGAGCGCGTCGACGATGTCGAGCAATTGCGGGTCCGCGGGCCGGGCCGAGGCGATCAGCTGCCGCGTCTTCTGGCGCTGACGAAGCGCCACCAGGAACAGCGCGCCGACGGCGATGAGCCACGTGCCAGTGGCCCAGCGGCGCCCTTCGGTTTCAGTGATGCCCGAGCTGAAGCTCGGGCCTACGGATGAATTGAGGTGCGCCCCGTCTTCGTAAGGCCGAGCTTTAGCCCGGCCATCCGCGACCACCTGCGACTGGAGTTTGAGAGGCGTGACACTCGGCGGAAGAATCGGCAGCGGAATGGGATCGATCCCGGCGAGCCCCACGAGCAGCTTCAGCGCCGCCAGCCACCACAGCACTACGCGAAACGACGCGGGCAACGCCGGCGCAAGGCGGCACGCCAGCCAGACGCCGGCAATGAGCAGGCTGCCCTCGAGTGATGCCTGGACCAGCCGGTCGAAGAGCGCGGTCATCGCGGCTCCTTTTTCCGTGACGGCTGCAGTCGCGCGACCAGGTCCTGCAGCTCTTTCAATTCCTCGTCGGAGAGCGCGGCCGATTCCGTGAGATACGCGACAAACGGCGCCACCGAGCCGCCCAGGTTCCGCTCGACGAAGCGGTGAATGGCGCCCTGCGTCAGTTCGTCCGAGGACGCGCGCGCCGTATAGCGATAGACGCCACCAGCGAGCCTGCGGTTCAGGTACCCCTTCTTCCGCAGCCGCTCCATCATCGTCAGCACCGTGGACCGGGCGAGGCCTCGGCCCTCGCCGTAGGCCGCGGCCGCTTCGCCAACCGTTGCCCCGCCGCAGTCCGCGATGTATCGCAGCAGGTCCAGCTCCTGTTCACCGATGGTCGATTGGGCCACGCCCCGCTCCTTCTCATGACGACAACTGTAGTCACGCTATCAAGTGACGACACCTGTAGTCAAGTGATTTTGAGACTTCGCTGTCGGGTCCTCACGAGGCGCCGCCGTCGGGTCCTGGGGAGGCTTCGCTGTCGGGTTCTACTGTCCCTCAATCGGGACTACCCTTGCGCCGGAGGAGACGCTCATGGAACGGCGTGAGGCATTGCGGATGCTGTCGGCGGGGACCCTGGCGGCTGGCTCGGGGCTGTGGAACGCGCCAGCCAACGCGGCGACCGCGGTTGGGCAAGCCGCCGCGGCAATGAAAGGTGTGGCCCCCATCAGAATTCGTGACATCAAGACCATCCTCACGGCGCCCGACGGCATCCGCCTCGTGGTGGTGAAAGTGGAGACGTCCGAGCCTGGGCTCTACGGCCTGGGCTGCGCGACGTTCACGCAGCGCGCCTACGTCGTGCAGACGGCCATCGAGCAGTACCTGAAGCCGTTCCTCATCGGCCGCGACGTGGACGAGATCGAGGACATCTGGCAGTCCTCGTACGTCAGCTCCTACTGGCGCAACGGCCCTGTGCTGTTCAACGCGATGAGCGGCGTCGACATCGCGCTCTGGGACATCAAGGGCAAGCGGGCCGGCATGCCCGTCTATCAGCTGCTCGGCGGCAAGTGTCGCCTGGGTGCCGCGTGCTACTACCACGCCGACGGCCGCGACTTCCAGGAAGTGGAAGACAGCGCGCGCAAGGGCATGGCTCTCGGCTACCGTCACATCCGCGTGCAAGCCGCGGTGCCGGGACTGGCGACCTACGGCGCCAGCCGCACGGGCAAGTCGGTGGGCGGACCGGAAGAGCAGTCAGGCCCCACGCGGCCAGGTGACATCTGGGACTCCGCCCCCTACGTGCGCATGGTGCCGAAACTGTTCGAGCATCTCCGCAAGACGCTCGGGGACGATGTCGAGCTGCTGCACGATGTGCACGAGAGGGTGATGCTGCCGGAAGCGGTGAACCTCTGCAAGTCACTGGAGCCCTACCGGCTGTTCTTCCTCGAGGACCCGTTGCCGCCCGAAGAAAACGACCACTTCCGGCTGCTGCGCCAGCAGTCGAGCGTGCCGATCGCGATGGGCGAGCTGTTCAACACGCTGCACGAGTTCGTGCCGCTGATCTCAGAGCGCCTGATCGACTTCATCCGGATCCACATCTCGCAGATCGGCGGGTTGAGCCCGGCGCGCAAAGTCCAGGCGTTCAGCGAGTACTTTGGCGTGCGGACGGCGTGGCACGGGCCCGGCGATGCGTCGCCCGTGGCGCACGCCGCGCAGCTCGCGCTCGAGCTGGCCAGCTACAACTTCGGCATCCATGAGGGCGGGCGTTTTCCTCAGGCGACGCGCGACGTGTTTCCGGGCTGTCCCGAGACGAAGGACGGCTACATGATGGCGACCGAAGCGCCTGGCCTCGGGATCGACATCGACGAGAAGGCCGCCGCGAAGTTCCCGTTCCCGCCGGGGCCGCCGAACTTCGACTACAGCTGGGGCACGACTCGGCGCCGCGACGGCACCGTGATCCGGCCGTGAGATGATGAGACCCGAGCGTATGACGAGCAGCACATCCTTGCCACTCCGCCCGTTGGGATCGAGCCGCCTGTCCGTGTCGCGCCTCGGCCTCGGCTGCATGGGCATGTCCGAGTTCTACGGCGCACGCGACGATGCGCGATCGATTCGCACGATTCATCACGCGCTCGATCGCGGCATCAACTTCTTCGATACGGCCGACATGTACGGCCCCTACATCAACGAAGAGTTGCTCGGGCGCGCGCTCCAGGGCCGACGCGATGGCGTCGTCATCGCCACGAAGTGCGGCTTCGTGCGCGATCCCGCGAACCCGGGGAAGCGCGAGATCAACAATCGCCCGGAGTACATCAAGGCGAGCTGCGAGGGGAGCCTGCGCCGCCTCGGCGTCGAGACGATCGACCTGTACTACCTGCACCGGTACTATCCGCCGTCGGCGTCGATCGAGGAGGCCGTCGGCGCGATGGCCGATCTGGTCCGCGATGGCAAGGTGCGGGCGCTCGGGCTCTCGGAAGTCAGCGCGGCGACGCTCGCGAAGGCGTGCGCGGTGCATCCGATCTCGGCGCTGCAGACCGAGTACTCGCTGTGGTCACGCGAACCCGAGCACAACGGCGTCCTGGACGCCTGCCGCGATCTCGGCGTCACGTTCGTCCCGTACAGCCCGCTCAGCCGCGGCTTCCTGAGCGGCGCGATTGTGCGGCGCGAGGATTTCGCCCCTGACGACGTGCGGCAGAACATGCCGCGGTTCTCCGCGGCAAACTTCGAGAAGAACCTGGATCTGGTGAAGACGCTCGAGCGCCTGGGCGTCGCGCGCGGCGCCACCGCAACGCAGCTCGCGCTGGCCTGGGTCCTCGCCCAGGGCCAGGACATCGTCCCGATTCCGGGGACGACGAAAGCCGAGCACCTCGACGAGCTGATCGCGGCCTCGTCGCTGCTGCTCTCTCCGGACGAACTGGCCGCCATCGATTCTGCGTTCCCGCTCGAAGCCGCGTCCGGCGATCGTTACTTGCCGGTGATGAGGGCGTTCCTCGATCACTGATGATGCGGATTAGGCGGGATTCCGCAGAACGGGTGCATCCACAGATTGCACAGATTACACAGACAGCACGCAGAGGCTCGACCGGCCGGCCGCGGAGCGGCCAGGCCGTGTGGCGAGTGAAGGCGTGGAGATGAATCGCTGAATGGGGCAAGCGCGATTCATCTTCACGCCTTACTCGCCACACGCGCGGCTTCGCCGCGGAGTCGGCCGAGCCTCTGCGGGCCAGCATCTGTGTGATCTGTGTAATCTGTGGAAGATCCTCCGGAGTCTCCGTGGCTCCTTGGCGATGTAGACTTCGTGGCACACAACAAAGGACAGGCATGAAACCCATCGCTGCGCTCGCGATCGTCGTGGCTCTGTTGCCGGTTGGCGCAACCGGGCAGGTGTCCGCTCAGTTCGTCGACTTGTTCAACGGCAAGGATCTCTCGGGCTGGGTGAACGTCAACACGGCGCCCGACACGTGGAAGGTCCAGGACGGCCTGCTGATCTGTTCGGGTCATCCGATCGGCGTGATGCGCAGCGCGAAGCAGTACGAGAACTTCATCCTGCACATCGAGTGGATGCACATGGAGCCAGGCGGCAACTCCGGTGTCTTCGCGTGGAGCAACTCGAAGCCCGATCCCGAGAGCCGGCTGCCCAACGGCGTCGAGATCCAGATGCTGGAGCTGCAGTGGCCCGAGCTGCACAAGGAAAATGGCGTCACGCCGCCGATCGCCTACGTGCACGGCGAGCTGTTCGGCGTCGGCGGGGTGAAGACGACCCCCGACAATCCCCGCGGCGAGCGCAGCAAGTCGATCGAGAACCGTTGCAAGGGCAAAGGCGAGTGGAACGTCTACGACGTCGTCGCGGTGGACGGCGTGATCAAATTGTCGGTCAACGGCAAGTTCGTCAACGGCATCCAGAAGTCGACGCAGAAGAAGGGCTATCTCTGCCTGGAATCGGAAGGCGCGGAGATTCACTTCCGCAACATCCGCATCCTCGAGCTGCCCCCGGGCGTCACGTCGCCAGAACAGACGGCCCCTGAACTGGATTAGCAGAGGCGCCTGTGGAACAGGGCTTTAGCCCTGTTCATCAGTCGTCGGGCTGCAGCGTCCAGGCGGCTGAAGAGCAGGAATGCTGGAGAGCAGGACTAAAGTCCTGCTCCACTGGTGTCGCAGTTGCTGTCAGCGCTCTGCCATGAACTGGCGGACGATCGAGTCGATGTCGCCCTCGGGATGAAAGCCGAGTGCCAGAGGGCGGCTGACATCGAACGCGCCGGGCCACGTTCCGACGATGCGCGCCGTGTGCGCGTCGATCTCGACCCGCACGCGTTGCCTGGCGGCTGGGCCGCCGAGCCGTTCGAGGCTGTCGAGCATCTCGGCGGGTGTCACACACAGTCCCGGCAAGTTCACTACACGCCGGTCCTCCAGCGCCGATGCCGGCACCGTCGCCGCGTGCGCCAGGTTTGCCGTGGCGACGCGCGGTGACGTGATCCACACGCGGGTGTCGAGCGGCACGGGACACACGGCATCGATGCCCGCCAGCGGCTCGCGGATGATGCCGCTCACGAACGACGAGAGCGCCGAGTTCGGTTTCCCGGGACGGATGGCCACCGTCGGCACGCGGCAGGCGATGCCGTCCACGAAGCCCCGCCGTGCGTATTCGCTCACCAGCGTCTCGGCGATGACCTTCGCGGCGCCGTACGACGACTTCGGCCGCAGCACCTGATCCTCGGGCACCACGTCGGGCAGCGGCGCGCCGAGCGCCGCAATGGTGCTCGAGAAGACGAACCGCGCCGGCGTGTCCAGGCTGCGGGCGCGATCGAGCAGCGCGCGCGTGGCGTCCACGTTGACGCGCAGGCCCACGTCGAACTCCGCTTCCGACTGGCCGCTCAGCACGGCCGCGAGATGCCAGATGACCCGGACGTCTCGGTCGAGTATGGCGCTGATGTACCCGGCGTCCGTGATGTCGCCAACCCTGGACTCCACGCGCGGATCATCGATGGGGCAGGGCAAGAGATCGGCGGCGATGACGCGCGTGACGGCCGGTACCGCGGTGCGTCCCGCGAGCAGTTCCGTGAGGAGGCGCCGTCCCAGGAAGCCGGCGGCGCCGGTGACGAGGATCTTCATGGCGCTGTCATGTTACCGTTCGCAGCGTGAACGCACTACCGAAGGTCGCCATCGTCACCGGGGCTGGCTCCGGCATCGGCAGGGCGGTGACGCTCGGCCTGCTCGCGAACGGCTTCGCCGTCGCCGCGGCCGGCCGGCGCGCCGAGCCGCTTGCCGGGACGCTGCAGCAGTCGCCGGAAGGCCGCGAGCGTGGCCTCGCGGTACCGACCGACGTCACCGACGCGCAGTCGGTCAAGGCCCTGTTCGATGCCACGAAGGATCGGTTCGGGCGCCTCGACGTGCTGTTCAACAACGCCGGCATCAGCGCGCCTGGCGTGCCGCTCGACGAGTTGACCGTCGAACAATGGCGGGCGGTGGTCGACGCCAACCTGACGGGCGCGTTCCTGTGCACCCAGCAGGCGTTCCGGCTGATGAAGCTGCAGGACCCGCGCGGCGGCCGCATCATCAACAACGGGTCGATCTCGGCGTACGTGCCGCGGCCGAACTCGGCGCCCTATACGGCCAGCAAGCACGGCATCACCGGGCTGACGCGATCCACGTCCCTCGATGGCCGGGCCTGGGACATCGCCTGCGGGCAGATCGACATCGGCAATGCCGCCACGGACATGACCGCGCGCTTCGCGGTGGGCACGCTGCAGGCGAGTGGCGACACCAGGGTCGAGCCCCGGCTCGACGTGTCGCACGTCGTGGACGCAGTGCTCTACATGGCGAGGCTGCCCCTCGACGCCAACGTCCAGTTCCTCACCGTCATGGCCACCAAGATGCCGTTCATCGGGCGGGGATGATTGCATGGCCGGTTGAGGTTATCCCGACCATTGCACCCCGCGTGCCGTCCGAGTACTCTGCCGTGCAGCATCCACCGAGCATCGAGTGAAGCGAGTAGGCCGATACGAAATCACCGAGCTGATCGGCCAGGGCGGGATGGGGGTCGTCTACAAGGCGTTCGATCCTCTCCTCGCCCGGGTTGTCGCGATCAAGGTCATCTCCGGACAGTTCCACACGCAGCCGGAGTTGCGGGATCGCTTCTTTCGCGAGGCCCGTGCCGCCGCGCAGCTGGCGCATCGCAACATCATCACCATCTACGACCTCGGCGAGGAAGAAGGTCTGCCGTTTCTCGCCATGCAGTTTCTCGAGGGCCGCGACCTCGAGCAGCGGATGCGCGCGCCCGAGGGGATGACGCTGGCGCGCAAGCTCGAGATCGCGCTCGCGATGGCCGAAGGCCTCGCGCACGCGCACGGCGCGGGCGTCATCCATCGCGACATCAAGCCGGCCAACGTCTTCATCACCGACGACGGCCAGGTGAAGATCCTCGACTTCGGCCTCGCGCGCCTGGTCACCTCCGAGCTCACGCGCAGCAACGTGATGGTCGGCACCGTGAGCTACATGGCGCCCGAGCAGCTGCGCGGCGAGAAGACCGATCATCGCAGCGACATCTTCTCGATCGGCGTGGTCTTGTACGAGATGTTCGGCGGCAGGAAGCCGTTCCAGGCAGACTCGTTCGCGTCGACGATGCTCAAGATCCTGCAGGAGACGCCTGAGCCGCTCGACTCGCTGGATCCGGAGCTGCCGGCCGCGCTCGTGTCGGTCGTGGATCGCGCGATGGCGAAAGCCCGCGAAGATCGCTACCAGTACATGATCGACCTGCTGCGCGATCTCGAGATGATCTACGAGCCGCTCCGCGGATCGGATCGGCGCGTGATCAGCGAGGTAGGCGCGGCGCTGCGGCCCGACGGCAAGCCGAAGTCGCATCCGCCCATCTTCATCGCGAGCCCCGACGCGCCGACGATGGTGGGCACGCCCGTGCCCGAATCGTTGCGACAGACCGTCGCCGAGATGACGCCGCCCGTGCAAGCGACGCCGGTGCCCTCGCCGCCGCCGACCGTCGCCCCGCCGGTAGAGCCCGCGCGCACGCCGCCGTGGCGAACATACGCGATCGGCATTGCCGCGCTCGCAGCGGCGTTGGTCGCGCTGCTCGTATGGAGCAGCCGCCGGCCGCCCGGTGCGCCTGCGACACCCGCGGCTTCAGTGACAACGACGGCCCCGGTGGCGCCCGAGCCCGCGAAGGCCCCCGAGGCTCCAGGTGCGGTGCCGCACCCCGAGCCTCAGGACGCGGCGCCTGCCGATCAGGAGCCCCCGAAGCCCGACGCGGCCGCGGCCGAACGGCAGGCGCGCGAGGAACAGCAGTCGCTGGCGCGCATCGCCGCGGAGCGCGAGCACGTCGCCCGCGCGTCGACCTCGCTCGCGAATGCGAAGAGCGGCGCCGCCGCCGTCAACGCGCGGGAGCTGGCGCCGGATCTGTTCGCGGCGGCGGAGAAGCAGGAGGCCTCGGCGAAGGACGCCAATGCACGGCAGCAGTACGCCGCGGCCGCGGCCCGCCTGGAAGCGGCAGCCGCGCTGTTCCGCAGCGCGGAGAGCACGGCCCGCAGCGAAGCGGACGCGAGGGCCGCCCGCGCACGCGCTGCGGAAGAGCAGCGGCATCAGCCGGCGCCGCTTCCGGCGCCTGCCACCGTGCCCCCGGCGACGAAGCCCGAGACCGCCGCGCGGACCGAGCCGCCGGCTGCGCCGCCGGCGCCCGTCGCCCCCACGCCTGCTCCCGCGCCGCCGCGGCCCGAGCCCGTCGTCCTGCCGCCGCAGACGCGTACGGCGCGCGAGGCCGGCTCCGCCGTCCTGCAGCGCTACGTCGCGGCGCTCGAGCACCGCGACATCGCGGCGCTGAAGGCCGTCTGGCCCTCGCTCGGCGGCGCGCAGCAGGCGGCGATCGAATCCGAGTTCGCCAACGCGCGCGAGATCGACGTGGAGTTCGTCGATCCGAAGATCGACGTGGCAGGGCAGACGATGACCGTGAGCGGCCGGCGGCGCTACTCGCTGCGCACCCGCGACGGTCAGCAGCTGCGCAGCGATACCATTACCACGCTGGCGCTGCGCCAGGCGGGCGCGGATTGGGTCATCGAATCGGTTCGGCACCAGGCGGTCCGATAACAGCTTCGGAGGGTCCCCATGGGTCGGCGTGTTCTGACGTTCCTCGTGTTGTTGCTGGCTCTGGCGTCGCAGGCCGCGGCACAGTCTCGCCCGGTGCCCACGCTGTCGGAAGTGTTCCACGACCTGTTCGGTCCCAACGGCCTCGTGGTCGACAGCGAAGCCGTGCTGCCCGACGGGTCCACGCATTCGGCGCACTTCAACAGCGCGTTCCAGTCGAACTTCACGCAGTTCAACGTCGCGCTCGCGAGCCAGCTGACCAGCCTGCCGCTGCCGTCACCGGCGTCGGGTTTCACGTACCGGTTCGATGCGACGACCGGCACGTTCCTCAGAACGAGCCAGAGCTTCGGTCCCATCCTCTCGGATCGCGCCGAGACGATCGGCCGCGGCAAGTTCTCGTTCGGCTACAACTACCAGTTCTTCTCCTTCGACAAGCTCGAGGGCATCGATCTCAGCCGCGTGCCGTCCGTCTTCACGCACGACGGCTTCGAGCTCGGCGGCGGCCGCCGCGACGTCGTCTCGACGAGCAACGCCATCGATGCCTCGGTCGGGCAGTTGACCGGTGCGCTGACCTACGGCGTGTCGGATCGGCTGGACGTCTCGCTCGCGGTGCCGCTGGTCACCACGCACCTCGACGTCCTGTCGGCCGCGACGATCGTACGCGTCGGCACTGGCACGGCGCACGACATCCACTTCTACCGCGATGCGGACGCGCCGGACGGACTCGGATCCGAACGGACCTTCGAGGCCGGCGGCTCGGCGACCGGGATAGGCGATCTCATCGTCCGTGTGAAGACCGGCGTGTTCCGCGAGTCGCGTCGCGGGCTGGCCCTCGGCTTCGACGTGCGAGTGCCGACGGGCGACGAGCGGAACCTGCTGGGGTCGGGCGCGCCGGGCATGCGGCCGTTCCTGGCGTTCTCCTCGTCGTACCAGCGGCTCTCGCCGCACATCAACGTCGCCTACCAGTGGAACGGGTCGAGCATCCTCGCCGGCGACCCGGAAACGGGGGAGAAGGCCGACGTGCCGGACCAGTTCCAGTGGGCCGCCGGCACCGACGTCGGGCTGACCGACAAGTTCAGCATGACGGTTGACTTCCTGGGCCGCCAGTCGATCAACTCTCCGCGCGTGCGCCTCGTCGAGTTCGATGCCACTGGCCCGGCGGGCTCGGCCGTGCTGAACGACATCACGTTCGATCGCCAGTCGTTCTGGTCGTCCAGCGCGGCGCTGGGGTTCAAGGCCAACCTGGCCGCACGGCTGCTCATCGACTTCAACCTGCGCTTCACGCTGGGCACCAACGGCCTGACCGATCGCGTGACGCCGCTCATCGGGATGGAGTACGGCTTCTGATCTGAGCGTGGCCTCGCCTGCTTCTTGCCCGAATGGCGCGCGAACCCTCGCGCGGCGTGCGTGCTAACGTCTCGCCGTCCGGAGCGCCCGCTGCGAGCGGAGCGCCATCTCGAGGCGCGTTCTCAGATCCGGCAGCGCTTCGGCAGCGAACCGCTTCAGGGCAGGGTCGGTCCCCTGCGCAGCTTCGTATTCGAACTCGCTGATGTCGGCAAGATGATCGAGGACGATGGCGTCGATGTAGGCGCGGTCGAACCGGGGACCGCGCAACTTCGCCAGGCGCGACCGGGTTGTCTCCGACTCGCTGTCCAGGGTGGCGGGTAGCTGCCACCGCTTCTCTGACGCCAGAGTCTTCAGCGTCTGGCTGGCCTTCAGGTGATCGGCACGAATCCGGGCCGCGGTCCTCTTCACCGTGCTGCCAGCCGCCCGCTTGGATGCGAGCGTCGCCAACGCCAGTTGGGCCGCCGAGCTCCCCGCGGCAATCCGCGCGAAGTCGCGGTCTCGATCCACTTGACGTGGGCCTGAAGCCCACCCGTGCGACGGCAGTCGCGGGAGCGTCAGTTCCTCATCCGATACCAGTCCCGCGGCCACGAAGCCCACCGCCCCGATCAGCACGATGGTCAGAAACACGGTGTAGGGCTCCACGAGCGTCCAACCGGCAGGTGGAGGGGCACTGCGCGTTGTGGGCATGTCAGTGGTCCATCAACAGAGTCGGCCTCCACTTCTCATCCGCCGCACGGGTGAAGCAGCCCGCGTGCCAGTCAGCTCAGGTTGTCTTTGGCGAAGTCACGAACAAAATGAGGGGACCAGTGCAGCACTGATGTGTAGCGTTCGCCGATCAGTGTCGCAATTGCACTATGAGGAGGAAGAATGAGGGTACCGGCGCTGGCAGGTGCCTTGCGTTACAGAACAGCGGAGGATCTCATGATCAGGAAGCTGAAGAGCGGCCAATACCGACTCTACTCACGCCAGACCGATAGCTCGGGCAAGCGGCGCAACCTTGGGACCTTCAGGAGCCGGGCCGCGGCGGAGAAGCACGAGCGCGCCATTCAATACTTCAAGCGGCAGGGCTGAGCTCGTGTGAGGCCCCGGGACGACACCATGCCACCCACGCGCTCCCGCCGCTGGTTCACCCGGCTGACAAAATGGACGGCCCGCGCCTCCGGCCATTCCTCGACCTTCATCCTCGCGGTCTCGACGATATTGATTTGGGCCGTGACGGGCCCCATCTTCGGCTTCAGCAACACCTGGCAGCTGGTCATCAACACCGGAACGACGATCGTCACGTTCCTGATGGTGTTCCTGATTCAGAGCACGCAGAACCGGGACGCCGAAGCGATGCAGATCAAGCTCGACGAGATCATCCGTTCGATTGAGGGCGCGAAGAACGAGCTGCTCGATCTCGAAGAGCTCGAAGATGAAGATCTGGCGCAGGCTCGAGACGTGTACGAAAAGCTGGCGGCCGAAGCGCGAAAGGCGCTTCGTAGCCGAACCCGGCGACCGGGCCCCGGATCGACCGGCTAACAGGTCGAGCTGACTAGGAAACGGCCCGGGCGATCAGCGAGAGCGCGGCGACGAGCACGAGAAAGGTGGCCAGGACACGCCTGTTGCCTGGCCCCTGCTCCTTCTGCAGCGCCCGCCACACGGCCGCCGCGGCGACCAGGATCAGCAGGCGCTGCTCGGTCAGCATCAATGCCACGGCGATTGCCGCGACGACGATCCACCGCTCGGTGCGGTCCAGCGCGTGGAAGCCCCGCGATCCATCGAGCTGCCAGATGGGAATCAGGTTGAACAGGTTGAGAAACGCGGTAAGGTGCGCGATGGCCAGCCAGATGCCCGCGTCGGTCGCGAAGTAGGCGCCAAGCGCCGCCAGCGCGGCCCCCAGGCCCCACACCGGCCCAGCCAGGCCGATCTTCGCGTCGACGATGGGGTCGGTGATGTGCTGCCTGAGCATCACCAGCGCGCCCATGCCCGGGATGAAGAGCGGCGCGCTCGAGTCGATGCCGAGCCGTCGCAGCATCGCGACGTGGCCCATCTCGTGGATGTAGATCGTCACGACCAGGCCGAGCGCCAGCGGCCAGCCGTAGATCGACCAGTAGACGCCGAAGAAGGCGAACATCGAGACGAAGGTGCTCGCCTTCGTCAGGCCCAGCAGCAGGAACTTCAGCTTGCTGCCCAGGATCAGCGCGGCCGTGCCCGCGCCGCCCGCGATGCGGGACCACCCGGAGGTCTTCGCCGATGAGCCGGCGGCGGCGTCATCGGGCGTCGCCCCGGCGTCGCCATCGATGCGTCTGTTGAGCTCGGCGATGCGCTCGCCGACCATCGCGTGCTGACGGGAGTTCAGCGGCAGCAGGCTGCGCGCCGTCTGCCAGTGATCACGTGCGGCGAGCAGCTCGCCAGCATGGGTGGCGCGGTCAGCTTTCGAGGCCAGCTCCTTCAGTGTGCGGGCGTGGATAAGGGCGCCGCAGGCAGGACAGGCCAGCGTGCCGTGCCCCACTTCAGTCCCGCACTGGGGGCAGGCCGGCATCAGGCGGTGGTTGGAGCCGAGGGTGAGGCGCCGATCCGGAAAGGCCCGCTGATCCGAAGCAGCGGCGCTGCTGTCATCCGCATCGCCTGCCGGATGCCGAAGAAGATGATGAGCGCGGTGATGATGCCGCTCGGCATCGAGCCGATCACCATCAACACCGGCAGGAGCGGAATCATGATGGCGACCTTGATCGCATGGACTGCGCGCTGCTCCGCGAGTGCCGACATGACGATCAGCGGCGCGTACGCGAGTCCCACCGCGCCATACGTGAGGACCGCGGCGAGGATCTGGAAGCGCAGGCCGCCGCGTCCGCCGGCGCCCCTCCGGACGGCGTAGCCCACCATGTACCCGATCAGGATCGCAACGAGTCCGATTTCGAGGTGGGTGATGGCGATGACCGCGTAGTAGATCGCCGCTCCGGCCACCGCCGCGCCGAGGCCGAAGATCGCGGCGACGGCGAACGGTAGCAGGCCCCGGGCGGGTTCAGCCACGCCCTCGATCTTCCCCCGGCAGTCACCGCAGAACGGGCGGCCGTTGATCTCGTAGTACTCGGCCTGGAGCCTTGCCTGACAGCCGGCGCACATCACCGCGGGCGCGCGGTCGGCGGCAGGCGGCAGCTGATCCGTCACTACCCGTTCGAACTGGAGCTCGTTCCCGGCGCTGGAAGTGTCCTCGGCCACGGTGCCCCCGGCGGTGCCGCCCGGTCAGTCCTCAATCGCCAGATACGGGCGAGAGTTGTATGATGGCGCCACAATAGTGCCACACGGAAGGATCCGTCAGCCTTTCGCGAAGTAATCCTTGCACGTTGGTCGACTTTTTGGGGAGGTTTCCATGGGCGTAGGAACCTGTAGACGGGGCGCGCTGCTGCCGTCTCTGTTGTGCACGGCTCTGGTACTCATTTGTCTGGTCCCCCGGCCAGCCGCGTCCCAGGTGCTCTACGGGTCGATCCTGGGCGATGTCAAGGACTCGACCGAGGCGTCGGTCCCCGGCGCCAACGTCGTCATCACCAACAAGAACACCGGCTTGACCCGCGAGACTGTCACCGACACCGCCGGCCATTTCAACTTCCCGGACGTGCCGGCCGGCGTGTACGCGGTGAAGATCAGCCAGCAGGGGTTCAAGACCGTCGAGCGCTCGGAAGTGAACGTCAGCATCAACAGCGTCACGCGCGTCGACGTCGCGCTCGAAGTCGGCGCGATGGGCGAGACGGTCACCGTCAACGCGGAGCCGCCGAAGCTGCAGACGGACACGGCCGAGGTGCATTCGAGCATCGTCGCGACCGACCTGCAGAACCTTCCCGTGCCTCTCGGCCGGAACTACCAGCAGATGTTCCGGATGCTGCCGGGATTCGCGCCGCCCGCCAACTCGCACTCGATCCCGACCAACCCGGCGCGTTCGCTGGAGTTCACGGTCAACGGGACGAGCGACGACACGAACAACACGCGCATCGACGGCGTCAGCACGGCGCACGTCCAGTTGCCGCACGTGGTGTCCTATATCCCCACGCTCGAGTCCATTGAAGAAGTGAACATCGTCACCAACAGCATGGACGCGGAACAGGGGCTGGCCGGCGGTGCCGCGATCAACGTGCAGACGCGCAGCGGGACGAACGTCATGCACGGGTCAGGCTTCGAGTACTTCACCAACCAGCACCTGAAGGCCTGGCCGATGCGGTTCGGCGACGCGGACCTCAACACGGGTGACAAGCCAGATGCGAGCTTCCACCAGTACGGGGGGACGGTCGGCGGGCCGATCGCCAAGAACAAGATGTTCTATTTCCTCAGCTACGAGGGCACGCGCGACCACCGGGCGGTTGACCGGACCGTGACGATACCCTGGCCGTCGATGCTGCGGGGCGATCTGCAGGGCTCAGACTCGCCAATTTACGATCCACTTTCCGGTAACGCGGACGGCACCAACCGCACGCAGTTCCATGTGTCCCCGGGCGACCCGAACTACTCGCTGTGCAACACGGCCACCAACCCGAACTGCTTGAATATCATTCCCTTTGCGCGGCTCGATCCGATCGCGCAGGAGATCGCGAGCCATTTCCCGACCCCCAACCGCGGCACGGAGGCGGATCTCACCAGGAACTACTTCGTGTCGGCGCCCTTCGCGTACGACCGCCATCAGATGGACGCGAAGGTTGACTACAACGTCAACAGCAAGTTCAACCTGGCGGGCACGTTCGGCGTCCTGCACTACAAGACGTCGGTGCCGACAGTCTTCGGTGACGATGCGGTGGGACGGCCGATCGGCGGCAGCAGCAACCCCGGCCATGGACACGGCAACACGTACCGTTTCACGCTGATGGGCACGTACATCTTCACGCCGACGTTCCTCATGGACGCGCACTTCGGGTGGGCCAAGCAGAACACCGCCTCGGAGCAGCCCGGCCTCGGTTCGAACATCGGGACGGATGTCCTGGGTATCCCAGGCAGCAACGGCTCACGGGCATTCGAGAGCGGCTGGCCGACGTTCCAGTTCGAGGGGGACAACGGGGATTTCGCCACCATCGGCGTGAACGAGAATTTCATGCCGTATTACCGGCACGATCCGCAGACGCAGTACGTGGTGAACTTCAACTGGCTGAAGAACAAGCACAACATCCGGTTCGGCGGCGACTTTTACCACATGGGGCTGAACCAGGCGCAGGCCGAGTTCATCACCGGCGGCTTCGGCGCGCAGGGCGGCTTCGGCTTCGACCGCGGCATCACCGAGCGCTGCGAGGCCGTGAATGCGGAGGGCCACTGTGAGGAAACCTCCGACGGCTCTCGCTACAATAGCGTCGCCGCCTTCCTGATCGGCCAGGCTGCTCACCTTGGCCGTACGCTGCAGGTGCCGGACGAGTACCACGTCCGGGCGAAGCTGGCCAGCCTCTACATCCGCGACCGCTGGAGCGCCGGCGATCGGCTGACGGTCGATTTCGGCACGCGGTGGGAGTACTTCCCGATTCCCACGAGGCCGGATCGCGGCATCGAGCGCTACGACCCGACGACGGGCAAAGTGCTGCTGTGCGGAGTCGGGGACATACCCACGGACTGCGGCATCAAGTCGAGCAAGACGCTGTTTGCTCCGCGCGTCGGCGTGGCCTATCGAATGGGCGACAAGTGGGTGACCCGCGCCGGCTACGGGTTGACCAACGATCCCTACATGGGGATGGAGGTGATTCGCGCCAACTACCCGATTCTGATTCAGGTGAAGCGGGACTCCTCAGATGGCCTCACACCCGCCGGCACGCTTGCAGGTGGGATCCCGACGATTCAGGTGCCTGCCGAGGGCAACGGCGTCCTCGACATCCCGAGCGACTACGCGTGGGCGGGATATCCGCCGACTCTCGATCGCGGGTACATCTCGTCCTGGAACGTCGCGGTCCAGCGGGAACTGCCGTGGAAGATGACCGGCGAAATCGCTTACGTCGCCAACCACACCACGCGGCAGCTCGGGCTGGTGGACATCAATTCCGGCCAGCAGATCGGCTTTGGTGATGACGGGAAGCCGCTGCAGCAGCTGTACGGCAGGACGGCCTCGACCGTGTTCCTGGAACCCGTCGGCCGGGGGAACTACAACGCGCTGCAGGCGCGGTTGCAGCGCCGGTTCGCCGATGGCTTCAGCCTCGCCGTCAACTACACCTGGGGCAAGGGGATGAGCGACAACGAGAACAGCTCGTTCACGCCGGCCGTCCAGGCTGTTCCCTACATGAGCAAGAACTACGCGCCAGTCAGCACTGATCGCACGCACAACCTCGCCATCCAGAACGTGTGGCAGCTTCCGTTCGGGCCGGGACGCGCGCATCTGACCACGGGCGTGGCGGGCGCGATCCTCGGGGGCTGGCAGGTCAACAACCTGGTCAGCATGATGACCGGCGTGCCGTTCTCCGTCTTCGCGGACGACACTTCGCTGAATCTGCCGGGCAGCGCTCAGACGGCCGACCAGGTGAAGACGGACGTCGCGAAGCTCGGGGGTAAGGGTGCAGACAGCCCGTACTACGATCCGTCGGCCTTCGCCGACGTGACGGAAGCGCGATTCGGCAACAGCGGCTACAACACGCTGCGCGGGCCGGGGCTGTTCAACTGGGACTTCGGCCTGACGCGCGAGTTCACGATCACTAAGAGCGTCAGGCTGCAGTTCAAGATGGAGGCGTTCAACTTCACCAACACGCCGCACCTGGCGCTGCCGGACAACTCCGTCGGAGACGGGTCGGACTTCATGACGATCACCGGCGTGCAGGATCTCGCGCGCGAAGGGATCGACGAGCGCCAGTTCCGGCTGGGGTTCCGGCTGGTGTTCTGAGCAGTCAGCAGTGGCGCAGGACTTCAGTCCCTGCGCCTCAGCGCGCAGCGCTGAGGTTCTGCGCCCAACGTACAGAGGAAGGGCCGCATCGCTGCGGCCCTGCTCATTCCCCGATAACGACCCCTGGGATCAACGTTTCGCGCCGTCGTTCCTGCCGGTCCGCCTAGGCGGCCAGTGATCCACGGCCCTGCTCACTCCCACGATAACGACGCCCTGGCATCAACTCCTCGCGCCGTCGTTCCTGGCGATCCGCCCAGGCCTGCCAGCGATCCACGGCCCAGCAGGTGGCTCGCGGACCACACCAGCCGAAGATCGGCATGACGAGGAGGAGCAGCACCAGTTCCAGCGATTCCTGTCGTTTCGGGGTCATTACATCTCCACCTTCGGTCTTCGGCTGAGTCCTGAACTGAAGATACCTTGTTGGCGAGGTTCCTGCGTTGCGCCAGGTCAAACTGTGATTTCGGTTAGTCCGAGAGCCAGGGGCCGGCTGTCGTTCGCTCTGTCGAGTCCCGAGTGCGTTGAGCCGAGATGATGGTCGAAGTAACTCGGTCTCTCTCGGAGACAGTGATACGGGACCTGAAGACGTCACGATACGCTAGCCTGAGCTGACGTGATCGACCGAAGGAACTTCTTCCAGCCGGCGTTCGTCCTCAGCATCGCGCTGCTCGGGCACGCGTTGCAGATCTCCAACGGGTTCTACAACTCGCGCGCGCTCGCCTGGATTGCCGTGGCGTTTGCGTGTGCGCTGGCTGGGGCTGCTACCCATTCACGGAGCGAGGCCCGCCACAACGGGCGGTTCGTGGAGGTCCTGCTCTGGGTGTCGATTGCGTGGCAACTGACCCAGCTGTTGAGCACCTCGCCAGGCGTCTCCGAGCTCGAGTTCTCCCGAATGACCGGGTTTCAGGCGGGAGTGGCGCTTCAGGCGGCCCTGCTGGCGGCGGCCTGTGCGCGAATGCGGCATGTCAGAGGCGTCTGGTTTCCAGCCGTGCTGATTCTCCAACTCTGGCTGGGGGCGTGGATGTTCCGCGCCTCACCCGACCCCCCGATCGATGTGTTTACCCTCCACAAGGACGCGGTCTCGGCGCTGCTCCAGGGCCAGGACCCCTACGACCTGCCGCTGGTCACGCTGGACCGAGCCGAGCCCCCATCGCCAGCGTCACCCGACGAGGCGGTCGGGTATCCTTATCCGCCTGTCACGTTGCTGTCAGCGGTTCCGGGGCAACTGCTGTTGAACGACTACCGCTATTCAGAGCTGGTTGCGCAGGTGGCCGCCGTGGCGCTCATCGGGTATTCGGGCGGCGGCCTGGCTTCGAAGCTTGCAGCCGTGCTGTTGCTCACGACGCCGCGCGGCTTCCTCGTGCTCGAACTGGGGTGGACCGAACCGGTCGCGCTGCTCATGCTTTCGTTGACGACCTTTCTCATGTCGTACGGACCAGTGCGGGCGAGCTGGGCCGCGGGCCTGATGCTGGCCACCAAGCAGTACCTCCCGTTCACCGGTCTGGCCGTCTTGCGGTCGCTGCTGCTCGACATTGACCGATGGAAGACGGCGCTTCTCTGGATCGTCGTCACCGGCGCCGTCTGCGTCCTGCCGTTCGCGCTGTGGCATCCCAACTCGTTCATGCGAAGCGTCGTCTGGTTACAGACAATGGAGCCGTTTCGGACAGACTCCCTCAGCTTCCTCATCTGGGCCGACAGCAATGGCTACGGGCGAGGATCCTTCCTCTGGGCCGTCGGAGCGGCGCTCGTCGCGGCCGTGCTGAGCCTGTTCACGACCGACAACACGCCGTCCGGGTTCGCCACTTCGGCCGCCATCACGATGTTTGCGATGTTCGCGCTGGGGTCGAAGGCGTTTTGCAACTACTACTACTTCGTCATCGGCGCGATGTGCATCGCCCTCGCCGCCTTCGCCGGACCCGACCAGTGCGGCGGGAGCACGAGCCAGGGCATGGATCATTCGCTCGCGAACCAACTGTCGTAATGGATCTCGGCCCAACACAGCCGATCTACATGGAGGGTGTATGCGACACGCGATGCTGCTCGTCGTCGTTCTGATCGCGCAACCCGTCGCTGCGCCACAAGACGAGTTCAAGGCCACCTTCGCAAAGCACTGGCAGATGGCGAAGGAGTTCACGCTGGCGGTAGCCGAGGCGATGCCGGCGGAGAGTTACGACTTCAGGCCCACCCCCGAACAAATGACCTTCGGACGACTGATGACGCACATCGGCGCGCAGAACTCGGACAGCTGCGCCGTCGCGACCGGCACCATCGCGCTTCCCGAGCCGGCCGCGCAGGACAAGACCACCGCGATCAAGTATCTGACCCAGACGTTCGACGCGTGCGCCGCCGCGCTGCAGGCGATCCCGCCGGATCGGTTGAGCGCCGAGGCCTACAAGTTCCAGGGACAGCCGGTGCTCGCGTACGAGGCGCTCTGGTACACCTTCACGCACATGGCGCATCATCGCGGACAGGCGGAAGTTTACCTGCGCGTGAAGAACATCACGCCGCCGGCGTGGCGCTTCTAGGCGCTGCGTTCGTAGCCCGACTGGTATACCAAAGAGCGCCAGGATCGCGGCCGACGTTCTGGGGAAGCGGCCTGTTGGGGAGGAAAATGAAATGAGGCGACTCGTTGCACTTGCCCTGGCGTCGTCCCTCGTGAGTCCCATTGCGCTGTCTGCACAGAAACCGAAGAAGGAGAAAGAGAAGTCGCATGAGACCCACGTGGCCGTCGTCTTCAGCGCCACTCAACGGGAGGCTGCCAGCTCCTACTTCGTCAAGGAACACGGCCGGGGTAACTGTCCGCCAGGGTTGGCCAAGAAGCACAACGGCTGCCTGCCCCCGGGACAGGCGAAGAAACGCTACGTCGTCGGCCACTCACTGCCGCACGGGATCGTTGTCGAGGGTCTCCCGGTGGAGCTGTCTGTGAGGATAGGACCCGCTCCGCCCGGCTATCGATACGGGATTGTCGACGGAGATCTCGTCAAGCTTGCGGTTGGGACGATGATTGTGGTCGACGCAATCGAAGGCCTGGTTCGGTAGGACGGTGTTGCGCCGACGTGGCTCGAGCTGTCGACCGCGTTGCGTAGTGCTGATCGATGTGCGGCCTAACCGCTGCTGCAGCCGACGAGCGGCGCAGGATCGCGGCCGGGCGTGCTCGATCAACTCCGCGCCAGACGAGTGGCCGTACAGAGCAAGGGCCGCATCGCTGCGGCCCTGCTCACCTTCCTGGGCGCTCTCGAATCAGCCCTAGGCTGTGTTTCCGGCGGCCAACCTGGCCCGGAGGTGCTCCAACGCATTTGTGAAGCTGCTCGGTGAGACACCGAACTGCAAGGCGTACGCACGCGCCTCGTCTTCGGTCCTGGCGACCTCGTCGCAGTTCCAGTCCTGTCCTGATGGATCCTGCGATTGCGCGTGAAGAAACGCGATCAGGAATCGCTCGTCGTCGCTGTCGGGGGCTCTAAAGAGTCTCCATGCCCAGGGGAGTGAGGTCGCTGGGGCGGTCGCTAGGGTTTGCGCCATAGGGCCTCCTTGAAACGTCGTCGCACACCCTAGCACCCCGCGTTTGCTGTAGAAATACGGGAATTCCCTAACTCTGCTATCTGCACCATCTTTTAACAAATAGTTAACGTTTCCTGACTGCGTGAAACATAGGGCGTATCCCCGCGCCATGCGCAGAATGGCGGGCTCTGGGTGTGCCAGCCGCCTCTTTCCGCTCACGGCGGTGGCGTGTCGCCAGGTCCTGACACCCGTGGACGAGGTGGCAGCGTCACGCTGCCGGACGATGTCAAAAGTACCCATGAGGCACCACAGCCAAGGCACAGGTAGCGTCTGCTCCAACCGTCACGCGGAGGCCGAGCTTTACCTTCGCGCCGGCACGATGGGCAGACTGCCAGGAATGACTTGATGACGGTGTTGCCGACTTGCATCGAAACACGCTCCCGAAGCTGCCCTTTGCAAAGAAAAGGCCGCCAGGGTCACGTCGGATTGTCCAACGCTCCTGGATCGCGACAGGCCATACACAGCAGTTGAACGTTCAACCGGGGGCCAAGTTCATGCGTGGCTCCGCCGATATCGCTTCATCTTGACCGCCGTGCCGCAGGTTTCCATCGCGCACCAGCGGCGGCGCTGGTTCT
>Ga0207701_10000950_pt1 | contig 30752 bp, 23 predicted proteins | sample KBSSwiSSwithPhiX_FD_184294 | JGI IMG/M metagenome (GOLD analysis project Ga0207701, IMG submission 184294) | Switchgrass rhizosphere bulk soil microbial communities from Kellogg Biological Station, Michigan, USA, with PhiX - S5 (SPAdes) (version 2) | ecosystem: Environmental > Terrestrial >... | reverse complement strand
ATCGGTGTTGTCGCGGCCATCGTGCCCTGGAATTTTCCGCTGCTGCTGGCTGCGTGGAAGGTTGCGCCTGCGCTGGCGTGCGGCAACACGGTGATTCTCAAGCCGGCCAGCCAGACGCCCTTGACCGCGGTTGCGCTCGGGGAGGCGGCAATCGAGGCGGGGTTTCCGCCCGGAGTGCTGAATGTTCTCACCGGCCCGGGATCGCAGCTTGGCCAGTCGATCGTTGAGCATCCCGGCATCGACAAGATCGCATTCACCGGCGACACGACCACCGGCAAGGGAATCATGCGTGGCGCCTCGGACACGCTGAAGAAGATCACGCTCGAACTCGGCGGCAAGTCGCCCAACATTGTCCTCGCCGACGCCGACATGGACGCGGCGATTCGCGGGGTGACCATCGGCATTTTCTATGGGAAGGGAGAGGTCTGCGCGGCCGGTTCACGGCTGCTCGTCGACACCACGATCAAGGACGAGTTCATCGACAAGCTGGCCGCCCGCGCCAGGAAAATGACCGCCGGCGATCCCATGGATCCGCGCACGCGTTTCGGCGCGCTGTCGTCAAAGAAACAGCTCGAGACGGTATTGCGCTACATCGAATCGGGTCGGCAGGAAGGCGCGACGCTGGTCGCCGGCGGCAACCGGACAGATATCGGCACAGGGAAGGGGTACTTTGTTCAGCCCACGGTGTTCACCGACGTCAAGCCGGAAATGACGATCGCGCGCGAAGAGATCTTCGGTCCGGTGCTTGCCTCCATCGAATTTGCAGACATCGACGAAGCCATTGCCCGCGCGAACGCCACGCAGTACGGCCTGGCCGCGGGTATCTGGACCAGAGACATCAAGAAGGCTCATTACATCGCCCGGAAGCTTCAGGCCGGGACCGTGTGGATCAACACCTACAACGTCTACGATACCGCCGCGCCATTTGGCGGATACAAGCAGAGCGGCTTCGGGCGCGAGATGAGCGCCCACGCCCTCGAACACTACACGCAGATCAAGAGTGTCTGGGTGGATCTAAATTTATAGTCTTCGCGGCTCGCGGCTCGCGGCTGGCGAAACAGCCTATGCCTGACGCTCTTGCTGCCTGGCGGCCTGAATTCCCCGTCGTCGAGACGTGCACCTACCTGGTGAGCCATTCGCTCGGGGCGATGCCCCGGCGCACGAAGACGTATCTGCAGCAGTTCGCCGACGAGTGGTCGACACGGGGTGTGCGCGCGTGGCACGAAGGCTGGTGGGAGATCGGGCGGACGACGGGCGATCTGCTCGCGCCAATTGTCGGCGCTCGAGCCGGCACAATCTCCATGCATCAAAACGTCACGGTCGCGCAGGCGATCGTGGCGTCGTGCCATCGATATGACGGTCCGCGCCGTCGGATCGTCATGAGCGATCTCGAGTTTCCATCCAACATGTACCTGTTCGAGGGCTTTCGCCGCTACGGGGCCGAGATCAGCTACGTCGCGTCGACCGATGGAATACGAACGAACCTTGAAGGTCTGCTCGCCGCGATTGACGAGCGGACCGCGCTCGTGCCGGTGTCACTGGTGCTGTTCAAGAGCGCGTTTATCGAAAATGCGGCGACGATCATCGAGCGAGCGCACCGGGTCGGCGCCCGCGTGGTTCTCGATATCTATCAGGCGGCCGGGGCGGTGCCGGTGAAGCTGGAGGCGCTTGGAGTGGACTTTGCCGTCGGCGGATCCGTGAAGTGGCTGTGCGGCGGGCCCGGGGCCGGCTACCTGTACGTCCGTCCCGATCTTGCCGCCGACCTTCGGCCCGGGATTGCCGGATGGGCGGCGCATGCTCGCCCGTTTCAATTTGAGACCGGCGCGATCGCCTACGCGGATGCTCCTGAGCGATTTCAGAGCGGCACACCGAACGTGCCCGCGTTGTATTCATGCCGTGCGGGATACGAGATCGTTCAGGAAATCGGCGTCGAGGCCATTCGCACGAAGTCGCTGCGGTTGACGCGGCGGCTCATGGAACTCGCCGCAACGGCGGGCTTTCGAATCAACACACCCGATGCCGATCATGAGCGTGGCGGGAGCGTCATCGTCGATGTACCCGACGGTGCGGCCGTGACGGAGGAACTAATCAGACGCGGGGTGATCGTGGACTATCGGCCCGGCGCCGGGATCCGCATGGCCCCGCATTTCTACAACACGATTGAGGAAATCGACCACGCGATGCACGAACTTTCCGACATCGTCGGATCCCGGATCCCGGACACGGACAACGGATCCCGAACGCGTTCCTGATTCATCGCACTGCGACGATCGTGCGAAGGTGACGTGTACGATTATTGAACCTTTGACGTTTGTACTCTGTAAGGGTGGTCCATGTTGAGCCACCGTCGGGCCGGTTCGCTTGGACCTTGGTGCGGTTTCGCTGCATAATTGCACTCTCCCCGGAGGTTCATGGGCTGTCCCCGCTGCGGCAGTGTACGAGTTTCGGCGTCGGGCCGTTGCGCCCAGTGCGGAGCCTTCGACTCTTCGTCGGTCACTGTAATGACGCCCGCGACGGGCGCGCCGCCTGCTCCCTATCCCTCGTCAGCTGAGACAGTTCTGGTGGATGCGCGTTCGAACACGCCACCACTTGCCGGCCGATCTCCAGGCCGCGAAGGTCCGCTGAGCGCTGGGCAGGCCTTCGGCCCGCGATATCACATCATTCGGCCACTCGGCGCCGGCGGGATGGGTGTCGTCTATCAGGCCTGGGATGAGGAGCTTGGTGTCGCCGTTGCCCTGAAGGTCATCCGGCCCGAAGTTCTGCTCGATCCTGGCTCAGCCGGAGAGGTTGAGCGGCGGTTCAAGCGAGAACTCGTTCTGGCCCGGCAGGTGACTCACAAGCACGTCGTCCGAATCCACGATCTCGGTGAGCTCGACGGCATCAAGTACCTCACAATGCCGTTCGTCGAGGGGGAGAATCTCGCCGATCTCCTGAGGCAGGAAGGCAAGATTCCCGTTCCGCAGGCGATTGCGATCGCCAAACAGGTGGCGTCCGGGCTCGCGGCCGCTCATGAAGTTGGCGTTGTCCATCGCGATCTGAAGCCCGAGAACATCATGATTGCCGGCGACGGCGGGGCGCTGATCATGGATTTCGGGATCTCGAGGTCCGTCAGCCACACGGGAACCGCGACGGCGCTTGGCGCGGTGATGGGGACGCTGGAGTACATGGCGCCTGAGCAGGCCCAGGGCCAGGCCGTGGACCATCGAGCGGACATCTATTCGTTCGGCCTCGTCCTCTACGACATGTTGACTGGTCGTCAGCGGATCGCGCGCCGCGACAACGCGATGTCCGAGATGATGAGCCGCATGCAGCACGCGCCGCCATCGATCCGGACGCTCGACGGCCACCTGCCGGACACGCTGGACCACATCGTCGCCAAGTGCCTCCAAACCGATTCCAAAGCGCGCTACCAGACAACCGCGGAACTTGTTGCTGACCTGGAGGCGCTGGCTCCTGACGGTCATCGCGTCGCCCCGGCGCACCCGGTGACCGCCTCGCGAAGCACCGTTTTCGCGATTGCCGCGATCGTGCTCGCCGTCATCGCCACCGGCGGGTGGTGGATCTGGCACACGCGAAACCGCGCGGCGCTGCCTGCCGTCGCGCAGGCGCCTGTGTCGGTCCTGATCGCGAATTTCGACAACAACGCAAACGAGCCGCTGTTCGACGGATTGATCGAGCAGGCGCTCGGGGTCGGCATTGAAGGCGCGTCATTCGTCACGACATACTCACGCCGGGAAGCCGAGCGGAAACTGGCACAAATCAAAGGTGAGCAATCTGGCGCGCGGCTGGACGAGGCGAACGCGCAGCTGGTCGCGACGCGTGAGGGAATCAACCGCGTCTTGAGTGGCTCAATTGCGGCAAACGGATCGAAGTATGACTTGACCCTCAAGATCCTCGATCCAACGAGCGGCAAGGCCACGTTCACGTGGCCCACGCAAGCCAGCGACAAGAACGACGTGCTGACGGCCGTCGGGCGGATGTCCGCGAAGGTCCGCCGCGAACTTGGCGACAAATCGGCGAACGCGGATCAGATCAAGGATGCCGAGACGTTTACCGCGGGATCGGTTGAAGCCGCGCATGAGTATGTGCAGGCGCAGGAGTTTCAGGCAGCCGGAAAGTACCCGGAAGCACTGAACAGCTACAAGAAAGCCCTCGCGCTGGATCCAAAACTCGGCCGAGCGTACGGCGGCCTCGGGGCCGTCTCGAACAGCATGCAGAACCGCGACGCCGCGATCGGATACTACAAACAGGCGCTCGGCCTGATCGATCGGATGACCGATCGCGAAAAGTTCCGGACTCGGGGTGGCTACTACGCGGCGATCGGCGATAACACCAAGGCTCGTGAGCAGTACGAAGCGCTCGTCAAGCAGTTCCCGGCCGACAGCAACGCCTGGTCGAATCTGGCGGTCGTGAGTTCGAACCTTCGTGATATGCCGCACGCGCTGGAACTCGGGCGCAAGGCGTCGGCCATGTCTCCAAACAATGTGCTGCGCCGTAACAACGTCGCACTGTTCGCCATGTATTCGGGCGATTTCGAGACTGCCGAGAAACAGGCGAACGAAGTCCTGGTGCTTCAAAAGGACTACGTCAAGGCGTTCTATGTGATTGCGATGGCACAACTGGCCACCGGTCGTCCGTCCGACGCAGAGGCGACCTGGCAGCGTCTGCAGATGGTGTCCGACACCGGACGCGATCTCGCGGCGCAGGGGCGCGCCGATATGGCCATGTACCAAGGACGACTGAGCGAGGCGTCAAAAATCCTGCAAGAGGCGCTCGCGAAGGTCCCAGAAAAGCGGTCGTCCGGCACGACGGCACGTCTGACCGCAACGCTCGCCGAGGTGAATCAACTCCAGGGACGGGACGCCGACGCGGTCAGGCTTGCGGAGGCCGCGCTGAAACTCAGCAATCAACCGATCATTGCTCTGTTTGCCGGGCGCGTCCTGATCGCTGCTGGAAAGCCCGAACGTGGCGATGCGCTGGCGAGCGAGCTGGATCAGAAACTCGATCAGGAATCGCAGCTGTTCGCAAAGCTGCTGGCGGGCGAAGCGGCCCTCAAGCGAGGGACTGCCCGCCCTGCGGTAGACAATTTCAACGCCGCTCAAAAAATTCTCGACACGTGGTTGGGGCGCGACGGGCTGGGTCGCGCGTACCTGAAGGCGGACGTCTTCCCCGACGCGCAAACTGAGTTTGATGCGTGCCTGAGTCGAAAAGGGGAGGCGACAACAGTCCTGCTCGACGATATTCCGACCTACCGTTTCCTGGCGATAACCCGCTACTACCAGGCGGTTGCGCAGGAAGGACAGGGCAGCAAGGCCGCTGCGGCAGACTCGTACAAGGAATTCCTGACTATAAAAGGTAAGGGCGACGAGCAAGGACTCGTGGCCGATGCCCGTCGCCGGTTGGCGTTACTGACTTCCCACTGAGCATGCGGCTTCGTCAGGGAAGGCCTGGTCCTGCTGGCCCCACCGTGTAGAAGTCCTGAGTCGTGTTATTGCTCTCGCTCGTCTCCGGAACAGCCTGGAAGTAGTCCGCAGTCGCGGTGTTGATGTAGGCCTGAGCCGTCAGCGCCGCCTGTCGAATCACTGTAAACGTCTCTCCAGGCGCCAGTGCAGGAACATCGACCAGCGTTCCTTGAACAATCACCGGCGTCTCGCCGCCGATCGTGAACAGCAGGGTGGACGGCGGGGCAGTTGCGGCGCCGACGTTCTTGACGACGGCGGTGAACGTGATCAGGGTCGCGGTTGTCGGAGAAGGCGGCGAATGTGTCAACGACTGAACGACGAGGTCTACCGGCGCGAACGGGTTCACCTCGTACTCGACGATGTAGCCCTGGTTCAACGCGCCGGGGGAGTCGGTGTTGTCGTTCCATAGCGTCGACGCAAAGATCTCGACGTAGTCCTCGTTGGTCGTCACTCCCGGGACGCCGTTGCTGGGCTCGCCCTGGTTCCAGTTGGTAAACGTGACCGGCTCGCCGGTGATCCACTGGAACGTGCCTTCCGTGACTTCATCCGTCAGCCCGATCCATCCGCGCAGATCCTGAGTCGCTCCCCGGAACGAGCCCACGAGGGCGTTCTCGAAGGCGCTGGTTATGGTGACGAGATGCCCGGGCAGTCCGCGGAAGGTTCGAGCCGCCGCGGCCGCGCGGGCGTTTGTCCACGTCCCCGGGACTTCCACGTACTCGTAGACATGCCCGTTGCCGCCATCGGATGGCGCAGAGAACTTGAAGCCCGGCGGCACGGCCATCTGGCAGTTGGAGAATTGTGAGGTCTCTCCAAGAATTCCAGGATTGCCGATTTGATCGCCGGTCGTGATTAATGCGGTCACGATCTGACCTGGCGCGACCGCCCCACCGAATCCGCCGCTCGTGAACAGCGACGGACCCTCGATTGCGCCAGTGACGCCGAACGCGCCGAACCACTGGGCGCCTTCGCCGAACCCGCTCGGATCGCACGTGTCGCTGACGTACAGGTCGATCGTGTAGGGCGCGCCTGGCGCACCGAAGAACGAGCCGTCGACGATCGCGACGCCATTGTTCACCGTGACGCGGGTCAGCGTGGGTCCATTGTTGAGGACCTCACCACCGCTGATCCCGAGTCCGCCGTTCGCATCGATGCGATTGATGCGGAACTCCTGCTGACCGGACTGCACGTTGATGCCCATGCCGGTGTTGAACTTGATGGTGTTCGGGGCAACCCGGCTGTCCTCGATGCCGCTGATGATGTTGGCGGTGGCGCTGCTGTCGATCAGGATGCCATCTCCATGGTTGGGGAGCGGAGCGAGGCCGGTCATATCCGTTCCAATCACATTGCCGCGGATCAAGTTGTTGTCCGCGCCGGCGTGGAAGATCTCGATGCCCGGGCCTGCGACCGTCGCTGAGATGACGTTTCGAGTGGAGGCGAGCGGTCCTCCGACAATCGTGTTCGGCGCGCCATCGATGCTGATGCCATGCTGATCATTGCCGAGTGCACCGGTTCCAGCCACGTTGGTGCCGATCAAATTGCCCTGAATGATGTTGCCGCTGCCATCAGCAGGAGTGCCGGTATCGTTTCCGCCACCGCAGAAGGACGCCTCTGCGCAGATCGCGATCCCGGCAAAGCCAAGGTTGCCCGATATCAGATTCCCCGTCACCGAGTTGTTCCCGGACCTTCGGATGTAGATGCCGCTGGCGTTGTTCCCGAGCGCGGCATTGCCGGATGCCGTGGTGCCGACGTAGTTGCCCCGGATCAGGTTGCCGGTTGAAAGCACCCCGTCAATCCGGATGCCTTCACCCTGGTTGCCGGAGACGACGTTCTTCGTCGCCGGCTGCAAACCGCCCACCGAGTTGTTCGCGCCAATGATCTGGATTCCGTTACCACCGTTTCCGCGATCGAGCGTTCCAGTCGGGTCAGTGCCGATGAAGTTGCTGACGACGACGTTGCCATTGCCCCTCAGCGTCAAACCATTTCCGGCAAAGCGGTTGATCGCGAGTCCGACGACGGTGCTGCCACCGTTGAGGATCAGTCCATCCGCGAAGCATTCACCGCAAGCTGCCGATACGCCGTTCAGCTCGATGAGCGGCGATCCCGCGTAACCCGGCTGCGTCGTGCCATCGATGAAGGCTGGCTCGGTGAGCGCAGGGAGGATTGAGAGTGGCGTGATCGTGTGCACGCCGTCACCAGGAATCTTGAACGAAATCGTATCGGTGAAGCCGGCGTGTGCGTTCGCGTTGATGATCGCCTGACGCAGCGAGCCTGGGCCGCCGTCGTTCGTATTCGTCACGACCATGGTGAACGGCACCTCGGTCGGGGTGGAGGGGAATGTCTCGGACGGCGGTGTATTCACGCCGGTATTCGACGAGAGTGACGTGACCGTCACGATCACCTGGTTCGTGACGACCGGGCACGCGGGCGACAGCAGCGGACAGAACGGCTGGATGCCGTCGTTCGGCGGCGCACCCGGCCCGGTCAACACGTCTTTGTCCCACGCGCGCAGCGTCAGCTTGATGTGCTGACCTGGCCCGACCAGGACCGTCGTGTTGGTCGAGGATGGATCGAGCGGATTTGGAGGCGCGCCCGGATTGAGATCGTTCGGGTTCAGGTTCACGTTGAACAGGATCTGATTGGTGCCCGCTTCCTTCAGTTCACACCCAACCGCGGTCGGTGTCTTGTAGACATTCCGGCCAATCAACTGGAACAGGTACGGGCTCTTGTCCCCATTGACCGCGAACTTGACCTGGTAGCTGGTTGCGGTGTTGCCGTCGTTCTTGAGATCGACGGAGTAATCGGACACCGCCCCGTTCTCGATGTCGGCATTTTCGATGTCCGCGTTCTCAATGTCGGCGTTCTCGATGTCTGCGTTCTCGATATCGGCGTTTTCGATGTCTGCGTTTTCGATGTCGGCGTTCTCGATATCGGCGTTTTCGATGTCTGCGTTTTCGATGTCGGCGTTCTCGATATCCGCATTCTCGATGTCGGCATTCTCGATGTCGGCGTTGTGAATCTCGTTGTTCTCGATGTCCGCGTTTTCGATGTCCGCGTTTTCGATGTCCGCGTTCTCAATATCCGCGTTCTGACTGTCGAGGTTCAGGATCGTCGAGCCGGTCAGCGGCTGCGCCGACTGCTCTGTGACATTCACCCGAATCTGCGGGAATTTCACCGAAGAGACAACGTAGACCGTGCGTGCGGTGCCGGAATTCGCCGGGATCTCGACGTTGATTGAGGTCAGCGGCGGCGGTAACACCGCGGGAATCGGCGAGGCAACCTGGACGAAGCTTGCCGTTCCGGTCGTCGGCGCATCTGGCGGCTGGTTGGCAATGACGACGGTGAAGGTGCGCTTCTGATTCGTCCGATTCTGAATCAGGACCGGAAACGCGCGTTGAATACGGCCATGTGAATTGACCGACGGTTTGGAGTTCGTCGGAGCGGCGACGAATACGCCCGGCGTAATCCGTGCCGAGTAGACGTTTGCGTTGCGGGTCTTCGTCGGCGGATTCGGTCCCGCGGCGGTGCACGCGGCGGTCCCCGGCGCGACGTAGTTCACCGTCGCGCCCTCTTCTGCATCGTTTCCCGAATCCGGTTCGGGCTGGGCGTCACCGACCTTCGCATCGCGATTGTCGGTCCAGAATGCATAGAACGTTTGAGCGGCGGTCGTCAAAAGCGCCGCATTCGACCCGTCATTGGGGACCCAGGTCGTCGTCGTGGTTTGGGCGCTTGCGAGTTGATTCGCCTGTTGTTGCGTGAGAAACCCCAGGCCAGCCACATCGATGAAGTCACCAATGAACGGCCGGGTGCCGCCTGCATAGAGTTTCAGGTTCGGCCGGTTCCACTGGAGCTGCTTCGGTGGCAGCAGCGGATTTGTTTCGTTCGTGTAATCGCCCGTGAGGTACCGAGAAATGCGGGGAACGGTGGGCGCGGGCCGTTCGTCCTGAAGGATGCCGTACAACGTCCAGTTCAACGCGCCATTCTGTTGGAGCGAGGCCTGCGCGCCGCGAACGTCCATCGTGTGGCGAATCGGGTATATCTCTTTGATGAAGGGCTGGAAAAGCCCGTATCCCTCTGTGGCGGACACGTCATCGTGAAAGTCCAGCCAGACCACATTCAGTTTGCCGGCGGTCGCACTCATCGCCGGCATGATCTGGTGCCCGGTCGCGGTCGGATCGTTGTCGACCGCCAGCGGTGCGGTCCACGTGAGGCCATCCAGTGTCGTCAGAACGACGATTCGAGACTGATTCGCGTCCGCGTACCCGCGGACGGCTAATGCCACATACAACCTTCCCCACCGGTCGGTTGCCGTCGCGGGAAAGGCATTCGTTCGGAAGGTCTTGCTCGAAGTACCCTGATCGAAAGGCATGAACGATTGCGGCATGGGTACGGGCGTGCCCTTGGTAAAGCTCTTTCCGCCATCAACCGATTTCGCCACGAGAATCTGATTGATGTCGCCCTTCGGTGTCGTGAACTGCCGCCACACGACGTAAATGGCGCCATTCGGCGCGACGGCAATGCTCGCGCCCTGAGTGACGGCGTAGCCTTCGCTCAACTTCGTCGCCGGACCATCGAGTGACGCGCCGCAGTTGCTCGACCGCGCGTAATACACCTTCGTCCGAATCACCTGATCGCTGTTGCCGACGAACACGGTCCAGGCCATGTGGACAACGCTCGCGGGGATCACTTTTCCAGCGACCGTGCAGGTGCCGGTGCCCTGCGTGACCCACAAGATCGGTTTATCGATGTACTGTCCCGCGGAACCGGTGTCCCACGTCCTGGTGTCGACGTAGGTGATGGCCGTCTCCGGTTTTGTCACCGCCTCGGTCGTGTTTCGATCGAGGAAGCGAGCGACCGCCACCTTGCCGACGTTCGATCCGCGATTGAAGGCAATGAAGCTGTAGGCGAAGAATCCGCCGGCTCCGGCGCGCACGGTTGGATCGGCCGCAGTCGTCAGTCCATACACGGGAGAGGCTTTGCCCACGGCGCTGGTGTCCTGGAGATAGCCGGGCACGAGCGTGCTGTACCACGTCTGTCCGCAATCAATCGACGTGTACCAACCGACCCACGCGTCTCCGTTTTCCTTGTCGGCAGGCAGGCCGGGCACGTTCACCGCGCGATAGTCGTTCGCGCCAGCCAGCAACCGGCACGGGTTCACCGTCGACACGGCACCGGACGGTTCATTCTGCTTCTGCAGCCATGGATCGCCGCCAGGAAACTTCTTGCCCGTGACCATGTTCACGTTCTGCCCGGGAATCTGCGCGATGCCGGTCATCGACGAGAACAAACAGATCGCGAGCAACAAGAGTTTGCGCATGAGGTGCTCCTTCAAAACCGCGGGGACACGCGCGAAGGCGCACGAAACCGGAGCCGCGCGCGGGTGCAGCGACCAGCGCTTTGGCCGATACGGCGGAAAGCCATCGAACTTCCTCCGAATTCGTGACGTGTGGGCTGCGCTGAGACCGGCGATTATATGGAAGATTGCGGAAGAGGGGACGAATTTCTTGCGATTGACCGCTTACATTTCTGCATTCACCAGCGCAATACGATTAGTCTGCCTGTCAGCGGATTAATATGCGGCCCGTCCACTGATTGCCCGCTTGCGTCGTCGGCGGAGGATTCTCGTGATCGTGAAAGCCGCAGGTCTTCGGCGTCACGAGATTGCCCGTCTCGCGACTGTCATTCTGGTTCAACACGCCAACCGAATTGATCTCCGGGCAGTCGGTGTGATCGGGATGCGGATCGGAGGTCATGTCGTGCTGGCGCGCATCGTGGTTCACGAATGCGACGCGCGTGCCGATCGGCACCGTGAGCTCTTTGGGACTGACGCCGCTCGAGCTCAACGTGAAGGTGTAGGGATTGCTTGGGGTAGGCGACGGAGCGGGTGAAGGATTGCCCCCGCCGCCACACGACACCACGAGCAGACAGAGGAGCAGAAGAAGGATCGCCACCGCCGAAGATTATCAGGCGTGGCGGCATCAATGGCAATTGAGGAGGCGAGAGAACGTCCCTCCTCGTCCAGACCGCAGCCCACGATCACTGAACGACGATATGGCCCAGCAATCCCGGGTTCGTCGAGTCGTTGTGATCGTGATACCCGCACGTCCCGCTATTGGCAAAACCAAACGTGGTCTTCGATTGGCCCGGCTGCAGCAGGCCGACGTTCGCGATCGAAGGGCACGCCGTGTGCGCGGGATGCGGATCGGATTCCATGTCGTGCGGCACGGTGCTGTTGTTCGTGAACGTCACACTCTGATTGACCGCAACATTCACCGTGGAAGGACTGACCGCGCCATTCGCGCCAATTGTGATCGTTGCGCCGACCGCGCCGACCGAACCGGTTGAGCGAACGACGACCGAGCCCCCGCCGCTCGAAGGGCTCGACGGAGAACTGCCGCCGCACGCCGCCGCCATCACCACCATGCCACTCACGCAGGTCATCTGTGCCACGAGAATTCGTTTACCCCAGGTCACCGTATACCCTCCAAACGCCGCAGTAGTCTCAGAAGAATTTTCGCGCGATATTGAATCCGATGTACCAGTTGTCGTAGTTGAACGCGCCGCGCGAGATCTGCCCGAGCGTCGTTCCGAAACCGTTCGAGAAGTTGATCTGGAACAGGTGTCCGCCGGCGCGGCCCTCAAGACCGAAACTCATCTGCGTCTTACCTGGATCGAACCAGGCGACTCGCGGCGTCATCTCGCCTACGAGATACATCGATGGCCGCACGCGCAGCCGCGCCCCGAGTCCAACCATGAGCGTGTTGTTGTTGGCGCCGACGTCCTCGAACGGATTTGAGTTGATGACGAAGATCGGTTCACCGTACAGCGCGAGGCGCTTCGCCACATTGCGAGACACGAGCACGCCGAGTGCACTCTGAAAGTGCTCGGACAGATTGTTCTCGCCCTCGAGAGTCGCCATGATGTCCATGCCGACGGGCGCGCCATCCCGTTCGGTGAGCAGCGAGTGCTGGCCGAAGACCTGGATATCTCGATCGCTCGTGCGATGGACGCCGATCTGCGTGCCTCGCGCAAGGCCATAGCGCAGTTCGAGCCCAATCTGCGCCGCAGAGTCGAACGCGAAGAAGTCGTCCGCCAGGTCGCCGAAATCTCCTTCTCCGAGGGGCCGCGTGAATCGGTGCGTGACGCGGAACGCGAGCTTGTGGACCGGCATCCTCAGCGTTGTCGGCAGGGCGGCGAGGTTGAAATCAGGCTGAAGCGGGTCGACACGGGCGTCCGGATCCGACTGGTCGGGCTGATCCGGGGGAGGCGTCTGGGTGGCAGCGGCCGGGCTCTGCGCGAATGCGAACGCAGGCACACACACGCACACCAACATCAAAACGAGGACTCGAAAACGCGTCATCAACCGAACTCCATCGCAAAGGGGATGCCGCAAAAAACGTCAGAACTCCATCTAAAACGGTCACTTAGCGCCACTCTGATTACCCGAGGCGTAAGCCGTTACTTGATGCGTAATCGAGCTTCCAGCTTCCAGCTTCTAGCTCCCAGCTCAGTTTTCTGCGGGCTGGAAGCGGGAAGCGGGAAGCTTTCATTCCACCCGATGTTTCGCCAGGTAATAGCTTAGTGCGCGCTGGCTTATTCCCATGACCTCGGCGGCGTCCTTTTTCACGCCCCCTGAGCTGCTGAGCGCGCGGCGCACCGTTTCGCGTTCCGCCCAGTCGAGGTTCTGACGCAGATTTAGCGACGGCAGGCTGGCGGGTGCCGTGGTTGGCATGCCGAGGATTCGCACCACGTCGGCTCCGATGATCGGCGATGGCGACAGCACCACCGCGCGCTCGACTGTGTTCTCGAGCTCGCGCACGTTGCCGGGCCAGTCTGCCGCCTGCAGGGCTTCGAGCACGCCAGGCTCGATGCCGTCGATTCGTTTGCCCGCGCGTTGCGCATGCTTGGCAATGAAATGATCGACGAGCACGGCGACATCTTCGCGGCGTTCACGAAGCGGAGGGATGTGGACCGGGATGACGTTGAGCCGGTAGTACAGATCTTCCTGGAATCTGCCATCGCCGACCATCTGACGAAGATCGCGATTCGTGGCTGCGATCACCCGGACGTCGACGCGTTGCGTGCGTTCTGACCCGAGCGCTTCGAATTCCCGCTCCTGCAGCACCCGAAGGAGCTTGGCTTGCAGCGCCGGGCTCATCGTGCCGATCTCGTCGAGGAAGATCGTGCCGCCGTCAGCGAGCGCGAACTTTCCCTTTTTGTTCGTGGTCGCGCCGGTAAACGCGCCGCGCACGTGACCGAAGAGCTCCGACTCGAGCAGCGTTTCAGGAATCGCGGCGCAGTTCACCTTGATCAGCGGCATGTCTCGCTGCGCGCTGTGAAAATGAATGGCGCGCGCCACCATCTCCTTGCCGGTACCGGTCTCTCCGGTAATCAGGATCGTGCTCTTCGATTTGGCGACGACCTGCGCGGTGTTGATCACTTCCTGCATCCGCCGGCTCCGGCCGACGATGCCGTAGTGATTGAATTCGGCGTCGCGCTCGCTGATTAGATACCGGTGTTCGGTGCTGAGGCGTTGATGTTCGAGCGCGCGGTTGACCACGACCAGCAGCTCGTCGACCTCGAATGGTTTCTGGAGGTAGTCGAGGGCGCCCAGCTTCATGGCTTCGATCGCGCTCTCAACCGTCGCGTGCGCGGTCATCATCAGAATCTGCGGCCGATCGCCTTCAGCCGTGGTCGCCACGAGCTCTCGGATGAGATCGGTGCCGGTGAGATCGGGCATCAGATTGTCGACGACCAGAACGTCGAACAACCGCTGGCCGAGGAGCCGCTGCGCCTCGCGGGGACTTCCGGTGGCCACCACTTCGTGGCCCTCGGCCCGCAGCGCGGAGGCAAGTGCGTTAAGAATTTTGGCTTCGTCGTCTACGAGAAGGATCGATCCGCTCATCAGCTTTTCAAAGTCAAAGGTTCTACTAGGTTCTACTAGGTTCTGCAGGGTTCTACAAGGTTCGTTCAGGGTTCTACCAGGTTCTACGACGCGAGTGGCAGTTCAATCCGAACATCAGTTCCGTGGCCGGGACGACTCGAGACCGTAATCGTTCCGCCGAGTCCTTCGATGATACGTCGGGAGATTGCGAGACCCAGGCCTGTCCCCGTTCGCCGCGTCGTGAAGAACGGATCGAAGACGCGCGCGAGATCTTCGGCCTCGATCCCGACGCCCCGATCGCGGACGTCGATGCCGACCCGGCCGCCCGATGTTTCCCGCGTGATGACCTGGATCGCCCGCTCGGACCGCTCCTGCCGATCGGTTCGCGCGAGGACCGCATGCCGGGCGTTGGTCAGAATGTTGACGAGCGCCAGCCGGACGCGTTCGCCGTCGGTCACGATCGATCCGAGGTCTCGGTCGAGATCCATGTGCACCGCGACACCCGGTTCTTCGCTGCCGACGGCCCGCACCGCGTCTTCGCAGAGCGCATTGACGTCCACCGGCCCGCAGTCGAATTTGATCGGCCGCGCAAAGTCCAGGACCTCGGCGACGATGCGGTTGAGGCGCGTGACTTCCTCGTCGATGTCGGCGACCGCCGATTGCACTTCTGGAGGATGGCCGAGGCTCTTCTTGAGCGTCCTGAGCGCGGTGCGGATGATCATCAGCGGATTGCGAATCTCGTGCGCGACGACGGTGGAAAGCCGCCCGAGCGACGACAGCCGCTCGCGCTGTGCCGCTTCGCGCTGAAAGCGGACGATCGAGTCGGTCATGGCATTGAACGTGTTGGCCAGCAGCCTCGCATCTTCATCTTCCCAGCGCGTCGTGGGTGAGAGTGCGATCTTCCTGGTGAGATCGCCGGTCGCCGCCATCTCGCGCATCGTGTCGGTGATCGCCGCCAGCGGCCGGGTCACGGTTCGTGCGACGCCGTAACTGACGAGCGTCGCGGCGAGCACGGCGAGAAAGGCCGTGACGGCGAGCTCCCGGTGGATCGCATTGAGGAACTGCAGACGCTCGGTACGAGACCGGAGGATCAGCGCGCTGGTCGTCGGGCCTCCCGCCGGCGACATGTTGGCGGCGGTGTCCTGCAATTGGAGCGCGCGGCTGAGCGCGACGTACTCGGCGTCGCCGAGGTGAATGACGTGAATCCCAGGGCTGCCGACCAACGTCTGCAGCTGCTCGTTGTAACCGGCTGGTAGCGTCGAGGCCTCCACCCGGCCATTGACCGCGAAGGCGATGTCACTATTCGTCAGCCGTTTGAACGTGCCGGCCGTCTGTTCGTCGAGGGCAAAACCCACGCTCACTGTGCCCATGAACTCGGCGTTGGTAAAGCTCGGCACCGTCACAACCTGAATGACACCTCCGGCGTGGGGCCAGAGGGACAGCGTCTCCTCGCCGTTCTTCGCCCTCGAGACCGCGTTTCGGAGCACGTCGAAGGGATATTCGGGGTGCAGCCGTCCCGCCGCGCCGAGCAGCTGTGCTGAGGGGTCGGTCACGAGCAGCAAATCGCAGCCGATCTGTCGTTGATATCGCTCGGCAATTGGTTCGACGGTGGGCTGATCGCGCTCGGCCATGGCCGCCTTCATGTTCGAGAGGTCGGCGACCAGCCGCCCTTCGCGCGCGTAGTGCTCGAACAACGTCGTTCGATACTCCTCGAGCAGCGTTCCCGCTTCCTCGATGCCGCGGCGAAGCTCGTTCTCCGCCTGGGTGGAAACAGCGACGTTGACGCGGTAGACGGCCACGCCAATCGCGACGACCGTCAGCAGCGCGCTGGCGAAGAAGATCCGGTTGGTGAGGGACGAAAAGATATTCATCGCCGGCCGAGCGCGAAATTCACTTCGACTTCGCCCCCTGCATCCGGCACCACCACGCGTCGCGACTCGAGCGGCGCGGACTCATTCCAGGCCACCACGGTGTAGGTTCCGGGCGGCACATTCTCGAGGCGATACACGCCATCCGGGTCGGACACGGAGAAGTAGCGGTGCGCGAACACCAGGATGAATGCGCTCATGTGCGAGTGAATGTCGCAGAACACCCGGACGATTCCCGGTCGATCGAAACGCACCGACTTCGATCGCCCGACCGCGTATCTGCCAAGGTCGAACGTCTTCGTTTTCGAGAGCGAAAACACGTTGTGGTAGGTGTGATCGTTGTTCGGAAAATCGACGATCGTCCCGGCGACGATGGCGAGGACGTGCGGGACGAACGTCTCGTCCTTTTGATCCATGCGCGGCCGGACGTCCTCACGGGTGTCGAACGCCGCTCGTGGCGCCGGGTCGAGGTAGACGACGCTTCGCCGGTCGGGTGGTTCGTGCGCCGAGGACATACCGAGTTCGGCGACGGTGACGCGCGGCCCGCCGTCCATCGATGGCTGCCGGACCTCGACGCGTCCGCGGATCGCTCCGCTGGCGCCTGCCAGCACGATCGGTCGCGGACTGATCGCGGCGATGGCGATCGCCGTGCCGGCAACGAGCGCGGCAAACGTCAGCGGGACGGATCGGGTAGCCATCAGAACCAGTACACCACTTGTCCCGAGAAGAATGTCCGGCTGCGATCGCGGCCTCCCTCGCGCCAGTTTCCCTGCACGACGCCGCGCACCACGAAGTTGCGCTGCAGGTAGTAACCCAGGCCTCCCTCGACACGCTTGACGGGGGCGTCCCATGGAATGCCATTGACGCCGATAGTGCTGCCTTGCAGCGTCGAGAACCCGAGATGGTCGACCCGCGCACCGAGGAACACGCGCGGTGTCACTCGATAACGGCCCTCAACCCACGCTCCCAGGGCGTCGAGCGTACGGGTGGTCGATGGCCGGAGTTCATAGCCATACCCCCAGCGACTCCAAATCAACTCGCTGCGGACGATCCAGTGATCGCGCGAATACTCCGCGTCCGCGCCGAATGCCTCCTGCGCGGGTTTCGAAGTAGGCGCGACGAGGTCGGAGAGCCACGCCCCTCGCGCGGCTGACGCGCCAAGAATCAATCCAATCGCGGGAGTGACGGCGACCCGTCCGGCGAACTGCTTTCCGCCGTTGTCGTCGACGACGCGCGGACTCGACAGTGTACCGTTGGTCACCGATCCGGACACCTCGACGACGGCGGTGTGCCAGCTCGCTTCGACGCCGGTGTCCCATTGAAACCCGCTCATGAGCGGGATGCCTGGGCCAGGCGCCTGCGATCCAATCGGGTAATTCGTCCGCCACCCGCGCGCGCGCATTCTCAACACGTCGTCGGCGGTGGCGGGGATGGCATCGGTTCTCAGCGACGTCAAATACTGATAAGCGAGCGGATAACCGATGACCGGATTGCCAGTCTCATAGAGGCGTCGCCCGAAGGAGCCAAACGCCGGCGGGATTCTGCCGGCCTGGATGTCGAACCCGTGATCGCGCCACGGATGGAGTCGCACGTAGGCGGCGTAGACCTTGGGCGGATCGAGATCCTCGGATCGAACCTCGCCCACGAGCGCGAGCCAGTTGACCGGATGGTAGACGCCCGAGACGCCGAACCGAACCATTCGGAGCGCGTTGTGTTCGTAGTCGGTGTAGTTGAAGAAGGCGATGTCGTCAGCATTTCCGGCAGTGCCGATCATTTCGCCGCTGACCGCCACCTTGCCGTCGAACAGGCGGATGGGTCCTTCCGGCAGCGCCTGACCCCGAGCCGCAGCCGGCGCCGCATACAGCACGAGCAGCGCGAGCAGCGCACGACGCGGAAAAGATCCGTTCAACACGTGGAAACCCGGGAATCAGGCAAATTATAATCGTCCCAATGACCGAGACTCCCGATACTTCTCCCTTCTTCTCGCTTGCTCAGGCGTCGGCGCTCCTGCCGCAGGTCAAACATCTCACCGCGGATGCCGTGCGCCGCGCGGAAGCGCTGGCGGCACAGTTGCGCGGGTTTGCGGAAGATAATCCGGAACACTCTTCTCTCTCTCAGGCGCTGCGCGATGTCGTGAGTGGCTGGGCTGCCGAAGTTCAAGCGCTCGGCCTCCAGGCGAAGGGACTGTGGCTCGTCGACTTCGACAATGGAGAAGGGTACTACTGCTGGAGTTATCCGGAACCTGCCATCACTCATTACCACGGCTACGACGAAGGGTTCTCAGGGCGCATCAGCATTCAATAGGAGAAATCCGACCAGCGCGTGCCTTGATCAGCACCCCGCGCGCGATATATATCTAGAGATTCTAGGACGTGGAACGCGATTCCATATAGTGGAATAGGGTGCCTGATACGAAGGAAACGCAGAGCTCGTTGGAAAAGGCGCTGGATATCTGCGAAACGCTCGCCGGAGCGGAGCGCGGTCTGAGCGTGTCGGCGCTTGCACAACGGGTCCACCAGCCCGCGCCGACCGTCCACAGATTGCTCGCGGTTCTCAAGCGACGGGGGTTCGTGCGACAGGACGAGGACACCTCGCGATATAGCCTCACGCTGAAAATGCTCGACCTGAGTTTCCGCGTGTTGGGGCGTTCAGAGTTGCGGCTGCATGCGTATCCGGTGCTGCGGGATTACGTGCTGCGCACAGGCGTGCGAGCGTTTCTCACGGTCCCGGCGCTCGGCGAAGTCACATATCTGTGGACGGCGGGTCCGGATGAGGTGGGTATGCACACGACGTACGGACGGGAGATGCCCGTCCACTGCGCGCTCTACGTCGACGACAGTGAGAAGCGCCGCTTGAGCTGTTTCAAGCTGCAGCAGCCTGGCGACGCGAACGACTCGGACCGAATCGCGGTTCGATTTGGCGCCGCCGCGCCGCAGGCGATGCAGCGGCTGGTCTGCACGTGCGCGCCCGTTCACGATTACACCGGGCGTCAGGTTGCACGGGTGGGCCTTTCGCTGCATGCGGTCGACGACCGCATGTTCGCGCACGATCAGACGGCGGTGGCGATGGACCTCGCGCGCCGCATTTCCGTGCGGCTTGGCTATCTGCCGGCGGCGTCGGTCGCCTGAGCACGTAAGGAGTTCGAGGGGAGAGAAGCTCCTCGGAGTGATTACTGGAGGGAGAGACAGACAGTGGCCTATATCATCTGTGAGCCGTGCATCGGCACGAAAGACAGCGCCTGCGTCGATGTGTGTCCCGTCGACTGCATCCACCCGCGAAAAGATGAACCGGACTTCGCGACGGCAGAGATGCTCTACATTCACCCCGACGAGTGCATCGATTGCGGCGCGTGCGTTCCCGCATGCCCGGTGGAAGCCATCTTCGCGCTCGACGAAACGCCGGAAAAGTGGAAGAGCTATATCCCGAAGAACGCGGAGTATTACCAAAAGTAGTTCCCTGTAGCCAGTTTCCAGTTTCCAGTGACAGTTCTCATTTCGGTACTGGAAACTGGCAACTCGAACCTTCTACTTGCACCCGGCCGTGTGCGGAATGATCTCTGGGTCGCCTGAACGCAGAGAATCGGTGCTGTACACGTACACGTGCCGCGAATGGACGGCCACCGCAGGCCGATCCACGAGCGTGACCGCCTTTTGGTTCGCAAACCGCTCGCGAAAATTTGGGATTTCGGATCCCTCGAGCACGAGGTAGGGACTCGGACCTTCTGATTTTAAATGGTCGATCGCGCGATCCAGCCACGCGCCATCGAGCAAGTCGACCCGCAGCGTTCTCAGGTGTCCGTACAAACGGATGCTGCCGCTGTGGAGTCCGGTAATCACCACCGTTTCTGGCGGCAAATCCCGTCCGAGGTATCGGCCGACGTCCGCATACTTCTGTTCGCCGTCCCCGATATCGAAAACCGCGTGCAGCCGCGTGTAGCCGATCGCATGCGAGAGGCTCAATGCGGTGAAGATTGCTGCCGTCATTCCTTGTACGCGCCAGCCAAATCGCCGGACGCCTTGCCAGATCGCGTCGATACTCAACACGAACATCGCCGGCATGGCTGGGATCACAAACCGGAGATACCACCAGTCGTCAAAAGGCCGGTAGAACAGATAACAGCCGAACACGGTGGCGATGTACGCGATGAGAATCCAGCGCAGGAACCGGCTCTCCGGCTTTGGTCCGGGCGGAATGGCCACCGCAAACAGGGATGCGAATACGTACGGCCCTTGCGATTCCCACAGCCACCGCGGGTAGCGATGGAGATTCGCCCACAGGTTCTGCCAGTGATAGATCGATGATGCCTCGCCGTATCCGGACGTCAGGAACGATCCGTAGAGATTGTGATTGACCCACGCGACCAGCACGACAAACGGGACGCATGCGAGTGCGAATGGCATGAGGCGCTGGGCCGGTGCACCGGTCTCGGCCGCCGCACGCCACGCCACCATGCCTCCAGGGAACACAGCCAATGGCGCGAGATTCGGTCGAATCAGGATCGCCATGCCGGCCGAGATCCCTGAGAGGACCGCGGCTGTGAACGACGATCGTTGCCACGCAAGTACCAGCGACAACATCCAGAATGCGGCCGCGGGCACATCGCTCATCGGCCACAGCGACATCATCAGGATTGTCGGGCTGGTGGCGGTCAGCAGTGCTGCAAGCGCTCCCGTCGCGCGTCCCGACACGTACGATCCGAGCACCGCGGTGAGGAGGATGAGCAGCGCGCTGCTGAGAGGGCTGACGACGAAAGGGCCGCAGCTGCCGCCGACTTTCAGGAACAGGGCCATTAGCAGCGGCAACCCGGGTGCATAGCTCGGCACCAGTGTGTGACGCTCGGCCGGACGGTATCCGAGCGGCGTGAAACTCCGGTCGGCGTTTGGCCACGGCACGGACGCCACGAAGTCCTGGTGGACGCGCAAGTCACCCGTCAGCCAGAGTCGCGCCTGGCTGACGTAGCCGTAGGAATCGGATCCACCGGCCGCCCGCGTTCCATAGCCGAAGCAGAAACCGAGAACGAGTGCGGCCGCCACCGGCGCAATCCACGGCAGAAGCCGCCGACCGCCGTCCGTTACTTGGCGTTCGACGGAGCCCTGTTGCCATACAGGCATCCGCCGATACGCGATGATCGCAAACAGCACCGAGAACAGGGCTGGCCGCAGGCCTCCGTGGCTCGACACCCGGAAGCCCAGGATTCGAACATAGAATCCGCCTGATATCGCGAGAGCCGCGGCGCCGATGGCGGCGGCGAGCGCCAATGCGAAGAGAATCGGCCGGCCCGCACGTTCCTGTCCGCGCGGACCATCCATCATTGCGTCGCGATCGGCCCCAGCCGGGTTTGCAGCCTGCTCCGGGCTCGCAGACGTTCGGCGCGCCGGACCTCTGCTTCCGCAGCTCTCCGCCGGTCGTCATCGGTCTCGAGGATTAAGCCGGGGATGGGACGGTGGCGGCTGTCGCCATCGACGGCGACAAACGTGAGATACGCGAGGCTGGTCATCCGTCGACGACCGGTCAACGTCTCTTCGGAAAAGACCTCGACCTCGACCTCGAGCGACGTCTTCCACACCGCCGTCACCCGCGCCTTGAGAATGATCAGATCTCCGATCTTGATTGGATTGAGGAACTGGAGTCCGTCGACGGCCGCGGTAACGAGCAGGCTTCGTGTGTGGCGATGCCCGGCAATCGCGCCGGCGATGTCGATGAGGTGCATCGCCGTGCCGCCGAGCAGATAGCCAAGAGGATTGGCGTCGTTTGGCAGCACCACCTGCACCATCTCGGTCATCGACTCGGATGGAGCCTTGGACGGCGGCTGTTCTGTCATCGGTTCAATTCTTACAGTTCCGATCGAGAAATGCTTTCAGCGTGCAGCGCAACTCCGGCGGGAGATCGCTTTCGCTGAGCGAGTGCAGGAGGGATACGGTCGATTGGTAAGTCTTGAGCTGAGCCAGGCACCGCGGGCACGCCGCGAGGTGGCGTTCGAGTTCGGCGTGCACGTCCGGCGGAAGGTGCTGCTCGACGAAATCCGCCAGAAGTCCCACGAGGTCGTCGCAGCGTCGCTTGTCGCGCACGGTCAGGTATCAGTCCCAGGTTCACGGGTTCCGAGTCAGGACCCTTTCAAGTAACCTAACCCAAAACCCGGAAAACCCGAAACCGAAACCTGAACCGAAAAACCTAGAACGAGAGACCGACCGCCTTAAAAGTCATAACCAATCCAGACGGTGAAGCGTGGCTGCCGGAACCACTTGCTTCCGCTCATGCCTTCCTGGATGCCCTCATACGAGAAGATGTAGTCCTCGTACTGCTTGTTCATGAGCGTCCGCCACGACCAATCGAAGTGAATCGGGAATCCGAGCGCGAACGTCTCGAGCCCGACACCGTAGGACGCGCGTCCGTCGACCAGCTTGAAACCGTTGATCGTGGCCGGCGGTCCGTAGACCGGATCGTAGGTCAACGTCTGGTAATTCGGCTGGAATCCGAGCAGCGGCGTGACGGTAACGGGATTGCTGGTCCAGACGTTGCTCGGAATTCCCTCGTATCCCGCAGCGCCCATGCCGGCATACGCCACGCCGCGCAGGCCACCGATGACGCCGAGCGGTGTCAGCGCCGCTTCAATCAGCGGGAATCGAAGTTCGGCGTTCAGGAAGAACGCCTTGTTTCCCAGGAACTGCAGGTAGTCGTAGCCACGCAGTTCGGAGTTGCCCCCGAAATACATGTAGCCAGGGAAATCACCCCAGCTCTTGAACCCGCGCGCGCGGAACGCCAGGACGCCGTTGGTGGCCAGCCGCAGGTAGTACCGCGCATCGACGTCTGCCGTCTGTCGCGAGAGCAGGCTGCCCATCGGGGGCGCGACCTCGTATCCGGCTCTGATCGTACTCCCCGCCAGCGGTCCGTACTCGCGGAACACCGTCGTTTCCCGCACGAGCGACGCGCCAAACGGCATGAACGTGCCGGACGAGAACAGTAGGCGGCCGTACTGATCTTGCTGGTACTGATTCGCGACGTCCTGAAGGCTGGGGTCGTTATATCCCTGCTCGTAGTTGTAGATCCCGGCGGTCAGCTCGACACGGGTGTAACGGTTGAACGGATAGATCCCGAACGCCGTGGCGCCGCGGGCCGTCTGCGTCGCGATCGCCTGATCGCGGCTGACGAATGCGTACTCCTGCCCGTAAAGCAGGCCAGGATCGTAGCCGTAATAGAACTGTGTCTGCGAGTACGCCTGCAGCGCGTACTGGAGACGACGCGACAGGTTCGTGTAGGAGAACGACAGCGTCCGGTACTGCGCGACCGACGAGGCGAACATGTTGAACTGCTTGTCGCCGAGCACGTCGCTGAAGGTGACCTCGGTGCCGCCGAAGAGATCGCCACCGCTGGTCACGCCGATGGCCACCGGTGGGCGGCCCTCGAGGAACAGCTTCTCGAACGTGCCCTTCTTGTGGATGTTCGCCTTGACCAGTTGATGCGTCTGCGGCGGCTGGAAGTCGAGCACCGGCGCGTCACCGGATCCGAAATCAGACGAGGCGACCGTATGGAGCGGTTCTTCACGCGGCAGCGTGTGGATGCCGTACTCGCCCTTGTAGTAGGTCACGAACGCGATCTTCGCCGGCTTCTGGTCGCGCAGCACGATCGGCGACACGTTGCCCGTCAGCGTGTCCGTGTACTGCTTCAGCTCACCTGGCTTGCCGTCCTTGTCGAAGTGCAGCGTCCAGATGTTGTAGATGTTGCCGTTGCGCGCGACTTCGGGATCGATTGGCTGATTCGGATCGGTCGCGGTCGATGGAAACACGATCGTGTCGGCATCCAGGAACTGGACCCCGCCATCGTCGTGCGTGCCGAACGTGACCTGTGTTTTCTTGCCGGTTTCGAGGTCGACCCTGAACAGCTTGTCGTTGCCGCTCACGCGCGCGAGGTAAATGATCGATTTGCCGTCGGGCGCGAACGTCGGCGCGTAATCGCCGAACGGGTCGTTCGTGATGTTGCGAATCTGGCCGGTCTCGAGGTTGATGATGAAGATGTCGGCGATCGCGCCACGGAGAGCGGAGAACGCCACTTCCTTCCCGTCCGGGCTGATGTCCGGCGACTCAGGACCATCGACCGTCTTCAGTTCGAATCGCTTCTCAATCTTCTTGGTGACGACGTTCTGCAGGATGAGCGTCTTGTTCTTTTCGGTGCGCGCAAAATAGGCGATGCGATCGCCGGCCGGCGCCCACGACATCCACGAGACCGCGTTGTTGCGGAAGCCACCTGGAGTCGCGATGTACTCGAAGCCCTTGTCCTTGTTGAACCCGCCGGTCAGGTTGTTGACGACCTTGCCGTCCTTGGTCGACATCAGCACGATGTCGAGCTCCTGATCCTTGCGGTTGCCGGCGGCCACGGCCATCAGATCGCCGGACGGGGACGATTCAATCGACACGACCACGCTATACGGCGTCTTGCCACGTTTCGGTGCGAGATCCTTCCCGTAATCCTGCGGCCGTTCTTTATCGCGGAATGGCTTGAATCGATCTTTGAGGTACTTGTCGAACTGCTCGTCGAATTCCTCGGGCTTGAGCCGGAAGGCTTCTTCATACGCGCTCTCGCCGCCGCCGATCACCGCCTTGCGGAGAGCGAACAGGAACTGGCGCAGCCCTTCTTTTCCCCAGCGCGACTCGATGAATTCGAACGCCGCGTGTCCGAGGTTGTAGGGCAGACGTCCGTCGGCAAACTGGACCCCTTCGAAGTCGCTCATCGACGGAACGATGTCGGCAATCGCGGCGTCGCGGACCGTCATCAGATCGAACGGCTGCCAGTAGCCGGTCATGTAGTCGGACAAGCCTTCGTCGACCCACAGTGGGAGCGCGCGATGCAGCAGCGAGCGCGGAATGATGTCGAACTCGAAGATGTGCGTGAGCTCGTGCGTGATCAACCGATAGAGCGCATCCGACGGTTCATCAATCGGCAGGACCATGCGATCGCGGTACGGCTCGGCGAAGGCCAGGACGCCTTCCGGAAGTTCGCCGGGCTCGATGTTCTGCTGCTGGAATTCGCTCTCGGTCTTGTAGAGGACGAGGGGGACCTTGAACGCCAGGTCGTGCTTCAGATCGGAGCTGACCTGCTGATACGCGCTTTCCGCGTAGGAGGTCACGCGTTCGAGCTGGGCCTCGATTTCCGGGTAGTAGTAGATTTCGAAGTGATCCGTCTTATAGATGTTCCAGCGGAAGTTGTTGTAGCGGATTCGGTTCTTGCCGAAGTACGGAACGTACGGCGTCTGGCCGAACGCCTCCTCGAGGGAACCTCCGAGGAAGAACACGAGGAGAGCCAGGGCCAAGGGCGCGACGATGCCGCGCGGCGAGCGCGTACGCATATTTCACCTCGAAAACACGGCGAGACGGACCGTTGTCGGTCTCGCAACAGGGCGACGGAGATCGGCGGATGCTCATCGCCGATGTTACTGTAGCTGAGACGGTTGCCGCAACGTTGGCCTCCCGGAATCAGGCGCGCGGAACGGTTGCGATTTGCCGCCTTCGGCGGCCACACGCAAGCCATGTGCCTGCTAGCCGAGCCGGCGAATGCGAACAAAACCGCACGTCATCGTCAGCCGCATGCCCGCCTCTGTCATCCGCTGGGAACGGTCGTCACCATCCTCGGACAACCGGAAAAACCGAAAAGGAGGCTGGCACTTTCGTGGAAAAGTGCCAGCCTCCTTTCAGAAAAGGCCCTCGATTCGGGCTCCAAACAGAGCCAGCATGGCGGTCGGATCAAGAAAAAGGAGGCTGGCACTTTCGCGGGAAAGTGCCAGCCTCCTCAGAGAACGGACGAAGTCGGAAAGAACTTACAATACAAGGAATAAAGGGCAGCCCCGTCGGTGTTTTCCTGAATTGGGGCGTCCTGAATCGACGCCATGGTGTTTCGCCGACGGCCGAACTCTTCTGTACCTCCCGAGGGCGGATCCGCGTCGGTCGGCGGGGCGTCGAATGACAGGGCAGATGAGGCGTTTTCGCGTGAGGCTCTGTCCTACGTGGACAGTTTGTACGGCACTGCCCTCCGCCTGACGCGGCGCCAGGCGGACGCGGAGGACCTGGTTCAGGATACGTACCTCAAGGCGTTTCGCTCGGCCGGACAGTTTCAGCGCGGTACGAACCTGAAGGCGTGGCTGTTTACCATCCTTCACAACACGTTCCGCAACATGCGCCGCCATGACGGCCGCAACCCGGTCGACGTGGACAGCGAGTTTGTCGAGCAGGCGCCGGCCAGGTCCGCTGGCGATTTTTCGCCCGAGGAGCTGCTGACGCGGGCGACCCTGGACACTGATCTCCAGGAGGCGCTCGACGCGCTCCCTGAAGCGTTCCGCCAGGCGGTGTGGTTGCGTGACGTCGAGGAGTTGACCTACGCGGAGATCGCGGGTGTCCTCGACGTGCCCATCGGCACGGTGATGTCTCGGATCTCGCGTGGACGACGAGCGTTGTATGACCGACTGCAGAAGCGCGGCGATGGCAAGGACGCGGAGAATGCGACGCCCGGGGACCGGAAGCAGAAAGCCGATGTGCTGTGAGACCCAATGAGTAAGTGCCGCGAACTGGACGCGCTCTTCGCGCCGTATGCCGACGGGGAAGTGGCAACCGAGGAGCGTGCCTCCGTTGAGGCGCACCTCGAGCGCTGCCCTCCGTGTCGCGATCGGGTCGCGATCCAGCGGACCGTGCGGGGGGCCATGCTGGCCCATCGCTCGGCGCTTCGACCCGATGCATCCGCGCAGCTTCGCGCGCGCTGCGCCGCTCAGGCCCGCACGTCCACCTCGAGACCTTCGGTCGCCAGCCAGCTCACCTCCCCGCGATGGATGCCGCTTTCGCTCGCCGCGACGCTGCTCCTGGCGGTCGCCGGCGCATTCCTGTTTGGCGTGAGCAACAACGTCGAGGCGCTCGCCGCACAGCTGACGCTCGATCACGTGACCTGTTTTCAGTTTGCGCCCGAGCGCCTCAAGCATGTCGACGCAGCTACGGCTGCTCACGACTGGGCTGAAAAACAGGGGTGGGCGATCGAGATTCCAGCGAGCTCGTCAACGTCCGATCTGGAGTTGCTTGGCGTCCGCCGTTGCACGATGACCAGCGGCCGCGTCGCTCACGTCATGTACAAGTGGCACGGCCATCCGCTGTCGGTCTTTGTCGTGCCGCACTCGATTGGCCTGCACGACCAGCAGGAAGTGGTGGAGAAGTTTGGCCACGAAGCGGTGGTATGGTCTGACGCCAATCGCACCTACGTGCTGCTGGCGCGAGCACGACCATCGGAGCTGACGCCGGTCGTTGGATACGTCCGCGCGCACGCACATTGATGTTCCGCCTTCGCGCGCGATTTGCGTGAAGGCCGACTGGGAGTGGGATCCGCCTTCGCTCGCGTCGCGAGCTTCGGCGGGACGGCCTTCATGCGAAACTTGGATGAAGGCCGACTGGGAACGACAAGGATCAGATAAATGAAAAGCCGATGGATCGCCGCAGTCGCCGCCGCCAGCGCCCTTGCGCTGCTGGTGGTACCGCTGATACTGCATACCGCACGTGTCGAGTCGAAGTCGAATACCCCGACACCAGCGGCGCACAAGTCGGAAGGCACGGCCAACCTCGATCTGAAGTTCAAAGACATGAACGGCGCGGAGGTGCGGCTGGCTGACTACAAGGGCAAGGTGATCCTCCTCAACGTGTGGGCCACGTGGTGCGGTCCGTGCGAGCTCGAGATTCCCGAGCTCGTCGAGGCGTACAACAAATACAAGGACGACGGCGTGGTCGTGCTCGGCGTGTCGCTCGATGATTCCGCCGAGACGCTGCGCGCGTATGCGCCGAAGAAGCAGATGAACTATCCGCTGCTGCTGTGGGACGATGCGTTCGAAGACGCGTATGGACCGATTGTCGGCGTGCCGATCACGTTCTTCATCGGCCGCGACGGCACGATCAGCCGCCGGCACTTCGGCCCGGTCACGAAGGAACGGATCGATCAGGAGGTCAAGGCCCTCCTGTAGTATGATCGCTTCAGGATGTTGAAAGGTTTCACCCACGCGCGGCTCGCGTGCGGTTGCAGAATCGGGTTTCGCGAAGGCGTCGAGGGCAGCCCCGTCACGGTGGTCATCGACGAGAAAGGGCCGGGCTGCCCGCTCGCGTTGCACGTTCGCGATCTGCCGCTCTTCGATCATCGCGAGGCGCTGCGACCGTCAACCCGGCTGCTGCCACCCGAAGAGACCGAGTACGAAGAATCCTAGACGGGCGACTAGCCCGTCGAGCCTCGGTCGTTCCTGTCCGTTTTCAATTCCCGTCCCGCTTCCTGCAGCGCTCGTCGAAGCAGAAACTCGATCTGGCCGTTCAGGCTGCGCAGGTCGTCGTCGGCCCAGCGCTGAACGGCGTCGAGCATCTCGCGGTCGACTCGCAGCAGGAATGGCTTGCGCTCGCCCACGACGTCACCGTCACTGATAGATCGTGCCGGTGTTGACAATCGGCTGCGTCGACTTGTCGCCGCACAGCACGACCAGCAGGTTGCTCACCATGGCCGCCTTCCGCTCGTTGTCGAGCGCGACGATGTCGCGACGCGACAGCATCTCGAGCGCCATTTCCACCATGCCGACCGCACCTTCGACGATGCGCTGACGCGCGGCGATGATCGCGCCGGCCTGTTGACGCTGGAGCATCGCGTGCGCGATCTCCGGTGCATACGCCAGGTGGCTGATGCGCGCTTCCATCACTTCGACGCCCGCACGTGCGAGCCGCTCCTGGATCTCCTTCTTCAGATGTTCCGCGACCGTCGCGGTGTGACCGCGCAGCGAAATCTGCGCGTCGTCGTGTGAGTCGTAGCTGTAGCTGGTCGCCAGGTTGCGCAGCGCCGATTCCGTTTGCACCTTGACGTAGTTGTTGTAGTCGTCCACCTCGAAGACGGCTTCCGCCGTGTCGATGACGCGCCACACGACGACCGACGCGATTTCGATCGGGTTGGCGTCGGCGTCGTTGACCTTGAGGCGCGAGCTTTCGAAGTTTCGGACCCGCTGCGAGATCCGTTTCTTCGTATACAGCGGGTTCGACCATCGCAAACCTGCGCGCTTCACCGTGCCGACGTAGCTGCCAAAAAACTGGAGCACCTTCCCTTCATTCGGGTTCACCACGAAGAGACCGGTGAGGGCGAGAATCGCGGCGACGAGGGCAACGCTCCATCCGACGATCATCGACGCCGACGGTTCGCGGGCGCCCTCGATGATCTGGTACACGCTGAACCCGATCAGCGCGATACAGCCGATCAGGACCGGCAGGCCCGGGACCGCAACGGTTTCGCGTTCACGAATCATGATGTGCGACCTCCTCGCAACAGATAGCAAAGTGATATCACTTTGCTATCTTTGAGTCAATACGGTCCAGGCGCGCGGAGGTTCCGCCCCGGAATGCTGAAGGCTGATTGCTGAGTGCCGAATGACAGTAATAGCTTGCTAATCAGCTACTTAGGTTGCAAGACCCCGACGTCGGCGGCTCGTTTTCCTTCCTAATAGCCAATCCGCAGATTGGCTATCAGCGGCAGGTGGTCGGAGGCCATCAAGGCCTTGCGCGACCGGTTCAGCTCGACGCCTCGAATTTCGACGTGGCCCTCGTAATAGATGTGGTCGAGGTGGAGGACGGGGAAGATGCCAGGGTAAGTCCGGCGGCGTTTCAGATGCTCGTAGATGTCGATGCTTTGAAAGAGGGAACTGAGCGTGCTCGTGGCGAGGCCGCGCATCCATTCGTTGAAGTCGCCAAGAATGATCTTGGTGCCGTCAATCCGCTTGTCGTGCACGAAACCCGCGAGGCGGGTGGCCTGGTACCGACGTTCGAGCACCGCGGTTCCGAGGTGGACGTTGTAAATGTGCAGCGAATGGCCGCCGAGATCGAGGTCGGCGCGCTGGCATGCGCGCGGTTCGCACGTCCGCCACGATAAATCGTACTGACTGTGATGGACGATCGGGAAGCGGCTCAACACGACGTTGCCGAACAGGTGATTGCGGAGGTGCCGCACCGATGACATCACCCAGCCCATGCCAACCGCGGCGCCGATCTCTTCCGCCTGTCCGGCACCGTTCGGTCCGGCACCGATCACTTCCTGAAGCGCGACGACGTCGGCGTTCAATTCGCGGATGACGTCGGCCACACGCCCTGGCATCGTTCGTCGATCCATTCCGCGGCAGCGATGAATGTTGTAGGTCGCGATCCTGAGATCGACGTGATGTTTGGCGCTTCTGGGGTCGCTCACTGCTGGCGCTCCAGAATCCAGACGAAGGGCCCGACGATCCTCTCCCAGATCGGCCGCCGCTTCCAGCGATCGAGCGTCATTTCTTCGCTGTCCGCCAGGTCCTGCTGGTAATCACGCAGCAGCCGGGCGGCCAATTCGCGATCGCGCATGGCGACGTTTACCTCGTCGTTGTGCTCGAATGACCGATTGTCGATGTTGGTCGTGCCGAGCACGCTCCACAGCTCGTCGGCGATCAGGACCTTCACGTGAGTCATTGTCTGTCGGTATTCGAAGATGCGGATTCCGGCCTCGAGCAGGTGCCCCCACATGCGCCGGCTCGCC